>Ga0187889_10000671_pt1 | contig 40097 bp, 34 predicted proteins | sample June2016WEW_7_10_2_FD_132992 | JGI IMG/M metagenome (GOLD analysis project Ga0187889, IMG submission 132992) | Peatland microbial communities from SPRUCE experiment site at the Marcell Experimental Forest, Minnesota, USA - June2016WEW_7_100 | ecosystem: Environmental > Terrestrial > Soil >... | reverse complement strand
CTGTGGCCCCGTTCCTCCACGCCCGCGGGGTGGCTTATCAACTTGTTTGCATTGCGCCTAAAACCCGGAAGTTATTTATGCACGAACGCTAACCACCCCGCACCTATGTCAAAATGAGAATTGCTGGAGAATCGGAGACAGAGCTTGACTTTGCGGGCAGGCCTTTGAGGAACTCGCCGATTTGGCGCCGCCGGGCGGCATCCGCCTCGGGCAGGGCCACGATGATTTCATCGATGCCATTTCGCCATTCCGTGTTCAAGAGACATTCGGGCATTCCGGCAACCGGGATGCCGTATGGCCGTTTGTGCCAGGCGCGGGGATCGTCATCGAAGAAGGCTACGAGGCGCCGGGCGCCCTCCTGATGCCGGCGGAGGTCCAGGGCCAGGCGCAGGGCTATTGCACCCGTGCCAATAATCGCCACCCGGCGGGCGGGGGGCTCAGGCCCGGAGCGCGCGGCAGAACCGGGCGGGAAGATGCCGCGCCAGCCCGGACGAAAGCTGTCCAGAACGACGCCCCGGAGGGTGCGCAGGATAATCCATAGGTCCTGGAGCACTCCGGCCCGCTCCATATATTGCCGGTTCAACTCGATTTTTTTCGGCAGACAATAACGGATATAAAACTGTTGGACGTCGGCCGCGCCGCGCAGAAGCGCCTCTTCATTGCGGAAGAGCACGCTGGCCAGGTCCGTAATGCCGGGTTTCCAGTTCAAGACCTGGCGTTGTTGCAGGGTGTAGTGCTCGACATACTCCGGCACCTCCGGGCGGGGGCCCACAAAACTCATCTCGCCCGCCAGGACGTTCCAGAGTTGCGGCAGTTCATCGAGCTTGGTCTTGCGCAAGATGCGGCCGAGCCGGGTGATGCGCGGGTCATCACCCCGAGTCGGAGAGAAGCCCAACCGGTCGGCCTGGACGAGCATCGAGCGGAACTTCCAGATGTGAAAGGGCCGGCCCAACCGGCCCAGGCGGACTTGACGGTAGAAGACCGGGCCGCCATCGGCCAGCTTGATGCACAGGCAAATCAGCAGACCCAGCGGGAGCATCAGGATGATGCCCAGGGCAGCGCCCGCCAGGTCGAACAGGCGCTTGCCCGCTCCGCCAGGCCGGCAGGTCTGTTTCGAGTCACTCACCTGTCAAATTGGGTCTGGCAGGCCGCGCTCGCCGCGGGCGTCGTCTGTTCCGGCGGAGAATGTCTTTAATGGCGTCACAGACGCAATGGAGATCGGATTCCTCGAGGTCGGGATAAAGCGGGAGCGTGACTATCTCCGGGTAGAGCGAATTAGCCGTCGGCAGGTCCTGGGGGCGGTAGGAGTAAGTTTGACGGTAATAGGGGTGCAGGTGCAAGGGCATCCAATGGACGGAAGCGGTGATGCCGCGTTGCTGGAGCTGGGCGATAAACTGGCGGCGATCGATGGAAAGATGGTCCAGTTTCAGGCGGATGACGTAGAGGTGCCACGAATGGATGCGGTCGCGCATCACTCGGGGCAGGACGATTTCTTCGACCTCTTTGAGCGCGGCGTGGTATTGGCCGGCCAGGGCGGAGCGGCGCTGGTGGAGCCGATCAGCCTTGCGCAATTGATGGAGGCCGATGGCGGCGGCGAGGTCGGCGAGGTTGTACTTGAAGCCCGGGGCAATGATTTCGTAGTCCCACGAGGCCTCGCCGGCATAACGCTTCCAGGCATCGTGGGAAATGCCATGCAAGGACATCATCCGCATGCGCTGGGCGTATTCCTCGGACTGGGTGCAGACCATGCCGCCCTCGCCGGTGGTAATGGCCTTGTTGGCGTAAAAGGAATAGCAACTCAAATCGGCCCCGTGGCCGACGGCCTGCCATTGGCGAGGTCGCGCAGGCCGATGGCCGTGGGCCGGTCTGGGTTCCGCTTCACGGTAGTAGGCCGGGCAACAATGCGCGGCGTCTTCAACGATCTTGAGATGATACCGCCGGGCCAGGTCCCGGACGCCGGCGACATCGCCGATCTGCCCGCCGTAGTCCACGGGCATGATGGCGGCGACCTGCAGGCCCTCTTGGAGGGCGCAGTGGATTCGCCGCTCGGCATCGGCGACGTCCAGGTTGAAGTCCTTGGGCCGGCAGTCAGCCAGCAGCGGGCGGGCGCCGAGGTTGCAAACCACCTCGGCAGTGGCGGCAAAGGTCATGGTCGGCACGATGACTGCCTGGCCGGGCTTGAGGCCCAGGGCCTCGAGGGCCAGGTGGAGGGCGGCGGTGCAGGAATTGACGGCGACGGCGTGTTTATGGCCCAGGTAGGCGGCGAAGTCGCCCTCGAATTGCCTTGTCCGGGGTCCGGTGGTGAGCCAGCCGCTCTTGAGCGTGGCGACGACCTCATCGATTTCCTCGGTCCCGATGCAGGGCCGGTAGAATGGGATCAGGCGCATCAAATCCATCCCCGCAGTCTGTAATAGGCCATCCCGACGTACTCGTGGGCCACGACACAAAAATCGTAGAGATTCCTCGAGGTCGGGATGAAGCCCTGGAGACGAACGGGCCAGGGTTCCACGAAATCGGGGGCCCAAAAATCGGTGGGAGCAGGCACGAACTGGATGCCGGGACACCCCCGCTGGAAAACGCCCATGGACCTGGGCATGTGCATGGCGGAGGTGACCAGGAGGATGTGTTTGAAGCCGCGGTCCCGGAAAAGGGAGCGCAGGTTTTCGGCGTGCTGGCGAGTGTTCAGGGCCTTGGTTTCTTTGACGATAGCCTCCTTGGGCACGCCGAGCATTTCAAGCAGTTCAGCCATGTCTTCGGCTTCAGGGCGCAACGCGGAGGACGCGCCGCCGGTGCAGAGGACTACGGGGGCTTTTCCCTGACGGTACAAATGCGCGCCGTAGAAGACTCGGTCGCCCCCCGCATCATCTACCTCGACCGTAGGCCGGGGGGGGATGTGGCTCTGGATGCCCCCGCCCAGTATCAGGATACAGTCGGCCAGTGGGACGGGGTTGGGGGGCGGGTATTGGCCCTCCAGGCGCCGAATCAATCCCCTGGAGACCCAATGGTTGCCGCATACCAGCGGGATTGCCACGGCCAACCAGAAACAGGGCCGGGCCACCCGCTTGTGTTTCTGGAAGAGGGCGGCGCCGAGCAACAGGAGCACGCCGAGCGGGGCCGGCTCGCAGCACTTGAGAAACAAATGATAAAAGTCCATCGGAGGATACGCTAAAGTGGATTGATTCAGGTATGTGAAGTTCGGGTCAGGCGGATGCAGGCGGCAGGGGCGCCGCGCTTGAGAATGACGAAGTCCAGGATGCCCCGCAGGAAACCGCAGCCATAACCGAAGTGGTAACAGAGGAAGGCCAAGGGCAGTACGGGGAGCAGTTTCCAGTCGGTTTGCCGGGCGGTCAGCAGGGCGGCTGTGGCCAGGCACGCCGCGTAGAGGCCGGCCAGCCACAAGAGCAGCCGGGGAGCCATGGCCAGGGGCAGGGGCGTCAAAACGGAGAGGACAGACGCGGCGGCCAGCAGGCCCAGGGCCAGGAGAAAAGCGCCCGGCGCCAAGTGGCGAATGGAAGCCGGGAGTTTGTGTTTGCGAATGAGGCAGACCTTCCAGTAGCCGTATTGGAGGTATTGCTCGAACAGGGCGGCCAGGGAGGCACGAGGGCGGTACCAACTGCGGATGCGGGGGCTCTGCCAGACGGTCCCGCCGCCGCGGACGATGCGGAGGTTATGTTCGTCATCCTGGTTGCGGACCAGGAATTCGTCGAAGCCGCCGAAACGCTCGAAAACGCTTCGTTGCCAGCAGCCGTAAGGCACGGTATCGACCGGTCCCTCCCAGGCAGGATTATGGAACCGGGCGCCGCCGACAGCGAAGGGGGAATGGTAGGCGGCGGCAATGGCTCTTGGGAGGTAGGCCTCGGCCTTGGTCAAGGCGGGTCCGCCGACGTTATCGGCCCGGGTCTTGGCGAGGACCTCGAGGCAGCAGCGGACATAATCCGGCGCGTACTCGGTATGGGCATCGAGGCGGAGGATAACTTCGCCCCGGGCCTGGCGGATGGCGGCATTGAGGCCCGTGGAGACGATGCGTTGGGGATTGTCGATCACCCGCAGGCGAGGTTCGGCGGCGGCCAACCGCCCCAGGATCTGGCGGGTGCCATCTTCCGAGAGGCCGTCGGCGACGATGATTTCCCAATCGGCGCCGGGGCCTTGCTGGGCCATGACTGAGCGGAGGCATTGCTCGATAGTGCCGGCTTCATTTCGGCAGGGGATAATCAACGTTACGGACATTGGAAGTTCCGGTTTTGATCTTTACTCAGAGTCGGGGCAGGGCCACGCTGCCGCCCCCATGAAACGGCTTGGACTGTTTGTAATCGCCAGCTTGGCAGGCATCCTGACGATGTGCGCCGCAGAACATTACGCGGCCCCCGAGGCGACGGCGCGGGGAAACGGCTCGAAGGCCAAACCGTGGAGGCTCCAGACAGCCCTGGCGCAGCCCGAGGCAATCAAGCCCGGGGATACGGTGTGGCTTCGTGGAGGGACCTACCGGGGCGCCTTTATGAGCCAACTGACCGGCAAACCCAATCAACCGATCCTCGTGCGCCAGTATCCGGGCGAACGGGCCACGCTCGATTGCACCCTCTCCAATACGGCGGTCTTGACCGTCAACGGGGCGTGGACCTGGTACTGGGGCTTTGAGGTGTGCAACACTTCGCCGGATCGGACAGGCGCGCGCGGGACCGGGCTGAACATCCTCGGTCCTGACATCAAGATCATCGACGTTGTGGTCCATGATGCGGGCGTGGGCATCGGCTTTTGGAGCACGGCCACCCGCTCGGAGATCTACGGTTGCCTGATTTATTTTAACGGGTGGCAGGGGGCGCCGACTGACCGGGGACACGGCCATGCCATCTATACGCAAAACAACCAGGACCGGAAGTTCATCCGCGAAAACGTGATGTTCGACCAGTTCGGCTACGGGCTTCACGCATATACCGAGGGAGGCGCCCTGGAGGGTTTCGATTTTGAAGGCAATGTGGCGTTCAATAACGGCGTGCTGACGCGGGAGGGCCTGCATTACGACAATTACCTGATTGGCGGGTTCAAGCCGGCCCGGAACATCGCGCTGCGGCAGAATTTCGGATACCACACCCCGGGCAAAGGCGGGGCCAATCTGGCGCTGGGTTATGGGCCGATTCGTGTGGGCCAGCTTACCTGGGGCAATAGTGACGTGCTGGTTGAAAGCAACTACCTGGCGGGAGGCAACTTCAACAGCAGGTATTGGACAAATATGACCGTGCGCGGCAACACCTTTGCCCTGCTCGCGGGCGGGGTCAGCCTGGACCCGGGGCCCGGCGCCGGCGCCTACCAGTGGGACCAGAACCAGTATTTTCTGACGGGCCCCGCCGCTTTCGGCTACCAGGGGACGGGGCTCAGCTTTGCGGATTGGAAGGCGCGCACCGGCTACGATGCCCGCAGCCGCCTGGTCCAAGGGCCCCCGGCGGCGGCGCAGGTCTTCGTGCGCCGCAACTTCTATGAAACCAATCGCGCCAACATCATCGTTTTCAACTGGAGTGGGCAGGACCAGGCGCCGGTGGACCTGCGCGGCGTCTTGTCCGAGGGGATGGATTTCGAGGTGCGCAACGCCCAGGATTACTACGGGCCTGCCGTTCTCAAAGGCCGCGGCTCAGGCCAACCGGTCGCGGTGCCGATGACCAATCTGAGCGTGGCCCAGCCGATCGGGGTGGAGGGGCGCGCCAAGCCGACATGGCCGGAGTTCAATGTTTTTGTCGTGCTGCCGGTTCAACGGTAAAGGGGCGGGCCTCAGTGGAGTTTGGAGATGACGGCGCGGAATTTGCCGCGCTCGGTCCGTGGAATGGCGGGGACGCGCTCGAGGTTTACTTTGACATTTCCCAACCGTTCGAGCAGGCGATTTCGGATGACCTGCGCTTCCTTGTCTCCAAATCCGTCGAGCGCCACGACGCGGATGGTGAACTGGTCGAGCGTCTCCTGAATGACCTGGCCTTCAACGACCTTGGGCAGGTCGATAAACAGGCCGTGAAAGCGAACCATTTGGCGGCCGTCGGGACCGGTGACGACGTCCTCCAAACGCCCGACGACTTCCTTGAGCACCGGGAGATGGTTCCGCCCACAAGGGCAGGGCTCTTCGGCCCATGCGCCCAGATCTCCGAGTTCATACCGAACGAGGGGCTGGGCCTCATTGAGCAGAGAGGTGCACAAGATGCGGCCTGCCACCCCGGGCGGGGCGGGCCGGCCCTGAGCATCGACGATTTCGACGATGCCGAAATCGGGGCTTGCATGGAGGCGGCCGTGTTCGCACTCGGTGGCGAGGACGCAATTTTCGACGCAGCCATATTCTTCATAAGCGGGGGCGCGGAAGGCCTGCCTTAGCACGGCCTTCATCTGTGGCGTGAGCTTTTCGGCGCTCATGATGAGGGCGCGGGGCTGGTAATCCAGAGCCAGTCCCCGCTCGAGCATCATGGTGCCCAGAAGATAATGGGCAGAGGCACAACCGGTGAAGACTTTGGGCTGGTAGTGATTCAAGGCGGCAACATAGTGCGGGGCGTTGGCGGGCGAGATATGGAAAGCCGAGAGGTAGACTTGTTTTTCGGCCCGGTTGTAACGGTGGAAAGGCGGGCGGGCCAGGCCCTTGGGAACGACCAACCGTCCGCCAATCATCGAGCGCGGCTCCAGGATGCTGACGCCGGCCCAACCGAAGGAGCGCGCCTCGCGCGCGGCCATGAGACGGCGGTGGCCCTCCACGGTGAAGGCGGCAGTGATGGGGGTTCCGGTGGTGCCGCTGGTCTGATGAAACCGAAGTTCCCGGCCGCGGGCAAGGGACTGCACGGTAAAATCGGCCGGAGACTGTCTGAGGTCGTCCTTGCGAGTGGCGGGCAGCCGCCCCAGGTCGGCGAGCCCGAATTGCCCGAAGTCGCCTGGGTCGAGTCCGAGCCCGCGCCAGGCACGGCCATAATAGGGAACCTGGGCATAAGCGTGAGCTAGAACCGACCGGAGTTGCGATTGGAGGTACGCCGCAAACTCATCGGCGCTCCACCGGTCGCGCGCTTTGAACTCCGCCACGTGCTGTGCAAACCGCCCGCCCAACCGTTCGCGTTTCCAGGCATAACCATAGAGGGAAATGCCCAGATTCTGAAACCAGACCGGCAGATAGGGGTAGAGGTGGGAGGTTAGGGTGCCCATTTCAAGTCCGATGGTCCAGTTCCGATTCGAGCCAATCGGCATATTGGCGGACGCGCTCCCCGGCCTCGAAGGCCGAAAGGAAGCGAGCACGGGCGTTGCGGCCGACGTGGGCGCGCAAATCAGCATCGACGAGCAACTGGCCAAGGCGCGTCTGTATCGCGACCGGGTCCTCGGGCGGCACCAGGTAGCCATCGATGCCATCCCGGATAATCTCCGGGATGCCGCCGACGTTGGAAGCGATCACCGGCGTGCCCAGGGAGAGGGCTTCGATGTTGACCAGCCCGAAGCTCTCACTCCGGCTGGGGACGACGGCCGCCATGCATTGGGACAATTCCTGGAGCACTTCTTCATGCGGGATCTCGCCGGCAAACCGGCAGGCGCCCCTAACGCGAAGGCGGGCGGCCAGACCCAGGAGTTTCTCTTTTTGGGGTCCGCCGCCCAGAAAGCGGACTTCCAGACCGGGAAAACGGCCGACGAGTTTCGGCAGCGCCTGAATGAGCACGTCCTGGCCTTTGGAGTAATCCAGCCGGCCAGGACAGGCCAGGCGCAACGGCCGGCCGCCCGCGGGCTGGGGCGCCAGCCGGGCAAAAGGATCTTCCAGCCCGAAGTATTGCACGGTGCATCTGGCGCCGGGTATCCTGTAGAAGCTGGCGGCGTCCTTTGTGGCTGCCAGGGAATTGGCGACCAGGTGTGTAGCCAGTCGATAGACCAGCCTCTTGCGCCGGCTCAGCCAGGCGGACTTGAATTTGCCGTTCGGAGTATCGTAGGCCAACTGGGTGCTCAGGGTATGATAATGGATGGCCCGGAGCGGGACCCCTTCGAGCCAGCCCAAAAGGACCATACAGTTGCCCGAGGCAAAGTTGGCGATGACGCCATCAGGCCGAAACGCTTTAAGTTCTCTCCAATAAAACCGGGCGTCCGCCAAGCGGGTCGGACGCACAGAAGGCCAGCAGGCGAATTGGAGGTTGGCTTGCATTTGGGGTCTCGGCGGCGCGGTCAGCGAGACCAGGGCCTTGGCCCGGTGCCCGCGCGAGGCCAGTTCATGGCACAAGAGGGAGAAAAAAGACGATACCGCGCCCGCTTGCAGGCAAAAGCCGACCAGAACCTTGTATCGCGGCGTTGCCGGCGCAGAGGTCATGGAAGAGAAGGGAGGCTGGCCAGCAGGTCGTTCCAGGCGGGGACCACGCGGGCGCTGTCATAAGCGGAAGCGGCGGTCCGGGCTTTCTGGCTCAAAGATCTGCTGCAGCCATCCTGCTCGAGCACGCGCCGGGTCGCGCCGGCCATCTCCGCAACACTGCAGGGCGGCACCAGCAAGGCCTCCTGTTCGTGCCGGACCAGGAAGGGAATGCCCCCGACGTTCGTGGTTACCACGCACAGGCCGCAGGCCAGCGCCTCCACCACGCTCACCGGCATGTTGTCGGCGTTGGCCGTGTTCAGAAAAACATCCGCTCCTGACAGAACTCCAGGGACATCGCGCTTGGACACCTGGCCCAGGAAGCGCACCCGGCCCTCCAGACCGGTGGCAGCCACTTCAGCCTGGGTTCGCTGGAAGCTGCCGTCGCCTTTGTCCGGGCCGGCCATGGCCAGCGACACTTCCGGGTAATTCCGCGCCAGGGCTCCCGCTACTTTCACCGCCATCACCGGGTTGTAAACCTCATGAAAAGCCCGGACCCAAACCAGCTTTGGCCTCGCCGAGGTCCGCTCGCGGTAGGGATAGCGGGCCAGGTCGATCGCGTTGGGTATCACCCGGATGTGCGGACAATAGGGCGCCAGCGTCTCCTGCAGGTATCGGGAGGGCGCGGTGACTGCCCTGGCCGAAGCCAGGAGGCGGCGGGTGCGTCCCGGCCACCGGGCGGCAAACGAGGGCAAGTTTCCTCCGTGCAAGGTGAGAACAAACGGTTTGTCCAGGCGGCGAAGGGTGTTGGCTGCCGCCTCCGCCCAGAGAAACGCCGGTCCGCTGAAGACATCCACCTGGGCCACTGCATACTGCCGGCGGTGCTTCACCGCCGTGAGCAGCATGTCGGCCAACCGGAAGAGCTTTGCACGCCGGTTCGATGTGGTCAGCACCCGCCACCCGAGAGCCGGCAGGCGCTCGGCCAGCTCTTCGCACACCCCGCGCGAGCCCCCTGCGGCGGAGAGGAAGTTGCCGATGATGAGCACGGTGCGTGGCCGAAACATCACGTTGGCCGCGCCGAACAGTTGCCAGCCGGCTTCTTGATGTGGCGAGGGCGCCATATCCGGGCGGCGGCCAGGCCGATGAGCAAGCCCGGGGCAGCATTTCTCATGGCGCTGGCGGCCATCCAGAGCAACGTCATGCCGGAGGCCCCCAGCAATGCGCCCTTGGTGAAGCCCAGGGGCATGGTGAACAGGGGGCGCGCCGCCATTTTCAAGAGAAGGAGGGCGGCGACGGCCCCGAGCAACCCGTGCTCGGCCAGCAGGCGAGTATATTCGGTATGGGCGCCGACGCGGCCGGCGGTGCCTTCGGAGCGGGCGATGCTGGAGCTGCCGACCCCGGCGCCCAGGAAGATGTTTTTTTTCCAGATAGCGATGTCCTGCATGGCGATGAGGTCGCGGCGGGTAAGACTGGTGCTGGAAAGCCGTTCCCCAATCTTGCCTTCGGTGTAACGCATCAAAAGACTCCAAGTGACCAGCCCGACGCCAATCGCGGCGGCCACGAGGAGGACCGTTTGGGGACGGAGCAATCTGCGGATGGAACAGAACGGCAACGCCATTGCCAGGCCGGCGCCCAGCAGATAGATGCCGGTGCGGGAGAAGGACAAGGCGGCGTGGGTGGCAAACCAGAGCGCGACAGCCAAAAAGAGCAATCGCAGGCTGACATTCAGACGCGGGTCCAGTGCCAGGAGCACGGCGAAGAACGCCCCCAGTCCAAGAAAGCCGGAGACCTGGTTTGGTCCGAATCCACCGCTGGCCAGGAGATTGGAATTCCTCCCGAATTCGAGGTGTTCGAGAGAGGTCAGACCGAAGAGAATCGCCCCGGCGATGCCTGCGATGGGCAGCACCATCCAAACCACGAGCCGCCGCGTCCTCGAATCAGTCAAACGGATGCGGGAGAAAAACAGGGAGCAGGCCAGGACTGATAGCGGTCCCGAGAGATTGAAGCTCAACAGCTTGCGCGCGTCCTCCATTCCGCGAGGAGAGACGTAACTGAAGATAGTCGGGACGACCGCCGGCATCAGCAGCATGAAGTAGATGACCGGCGTCAAGGGGATGGATTTGAGCCCGCCGCGCAAGAACCGGATGAAGAACACCAGCGAGATCGCGTATTTGCCGTATTCCCAAATCAAATCGGCGCCGGTCATTCTCCACAAGACCTCAGCGCCTGCAATGTACATGCCCCAACATGCCACGTGGAACATCGGACGCCGCCGGATGGCCAGGTACAGGCCGAAGAGCAAGATGCCCAAGGCGTGAGCGGTCGCAAGAAAACTGCTGTTCTTGAAAACGGCACCGAGCAGCGCATGCAAAATGAGCAGGCCCAGGACCCAGTTGAAATGCAGGGGCTTGGCCAGCGCGGCGGCGCGCGGACGCCCCAGGCCGGTGTTCGCCACGGGTCTCCCCGGGCGAGCCGGCGCCCGAGTGGACGGGATGATCATAGTGCCGGGCATGTCAGAGTTTCATAGATGCCGATGATTTGGTCGAGGACGGCCTGTTCGCTGTAGCGTTCCTGCACGCGGCGTTGGAGGGCGGCGCCGAGGCTGGAGCGGAGCTCGGGTGAGCGGAGCAATCTGAGCAAGGCCTCAGCCAGGGCATTCGGCTGGCGTGGGCAGACGAGCAATCCTGCGCGGCCGTCGTCGAGCACTTCGGGCACCTGCCCGACGGCGGTGGCCACGGTCGGCAGGCCGGCGCTGCCGTATTCGAGCAGGGCCAAGGGCATTCCTTCGGAAGCGGAGGACAAGACGCCGATGTCGCAAACACCAAGGATGGCCCGGACATCCGGGCGGCTGCCCAGGAGGAATACGTGGTTGCCCAGGGCCTCGCGGCGGATTTGCTCCCGCAACCGGGAGGCCTGGGCCTGATCGGCCTCATCGCCTGCCAGGAGCAGGGTGGCCGTCGGCACGACTTGGCTGACTCGTTTCATGGCCTCGATTAACGTGGGATGATCTTTTTCGGGCCGGAGATTAGCCACGCACACAATCCGCCCGCCCGGAGTGCCGGGCAGGGCCATTGGCGGAGGCAGAGCGCCTGCGGGTTGGGCCACGAAATTCGGCACGTACCAGACGCGGTGGGCGGGGGCTTTGAGCCGGGTGCGCGCCCACAGGGCCAGCGGTTGATTGACGGCGATAATGCCCCCGCAACGCCGGGTTGCCATCCGGTAAATCCAGGCTGGGCGTTCATCGGGCGCTTGCCGGCCGAAATGATCATGCCACAGGAGACGCGCCCGGCGCGCGCTGAGGCCAGCCAGGGCGCTCAGGAACAGGGCGCTGCCATGAGCGTGCACGATATCGATTTGGCGCTCGTTGATGAAGCGCGCCAGGCGGCGGAGGGCTGCCGGGTCCAACAGGGTTTTGCGTCCGAGGCCCAGGCGAGTCACCTCTGGGGAAAGGCGCGCTTCCAAGGGGCCGCCGGCGCGGGTAAAGCAGAGAAAACTGCGCATCTGGCGCTGCGCAAGCAGGTTCGCCAGGTTCACCGCCACCGCTTCCATGCCTCCTACGGCGAGCGAGTCCACGACCTGCATGACGGCCAGGCATCTCAAGTGAAAAGTAGAAAGCAGAAAACAGAAATGGTCAGGTCTTCTTGACACCAAGAGTCAACGGCGCGGGCGAAGGGGCGTTCCGATTAGGATTAGGATTAGGATTAGGATTAGGATTAGGAGGCCAAGTGCGCGGGCAGAGGGGCGTTCCAGGAAAGCTCCAATTGGCGCCGAAGCGCGGCCTTGAGGGTTTCGAGAGAAAACTGGCGAGCCCAGGCAGCCGCCCGTTCGGAAATTCCGGCTGCCTCGGGGGCATCTGTCGCAGCTTGGCGCAACCGCGCTGCCAGGGCGGCGGCATCTCCCGGTTCGACAAGCAAGCCCCTGCCCTCGCCCAGCATTTGCGGGACCAGCCCGCGATTTGCGCCAATGCACACCACGCCAAAGGCCATCGCCTCGGCCATGGCCTTGGGCCAACCTTCGGTCTGGGATGCCAGGACCAGGATGCGGGCCTGCTCATAAAAGTCCAGGACTTTGGCCTGCGGCACAGCGCCTTGGAAAGAGACCTGTTGGTCAAGCTTGAGCCCGCGCGCCAGGGCCTCCAGTTCCCGGCGCATGGGGCCGTCGCCAACCACTCTGAACCGCGGGCAAAGGCCCTCTTGTTTCAGCAAAGCCAGGGCGCGGAGGATTACGTCGACATTCTTTTGCCGGGAGAGCCTGCCGACGAAGAGGACTTCGACGGGTTGCTTGGACCAGTCGCGGGGGAGGGCGGAGCGGGCCCGCTTCATTTGCGCATCGTCCATCACCGAGGTGAAAAACGGGACCACTTGCGGCGGTTGATTGGGCCATCGTCCATAGACCAGGACCAGCCCGCGCCACCAGCGCGAGCGCAGGAGGGCCTTCTGCCAGCCCCAGGTGCGGGGCTGGCCCGGGTAATCGCTCCATTGGCCGGCATATTTGGCCACGCGCGGTTTGCCGAAAAGGGGCGCCAGCAAGCAGCCGAGCAGGCCGAGATTGCCCGGGCAGCGGACGTGAATGGCGTCGGCCTGCCGCATCGCCCCGGCGAGGCGCCAGACATGGCGCGGCAAGGCCAGCACCTGGATGGCCCTGTCCGGCAGAGTGTCGCCGCCCATCTCCAACTGCGGGGCCACGGAGATGTTGGGCCGGCTCAAGCCAAGGGCATCCCCCGGGGGGGCTTCCAGCCGCAACGGGGCGGCAATGACCACTTCCGGGAACAAGTCGGCCCAAACATCGATTTCCCTGGCATACGGGCCATAAGCAAACAAGCGCCCATCCCATTGGAAGTGCGGGACGTGGGAAACGATTAACAGGCGATGGAGCTTGGGGTTCGTGGAGCGTGGAGCGTGGAGCGTGGTGAGCGTGGAGAGCGGTCTCACGCTCTCACGCTCCGACGGGCGCTTAGGGCCCGTGCAACAATTGATCGGAATTATCCCCTCGGCAAAACAGCCCCAACAGGTTGCGGCTCATTCCGAATCAGGGCCGAGCACTACGAGCGGCCCCCTAAAATGCTGACCTTGAGCCAGACGGAGCCGTAGTCAAATTCATGGCCACATTTCGGGCATCTCACGGTAGTCCTTGGCTTCCTGGACATTTCAGGGGCATTTTCCATGCGCCCTTGCCTTGTTCGGTGGCGGTGTGTGCAAAGCAGCCCGCAGAGCATCATCCAGTGAAAGTGGATACAACGAAATGCTCCTGGGCTGTCTTTGGTGCCTTCTTAACGTCGGCTTCTTTTTCTTCATATCGGTCTCTTGAGTATCTGCGCTACCTTACCGTAGAACTGGCCTTCGATGGCCGCAAGTGTGTTGTGTTCAATGTCCTCCCAGTCGCCAAGTTTGCTTGTCCAGGAACCAGAACACGTTTGGCGAGCGGCATGGGTCACTTCTTTTTGGTCATTAACGTAAATGGCGATTTTCTCAAATCCCGGCTCTAGCCGATGGCTGTCGCATATCTGGCAATCATATTGACGCTGGTAAAGCTCCACGAAACTTTCGAGTTTCAGCGTTTTCGTTACTCCACGCGGCCAATGGTAACCAAAGCCATCTACCGGAGACCACCAGTTTTGGCTGTCATGCGCTGCCCAAGCAAAACAATTGTAGTCAGTAGACTCACTGCTGGTGATGCGGTATCCTTCCCGGCGCAGCCGAGGGAAGGTGGACTCTATATTGGAGGCGGGCATCTAAACGTACCCTCGCGTTCGACCCCACTCGAGCCAAGCATCCACTGCTTGCTTGAAGTTATGCTCCGGCTTCGCCGCGTCCTCGCCGGTGATCGCCCGTAAAGCCCAAATCCAGTGATCTCGTTTGCGCTGTAATTCCTGGAATATTAACGGCAATGCCGGCTTCCCCATACCGATAATTCTCTGGTAGGCCGGGTGAATCGCTTTTTGCTGGATGACGGAAAGCATCCCAGTTTCTTTGCGCCATTGTGCGGCAAGCTCGCTGAATAGTCTTTCCAACTGGACTGCCGGACCGTTGGAGAGGGTCCCGACCGTCTCATCGCATTCCACGCTGCCCTTGAGCAGTTCCGCGAGCGGGCCGTTTTGCATCGCATGTCGAATCCGGTGACACATAAACCATGCCGTCTCGTAAGAACCAAATCCAAGCTGTCTTTGCAACTGTTTTGCCGATACCCCCTTTTTGCTGGCGCACATCATCTGGAAGGCGATAACCCAGGAGCGAAGCGGAATGTGCGAGTCCTCAAAAATCGTGCCGACAGTCACGGTGAACTGTTTGCGGCAGTCGTTGCACATGAGCAGGCCGGGGCGCGCGGATTCACCATCAATCCGCGTGGCATTTTTGCCCTTGCAGCGGGGGCAGAGCGGGCCGTCCGGCCAGAGCAGGCCTTCAAGGTATTGGCGGGCGGTTCCCTCGGTCAGAGAGGTCACTTCGGCCAGGGTCATCATCATCTTCACGATCAATTCTTACGCCTCGGGGGTTGTTTTTTCAAGGGGATAATTCCGTTGTCGGCTCAGGCAGCGGTGATAGAAATCCTGGTTTTTCTGAACGAGCCGGTCCACGGAGAAATCCTGGAGGACGCGCTGGCGCGCGGCGGCGCCGAGGCGTTCGGCGAGAAGGCGGTCCTGAAGCAGGCGAATGACTGAGGCGGCGATGGAACGCGGGTCATGCGGATTGCAGAGCAGGCCGTTGAGGCCGTCCTGGATGAGTTCGGGTCCGGGACCGGCATTGCCGGCTACGACCGGTTTGGCCATGGCCATGCCCTCGAGCCAGGCTACCGGCATGGCCTCCATGTGAGAGGGATAGACCAGGACCTGGGCGGCAGCCAGTTCAAAGGGCAGACGGGCGTTTTCGATATGGCCGCTGAAGGTTATGCGCCGGCAGGCCTGGGAAGGGATAGCCGCCTGGAGCGTTTCACGGAAAGATTTGCCGGTCCCCAGGACAACGGAATCGCGGCCGCAGACTATCAGACGGGCCTGGGGAACGGCAGCGATGATCTCCGGCATCGCCAGGACGAGTTGGCGGATGCCCTTTTTTTCGCAGAGTGTGCCCACAAACCCGATCAACCCAGGGGTCACCGGCGCCTGGGGCATTGGCCGGAATCGCTCGGTGTCGACCGGGTTGGGGAGGATCTCGATGGGGACGGTGCCGAGGTGGAGCAGACTGCGGGTGGTCTCGGCCACAAAGCGGCTGACGGCGGCCAGACGATCGGCCCGGGCAAAGGAGCGCCTTTCCAGCCAGCCGCGCCAAAGAGCAGGCTGGCGGTTAAGTGTGGTGGAGAAGAAATGGTGTCCGCCGTGCATGCGGATGATCTTGCAGCCGGGGGCGGTGGGGGGCACAGCGGCGAAGGCATTTTCCGGGCCGTCAACGATATCCAAAGGCCCGGCCGCGGCCAAGCGGCAGAGCTCGCGTCTGAGGCGCAGGCCGTGGATCCAAAAGGGCGCCCCCCACAGCCGAGTATGGGCCAGGCGCCGAATCTTGACTCCTTGATCGTCTTCTTGGCGGAACGCGGCCACAGAGTAGAAGCCCAGAACGGTGACCTGACACCCTTGCTGAGCCAGGCGGCGCCCCAGAGTCTGAGTGAAAGAGCCTATGCCGCCGTGCTGGCCTGGCGGATATTCGTTGCACAGGAAACAGACGTGCATGACTCAGTTGGAGTGCTCTTCCCGGCCCTGTCTCGAGCGGCGGGAGACCGCGGCCAGGACTTCGACAACCCGCGAGCTGGATTCTCCAATTGGCACCCCGACCTCCAGCTCGACAAAGCGCCGCCGCCGCTCCCTGTCCAGCGCCGGGTTGTCCAGGTAAGCATTGATATGCTCGGCCAATTGCCGCGGGGAGCGCGCAAACCTGGCGGCGCCCAACTCGACAACCGGCCGGTAATGCTCGAAGCGATAGTAGAACTCCCACAGAGGCGGCCGGCCGCAGGGAGGGGGATTACTCACGTCGAACGCCACGTTCACCACCGGCCGGTCATGAATGGCGAAGTCCAGCGTCATGGTCGAAGCCAGGTTGACGTTGACGTTCGCGTGGTGCGTCAGGTTAGCCAGAAACCGCACGTCCTCCGCCCTGGGGATGCAGCGCGCCCAATTGCCCGGCTGGGTGTGCAGCCACGCCGGCTGCGCAAAGATCATCTCCGGGTATTTCTCGCGCACGGCCTGGTAGCGCGAGCCGTCGTCCACCGGGGCCGGGCGAACGAGGACCTGGGGCCGGCGCCTGACTTGGCCCGAGCGGACCAAGCTCATAAGGATATCCACGTGCAGCGGATCCTCGGGGCAGGTGAAGGTGTCTCCGCCCGAGTAGCAGATGAGCGGCCGGGCCGGGTCGGCGCCAATTGGGCCGAAGAACTCCTGCCGCCGCCAGCTCAAGGCCGGATCGGCGTAGGGGTCGAACTGGGGCGTGCCCACGATGTGAGTTCGCTCCGGGGCAACCTCGGGGTAGTAACGCAAGAGTTCCTGCCGCATCAAGTGGCTCCAGACCAGGTAGTGCTCGAAGGGCGCGGCAATACGGCCCTTGCTCGTCAGGTTGTCCCAACTGAAGATGAAGCACGCGGTAGGGATGCCCAGGGAACGGGCGGCCAGCACGGGCGGCAGGATCTCCAGCGGTCTTTGATGCGAACAGAAGAGCACCGTGGCGCCGTAATGGCGGAAGAGCCTTTGATAATCGGCCACCTGCGGCAGGCGGGCGATATGGCGGCAGTGCCGGCGGTCCAGGAACCGGATGCCCCGTTGCGAGGCCAGGCACCACCCAAGGCAGCGCGCTCCCTGGAGCATCAACCGGCGGCTCCGGGTGCCGCGCAACCTGGCCCGGCGCCCGTAGCGCATGCTCTGGGAATCGCCCCAGAACATCTGGGCGTAAGCCAGTGAATAGCGCAGCGTGGCCGCCAGCGCGCTTTCCCGATAAGGCCGCAACTCCTGCCACTGCCAGTGGCCATTGCCGGCCCCCGCATACTGCGCCAGGTTGGCCTCGGGGATCGGATGCAGGATCAACCCGGGCGCCTCCCGCCCCAGGAGCGAGAGAAACGGTCCTAGCGCGAAGTTCCGGATGCCCACGCCGTCGGGCAGGAGCACCACAGGCTTCATGCGGCAGAGATGAAACTCACGTCGGCCCAGCGGTTGTCTGGCGGTCTCTGCATCATCGGCGATCGCCTGTTTTCACCATTCCCATTTTCCGCCGCCAGTCATCCAACGCAGTCTCGAAAAGGGTCTTGCACCTCTGCCCGACAGCCTTCATCGACAACCGGCTCACTTGCTCCGGAGGAATTGCCGCCTCCGCCAACCGGCCGGCCCGCCACAAACTCCACAGCTCTTCGAGAATGCCCGCAATCCGAGCCGAATCGGAGGCAAGACAACGATAAGGATAGCCGGCGCCAAGGACGTCGGAAACCACCGACTCAGCCGGCGAAAGCGCCAGTATCGGTTTGCGGCACAACAGGCCATCAGTGAGCTTCGCGGGAAAGAAAGGGCTCTCGGCATTGTCGGCCTCGAGCACGACGGAAACCGCGGCTTGGCGCAGGAGTTCCAGGGAATGGGCGTAAGTAACCCGTTCCTCGATGAACCGCACACCCGGAGTGCAGAGAGCCTCGGCCCAACGCGGGTCAGCCTTATGAAAACGGTTAATCCCGCCGACAAACAGGAGTTCAGCGTTGCCGGAGCGGGCAGGGTCCTTGGCGGCAAATCGGCGGAAGGCCTCAACCAGGCCCCACGGTTGCCTGGGCTCGAGCAAGCTGCCGGCGTGGAGTATAACAAAACGGCCGGGCTCCTGGACGACCGTGGCGGCTGCCTGGTAATCCGAGGCCATTGGCAGCTCGCCGACGATATGAGGGACCACGATTCCCTTGGCGCGGCACGGGGCCAACTTCCCCCGCAACATCCATCGCAGCAGGCGCTCGCTGGGGAATGAAACCCAGTCCGCCGCCTCGATGATGTGCGCATTGCACCTCTCCTGCAGTCGGGACATGACAAAGAAATGGCGCCGGTAGGGGGCCGGGTAGAGACTGATCGGGAAAGGATCATGGTAGTTCGCTATCCAAGGCACGGTCGGCCCCAGTCCAGCCATGGCCAAATGAGGCTCAAAACCCAGGCCGGCGCCGCGAACGAAAACGATGTTTGGGCGCTGGGAAGCCAGGGCCGCCTGGAACGCTTTCCGCCAGAGCCTGACTTCGGCCCAACTGCCGGCCGAAAAGCCGGTCCCGTAGGCAATCAGCGCGTCCGCCTTGTTCTTGAGCCACGCGCTCATGCGCTTTGCCCGGCCCGGATCTGGCCTGCGCGGCGGCTGCGGGTTTCTTTGGTTCGGCAGCCAGGGCCAGGGCTCGATGGGGATCAACTTGACTTGCTTCAGCCACCGGCCGTGATACCGTAGCGCCTCTGAGGCCAGCAGGGCCGGCGGCGCCAGGCAAACAACCTCCATGCCCGCCTGCACCAGGCAATAAAGGAACTTCGTCGCGCATATCCCTTCCGAAGTGCGGTCCAGGTCCAGGCCCTTGGCCGTGACCAGGATCTTCATCGATGGCCTCCCCCTCCGCTACGCCTCAGCGTATCTGTTGCTCTCAGGCCGAAGGCCTGACTCATCCCAGCCCAGGGCAACGCCCTGGGTTTCCGTGCGGTTTTATTCTGTTGCAGGCCAACGGCCTGCCTCATAGGGTTCATTGGGTCCGACCAGCTCAAATCCCGGGGCGGCGTCGGGACCCCCTCGGTTCCTCAGCACCGTGAATCGCGCTTTCAGCGCTCAGAAGGGTCTTTGGCCGATAAACCCAGGGCGTTGCCCTGGGCTGGTATGAATGACGCCGTTGGCGTCTCCAGCAGGCCCGCAGTAAGTATTCCATCCTGCGCTCTGGTCAGTACGCCTCGAGGCAGTCAACAATCCTCTTGGCGGCGAAGCCGTCCCCGTAAGGGCTCTTTGCGGTCACCATTGCCGCGCGCGCCCCCGGATCGGTGATCAACCGGCGCGCCTCCGACACAATCTTCGCGCGAGCGGTTCCCACCAACTTCACCGCTCCGGCCTCGACTCCCTCGGGGCGTTCGGTGGTTTCCCGCATGACCAGGACCGGCAATCCCAGGCTCGGGGCTTCCTCCTGCAGGCCTCCTGAATCGGTCAGGGCGAACAGGCACCGCTTCATGAGATGAACCAGCGCATCGTAAGCCAGCGGCTCCAACAGCCGCACGTTCGGCAGCCCGGACAGGATCTCGCGCGCGGGGCCGCGAACATTCGGGTTGGGATGAACCGGATAGACAAAGCCCAGCCCCTGCTCGCGAAACTCCTGCGCCAGGTCGCGAATGGCCAGAAAAGCCTGGCGGATAGGTTCCCCAAAACTCTCCCTTCGATGGGCGGTGACCAGGACCACTTTCGAGAAGCTGAGAGTCTCGCCCAAAGGGCTGGAGTTCCAGTCAAAGGGCCGCTTGAGGATCTCCTGCAAGGCGTCCACCACCGTGTTGCCTGTGACCGGCGCCTGCTGGGCGCAGATGCCCTCGGCCATCAGGTTCCTTTGCGCGAGTTCCGTCGGGCAAAAGTACAGGTCCGCCACAAGATCGGCGATTCGCCGGTTGACTTCCTCCGGGAACGGATGCAGCCGGTCACGGGAGCGCAAGCCCGCCTCGACATGGCCAAATCTCACCTGCCGGTAGAAAGCGGCCATTGCCGCCGCCATAACCGAGGTCGTATCCCCCTGCGCGAGGACCCAGGCTGGCTGGAGCTGCTCGACCGCTTGATCCAGCCCGTCCAAGAGGCGGGCTGCGACTGCGCTCAGTCCTTGGTTAGGGGTCATGACGTTTAATTCGAGGTCCACTTTCAACCCGAACAGGCGCCAGATCGGATCGAGCATTTCTTGGTGCTGCCCGGTGGAGCACAAACACGGCTCGAGGCCTGGCCTTCGGTGGAGTTCCTTAACAACCGGGGCCATCTTGATGGCTTCCGGGCGAGTGCCGACAACAACCAGTACTCTCATTGGGGGTGAGCAGACCACGGCAGCCGGTTTCACAAAACCGGGCCCTTGCGCATGAGTATCAGCAGGTTGTGACCCTCGCCCCGGGCCACAAAAGGCGGCGAAACGGGGGGCCGGAACCGGCGCGAAATGCCTCGCCGAAACGCCCGGACGAGGCGCAGAAGGCCCGCCTGCCTCAGCAGGGCCCGGGCGCCGACGCGCCATCCGTTATCATCGGTCGAAGCCCTGGCTGCCGTTACGCGGCCCTGACCCCTGGTAAACCACTGGACCGTCGTCAGCCCAAAGCGCGCTCCATATCGGGACACGCTGTCCGCGTCGAAGTAGAACAGATGCTCGAGGCTGGTTTTGAACCCGCGCCAATTGCCGGCGCCAATCACCTTCGCGCAGCCGTAGTTGGGCGTGGATAAGGCCAGGAAACCGTTCGGCCTGAGTCTGAGCACCGCCGCTCCGAAGAAATCCGCAGGGCTTGGGACGTGCTCGATTACCTCGAAGGCCAGAACCACGTCGAATTGTCTCTGCTGGGGCAGCGAGGATAGCTCCGCCCAGAGGAACTCGATCTTGGGATAACGTTTCCTGGCCTCCTGGATGGCAGCGCGGGAGACATCGATGCCCACGACCCGAGCGCCCTCTCGAGAGAGCAGACGCGAGGCTTCACCACTGGCGCATCCCACCTCCAGGCAATCCGCACCTGCCAGGTTAACGAACCGGGATACGATCCGCAGCCGTTCGGTGGCGCTTTCCACCAGTGAACGTCGCCTGCAGGCGCTGAAATAGTCCCCGTATCCCAGGCTCTCCCGGTGGCGTTCCTCCGGTTTCCTGGTGTAGTACTCTGAACCATAGAAGCGTCCGATGCACTCCAATCTCGGCCTTGGTGACAAATAACATAAGCCGCATCGCCGGCACTCGACGACCTCGAGGCCGTCCGGGCGTGTAACGACGTGGCGCGCCTCCGCGTCTCGGCAGTAATCGCAAGCCACGGCCTCGAGCTCGGCGGCCGGCCAGAGCGGAGACCGGCGCTCCTGCGAAACTGGGCTCATCCGAGGTTTTCCACTCGAAGGGCAATGTCAGGCACGGGTTCGTTTATCGGCGATGACGTCCTCGATCATCCGATCCAGGGAGCAACGGGGTTGCCAGCCAATCAAGGAGTGGATTTTCTCGATGGAAGGAACTCGACGCTGCATGTCCTCGAAGCCGCGGCCATAGATTTGCTCGTAAGGGATGAGCCGGATCGGTGACCTTGACGCGGTCTTCCTGACCACCAACTCCGCCAGTTCACGAATCGAGACCTCCTCCTGATTGCCTGCATTAAAAACCTCGCCGGCGGCCCGGGGGCATTCCATGAGGCCCGCCAGCGCCTCAACCACATCGCTCACGTGACAGAAGCATCGCCGCTGCGAACCGTCGCCATGCACGATCAGTTCACGTCCCTGCAGCGCTGCGGTGACGAAGCTGGGCAGCACCATGCCGTACTGGCCGCTCTGTCGCGGGCCGACCGTGTTGAACAGGCGCACCACTACGACCGGCAGGCGTGATTCTTTCCAGTGCGCCAGGGCAAGGAATTCGTCGAGGGCTTTGGCAGCCGCATAAGCCCAGCGATGCTTTTGGGTCGGCCCCTCCAAACGGTCGCCGTCTTCTCGAAACGGAACATCCTCCGACTTGCCATAGACCTCGCTGGTGCTGGTAAGCAGGAACCGTTTCCGATAGCGGGCAGCGACCTCGAGCACGGCAGTGGTCCCCTGGAAAATGCTCTCGATGGTCTGGACGGGGCGCTCCATGATGAGCTTGACCCCGACGGCGCTGGCCAGGTGAAAGATCTGGTCGCACTCGCGCGCCAGCATTTCCAGCACCTCGAGATGCATCACCGTATCTTTGACGAAGCGGAAGCGAGGCTCCTTTTCCAGGCCCACGATGTTCTCGTAGCGCCCGGTGCTCAAATCATCCAGGACGGTGACTTGCTGGCCGGCCGCGATCAGACGCTCGGCCAGATGCGACCCAATGAAACCGGCCCCGCCGGTGATAAGACAGCGCATCATCATCACCAGCAGGATGGCGAAGGCGATGAGAAAGTCAACGACGCCGGAGAGCGCGGGTGGGATTAAAACCGTCGGTCAGCTCACGGCGCCTCTTTGCCCCGGAGGGGCTTCCGAGAATAGCCCGGCGTTTCAACGCCGGGTCAGCGAACCGAAAGCGAGGTCCGTCCCGAAGGGACGGCTGAGGGCAACAAGTATTCTCAGTCGTCCCTTCGGGACGAGGGTCTCTGTTCTGGCCTCCCCGGCGTTGAAACGCCGGGCTACTGCCAAATGTCCCTCCGGGACAAAACTCCCGCGGCCCATGCCCGACGCTTCTAATCGCACCCCGTTCGACCCTCGACCCTCGACCCTCTTATGAGCCGGGGTCCAAGCGCGGCGCCGCAGGGAGCAACAGGCCCATGGAAATCCATTGCCAGATATAGAAGCTGTTCTCGCCGGCTTCCGAACAATAACGGGCCCATTCGGAACGGACGGCCTGGGGCCGCAGCCATTCGCTGCCCAGGCCGGCCAGGGCCGTCTCGATGCAGCCGGCTGCCCATTCGCGCAACGGACCCCGAAGCCACTCGCTCTGGGGAGTTTGGACCGGGCGCTTGGGCGCCTGCCGGAGTTGCTGAGGCAGAAGGTTGGCCGCCACTCGCCGGGGCAGGTGCTTGCCTTGGCCATTCCGCAACTTGCGGTCGCCGGGTTGGCGCAGTCCCAACTCCATGACGCGGTGGTCCAGGAACGGTTCGCGCAGTTCGCGGCCATACATCATGGACACTCGATCGGCAAACCGCATGGCGCGGGGAAGCTTGGCGAAACGAATATCCCGGTATTGAAGCGCCAACAACGGGCCGGCCAGCGGTTTGGAGACTGTGAGTCTTGAGGCCAGCGCGGCAAATTCAGGCCGCAGGCACTCGGGGCGAGTGGCCGGTGACTTCGAGCCCTGGACCGGCGCGCGGCTGGCGTCCACAGCCCCGGCCTGCCGGTAGTATTCGTAACCGGCCCAGGCCTCGTCCAGGCCGTTGCCGTCCAGAAGCACCACAATCCGCTCGTCGCGGGCGCGTTGGTGGACTTTGGCCATCCCGAGCGTGGGCAAGCCGCCAAAGGGTTCGTCCTGGTAGTGCTGCACCCGCGCGGCCAGCTCGGGAACCTCCTCTGCCCTGAGCCGGCAGAACAGGGCTGCGTGCCGGGTCCGGGCGAGCAACTGCTCGACCCAGGGGACTTCGTCGTATGCCGGGTCTCCACAGAAGAAGGTGAACGATTTCAGCGCGCAATCAGGCCCCTGGACGCGTTGTATCAGGCCCAGCAGCAAGGAGGAATCCAGGCCGCCCGACAGACACACTCCCACGGGAACATCCGAGCGAAAGCGCAGCTTCACACTGTCCTCCAAGAGCGCCAGCAACTCCTCGGCCACCACAGGCTCGGAGCGGGTGTCCGGCCCGGCCTCCAGGAGCCGGTCGGCCGAATCGTACCATTGCTCTTGACGGAACCCCCCGGCGGGCGACCACGTGAAACAGCCCCCCGGCAGGATACGCTCGATGCCCTCCCAAAAGGTCGCTTCGCTGTGGTCGTGCATTCCGGAAACCAGGTAGGCCGCCCAGGTGCGCGCGTTGGGATGGCGCGGCACTCCCGCCTCGTGCAGGGCCTTGACCTCGCTGGCAATCCACAAGCCCCCCTCGGCCCTCGGGCAGCAGTGCAGCGGCTTGACGCCGAAGCGGTCGCGCGCCCCAAAGAGCCGCTCCTCCCGGTCGTCCCAGACCAGGAAGGCGAACATGCCGACGAGTTTGCCCAGGCACGACTGGCCCCATTTCAAATAGGCCGCCAGCAGCACCTCGGTATCCGTGCGTGTCTGGAACCGATAGCCGTCTTCCAACTCCGCGCGAAGCTCAAGATAATTGTAAACCTCCCCATTGAAGACGATCCAGTAGCGGCCGGTCCAATCGGACATGGGCTGCCGGCCCGCCTCGGATAAGTCGATGATGCTCAGGCGATTGTGGCCCAAACCTGCCAGGCCCGACGACGAGACAAAAACCCCCTCCGCGTCCGGCCCACGATGCCGCTGGCCGGCGACCATCGCCTCGAGTTGGGACCGAGACCAACTCCGGCCGAACATTGCCGAGATGCCGCACATTGATGGGTTTGAGGGACCGTGCTTGGGGTGGTGCGTGGAGCGTGAGAGCGTGGAGCGTGGCAAGTGCTACGATGCCCTCACGCTCCACGCTCCACGCTCCACGCGGCGGCGCGGCTGCGGAGCAATTCCTCCGCGCGTTGCCAGTCCGCCGGTGTGTCGATGTCGACCGACCTCGAGGCCTCGATCACGCAGCCCGCCAGCTTGGGACCATAAAGGCTGTTCTGTCGCATCAGCACGTCGTGCCGGGTGACATAGACCGAGCCCACACGACGAAAGGCCGGCGGGAGGGCCTGACGGCGGGGAACCGGGTTTGCCTCGCCCGTGCTCAGGCGGAAAAAGCCGTCATCTCTGCGAAAATAGACCCAGTGGGGATTGTATTCGGCCGGGACCGGCAGGAGGGTGACTACGCTGTCAGCCTCGGCCCGGCTCAGCAACTCGATGCAGGCGTCGATGTCCTGGGGCCAACGCAGCGGACAGGTGGGCTGGAGCAGGCATACGGCATCGTAACGCTCGCCCACGGATTCGAGCGCCCCCACAACGTGCTGCAGCACCGGCAAAGTCGGGGTGTCGTCCCGCGCCAGTTCCGCCGGGCGCAGGAACGGGACCTCGAGGCCACAGCGGCGCCCGACCTCGGCAATTTCCGCGTCTTCGGTGCTCAGCACGACCCGGGTGAGGAGCTTGGCTGCCAGAGCCGATTCGGCGGTGTACTGCAACAGGGGCCTTCCGGCCAGCGCGCGGATGTTCTTCCGCGGGATGCCCTTGGAGCCGCCGCGGGCAGGAATGATGCCTAGAACTTTCAAGGAAGCGAGATAACAGGGGGCTATGCCGGCTGAGGTTGTTGCTGAATCGCCGGCGGACAGAGCAGGTAGTCCATAACCTCCGCCTGCATTCGCTCGATCTCGAGACGATAGCCACTGGCAACCGCCTCAAACTCGTCGCGACGCGCAGTCAGGCGCATCCGCCCAAGCCACCGTTGAAACTGCTCTATTCGCTCCTGCGTTGCCTTGAGTTCGTGTTCGTTGGTTATCATAACAGCGCGTCAACAATGCCGCGTTTATCGCCGCCACGCTTAACCTGCCAATATTCGATGAATTGTTCAACCGTTTCTCCGATCAACATGCCGGGGCGCACCCAAAAGACACTCGCGCCGTAACGAGCTTGTGCAACGGCATGATCAAAGAGACCACGAGATGCCAGCGGACAATTCTCCAACCGGAACTCGTCATCCAGCACCAGGACGATGTCCACGTCATTCGGTTCCTCCTTAGCCGTCACGTAGCTGCCGAAGATGACGAATCGCTTGAGATAGCCGGTGCGCCGCGCCAGTTCATAGATGTGACTCAACTGGCGTGTGCAACGACCGCGCTGGCCGTGCTGCGAGCCAAAAAGGCGCAGCACCTCACTCAGCCTGGCTCGGTGCACGCCCTGAGGCAAGTCACCGGCGGCGTTCAACTGGGGGAGAGCCATGCAGCTTCACGAACAGAAACCCGGAGCGGGCTCACAACACCCGGCGGCAGCAGGCGGTCGGCGAACTCTTTCAACTTGGCCACATTGACGGGCGCGGCGCGGAACATGAAATCAAAATCCACGGCTGTCACCGGGGCGCCCTGAATCGCTGCGGCCGCGTTGCCCATCAGGACCGTGTCCAAGCCCGTTTCGGCGAGCGCTACGACGACCGAGTTCAGTAAGGGTGCGCCGCCCATGCGTTCTTGCCCCCCAAAACCTACTGCTTCCTTGAGGCCCTGGCAACGCTCAAAGGAACTTGGTAGTGTCCTAATTTGGAGTGGCGTTCCGACCCAGGCAGACCACGTTGACGTCAACGCCCCAGAACTAATCCTGGATGATGTTCTCCGGGGCCCCTTTCAATATCAAAAATACCTCGGGTTTGTCAGCCTCGGTGTCAGCTTGGCGGCGCCGTCGGTTTCCTGAACGAAATGGAGCCGTTTTTGAATGTACAAGTTCAGTCCAGCCAAGCTATCGGCGATGCGTTGGGAGACGTAGCCGTCGCCGTAGAGCTGGCTGGGGGGATAGCGGCCGTGAGCCAGTTGTCGGCGGACGGCTTCGGCAATTTCTTCCCGCACCGGACGTACCCGGGTGACATGGAGATCGGTTTCGCGGCCCTCCTGGCGGTTGCCAGTGAGCACGACGGGAGTGCCGAAATAGCCGGCGTCGCGGACGAAACTGCTCGAGTTGCCGACGGCGCAGGCGGTGTTGGCGAGGACTTTCAAGTAGTCTTCGGGGGGAAGGTTGATGAGCGTCCGCAGCCAGGCGGGCCTGGCACGGTCGCGGAAGGTGCGGATGGCCTTGCTGAGGTGGTCGGCGCCGGCATCGATATTCGGCCAGAACAGCACGGTCTGGTGGCCAACCTGAGCCAGGGCCGCCAGCAGGGCCTCCATTTGGGGCCGCTCGCCGCCGTATTCGGTGGTGGTCGGATGGAAAATGGCCAGCAGGAAGGGGAGGTTCAGATCGAGCACCCTGCCGCTGCCCTGCCGGTGGAGCATCTCCGGGCTGAGGAGGCGGTCCATGTTCCTGGCGATGTCGCTGGAGGGGCAGCCTATTGCCAAAATCGAGTCCGGCCGCTCGCCCATGCGCAGCAAATACTCCGCGGAGCGGCGAGTGCTGGGAAAATGGAAGTGGGCCAATTTGCTGATCGCATGGCGCGCGCTCTCATCGATGGAGCCGGAAACCTCGCCGCCCTGGATATGGGCGATGCAGATGTTCATGTAGGCGGCGGCAACGGCTGCCGCCAGCGCCTCGTAGCGGTCGCCGATGAGCAGCACGAGGTCCGGCTTGAGCCGCTGAAATTCGCTGGCGAACTCCACAATGCCGAAACCCACGGACTTGGCCATGGTCGCCGGCGTGGAGCCTTCCAGTTCGAGATAGATTTCCGCATCCACCGGGAAGCCGTCCTGACGGACGATCTGGACCGGTTGTCCGAAGCGCTCAAGCACCATGGTGCCGGCGGCCACGACCTGGAGTTGCAAGGCCCGGTGTGCCGCCACCGCCAGCATTACCGGCTTGAGCCTGCCGTAATTCGCGCGGTCCACCAACACGGCGCAGACTTTTCTTGGGCGGTTGCGGCCGTTCTTACTCAAGATCTTCCTCGGCGATGAGCGTTCCGGCCGCCAGTGGCCGGAGCAGTTTCCGGCCCAGGATTCGAGGCAGACGACCGGGGGGCAGCCCGATGCCCGGTTTGCGCAGGCAAAGGTGGGTGCCTTGCAGGCGCGTGCCGGCGGGCAGGTCTGCGCTCGTGAAGATGCTCTTGGTGAACAGCTCGCGCATGGGCGCCAGTTCCTCGGCCAGCGCATCCTTATCGACCGGGTGTGCGAGCGCGCCGCGGATGAAGCGGACCCCGGTGGCCAGTTGGCCCAGTTCGGCGGTAGTCAGCGAGACCAGCACGTCCGGGCCGAAAGCCTCGCGGCTCAGCGTGACATGGACCTCGATGAGGTCCGCGCCCAGCGCCGCAGCCGCCAGCCCGGCGTAGATGGCGCCCGAATGGTCGGAGAGCCCCGTTTTGCAGCCGTAGCGGCTTTTGATCTCGGCCAGCAGGTTCAACCCGAGCTTTTCCGGCGGCACCGGATACGCCGAGGTGCACTGCAAGATCGTCAGGTCCAGTTTGGCCTCCTGCACGCGCCGGGCAGCGGCGTCCAGTTCCGCCCAGGGACTCATGCCGCTGGACAGGATGAGCGGCCGCCGGCTGGCCACCATCCGCTCCAACATCGGGACGTTCGACAATTCGCCGGAGGCCACCTTCCACGCCGCCACGCCGACGCGCTCCAGCAACTCGAGGGCCTCCAGCGAAAAAGGCGAACTCAGAAACAGCAGCCGGCGGTCATGGGCATGTTTCCTGAGCCCATGCCACTGCGCCTCCGTGAACTCCATCCGCTGCCAGTAATCGAAACGAGTCTCGTCCTGGCGGGTGAATTTGACCCGCCAGGGCTCGGCTGCGGTGCTCTCGGCGGCAGCAATGTGCGTTTGGAATTTGACGGCGTCAGCCCCGGAATTGGCGATGGCATCAATGAAAGCATGGGCCATCCCCAGCGAGCCGTCATGGGCCTGGGCGACCTCCCCGACCACCACGCACCGCCCGGGGGCGCTCGGCCAGGCGCCGGTCCAGGGTTGTGTGTTGGACGTTGCGTTTGCGGTCATGGCTTTGGCTCTTCAACCGCGATCAATGCCGGCAATTCTTTCCGAAGCTCCCGCTCCGCGTGTTCCAGGTCCCGATAGCCCATGAGGATGAACTCCAGCGTCTGCTGACCCAGCCAGCGCCGGCCCTTGAGCACGGATTGCACCCGGTCTGCCTGCTTGGAGGCGGCCATCCCCGTCTGCTTTTCGGCGCCGTCTTCCCATTGGCAGAAAAAAACATGCAGACGCTGGCCTTGCCCCTCATAGACGTACTTGCGGAAGGGCAGGTCCAATCCCCCGGCCGGCAGGCAGACCACGCCCAAGTCTGCGACCTGCTCGAACCCGGCCGCCGGGAGGCAGACATCCGGCCGATGCAGGCGCGCGTGAATGATAGACTGGACCGACCTGGGCTTCCAGCGGAAGAAATTCACCGTCCAGACCGAGCCATCCTCTTGCCGCCAGCGCCCGGTAGCGCGGGCATCGCAGGCCAGCATTCGGACCGTTCGGGGCGGCAGCTCGACCTTCTCGAAGGTCGGCCTGCTCTCCGGGAGCCGGAGCGACCAATGAAACAATCCGGCCTCCTGGACCTCATGCACCCGGTACCAGGTCTCCGTCAGCACGAGAATGGCGAGCATCCAGCAGCCAGTGGCCGCAAAATAGCCGCGCGGCATGACGCACTTCGGCCGGCCCTGCCCACCCGGGCGTTCCTGGGGCCCTGAGAGACCGCCCTTGTTGCCCCGGGCCAGCAGTCCGGCAATGGCCCAGAGACAAAGGAAGGAAGCCACAAAGATACTGAACCCGGCGGGGTCGTGCCACTGCTCGAGCGTGGCCACACCCGCCGTGGAGGCGCGCCAGGTGAGAATGAGCGTCCGCAGGACATTGAACAGGAATGCCAGCCCAATGCCACCCGCCACCAACAGCACCCGGACGGGCCAGCCCATCAGGTACAACTCGCCCATGAACAAGGCCCCCATGAGGGTGGACTGAAAAGAACGAATGCCGCTGCACGCCTCGTCAATGCCCACTACCCCGGAGCCGACGCGAATCAGATTGCCGGCCCGCTCGACCGGGATATTTATCCAATTGAGCACTCCCACCGTGAGACCGGTGACGACTTTCATCAACCCCTGGGTGAGGGTGTGCTCGAGGCGGTAAGGCCAGCGCACCGCCACCAGAATGAAACAAATCGGGAAAGCAAAGTGGGACAACCAGGCCCGCCCCCCCATCAGAAACATGGCATAGAGAGAGAGGCCGGCCACGGCAAAGGTCGCCAGCCAGCCGGGCAGGGGCCAGTCCGGGTTGATGTCATACACCACCCGGATCGGCAGCAGGCTCAGCGCCAGCGCCACCGCCCCCACCCGCATCCACGGCGGCACGATGCCGGGCCGGGGCGCAGGGGCGCTTATCCATCTTCTAAAGAACAGCCCCGCCGCCAACACCGGCACGAACCAGCCGTATGCATACTGCTCGCTGGCCGACCATTGGAAACTGAGCTGTCGAACCAGGTCCAGCCATAGCACCGCAAAAAGCGCAAGGGGAAACCAGATCTTCAGGATGCTGGCGCAGCAGTTCAAAACAAGGGACACTCCGTGCCGGTCAATTCGCAGCCTGCCTTTTCAGAGCAAGTCCCGGTCCGTTAGGAGCGGGGGTGTGAGGCCCGAACATGGTACTTTGGGTTCGTGTAGTAGTAATAGGAGCGGGCTCGGGCATCGGTACGATTAAAGACGATGCCAAGGACTTTGGCCTGGCGTTGGTAAAGTGACTCGAGGGCTTCGCGGACCTGCCCCAAACGCGAATAGCGGCTGCGCACCACCAGGAGGGTGCCATCCACTTTCGGCGCCAGCGTGGTGACGTCGTCAGCCGCGAAGATGGGGCACGAGTCAATCAGGACATAATCGAATTGCTTGCGCAGCCGGGCCAGGATCTGGTCCAGAGAGGGACTCAGGAGCAAGTCGCCCGGGTTGGTCACGTCGCCGCCCCGCGCCAGGAAAGAGAGATTGGGCAGCCAGGCGGGCCGGGTGAGCCCCCGCTGCCCGGAGTTGTCGGGTTCGGAGGTCTTATTTGGCCGCCGCGCGCCGCGGCGTCCAGCGGTTGCCGGCTGGATGGCCCTGGCCAGGACGGCGGGGTGGCGAAGCACTTCGGCCAGGCCGGGCAACCGTTCCCGGCCCAGCGTCTCATGCAAGGTGCCCCGGCGCAGATCCGCATCGACGAGCAAAACCTGCGAGCCGCCCATCGCCAGCGTCCGGGCGAGGTTGGCGGCGATGGTGGATTTGCCTTCCTCCTGCATCGCACTGGTGATGAGCAGGCTCTTCGGGCGCTCGCTTTCCAGCGGGGTAAGGAAGAGCAGGGCCGAACGCAGGTTCCGATAAGCCTCAGCGTAGGTCTGGCGCTGGTCCCGGATCTCGATCAAGGGCACAAACCCGGTGCCCTCCAGGCTGCTGACCTCGGGCACCTGCCCGACCACCCGTTCCTGGAGCTGTTGTTTGACCTCTGCCAGCGAGTTGAAGCGGTCATCCCTGATCGCGACCACCAACACGATGCCCAGACCCGCCGCCAGTCCTGCCAGGGCTGCCAGGCCCAAGGCGAGAACCTCCCCGCGGCGGGAATGAATCGCCGCGCCGGCATGCGCCAAAATCTGCAAGGTTTCCTGCTCGAGGCTCCCGCCGATCTCGGCTCGATGCAGCACGGAGCGGGTCTCGTCGTAAGCGTTACGCGCGCTCTCGGCGTCTTGCCTGAGCTTCTCAGCCCCGGCCAGCCTGCTGCCGGCCAGAGTGACCCTGGCTTCGCATTCCTTGATCGAAGCCACGACGTCATCGATTTTCATCCGTATCGACTCTCGGAAGGCGGCCATTTGCTCGTCGTTTTGGCGGTGGAGGATCTCGACCAATTTGTCGAGTTTTTCGATCTCGGAGTTGAGCTTGACCATCTTGGGGTGCTTGGGCCGCAGGTTGACGCCCAGGCGGTCGCGTTCTCCTTTGAGGACCTCCAGGTCGCGAATCGCAGTGAACCGTGCCGCCGGCATCACCGAGGGCGCCCCGGCCGTCATGCCGTTCAGGTAGTCTGAAAGCTCCACCGTCTGGTTGGTGGACGCCGTCTCCCTGAAGCTCCGTTCCAGGGCGGTCGCCTCCAGAATCTTGAGTTCCAGCTCGTATTCCGAAAGCCGGCTTTTCAACGAGGCCAGGTAGGTGCCGGCCCCCTTGGCCTCCTCCTCGAGGACGGCCAGGTCGTTGGTGCTTTTGAACAGGCTGAGGGCCCTTTCTCGGTCTCGCATTTCGGTCTCGAAGTCGTTGACCTCCTTGCTGATCGAGGCTTCGGCACCCCCGGCAATTTCTTTGTGAACATTGCGCTTGTAGGCGAGATACTCGCTCATAAGGGCCTCCAGGAAGGCCTGCGTGTAGGCCGGCTCCGGGCCTATGGCCACGACCTCGAACACAGTGGACTTGGGGACCTGCGTCACCTGGACCTTCATTTTGAAAGCCGCGGCGGGGTTGGCGGCCAGGGGACCATTGGTGGCGGCGGACCTTAGTATCTCACTGGCCTTGTCCAGCATCGCGGGGCTCTTGAGCAACTCAGCCTCGGTGCCGAAGAAGCTCTGCAGTTCCTTGGCAAAACCCATATCGCCCATTCGCAACTGCTCGGTCTCCCACATCACCCCAGTCGAGACGTAGGTTGGCGGCTGCCGCCAGACCCAGACGCCTGCCGCAACCAGCGCCAGCCCCATCGTGACCAGCGGCACCCACCAGTACCTGAGCAGGAACAACAGGAATCGTTGGATTGGTATCGATAATGCCGGGGCCGCTTCCTCTTCGGCGCCAACGAGCGACTCGAGGTCCGGCTCCGCGGGCGGGAGCATCGGGTTGGGCGGCGCTGGCGGATAATTTCTCATGGCATGTCCCCTCTTTCTGAGTGGCCGCTAACGAAGGTGAATTCCCCTTTCAGGGACAAAAATCATGTCGCCCGGCTCGAGCGGCAAATCGCAGTCTGCCTTTCCCTTTTCCAGGATGTCGACCCCGTTGAGAAAGTAAGTGCGCTCTTGACCGCCGGGTTGGGCCGCCTTCCGTGTAACTTTGATCTGTTTCTTGCTGGCAAACTCGGTGAAACCGCCCGCCCTGGATACCGCTTTGCCGACCGTCAGCACCTCATCGCTCGGGATGTCCTGGGGACCGCGCAGGGACACCGCTCCGGTGAGGTACACCTTCCCACGGCTCTTGGCCATGGCATCGACTGCCACAATCACGGTGGCATGGTAGTAATATTCCTTTTCCAACTCGACCTTGATGGCCTGGGCCAGTTCCTTGCAGTTCCGGCCCACGGCGGGAAACCGGCCAAGATAGGGAAGTTCCAATTCACCGGAATCGGTCACCAGCAGCGGCTTCGGATCCTCCTCGTCTTCCAGGATGCGGAAGCTCAAACGGTCGCCGATGGCGAGTTGATGTTTTTCGTCGAGCGCATCCATGCTATTGATGAAGGAGGCCTTCAAGACCTGCGGGGGCGCGGCCAATTCGCTCGACGGGCCCGCCGGGGATGCGTTGGTTGCCCCTGGAGCCGGGCCCGGCGCCTGGCTCTTCTGGGCGCCCCAGCCCGAACCCGCCAGCATCAGCAAGATCGCCAGGCCGCCCCCCTTCCATGAAATGCTCCCTGCCCTGAATTTGTCTGGCTGGCTCGAACGAGTTTTCATTTGAAGGTATAGGTCACCAGGACCCCGACCAGATCCTGCGTGTAAGTTCGGAACGCAAGGTCGGAGGAACGGAACGTCAAGCGGTAATCGACGCTCATTTTAAGATCCCTCCAGGGTGAATAAGCCAGACCCAGCTCAACGCCCTCCCAATCGTAGTTCTCGTGGAGGTTGCCCAGCAGAGCTCCCAGGTCTTGACTTCCATGCTCATAGAAGGCCGACCCCTGCGCGGTCACCTCTCGCGCCACTCTCCAGGCGAGGCCCGGCCGCACATACCAGGCATCTACCAGTTCAGATTGAACTCCGAGGAGAAGCTCGTGGCCCGCGCTCAGGTTGGCGGTGATCGTGTCCGTGACCTGGTGTCGTGCCGTCAGATCCAGATACCAGGAGTCCTGGTCGGAGGTCTTGACCGGCGGCGCCAGGCGGCTGGTCTGCTCGAAGAGATAGACGGCGTAGCCTGCCCGGAGCATGACGCGAAGCGCGGAGTTGGGCCGCCAATCGCCAAAGAGCCCGGCGCTCAAGCCCGTATTGTCGTTCAACACCTTCTCCTGGTAGGTCGTCAACCCCGCCGTGGCCTCGGGGCCCACCGTCAGCCGCGGATGCACCTGGAAAGCGGTCCGAGCATAGAAATCCTCCGTGGCCCGCGTGGCATAGTTGAACGCGGAGGAGGAGGCGATGAAATTCTCGTGGTCGTAGCCCAGGCTCGGCACCACGTCGTTCAATTGCCACATCCCCAAAACACCGGCGACATTCTGGAAATAGCCGTACGGGCTTCGCAAGCCGGACGAGCTCGTCCCGGCCACCGCGGCCTGCTGGGCGGAGTCTTGGAGATACTCCATGCGGTCGTGCATGTCGAAGGTGAACTGGCCGACATCGAGGTCGAGAACCAGCCCCGAGCCCGAGCCCAGATGCCAATAGGAGAAATTATCATGCGCGAGGTACTTGTCATAGCCGCCCAGGACATTCAGGCTCAGGAGGCTGTTCTGGGTGACCGGATAGAAGGCGGCCACGTGTCCCATCGGCCGCACGATGAAATCCGACTCGGCGTCGTTTTGGGCCAGGTTAATATTGTCGTTCCAATCCACTTCCAGGCTCGTGGCCACCAACATCCGCAATTCATCCGCCTTGAGGGTGTAAGACTGGTATTCCAGGCTGGCGCGCCGGACTTCCGCTGCGGCCTGCGTTGCCTTTAAGACCTCCAGGGCGTCCTGTCCACGCCCCTGGCCTGAGGCGAGGATCGCCAAGGCGGCGACGCCCGGCCCCAACCACCCAATTTTATGTTTTGGTGCCATACAATCAATGTCCTCATCTTCTTCTGGCGGCGAGCTGGCTGCGCTTGGCGCCCACGAAGGCATAGCGGGCGTGGGTCAGGCCATTGACGACCTTATTGACGTAATACTTGAAGCCGTCGGCAAGGTTCACGCGCCTGACCTCCATGGGCAAGGAGGCCTGCCGGAAGAATTCCTTGTAGTCGGCCAGCGTATGGAATCGCTCGTTGACGCCTGTGGCCACGAGCTTTTCGATCATCTTCGCCCGGGATTTGATCTTCACCAGCGGCCAGACCTGCTCGCGGATAGCCACGAACCGCCCGCCGGGTTTCAACACGCGTTTGGCTTCGCACAAGACCTGCACGATGTTGTCCGCGTGGTGGAGCACCGCCGAGCTGACCACAAAATCGAAATAATTGGAAGGAAAATCGAGCTGGTGAAAATCGCCGGGGGTGCGCGTGATTTTCGCCACGTTGGCCTTGAGGAGCGCGAAGACCTTCGGGGCCTGTTCCTGGAGCAGGCGCTGGGAGAAATCGGTGGCCACGATCTCCACGACGCGCGGTTGCTTTGACAGCTCGGCGCTCAGCCAGGCGCCGCCGGCGCCGATCTCGAGGATGCGCCCGAAAAACTCGATGCCACAGTGTTCCTTCAAAAACGGGAGGTATTTTGGAAAATCGTTCTTGACGCAGCGCAACCATTCCGCCTCGTCGGCAAACTCGGTTGCCCGCCGCGCATGGGCTTCACGCATCGCCTGCGTCGCATCGCCTGGGTAACGGGACCAGTACGATTTGTTGTCGATGTATTTTGATTCGATCGGATTCACCGGAATCGCCGCCAGCTTAGAGCGGCCTCGAGCCGGAGGCAATGGTTTTCAGGTGATTTTCATTGCTTGACGAAATGTGCTTGCGGAGACATCATTGGGGCCAATCGGGCGCAATTGCGCCCAAGCAGTCATATATGATTACGGCAATCAAGAACCGGCTTTTGTTCCTTCCCGCCCTGCTGCTATCGCTTCCGTTGGCCTTGGCCCAGGCGCCCTCGGGGCCTGTTTCGTTCGCCTTCGACCGCGCGACGTTCCCGGTTTGGGATTTTACGGGGGCCTACCAATTCGATCAGCAAATTGTCGAGGCTGGCGGGGCCCTCTTGCCTCTCTCGTTCCAGGTGTTCATCACTCATGACCTGGCCGGGCGGCTGAGCGGCTCGGGAACGGCCGTGGTGACCATCGGCCAGGGGCAGGAGGTGGTTTTTTTGGCCGCCAATTACGCGCTCAACGGCACCGTCAGCGGGGGCGGCGGCGCCACGCGGGCCGCGTTCACCGTGACCCTGGCCGGAGACGGCCTGGATGTCATCGCTGGCGAGCGTCGTTCTTACCACATTTCCCTGACCTACAATCTGAGGGTTGACCCCGACTTGCTGGCCTGGGTCGGGCCCGACCGTGGCGCCGCGGTGCGCGGCAAGGTGAGTATCTCCGGCCTTGGCTCCGCCAGTGTCAGCGGCGGTGGTTTAACCGTCCCTCTGCCGCCCGGCGTGAACGGCAAGTGGAGCGTGTTCATGGACATCCTGCCGTTCAGCCGGCTCGGGGGCGCGGCCACGATTGTGATCGGCAGCTCTGCCCCACCCGACCAAGCGGCCTACCTGCCCGACACCCGCACGCTCGATGCCGGCCTGGTGGGCACCTACAAGCCAACCCGCGGTTCGCAGGTTCAGATCACCGGCCAGCCTGGCAGCAGCCCCGCCACCTTGCAATTGACCCTCGACGGCCAGGCCCAGCTTCTCCGGATAGCCGGCAAGGTCCTCGGTCAAACCGTGAGCTATAGCCAGCCGGGTATTTGATAGCCTAAGAGCGGCACCGGGCTCCCGAGACTGCGTAGCGCAGGTTTCCAACCTGCTCGACAAAGGTAGCGACAAAGTTGGGGATGCTTGCGCCAGGAGCCGCAGGAGGTGGTGGCGTTGTTTTTCGGGCATTTTGGACAGCCTCTCGGCCCCTTGGTAGAACTTCTCCAGATCCCCACCGTCGATCTTGAGCAGTTGTTGGAAGCCGGGGACCAAGTCGTAGTAAGCGGCCACGGAGTTGAGCTTCGCGTTGTTGAGCTGTCGTGAGAACCAGGCGTCGTATTCGGTGTCCCCACCCCACTGCGCCTTGAGGCCGGAGTAGGCCCCTCTGAGCCGATCAAGGATGCGCTGCTTCTCGCGGCGCAATTCCTGGCGGGGGACTTGGCGCTTCTGGTTCGTGGCTTTGAGTTTGCCCCATTCGTTGCGCTCATCGCCGTAGAGGGTTGCGAGTTGCGCGCGCGTGTCCATGATTAGGCGCGCGAATTGGGCGGTGCGCCGCAGTTCGGCCTGGTAAGCCTCATATTGGGTGGTCAGGCCCTGGGCCCGGAGCCAGCGGCGCGCCCCTTCCTGGCCGACCGTCGTGGCGAAGGCCTCGTTGAAGTCCGTGTCCCCGCGGGCAAAGACGCGCTGGTGGCCCAGTTCGTGGAAGATGACCTCCGCCAGGTCGCCGTCCGGCTCGAAGATAAACGTGCTGAGCACCGGGTCTTTGAACCAGCCCAGTGTGGAATAGGCCTGGACGCCGCCCAGATAAACGTCACAGCCTTTTTTCTCCAGCCAGCTTCCGTAGTTGCCCGCGCCGCGTTCGGAAAAATAGCCGCGGTACTCAAGGCTGCCGACCAGCGGATACCACCAGGTCTTGGGTTGCAGGGAAAACTCCGGCGCCGCCTCGACGTTCCACACCACGAAGGGGCGGTGGACGTCGACGTACCTTTGATAATGGCCATTGACGGGCAGCTTGAGTTTCTGCTCCGCAAAGACGCGCAGGTCCAGCAGCAGGCGCAGGCGTTCCCTGAGCGGGCCGGGCGTCTGCGGGTCGGCCAGCAGTTTTTGAATCCGCTGCCCATGGGCCAGGAGCGCATACTGGCCTTTGGCGGCCTGCCCATAGAAGGTCAAGGTCCGGCAGCCGGAGAGGGCTGTCACCACGGCCGCCACCGCCAGGGCGGCCAACCGCTTGCGAAGCGGGCTCGATCTGGATTTTTCTGGAGCTGGTTTCATTCCCAAGCGCCCCTCTTCTTATATCGGTTCGGCTGTTTTGGCAAATCCGGGGCCAAATCTGTTGTTGAAAAAGGCGGCTCTATCTCTATGATTAGCCCGAAAGAACAATCACTGCCGTATGACAGCCAAAGCGACAAGCGCCAAAGCAAACAAACCGAAAGAGACGCCCGCCGGGCGATGGGTCGGGTATCGTCCGGAGATCAAGGTCCTGGATTGCACGATCCGCGACGGGGGTCTCATGAACAATCATCGTTTCGAGGACCAGGCCGTCAAGGCGGTCTATACGGCCTGCGTGGAGGCGGGTGTGGATTACATGGAACTAGGCTACAAGGCCTCCCGGAAGATCGTTGTTCCGGGCGAATACGGCCCCTGGAAGTACTGCACGGAAGAGGATATGCGGCGCATTGTGGGGGACAATCCCAGCCCCTTGAAGCTCTGCGTCATGGCCGATGCGGAGCGCACGGACTATCACCAGGACATCCTCCCCAAGGACCAAAGCGTCATCGATATGGTGCGCATCGCCACCTACATCAACCAAATCCCCACCGCGCTGGAAATGGTCAAAGACGCGCATGACAAGGGCTACCGGACCACTGTGAACCTGATGGCGGTTTCGACGGTGCCCGAGTACGAATTGGACGAAGGACTGCATCTGCTGGCCGAGTCGGAAACCGATGGGATCTACGTGGTCGACAGCTTTGGCACGCTTTACGGCGAGCAGGTTGAATATCTGGTGCGCAAGTACCTGCACTACTCCAAGGCCGCCGGCAAGGAAGTGGGCATGCACGCCCACAACAATCTCCAGTTGGCCTTCGCGAACACGGTCGAGGCCCTCGTTCTGGGCGCCAACCTCCTGGACGCCAGCATGGCCGGCCTGGGCCGGGGCGCCGGCAATTGCCCGATGGAACTGCTCATCGGTTTTCTCCACAACCCCAAATACAACCTGCTGCCGATCCTGCGCTGCGTGCAGGACTCTATCGAACCGCTGCGCTCGAGCCTGAGGTGGGGCTTTGACCTGCCTTACATGCTCACCGGCCTCCTGAACGAGCACCCGCGCTCGGCCATCAAGTTCAAGGAGTCCAAGACCAAAGGAGACATCGTCCAGTTTTACAATCAGATCTGGGAATAGGAGTGTCGAGGGGGCGCATCGCGGCCTTGTCGAGGGTGGCAGATACGGCAGCGCGAAAACCGTTAAAACGGTTGACCTTCGCTCGCTCGGCGCGTAACACCCCGCTGAAGCAGGGTGTTGATGAGATTTGGGGGGGGCGACAAAGGTGGGATGCGCCCCCTTTGTCGCAACCTTTGTCGAATTGGCCATTTTTCGACAAAGTTGGCGACAAAGGTGGTGACAAAGGTCTGCCATCGGAGCTTTTGGGACAGGCCTCGACCTACTCGTAGCGGAGCGACTCGATGGGGTCCAGGTTGGCGGCCTTATACGCGGGATAGGTGCCGAAGACGATGCCGACGATGGAGCACATGATCAGGCCGATGACGATCCAGTCGACCGGGATGACCGGGGCGAGCTTGAGGTAATAGGCCGTGGCATTGCCCCCGAGGATTCCCAAGCACACGCCGGCAGCCCCGCCCACTTCGCAGATCACGACGGCTTCCATGATGAACTGGACCATGATGTTGCGCCGCTTGGCGCCCACGGCCCGGCGAATCCCGATTTCGCGGGTGCGCTCGGTGACGGAGACGAGCATGATATTCATGATGCCGACACCGGCGGCCAGCAGGGCGATGGAGCTGACGACCATGACGCCGATGCGCACCGCCATGGTAAAGGTGTTGAACTGGCTGATCATCGAGTCGTTGGAGGCGATTTCAAAATCATCCTCTTTGCCGGGGGGCACCTTGCGCACTGCGCGCAGAATCCCGCGCACCTGCTCGACCGTATCGTCGTAGGTGGCGGAATCCGGCGCCTGGACCAAGAGGGTCAAACTGCGGTAATAGCGTCCGTAACGGTTCAGGCCCGTGGTGATGGGCATGACCGCGAAGTTGTCCTGGTCGCCGCCGAGCGCGCCGCCCTTGGCTTCGAGCACGCCGACCACCGAATAGTTGATGCCGTCAATCTTGAGCCGCTCGCCGACGGGCGAGCCGCGCGGGAAGACGCTCTTGGCCAGGCCGTGGCCCAGCACGCAGACGTTGCGGCCCCCATCCACGTCCATGTCCAGCAGGAGCCGGCCTTCCCCGAGCACCCAATTCCGCGACCGGAAGCTGGCCGGGGTCTCGCCGAGGAGTTGCACGTTGGGGGCGGTCTTCTTGTAGCGGGTCTCGATCTGTCCGCCCCAAAAGGCGGTCTCGATGCCGACGGCCCGCGCCAGGGTGGCTTTCCGCTCGACTTCGATTCCCTGCGCCAGGGTGATGTCTTTGCGGCGCCAGTATTTCTCGAAGCCCTCGGGTACTCCGAAATAGACCGCCGGCCATTTCTGGACCATGAAGGTCTGGCTGCCCAACTGGCTGATTTCCTGTTCGATGTTGTTCTGCATGACCCGCATGGCGGTCATCACGACGATAATGGAAAACACGCCCACCAGGACGCCCAGCAGCGTGAGGGCCGAGCGCAGTTTGTGCGCCGCCAGGGCGCTCATCGCCATGCGAAAGCTTTCGCAGACCTCGG
>Ga0187889_10000665_pt1 | contig 40242 bp, 40 predicted proteins | sample June2016WEW_7_10_2_FD_132992 | JGI IMG/M metagenome (GOLD analysis project Ga0187889, IMG submission 132992) | Peatland microbial communities from SPRUCE experiment site at the Marcell Experimental Forest, Minnesota, USA - June2016WEW_7_100 | ecosystem: Environmental > Terrestrial > Soil >... | reverse complement strand
GTTTTTGCTCTAAAAGCTCAAATTATTTAAGCTTAGTGCAGGAAAAACAGGTAGAACATTACTTACCCTAGAAAATTTTTATTTACAACGGAACTGCTAGCGTAAGACAGCTGAGTGTTCATTGGTGAAAAAAATAGTGATCCAAAAGAGTGAAGCGGTGGATTTTAATGCTTGACGAGTGGAAAATCATAGAAATTATTGTAAATACTGTAGGTCAGCCTAAGAAACTTTTCTCTGAAATTGGAGACGATGTCGCCTGGACTAAAAGAGCTATGAAGAAAGAGAAGTTTGTAATTAAATGCGATATGCTCGTAGGGAAAACGGATATGCCGAAAGGCATGACACTTAGACAGACGGCGAGAAAAAGCGTTGTAGCATGCATCAGCGACTTCGTTTGCAAAGGTGTTAAACCCTGGGGTGCACTTATTTCACTGGGTATTCCAAGGGGGTTTACAGATGAAAACGTACTCGAGCTAGCTAATGGACTGAAGGATGCGAAGATTGAATATGGAATAGAAGTTGTTGGAGGGGACACCAATGAGACATCTGACCTGGTCATCGACTGTGTGATGTTCGGGTGGGCCCGACGAATCGTTAGTAGAGAAGGTGCCTATAGCGATGAAGCGGTCTTAGTAACAGGAGACTTCGGTCTGCCGCCTCTGGGGCTTGATATAATAAATGGAGTTAAGCAGATAAAGAGCCCGCGTCTAACTGAAAAGGCAATAAAGTCGGTGCTGTATCCTAATGCAAGAGTAGATTTTGGCCTAAACGCCAGCAGCAAAAAACTGATGACTTCCTCTATAGATTCTAGTGATGGCCTATCTATATCGATTTACGAAATAGCGCAGCGGAGCCATGTTGACATCTTTCTTGACGACTTGCCAATCAATGACACTTTGAAGAACAATAACGAAGTTACAGATAAGGAAAAGATAGATTACACACTATTTGGAGGGGAAGAATACGAGATAGTGTTTACATGCAAACTCAAGGACTATCCTAAAGTAGCAAAAATAGCAGAAGAGACAGCAACACCTATCAAAAAGATAGGACGAACAGTAGAGGGGAACGGAAAAGTGTATTTTAACGATGAAATGCTCGCGAAGAAGGGCTGGGTTCACTTCAAATAATCTCAAATGAGACAACGAAAAGGGAAAGGTTTTTATCTCATCCTTTGAAAGCGTATAACGAGACGATATGTCTAAGAATTTCACAACAGGACAGACTTGGGGCGCCCTAAAGAAGGCGTGGAAAGGTTACAAGATTGCTAAAGTTCAGAGTGACAAAGCTAGAATGATGGAATACGCTAAAAGGATAAGGACTTTACAAGAAGAACTAAAGGTAGAGAAAGCGAAGTTCCCAGACTTAAACCTGTACTAAGCTAAGCAAAGGGTGCCACCTCACTTTTTCTTTTTGTCGCAGTAAGACAACTAATGTTATATTCTATAAAATGTATTATCGTGGAAAATATTTTTTTATTGTGAAAAAACTTAATTTAAAGGTTGTCAAGGAACCTTTATGATGGGCTCGTGGCTCAGTTTGGATAGAGTACAGGCCCTCTAAGCCTGGGGTCGTGGGTTCAAATCCCACCGGGCCCGTTTTACCACTTTGGGATAGATTGCTATTTGGAATGATATACATGAGAGAGGATTGAAGATTATTTAAAAGATGTCACCAATAGTTTTTGCTTTCTTAATCAGATCTATTTTTGTGTACTTTGGTGCCCTTGAAGGCTGGATAAGGCATTCGACATATTTTCTACTTAATTTAAATAATAAGCCTATATAGAGTTTGCAGCCTCCCTAAAATGGAGACTCCTCCCCCGTTCATCACAGCGATAGGCATTTACAAAACTTCTCCTAATCTCAAGCTGGGAACTACATCCACCTAACATCAAACAAACTTTACCAAATTGGTTAATGTCAGGATTATAAAATATCGTTTTATAATATCATTTGATAATCTTGGCTAATTCCGGCTCAAACAGAAATTTGTATGCAAAATTAGCGCTAATTTTCCGCTTGTCGGCTCAGACTGATCTCCCTGTGTACAATTTAACATCCCTTTGCTCTCATACCGGACGCATTTAAGTTGAGCCGGCAAAAACTGTTTGCGCTAACTTTTTTGCCGATTTTCTGTTTGAGCCGAACATAGTTGCACCTGGTTAGTTCAACGTTGAACCTTAACAGATTCCGTAAAGGTTCTTTTATAGTGAACTTGACAAAAAATGCGTACATCAAAAAAGATAAAGAGAACATCAAAGGTTATACGTTCGATGAGAAGAAGGAATTAACCTAAGTACCTCCTTGGCTCTCCTCGTCGACACCCTAACTTTACCCTAAACCTATAAATTCTCTGATATCAAGCTTGATATCGGTCATGAAACAAATCCGGCGGCCCTTTGGCCCGCCGGAATCATGAAACGTCAAAACTCTAAAAAGATTACTTAATTTGTAAAGGTTGTTTATAACTACCCGCTTTCGGGCCCAGGAGCCGTTATCATAATCGTCTTAGCGACCTCCTCAGGATCATGATTTTACGCTGGGGTTCAAGGTCGATTATATTGCTACGTCAAGAGCAATATGTTATGAACCACATTAAGACAGAGAATTAAAATTTAATCTCATTTTAATCTGAAATCGAAGTGGTCTGTAACGTTAACATATAAACAGCTAATTGAGTGAAACCAGAAAATTTAAGTTCTTCAAACTATTCTTACAATTTAAGCGGTCAATATAGAGAACATACGATTTGGCTTTTTCTATGAGCCCGGAAACGAAAATGAAGTGAAAATATTATTTGGCACAGTCATACCTTATCTGGGTGAAGCCTTTGAGGAATTAGGACTTGGACAGTCCGAGTGGTATCTCGACGAGTTCTCTGATGGCGTTCCTGATTGTGTTCTCGTCATTGATGGAAAGAAAGTAGCGACTGAATTCGAGTTTGTGAGCTATAATTTCTATCAACACGGTCACGATCCAAAGAAGTGCGATTTAATAGTCTGCTGAAAACATACATGGTTGCATCGTTAAAGATCCTTCGGAAGATGCCAGTTTAAGAATTGGTCTTGCTCATAAGAAAAGTTAATATCAGGTCGACATGTTCAAAGAATTAGCGGATAAGGTATGACTGTTAAGAATATTGGAGTAGGAATGTTAGGTTACGCGTTTATGGGGAAAGCGCACTCTTATGCATTTAAGAATATGCCTCTTTTCTTCTGGCCCCCTCCTGCGGTACCAGAGCTGGTTTCGATCTTTGGTAGAACGGATTCTAAAGTCGCGGAAGCCGCGCAAAACTTTGGGTTCAAAAAATATACAACCGATTGGCACGAGGTAATAGAGGATAAAGAAGTTGAAATTATCGATAACTGTCTTCCCAATGACATGCATCACGATATATCAATAGAAGCTATTGAAGCAGGCAAACATGTGATATGCGAGAAACCTCTTGCAATGAACAGTAGGCAGGCAAAGGAAATGTGGGATGTCGCAAGAAAGAACTCTGTAAAGTCTATGGTCGCTTTCAATTATAGATTTGTTCCAGCCGTTGGTCTAGCAAGGGAAATAGTAAGGTCAGAAAGACTGGGTAGGATCTACCATTTCAGGGCAAGATACCTTCAACAATGGCTTAGAAATCCTAACACTCCTCTAGTTTGGAGACTCGATAAAGAAAAGGCGGGAAGCGGACCTATAGGAGATCTTGGTAGCCACGTTTTTGACATCATTCGATTTGTAATGGGAGAAGTAAAAGCGGTTACAGCTATATCAAAGACGTTCGTCAAGGAAAGACCTTTGCCAACCGATAAAATGAAAAAGGGAAAGGTTTCTGTAGAAGATGCGTTTGAGTCCATCGTTGAGTTCGAGAATGGCGCAACAGGTACCGTTGAGGCATCGAGGATGGCAACAGGGAGAAAGAATTATAATAACTTTGAGATCAATGGAGAAAAGGGTTCGATAGAATTCGATATGGAAAGGCTCAACGAACTTCGTTTCTATTCAGAAGAAGGTGATGTAAGTACGATTGGCTGGAATAATATTCTTGTGACAGAAAGCGTACACCCTTTCGTATCCCATTATTGGCCTTCGGGGCACGTAATCGGATGGGGAGATACATTCGTGAATGAGATATATCATTTTATGGACGTTGTAGTAAACGATAAAAGAGTCGATCCTATTGGTGCGACGTTCGAGGATGGCTACAAGAATAATGTAATATTAGATGCTATCATACAATCTACGTTAACAGGTAAAAAAACACCTATAGTGTTCTAATGACGTAAACACTTTACGATAACGTATATTAAATCGCAAAAAAATATGTTCTTAAAGGAGAATGTTAAGTATGAATAAACTAGATAATTTATGCGTTAATACTCTACGCTTCCTATCGGTTGATGAAGTTGAGCAAGCTCATTCAGGTCACCCAGGGCTGCCCTTGGGGGCTGCACCCATGATGTACGTTTTGTGGGATCACTTCCTTCGTTTCAACAGCTCTAACCCTTTATGGGTCAACAGAGACCGCTTTGTTCTATCTCCGGGACACGGTTGCGCATTACTCTACGCCCTATTACATGTATACGGTTATGATTTACCCTTAGAGGAGCTCAAAAGGTTCCGTCAATGGGGAAGTAAGACGCCAGGTCATCCAGAATATGGGCTTACGCCAGGCGTAGAAGCGACGACAGGTCCTCTAGGTCAAGGCTTTGCAAACGGCGTTGGGATGGCCATAGCAGAAAACTTCTTGTCAAGCTGTTTCAATATGCCTGACTATCCTGTAATTGATCACCGCACATACGTAATCTTATCCGACGGAGATCTTATGGAAGGTATTGGTTCAGAGGCAGCTTCTTTAGCCGGCCTTTTACGCTTAGGTAAGCTCATCTGCCTTTACGATGACAACCACATATCCCTTGAAGGCCCAACAAGCCTAGCGTTTACAGAAAATGTGCAAGCCCGATTTGAGGCTTATGGCTGGTACGTCTTACAAGTCTCAGACGGTAACGATCTTGAAAGTATAGAAAACGCTATCAGAATGGCTCAGGCTCAAAAAGATAAGCCCTCCCTAATTATAGTTCGTACCCACATAGGGTATGGAAGCCCAAGACAGGACACAAAAGAGGCTCACGGCGAACCTTTAGGTCCAGAAGGCGCTATGGCGACCAAGAAAACCCTTGGATGGCCAGCCGAGCCTCTGTTCTACATTCCGGAAGAAGCTATGGATCACTTCAAAGAAACTGCCCAAAAGAAGATACAACATGAGAAAGACTGGAATAAACTAATGGAGGACTACGATCAAAAGTTCCCAGACCTAGCCGAACAATTATGGAAGGTGATAAGAGGCGAGCTACCCGATGACTGGAGAAGCTTCCTGCCTAGCTTTATGCCAGAAGAAGGCCCAATGGCAACCCGCAACGCTTCTAACAAAGTTATGAATGTGCTATCTCAAAAACTACATTCTGCAGGGACTGCTCCACACCACTTCTTGGTTGGAGGCTCAGCGGATCTTTCACCATCCACTAAAACCATTCTATCAGGTTACGGAGACTTCGGTTTTGGCCAAGCATGTTCCCATAACATACATTTTGGGGTTCGCGAGCACGCCATGGCGGCTATCGCAAACGGAATGGCACTCCATAGCAAGTTTATCCCTTACACTGCAACATTCTTGATCTTCTCAGACTACATGCGCCCTGCCCTTCGCCTTTCAGCGCTCATGCAAACGCATGTTATTTTCATATTTACACACGACAGCATCGCCTTAGGCCAAGATGGCCCAACACACCAGCCAGTAGAGCATCTAATGAGCTTGCGAGCAATGCCGGGTATGACGGTCATACGACCAGCGGACGCAAACGAAACTTCTACAGCATGGCAAATCGCCATCGAACGCCGAGGTCCAGTTGCCTTGGTATTCACACGTCAAGAGCTTCCGATACTAGATCCTAAGCTTTATCCGATAGGAGAAGGAGTTCATAAAGGCGCCTACATCCTTTCAGAGCCCAAAGCAGCGATACCAGATATAATCCTTATAGCGACAGGATCAGAAGTTCATCTAGCCCTTGCATCTAGCCATGAATTGCAGAAAAAAGGAATTAAAACGCGTGTGGTTTCAATGCCTTCATGGGCTATTTTTGAAGAACAGCCAGTCGATTACAGACGATACGTTCTACCTCCCGATGTGCCCAAGTTAGCTATTGAAGCAGGCTCGACATTAGGTTGGTGCAAATACGTAGGCTACGACGGCGACATTATAGGCTTGGACCGATTTGGAGCCTCAGCTCCAGGAAACATTGTGTATGAACAGTTAGGTTTTAATGTACAAAACGTTGTCGAACACGCATTAAGATTATTAGACGAAATCGGTAAAACCAAAGTAGGTGATAAAAAATGAGTTCTTTAAAAAAATTGCGTAATTATGGTCAGTCGTTCTGGATGGACTATATAAGACGAAGCCTTATAACAAGTGGGGAGCTGAAACACCTTGTAGAAGAAGACGGGTTAAGTGGTGTGACCAGTAATCCGACGATTTTCCAGAAAGCTATCGCCGGAAGCTTAGACTACGATGAAACGATAAGAAAGCTTCTCGCAGAATATCCCAATATTAACGTACGAACATTGTTTGAGAAACTGTTGATCGAAGATATTCTGATGGTCGCAGACGTCCTGAGACCTGTCTACGATAGGACAGACGGCACAGATGGTTTTGTAAATATCGAACTGTCTCCTGAACTATCGCATGATACCAATGGAAGCATTATTGAAGCGCGTCGTTTATGGAAGGAAATTAACCGTCCAAATGTTATGATAAAGGTTCCGGCTACGAATGAGGGAGTCCCTGCAATTGAAACACTGACAGCAGAGGGCATTAACGTGAACATCACCCTCATGTTCTCAATATCACAGTACGAGTCTGTTGCTAACGCGTACATACGAGGATTAGAGCGCTGCACTAACCCTGAAAAAATATCTTCAGTGGCCTCATTCTTCTTAAGCCGCATCGATACAGTCGTCGATAAAAGGCTTGAAGAAATAGCTACATCCGAAGCTCTTGCGCTAAGGGGAAAAGCGGCTATTGTGACTGCGAAAATAGTCTACAGAAGGTTCCAAGAGATATTTAGTGGTGAACGCTGGGAAAAAATCTCACGAAGAGGAGCAAGAGTACAACGTGTTTTGTGGGCTAGTACAGGCACAAAGAATCCAACTTATTCCAATGTCCACTACATCGAACCACTTATAGGCCCAAATACTATCAACACAATGCCGATTTCGACCTTCAACGCTTTCCGCGATCACGGGCATGTGAAATCAACTATAGGTATAGGATTAGAAGAGGCAAAAGCTATATTTAAAAAATTAGGTGAACTGAAAATAGACTTGGATGCCGAAGCTGAGAAACTACAAGTGGACGGCATTGCCGCGTTTACAGAATCGTACGAGGGACTGCTAAATACCTTAAAGGAGAAAACCTTAGCGATAACGCGAAAAATAGATTTGCACGAGTTAGAGCTTGGAAAATTCCAGGAGAAGGTAGATAGACGTCTAGAGCAATGGAATATGATCAATTTTATGAGGAGGATTTGGGCAAGGGATCCCACACTGTGGTCCTCTGAACCGATACCTGAGGTCTCAGACCGTTTGGGTTGGCTTACTTTGCCGGAGATTATGCACGACCAGATAAAAGATTTTACTTCATTCGCCGGAGAAGTAAAATCAGAAGGAACACGACATGTAGTTCTGCTGGGAATGGGAGGATCGAGCCTAGCTCCTGAGGTCTATCAGAACGTCTTCGGAAACAAAGACGGCTTCCCAAAGTTGATGGTCCTAGATAGCACACACCCATCAGCCATAAAAGATGTTGAGAAAAGGATTGTCTTACAGAAAACCCTGTTTTTGGTTTCAAGCAAATCAGGAACTACAATGGAGACGCTCTCCCTCTTCTATTACTTCTGGAACAAAGTAAAAGGAGCAAACTCGAATGCGGGGCGACAATTTGTAGCAATCACGGATCAAGGCACTTTCTTGGATAAAATGGCTAAGGAGCGGAATTTCCGCAAAATTTTTCGCGCACCTCTTGATGTGGGGGGAAGGTACTCCGCTTTAACAGCTTTCGGCCTTTTGCCGGCAGCGCTCATCGGTGTCGACATTCACAGCCTATTGGACGATGCTTGGACTATGTCTGAAAACTGTGCTTTCTGTGTGCCTGCCGATAAAGCATCCTGCTCCGTATTGGGCGCGGCTCTTGGAGAGTTGGCAAGAGAGGGCATGGATAAAGTAACTTTTATTACCTCGCCATCGATAAAGAGCTTCCCTGTATGGCTGGAACAGCTTATTGCTGAAAGCACGGGGAAGGATGGTAGAGGAATAATACCGATTGTTGATGAACCGTTAACTGACCTAAGAAACTACGGTGAAGATCGATTCTTTGTCTTCTTTCTAAACAGGAGCGAAGGCCTTGAACCCCGAGAGCTGATGAGCAGGCTCGAAGCATCTGGACACCCCATAATACGTATAGACTTGAACGGAAACGTCAACATATCTCAAGAAATCTTCTGCTGGGAGATGGCTGTCGCTTCGGCGGGGACCATTTTAGGCGTCAATCCCTTTAATCAGCCCGATGTGCAGGGAGCAAAAGATCTTGCTAAAGAAATGATGGAGAAGGCGAAAAATGGGGAACTAGGTGACGCATATTCCTATGCTACATCAATTCAGGACCTTGATTCCCTACTTAAAGCCTTAAAAGTTCTTCTTAGTCAGGCCAATAAAGGCGATTACGTTGCTATACAGGCATTCCTGCCAAGCTCTGACGAAACTTCAAAAGCTCTTCAAAGGCTGCGTTCAGAAATCCTGAATAGATTACATCTGGCAACAATGTTGGGCTATGGCCCTAGGTATTTACATTCAACCGGCCAGCTTCATAAGGGTGGACCTAAAAGCGGAATATTTCTACAGATCGTAAACGAATACGATGACGACTTAGAGGTTCCGGAAACGGAATACACTTTTGGCACACTAATTCAAGCTCAAGCATTAGGCGAATATCAGACACTAAAGCGAATGGGACGAAGAATTTTGTGCGTCAACCTAAAAAAAGGTACTTTAGAAGGGCTTTTCAAATTGACTGAAATGATAGGCGAAGTCGACGTGCAAATCAAAAATGGGTGATAATTGATGGAATTAGGGGTTGTAGGACTTGGAAGAATGGGCTCAAATATAGCAGAGAGGCTTGTCCGCAGCGGATTCAGAGTTGTTGGTTACGCTCGACATGCAGAGACAGTTAATAGCGTTGTTGATAAAGGAATAGTTGGAGCCTACTCCTTAGAAGAGCTGGTGCAAAAATTGAATTTCCCACGTATCATCTGGATAATGATTCCAGCGGGAGAGTCGGTGGACACGGTCATCCAACGGCTGACTCCTATGCTATCTAAAGGAGATATTTTGGTGGACGGTGGAAACTCTAACTATAAAGATAGCATACGCAGGGCTTCGGAACTAAGTGAAGAAGGGATCAATTTTGTAGACGTAGGAACCAGCGGCGGAATATGGGGAGCGCAAGAAGGTTATTGCATGATGGTAGGTGGACAAAAGGAAGTAGTTGAACATCTTACCCCAATCTTTAAGGCTCTAGCGCCTGGGCCAGATAAAGGCTGGGGGCACGTGGGCCCAAACGGCGCAGGCCATTTCGTTAAAATGGTCCATAACGGTGTAGAATACGGGCTTATGGAAGCCTTCGGAGAAGGATTCACTATTCTTAAACAGAAAAAAGAGTTTAGCCTAGACCTTAAACAGGTGAGTGAAATCTGGCGCTATGGTAGTGTAATAAGGTCATGGCTTCTTGACCTGATAGCTCTCGCACTGGCTGAAGACCAAGGCCTGAAAGACATCAAACCCTATGTAACAGATTCCGGGGAGGGGCGATGGACTGTATTTGAAGCCATAGAAGAGAATGTGTCAGCACCCGTAATAACTATTTCGCTGCTACAACGTCTTCGCTCTAGAGACAATGAGGACTTTACTGATAGATTAATAGCGATTATGCGTCAGCAGTTTGGTGGGCATGATGTCAAACGAAGTGAATAAGGGTTCAAGAACCTCGCTGGACCCACATATATTCGTAATTTTTGGGGCCACCGGTAACCTCACCCGTAGAAAGCTGTTTCCCGTCATTTACAACCTATCAGCGAAGGGCACGTTACAGAAAAAGAACATCATACTAGGTGTAGCACACAAGCAGGATCAAAATGATCAAAGCTTTCGAATTGAGGGGCTAGAAGTTCTGAGAAACTCAGGTTTACCGACAGACGACAAATTGTATCAGGAATGGTGCAATGAATGCCTCTACTACCAATCAATAGGAAAGGAAAGCATGGAAGACTTCGAAAAACTTGCTGTGCGGATAAAGGTTCTTGAGCAGGAAAGAAAAATCCCAGGTAACAGAATATTATATATGGCGATTCCTCCCGAATCTTTTTTGAGCACTATCGAGAACTTGGCGAAGGTCGGGCTTAACACTAGTGAAGGATGGACCAGATTGGTTGTTGAGAAGCCTTTTGGAGTTAACCTTAGTTCAGCCCAAGAGTTAAATATAACACTCCATCGTCACTTCGATGAATCACAGATATTTCGGATAGACCATTTCCTAGGCAAGGAAACAGTTCAAAACTTAATGGTGTTCCGTTTTGGAAACACACTGTTCGAAGAGCTTTGGAACCGTGAGCACATAGAAAGCGTGCAGATCACGGTCGCTGAAGAAGTAGGGATTGAGGGAAGAGCAAAGCTGTACGAGCAAGTCGGAGCATTAGGGGACATCGTTCAAAACCATCTTGCACAAATCTTGACACTTGTAGCGATGGAGAACCCTGAACTTTATGAAACCGATGCAATTCGCTACGAAAAACTGAAAGTTCTGCGTCAGATCAGACCGATCAATCCCGAAGACGTGGTATTCGGGCAGTATACTCATGGAATAGTTGAAGGTCAAGAGGTAAAAGGTTACAGAGAAGAGACTGGCATCCCTCAGAACTCGCAGATGAATACGTTTGCTTGCATGAAGTTGGAGGTCGCCAACTGGCGTTGGAAAGGTGTCCCATTCTACATTCGAGCAGGTAAACGCTTACCTAGGAGACTTACAGAAGTGATGATCAGATTCCACGCTCCTCCGGTCTCTCTCTTCCGCTCCTTTGAATCGATTTCTTCCATAAAACCTAACATACTAACTATAATCCTGCAGCCGGATGAAGGTTTTGAGCTTCAGTTTCAGGTGAAAATGGTTGGGTTTCCTGTCAACCTTTCAACTCAGAGATTGCACTTCAGATACGCTGAATCATTTGGGCCTCTACCTGACGCCTACGAAAACCTTCTCCTTGAGATTGTAAGGGGAAATCAAACACATTTCGTAAACTCGGAGATGGTTTTAGAATCTTGGAGGATCTTTGATCCCCTAATCCGAATGAGCATCCCGGTTTATCCCTATCCCGCAGGTACATGGGGGCCATCGGAGGCTGATGAACTTTTAAGAAGATACAAAGAGACATGGGAAAACAGATTAGATTAGACTTTAACAGCTTCTTGTAGAACATGCGATCAAAGCGCAACTACGGCGTCTTCCAGTTCTTTTATCGCCTTGTCCACATCATCACTTTTAAAAATATAAAAGTCTGAAACAAAAACTTGAAGCTCCATAGTTTCTTGCTGGAGCAGTGTTACTAGGGTTTAAGCAGCCGTCAACTTCCAAAGGGATAGCGCAATCAACAGATCTGAGTCTTCTTATCTTTTCCAGATTTTTAGGAAGAAACTCCTCACAGTAATTCCTAGGTTCACCGGTCATTATCCGTATGCCATCGACCATTTTTATATATGGCAAAACAACGTCGACTATTGTTGTATGCCTCAAAGATAGATAAATCTCTCTTCCACTATTCCTTAAATCATTTATGGAATATTCGACATTCTTCACCTATTCCGTGTGAACGATGGCGATATTAACTTACCAAACGTTCTTCTATATCCACTCCAAGGGTTTCCTGACCATCAAATGAGCCTCACAGTCAAGACTTTAAGTAAGCTTGAAATCGGATTGAAGCTAGACCTTGGGAACGAATTCGTCGTCAATTATATCATGTTGAACCCTCTTTATTTTATCAATAACTTGGTTCATCATCGAGCACAAGTATCTTTGTGCCTCTGCTATTATGGCTGGCAATACAAGAGTTTCCGTTAGGCTTGCTTAGCCTCTGATCAAGAATATCTATTACTTTAGATCAAAAGAACACTGACGATGAGCGCAGGATAAGAGGTCACGCCTCTATTACAATAGAACGAGTCTTAGCTCCAAGCTGTTTTAAAAGGTTCGTCATATCTTCGACAAAAGGGTCTGGTCCACAAACATAAAAGTTCTGTTTGAAGCCCTTAACCTTCTCTTTTAGAAAATCTCCATTTATCCTGCCACTTTCGTATCCTGCCCTTCTTTCTCTAGTCAGAGTAAAGATCAAGTTTTCACTGTTCTCTCGGAACAGTGTCCTTAATTCGTTTTCCAGAATTATGTCATCATAAGTTTTGTTCGAAGATATTAGGGTGTTTCCAGCTATCTCTCCGTCCTTCTTCAACCTCCTAAGTATCGCTATGAAAGGAGTGATCCCTGCGCCTCCGGCGATAAATACACCAGGACCTGCATACTGAATGGTTCCAAATGGCTCCCTTATTATCAACTCTGACCCCGGCTCTAGTTTATGCAGTTGATCGGTTACACCTTTATGTTCAGGATACCTTTTAATGGTGAACTCGAGGACAAGGTCCTCGTTTAGAGAGGTGAAGGTGAACTCTCTAAGCTTTCTCGTCCATCCAGCTTTATTTATTGACATAAGTGTGGCTTGCCCTGGAATATAATGAAGTCCTTTTGGCTTCTCCAGAACAAACCTTTTAACATCATGTGTAACCTGCTCTGTCATAAGAATTTTTACAACCTGCCTCATAATTGAGTGAAGGTGTATTCTCGTTTAAAAATGTTTATCTTGAAGGCCGCAAGAGATTTCACACAAAAAGATCACCATGGTCTTTCCATTGTTTGTTCTATACTTTGGCAGACCACACGACTCGTAGGCTTGAATATCCTTTGAGTTTGTCGAGGTACTTGATAACGCTCACGATAAAGATAATATGAGATAATAATATAAGATGGCACGATTTTTATCGCAAATCAAGTCTTTAATGTTTAAGACCGTCATTCTATGATCCTTCTAATCGTTACAGAGGCTATGGCCAAGAACAGTACAGTAAAGGCTACGAGGACTGCAATATCAACAAGAAGATTGGAGTAGTCTCCCGTAAGAAGCATAGCTCTTACCGCGTCGACGACGTAACTCAGCGGGTTGAATTTTGATATGAACTGCAGCCAGCTGGGCATCAAAGAAATAGGGTAGATAGCGTTACTAGCGAAGAAAAGTGGCATTGTTATCGCCTGACCAATGCCCATCATACGATCACGAGTTTTAAGGAAGGAAGCAAGGATCATCGATAAACTGGAGACGCACATGGCAAATACGACGATCACCGCAAGAACGCCCAATTCATCCAATGGATCGAACCTTAGGTTAACGCCGATTATCAGCGCTAGGGCGAAGATCATAACAGCCTGGAACAACCCTCTAACACTTGCCGACAACGCCTTCCCAACTATGATCGAAGACCGAGGCGAAGGTGTTGATAACAGCTTGCTAAGTATACCCGTGTCCCTCTCCCAGACAACAGTTATTCCATAGAAGATGGCTACGAACAGAACCGACTGAGCTAACACCCCCGGTGTAATAAATTGAGTGTAGGTGAAATTTCCTATAAACTGAGTGATCCCTTTGATAGCACTAAACACTGTCCCGAACAACAGAAGCCAGAGGGCGGGTTGAACAAGACGTGTCCATAATTCTGTGGAGTCATGGCGTATCTTTCTAGCCTCCATCTCTGCTATAGTAAGCGAGCTACTAATGAATTCTCTGAACATGGTTTCTCAACCCCCATGTCTCATGAAGCTCCGTCGAGTTTGGCGCGTCTGGCTAAGACTCTCTGCCTCTTCTATTCTGACTTTGGCGTATTTTAGGAATACATCATCTAAGCTCGGTTTATTCAAGGAAATAGCCTCCACATTAGACCCTTGGGACTCGAAAAATTCTACGATCCTCGGTATTGCTTCTTCCCCGCTATTGGTCAAAATATCGACTATTCCTCCTGCGTTTCGGACAACCTTCCCTATCTCGGCCAGGAGCAAAGCACTATCAAAACTTCCGCCAAGCTTAACTGTGACCATGTCACCCCCCACACTCTTCTTCAATTCTCTTGAGGTGCCTGAGGCAACGAACTTTCCCTCGTTCATAATCACTATCCTACTGCACAGCTCGTCGGCTTCACTCATATCGTGGGTTGTAATAATTACTGTCATGTTGAATTCCTTGTTCAGATTTTTGATGTTCTCCCACACCTGTCTCTTAGAAGACGGATCTAGGCCTATACTCGGCTCATCAAGGAATAATACGCGAGGTCTACTAACCACCGCCTCCGCAATCTCTAGCCTCCTCATCATACCACCCGAGTAGTGTTTGACCAAATCATTAGCCCTGTCGACGAGCCCCATCTGCTGAAGTGCTCGAGCAATCCTCTCATCCCTATCCTTCTTGCTTACATGGAACAGTTTAGAGAAGATTAGAAGGTTCTCGTAGCCCGTTAAATCGCCGTCAGCTGAAATAGCCTGCGGTACATAGCCCATCATTTGCCTTGCTTTTGTAGGTGAACCTAATGCATCGATTCCGCAGATCTTGATAGATCCTGACGTAGTTCTTGTCAGCCCCATTATCATCTTAATAATCGTCGTCTTACCGGCGCCATTTGGCCCTAGGAGGCCGAAGATCTCTCCTTCTTGTACCGAAAAATTCACATCATCGACAGCCCTGAAATTTGGTGGATAGATCTTAGTTAGGTCGACTACTTGTATGGCTGCATTTTGTTCAACTTGAGTGATGGGTTCCATCAAATGTGCACCATCACATTGTTTAATTAAAGATATGTATTTTTGATTAGATCTTCTATGCAGAGAATTTTCTTGAAGGATGGACCGTAGATAGAATAGTACAGCTGACGGTCCTTCACTTAGAAAAATATTGCCTTCAAAGCATTAAAGCGGGCCCGGTGGGATTTGAACCCACGACCTACAGCTTAGGAGGCTGCCGCGCTATCCATTCTGCGCGGACGCCTACTGTTCATACAACAGCAGAACGCCCTCTGCGCTACGAGCCCAGGCCCAACATTAAACTGTCAAGAGGCGTTCTTTAAGCTTTTTTCTTAGATCATAGAAGTTGGTTTAGGATGTTCATTGTCTATCATTATGGTTTTTTGTGAGGCCTATTTGCTAATGATGAAAAAATTTTGGAAAGTCCATGACTAGTCAGCAAGTCTTCTATGCCTAATGATATGATCTTATGTTATTGGGTTATGCACTAGTAGGTAGCATTATGACTTAAAATTTGATATCAAGACTTGATGCTGATTGATTCCATTTTTTATTTTTAATAGTTAATTCCACTTTAGTCTACTTTAATCAAGATAAAGGTCTGTCTTAGATATCATGTCAACGATTAAGTAAAGATTTATCGTGAATAAACATGTTGACGATTTTTTTCGTCACTAAACTGTTATTAATTAATCAAGGAATTCATTGATAGAAAAGCGTTCGACAACTAGCCTAACCAAGATCAGTGAATTGTTTAAGAACAGCTGCTCTTTACTGAATATACAGAGTTTCCTGATTATAACAAGCTTTTTTATTTTAAACCTGATTCGATCCTTCATGCTGACAAATCCGAAATCATATAACCTTTGTAACTAGTATCTCTTTATAGTATCCCTTTAGTATTCGTCCTAATGGCCCTTTAATAGATTCTTTTAATGCTTCTCTAAATTCTTCCCAGTGAGATTCCCATTCATAGCCCAACAAATTACAGGAACATAAGAAGCATGACCGTGCTTCTGGCGGAGTCATGCGAGGTAAAGCAAGGTAAGGTTCATAACCACATTAGGTTCTATATCGCGTTAGGAAGAAACTATAACTTCGCGATAATAAATGTCTATACCAACAAACTTGAAGTAGGTTTCCCTTTGTAATCGCCTGAACAAGATTCTACATTATTCGTCTGGATTATAGGAGTTGGATGCGTAATCATACTTATAGCTGAGATAATATACTTCTTGCTATCAGTAAGGGATTAAGAATACCCATTTCCTTTCAACTATTTCCCAAACTGGTAAACGGTTTTTAAGGTCGTTTCAAGGCCAAAATTACCTAAAAAAATAGTCAAAAAACATCATAAAAACATTTGATGAAACGAGTCTGGCACCGCGCGCGGTGCCATTTACTAATATGGTAAACGTAAGGACACATAACTTCAGAGAATTTTTTTCTTGATCAAGTCGATTTTTAAGTTTTTTACTTCGTCTAAAGTGCCAGCTATGCTAACTTGTATCGCCTGCTGGTTGACGCACACTTCTTTGAACCTTCTGTCCTGGCTTTCCACTAAACTGGTGAGGGCGGCCTTTTGTTCGTTCATCGCCGCTAAAATCAGAAGCTGTGTCTCCCTGTCTGTTAGCTTTCCCTTAGCAATCACTCTCTTTATCAGGTCAACAGATTCAGGTGCAAGTATCCCTAACGCTGTTAAGAATGTTTGGCGCGCTAACTTAAATAAAAATAAAAAATAGTTTGAGCCAAAAAAAATATTATAAATTTGGTTTGGCTCAACACGTTTTAAAACAAAATGCTAACGCCAACTATTTCCTATTGGCTCAACTTATTATCATTTTGCATGAGAGTGTGTTGATGTTTAATATTGCACAGGGGGATCATACTGAGCCAGTTTGCAGAATATTTAGCGTTAACATTTCCGATTTTTTTTGATTGAGCCAGAATTAAAAATCTTAAAAAAACTCCGGCTCAAGATGTTATTTACGATGTTTGGTCTGTAAATGGTATACTAGTTAACATCAGAAACAGGTAGTGTTCACTCCCTTTTTTTCGGGTTAAAATGAACAAACATCAACAAGTATCCCCGTGTGAGTTTTGTTAATCTGGGATATTTATAAAACTAAGCATTTTCAAATCTTAATATTTTTTGTCTGAGGCCTTTGCATACAAGCAATTTATCAAAGGTTGTTCTTGGCAGTGTCAATCATCTGTTTTGTTTTTTATAAAAAGAATTGAAAATGCTGGTATAACGTTAATTTTTTGGGTTTACCAAGCTTCAAGCAAGGTTTCTGTACTTCTTACACCATCTAGAAGGTGAACTCTTGCTATAACATCTAGTACATCGTCAAGGTCGTTCGTTTCTATGAACACAACCATGTCCACTCTACCGAAAGTTTGAAAAACTTTTTTGATTCCTTTGATTTTACTTATTTGCTCTTGTATTGTGTTACCTTTAACAGGTACGGTCTTGACTAAGAGGCAGGCCTTAAGCATTAGTTCTCAATCTCCACAAGGGTTTCGGTAAACACTACTCCGGCTATGTTACTGATCTTGATCACATTTCTACCAAGTTCCTTTCCGTTCGAGGTTATTAGGTGAACTACGACATCATATCTTCCGAGAACAGGGTATGTGTCTACAACGGTTTCTATGCTCTTTATTCTTTCTATGACGTCTATGAATTTGCCCTTCTCAGTCCTTATCAATATACATGCATCTACCATAACGTCTTCAAAAATTATAGTGTTCTGCCATATATAAGATTTTAGAACCGATTTAGAAATATCGGTGTGCACGCTTAAAAAGGTGGTTTAGACTTTCCTAAATATCAAGGACTACTTGATCAAGTATTTTTTGACTTGGTTTTCCTGTGATTGGGTCTAGTTCTCTTGCAGTATAGAATTCTGGTCGCGTAGCCACCTCCTCCAACATAGAGCTCCACCCATTTACTGTTCAGCTCAAGTTTTTCGAATGACTCCTTCTCCAAATCTACCTCAAGTATTTTTCCCGCATAACCATTATGATTTTGCGCTTTCATTCTTCTTAGCCGCCTTCGACTAACGGTAGAATCCAAAGCTCGTCTACGTCTGATACTTCTGCGTTTGATTTTACAATCTTCATCTTGTTGATTGATAGGACATAATCGTCAAGAGGTACCCCAGACAGTTCTTTTATGTCTCTTATGCACAACTTGCCGTCTAGCTTTATTTCTTTTTCCTTAAAGCCTATCTTCTCACAAAGTGGGCTAAATACTTTAAGCTTCATTCTGTTATCCTCCACATATTAGAGATATCCAAATATGATTTTTAACCTTTAACCTTCTCGACACTAACATGTACAACTTCTAACATATGCTACTCTTGAATTAAGACAGGCCGTACTATTTCCTTTTACTGAAATATTCTTTAGCTTTATCAAAAGCTGGCTGAGCCTGTGCTGAAGGTTTCATGGGGGGAACGAAGACACAGTAAATAGTCATCTTTGACTTCGATGAGTTCCTAACTTGATGCTCTACACCGGCGTGTGCGTAGATCAAGGAGCCTCCGGAAACAGGAGTAACCTTTTCTTTTCCATTAACAATCTCGATAGCATTACCTCTTCCTTTTACCACGAGTATTATTTCATCGCCTTCATGGGTGTGCAGGCTCGTTGAACCTTTAGGCTCGAAAGTGACAAACAAAACGGTTGCCTTGTCGCTACCGTTAATGTCTGGATGAAGTGCAACCCTATACTCTCTCGGGTTCGGTGGTGCTAACTGAACTCGAGGGATATCCTTTGTATATATTACAACCATATTAATCAAACGGAACTCTACTTTAAATGTATATAAACAATTTGATAGGTTTGCCAGCGGATAAAAGACATATTAAGTTCCTGATGATACTGAATGCTTTAGATTTGCTTGAGCCAAGAAAAAGATGTGGATAAACAACTTAAAGATAAGGCTATAGAACGGCACCTATTCTACCGCGGAAAGATAGAAATCGTGCCAAAATGCTGGATTTCGAGTTTAGATGATTTTTCTATATGGTATACTCCAGGAGTCGCTGCGGTATGTAACGAAATATTAAAAGACAAGGAGAGATCCTTTGATTACACATTAAGGTGGAATACAATCGCTGTCGTATCAGACGGCACACGTGTCTTGGGTCTTGGGAACATAGGCCCAGAAGCGGCAATTCCTGTTATGGAAGGCAAGGCGCTCATCTTCAAATACTTGGGTGGTGTTGACGCTGTGCCAATCTGTCTGAGCACGCGAGATGAAGATAAGATCGTGGAGATCGTAAAGTTCATGGAACCTTCCTTTGGTGGAATAAACTTGGAGGACATCGAAAAGCCTAAATGCTTCTCAGTTCTCGAAAGGCTGAAGAAACAGCTGTCTATACCTGTTTGGCACGATGACCAGCAAGGATCAGCAACTGTAATATGCGCTGGACTAATGAACGCGCTTAAGCTTGCAGGAAAAAAAATGAAGGATGCCAAGATAACGATGATTGGTGCTGGTGCAGCTAACTATAGCGTAGAAAGACTAATCGTCAAAGCAGGAATTGATGAAAAGGAGATCGTTATGGTTGATAGCAAAGGAATCCTGAACGACTCAAGAAAGGATCTTGAAGCAAATGAGCCATACAAGTGGAAATTATGTTTGAAGACAAACGGTGAGAGAAAAACCGGAGATATTGCCAAGGCATTAAATGGCGCTGACGTCTGTATCGCTATGTCAAGGCCGGGACCTGGGATCATAAAGAAAGAATGGATTAAAGGGATGAACAACAAAGCTATTGTTTTCTCGTGTGCAAATCCCGTTCCAGAAATTTGGCCTCATGAATCAAAGGAAGCAGGAGCCTTTATCATAGCCACTGCTAGAGGTGACTTCCCCAATCAACTAAACAACTCCCTCGTATTTCCAGGAATCTTCAGGGGAGCTCTTGATGTTAGGGCAAAGAGCATTTCAGATGGAATGTGCTTAGCTTCAGCAAGAGAAATAGCAAAGATGGCTGAAGATAATGGGCTGACTCCGGAGTATATTGTACCAACGATGGAAGAATGGGAAGTCTACCCAAGACAGGCCGCTGCAGTGGCATACCAGGCAACAGTAGAAGGACTTGCTAGAGTCAAAATTACCCAACAAGAAGAGCTTAGAAGCGCTAAGGAGTTAATCCTTTCTTCCAGAAAGAAGCTTGAGGTTTTAAAGGAAGCTGGTCTAATCTCTAAGCCTCAACATTAGCGGATGAAAATAATAAAGGAGATTAGTCTAATTCTTCTTTTTTCCACATGTTGGCCTTAATTTAGGACCTGATGTTTTACAACATAAACTTAACCAATTCGCTCTCATCGAGATTGCATAAGACACGTAAAATGTGTTGGAAATGGAGACGGAGCCAATTAATTTTTACAAAAATCTTCCTATTTTACGTGGGCTGTTTAGAAACAGTCATCTTTTTGATTTCTTGTACGGCTGTTGCGAAATTCATATCAGACTCCGGAACTTCCATATCTATCTTTGAAAACATTTCAGTTACGATGGCTCTTAATAGAATGTTTGACCCGTATCCGAAGAGTGCACTTAAGAAAGATTCAAATTCTTTTGGGTAATCCGACACTTCCTCGAAAGATTTTAGATAGTAGTTCTTCATAAAATGTATTATTATAGCCTTTTTAGCGTTTTCACCAAGAATTGATAGCGAGGATTCAACTGACTCGGTCACCAAGCGCCTGAATTGTTGGTTATCCAAAATAAAGCACCTATTCATTCGCTTTGGGGAGATATCGACCTAAACATCCCCTTTTTTCTCCTCTGTAAACAAAGTGTCAACAAAGTAATAATGAAATCCAAATGTCGTCGAATTCATAGATATTTTTTTCCTCGTTTGTTGATAGTGTCTTTTTATTCTATATAAATATTTTTATAAGGAAGCAGTTAATCTAAAGCTTATTCTAACTATTTTTATCCAATTTGTTTGAGAAAGATTTATGAAATTATATGTGAACCATTAAAAATCAGTTGACGGAAAAATAAGTGATTGAAAGTTTACTTTTACGATTCAGAGATGAGTTGGTTTACCCTCCGTTATTGTCTTAGATGGAATAAACTTTCCAAACATTTTAAGGAAGTTTGTGTCTTCATTCACATTCCTTAGATCATCTGGTAGCATAACAGGTATTTCTTCACTTATTGGAAACCATCTACCACAATTTATGCACAAGACCATACCCCATTTTATCTTGGCTGCAAGACACTTTTTACAGTCTTCTAATAGCAAATTTTTGTCTTTTCTGGATGATTTAATGTTGTTGTAAGAGCAAAACATTTCGCATGTTTCTTTAGGTTCTTCACATGGTGTTTGTTCAACCTTCTCGAATACATGCAGTTCTAGCGGATAGTTCTTGCACACAGGACATATGAGGATATCCATTAATCTGTACCTTATGTTATGCTCACCGTCTTGTACGATAGAGGTTCATTTATAGGACGTTCTCTAACCAGATTTACAGCCTCTGTAAGCGAGTTTACAGCAAGGTTTTCAATTCTATTCAGAGAACGTTGGCTTCTTGCTTCTGCAGTAGTCTTTATCTGTGGTAAAGTATTAGATGCTCTGATTATAAACCAACCATCATCCAAGTCTACCCTGACACCGTCTATTGTTAAAGCATTGTAGCCTTCTCTAACAAACTTTTCTTGCAGCTTAGCTATTACTGTGAACTTGATTCCTTCTGGGATATCATATACATTTCTTCTTGTAAAATATTTTGGTAAAGAATCAACAAGTGTCGAAAATTTTTCATCGGATTCCGAAAGTAATTGTGCAACCTTTAATGTAGCAAATATCGCGTCATCAGCGCCATACATATCTCTAAAATAAAGGTGGCCAGAAATTTCACCTCCCATATACGCATTCTCATTAATCATCTTCTCCAAGATGAACGAATGTCCAACCTTCGTTACAATCGATATGATACCACTTTCTCTGGCAACGTCGTCGAGTAGCTTTGAACAGCTCACCTCGTAGACGATCTTCTCACCAGGTGACTTTATGTAATGCCTAATAAAAATAGCGAGCATCTTGTCTCCTTCAATAATTCTCCCCTTATCATCCAAGAAGACTGCACGATCACCATCGCCATCGTATCCAATTCCAAAATCATAGTTTCCAGTTACCAATGGGATCTTAAGGGGCTTTAAAGATTCATCAGTTGGCTCAGGAGACCGAGAAGGAAAAGTACCATCAGGATAGTTATTCATTGCCTCAACGTCCAAACCAGCTTTTTCCAATATCTTGTCAGCAAACAGTGAGCAACAGCCATTGCCCATGTCCATAAGAACGCGAAGAGGGCGAGATATCTTGACTTTGTTAAGAACGAAGTCCTGAAAGTCGCGAATTATGATTTTACTCCAATCTTCAATCCTACCAGATGGAGCTTCATTGTACATTCTCTTTACGGCAATATCTTTGATTTTTTCCAGCCCCATACCCCAACCGCAGAGTATACTTTTCTCTTTACAAAGTTTAAGACCATTCCATTCAGGAGGATTATGGCTCGCACTAATAACAGCACCTCCATCAAGACCATAATGTGATATCGCAAAATATACCGTTGGGGTAGGTACAAGACCAACGTCATAAACATTAACGCCAACAGAAAGCATTCCTTTTATAAAAGCTTCCTTCAGGGATGGACTGCTTACTCTTACATCATTTCCTACAGCAACATTTTTTCCCACACCTCCTAAGTAAGTCCCATGAGCTTTACCGATAACCTCATAAACTCCTTCGTCGAGGTCAACGCCATATAAACCTCGAATGTCATACGCTCGGAAGATCTGATCCGTAATATTCATATATAAAAAATAGGTATATGATTGTATAAAAACTTTTGCGACGCAGACGATAGAAACTTGTTTTACATGCGGTCTCATCAAATGTTAGACTCTTTGCTAATAACATGTTGAAGATAGAAGTCTTAAATAGTTTACTTGGAGACCGGCTAACCTAATTAAAAGCGTTTTGGTGTTGAAACAATGAAAGTTGGAATAGTCGGATATGGCGTATACATCCCTAGATGGAGAATCAGAACCGAAAATATTGCTGAGGTCTGGGGACAGGACGCAGAAGCCATTAAAAAAGGTTTGGGAGTTGAAGAAAAATCGGTGCCTTCAATGGACGAGGACACGGCAACCATAGCTGTTGAGGCGGCTAGGAACGCGATGAAAAGAGCCTATGATTTAAAGGGCCATGAAATAGGCGCCATATACGTTGGATCCGAATCTCATCCTTATGCTGTGAAACCCACAGCTGTGACAGTTGCTGAGGCACTTGGCCTAACACCTAATATTACTGCGGCAGATACAGAATTCGCCTGTAAGGCAGCTACCGCAGGGATGCAGGCGTGTCTTGGGCTTGTTAAAGGAGGATATGTGAAATATGGCATTACAATAGGTGCTGATACAGCACAAAGTGCTCCAGGAGATGCCCTCGAGTATACAGCTGCGGCAGGTGGAGCTGCATACATAGTTGGTGAAGACAACATTCTAGCAGAAATAGAGGGAACCTGCTCTTATACTCAAGACGTCCCTGATTTTTGGAGAAGAGAGGGATCGCTGTACCCCAGACATGCTGGAAGGTTTACAGGTGAACCTGCATATTTTGAGCATGTCATAAAATGTAGTAAGAACCTAATGGAGAAACTTAACACATGCCCCACTGACTACACTTACGCAGTATTCCATATGCCAAATGGAAAGTTTCCTCTAAGGGCAGCAAGCCTCCTTGGATTTGATGTAAAGAAGGTGCTACCTGGGCTAGTGGTCCAAAATATTGGAAACACCTATTCTGGCTCATCATTACTTGGCCTAGCAGCGGTACTTGATGAGGCAAAGTCAGGTGACAGAATCCTTATGACCTCATATGGCTCAGGAGCTGGATCAGACTCCTTTAGCATAACGGTCAAAGATGCGATAGAGCAAAAGAGAATGCTCGCACCCCCTGTAAAGTATTACATAAACAAAAAGAGTTACTTAAGCTACTCAATTTACGCAAAGAATAAGAAACTATTTAGAGATTGATGGTTATGCCCAATAAAAGAGAAGTGGCAATAATATCCGCTGCCGCAACAAAATGTGGAGAACACTGGGATAAAGGGATAAAGGATCTTGCTTGGGAAGCAGGTGTAAAAGCAGTTGATGAAGCAGGAATAAGCGGCAAGGACATAGAATACCTTGTCGTAGGAAACATGTCAGGAGGAATGTTCGTCGGACAGGAACACATAGGCGCCTTAGTAGCTGATTTCCTAGGATTAAACCCAATTCCTTCGCTTAGAGTAGAAGCAGCGTGTGCTTCAGGTGGAATCGCATTCTCACAGGGCTGCCTTGCCGTAGCCTCAGGGCTCTATGATATAGTTGCAGTCGGAGGAGTAGAGAAAATGACAGACGTTGAACCTGAGCAGGCGACAAGTGTCCTTTCAGGAGCAATGGACTTCGAATGGGAAGCCTATTTTGGAGCTACCTTTCCAGGGTTATATGCACTTATGGCCAAAAGATACATGTACGAGTACAACGTTAAAATTGAAACGCTAGCTAATGTTGCAGTCAAAAACCACTTCCACGGTAGCCTTAATCCTTTAGCTCATTTTAGAAACAGGATAACAGTAGAGGAGGCTTTAATATCGCCAATGGTCGCAGACCCTTTAAGAAAGTACGATTGTAGCCCGGTATCTGATGGAGCAGCGGTAGCAATACTTGCACCTTTAGAAATTGCAAAAAAGTACACGGACACTCCAATAATTGTTAAGGCAAGTGTTCCGGCTTCAGACACACTAAGTCTTCTAAAAAGGAGGGACATTTGCACAATAGACGCGACCGTCTATGCGGCAAACAAGGCATTCCAACTTGCGCATATGGAAAGGAAAGACATCGATGCCGTAGAAGTACATGACTGCTTCACAATAGCAGAGCTTCTAGCAATCGAGGATCTAGGCTTCTGTAAGAAAGGAGAGGCGTCGAAGATGGTTAACGAAGGACAGACATATGTAGGAGGGAAGTTTCCAGTAAACATGGACGGTGGACTGAAGGCATCAGGACATCCCGTAGGAGCAACCGGTGTTAAGCAGATAGCGGAACTCGTCAAACAATTAAGAGGAGAGGCTGAGAGGGGAAGACAGGTTAATGGGGCTGAAGTAGGACTAGCGCACAATGTCGGAGGCTCAGGAGGAACTGCTGTTGTCACAATCTTGTCGAGGTAAGGATGATTAGATGAGCACTACAGCTGCACACTGGAGAAGAATGAAGGATAGGTACAGGTTACTTGGGTCAAAATGTGAAACATGTGGTACAACATTTTTTCCGGCAACAAAGGTCTGCTCGAAATGCAGAAGAAAAGGAAAGACAGTTCCAATCGAATTCTCTGGGAAGGGCAGGATATTCAGCTATACGATCCAGCATGCGGCCCCTAGGATGTTCGAACAGCACACACCGTCAATCATAGCACTGGTGGAGCTGGATGAGGGACCTAAAGTGTTATCTCAGATTGTAGACTGCGAACATAATGAGCTAAGAATAGGAATGGAAGTTGAAGCATGCTTTAGAAAACTCTTCGAACAGGATAGAGGCGGAATAATAAGCTATGGCTTCAAGTTCAGACCACTAGACAATTCTTGGACAAAATACTATGAGGCAAAAAAAGAATAAGAACTTTCATTTTTACATAAATTTTTATCATATAATTTTTATATTGTACTGTCTTACTAAGTCATACCATCTAACTTCATTTACATGTGCAGGCTTTAATTGTTTAAGATTAAAATAATTCATATCGCTGTTCCTCAACGATGGAACCATCATCAATCGACGTCATAATGTTAACTAAAAACAGTATCAAACCATGTCTAATTGAATGTTTAGATTCACTATACAAAGGTATACCTATGAATAACTTAATAGTAGTTGATGGAGGAAGTACCGACGGAACATTAGAGCTTCTATCAAATTATCCAAGAATAAGACTTCTTATGGATGAAAAAGGAAATAGAGCGACGTCAAGACAAATTGGCATAAATAATGTAACAACAGATTGGTTCATGTTTATAGATAGCGATGTCATATTATGTGATAAATGGTTTGACTTAGTGAAAAAGTATCTTGACAGACCATCCATTGGTGCAATCTGGGGCGCAGCACTCCAAAGAGCAGAAGCTTACCAAATACGATACTCTACCATGGCAAAACTCTATGGCAAAGATGAAGAATGGATCGCCGTAAGAGCAGGACAACTTAGAGGATTAACTCATGACACTATCATAAGAAGGAAAGCTATAGAAGGAATAAAAATTCCAACAAACCTGCATGTACTAGAAGATCATTATATCCGGTTGTACGTTGAAGGCAAAGGATATAAGTGGATTTCTACAAATAGGCCTTTTTGCTATCACATAGCTAATGAAAGAGAACGTCCAAAAGATTGGTATATTTTTGGACAAGCCTCTAAAACACTAGGCCTAGTCAAATCTAAGAATATAATTATGTATATACTGTTAGGGCCATACAAGTCCTTATTGATATACTTAAACAGCAGAAATTGGGGTGCTGCTAAAACACAATACCTAACTTACATATACATAATCAAAGGATGGTTTAATCCAACCTAATTTTAACAGATTATCTTAAGAGTATGATAAGCTTAAACGTCGATTGTTCCTGTTATCAAGGTCAATAAGCATAGTGGTTACGACTTAAAAGATTGTGGTCTTGATTCTTTTCCCGATATTTTATAGAGGATATAGCCATAAGAGATAGCCACCCCTGGCAATAAATAATAAATGAAACTAACGAAGCCATATAGGCGGTTACGTTTTGCCTTAAAAATGTGGTATACCAATAGAGGTATGAAGTATAAGAGAGCAATGGGCCAATAGAAGAAAGAAACGATAAGTACGAAGGGCAGAAAGAAATAAATAATTAGCCTAAAGTAGTGTGTTCTAGAACGTGTGCCCAAGAATCCATCATAGATACGGGGCATTTGTCTAAAGCAATATTTGACATATTTAAGATAATTGAGTCTTTTGGTTGTAGCCACATAACCCCTCGAATGCTTAAAAACTTCGGGCTTAAGATGTATACAATGGGTTCGACTATCTGCCACCGTCTTAAGCTTTGCCCCTTTAACTCGTAAGAAGAATTCAGTATCTTCGGAATAGTCCATTTTCTCGTCGAATCCTCCTATTTTGTCAAAAGTCTCTTTTTTTATCATGGTGAAGCCTAGTCCTAAACCAGAAACATTCGTGAAACCATCATTCAACCGCATCATGTATATTTTCTCATCCAGCTTTTGTTCGCCTTCTAGGTAGTATGGATACCCTATGGCAACTACATCTTTCTCATTCAACAAATATTCTACTAACCGCTTAACTGATTCACTGTCCGGTGCCAAAACATCACTATCCCAGAATAAAATAAAGTCACCAACCATATTTCTCAGGCATATGTTTCTTGCCTGCGGTATGTTTGACTTTTCCCTAAGAAGTGAAATCTCCAAATAAGCATCTCTCTCTTTCTCTGAGAAACTCTGTAGAACTTCAAATGTTCCATCTGTAGAATAGTTGTCTACAAACACTATCTTAGTCCTCTTCCTAGGATAAGCCTGACTTAAAATAGAAGTCAATACACTTTCTATACAATATCTCCTATTAAATACCGGTACAGCTATTGTTATTACTGGTAGAGAATCCAACTTGTTCGCTTATAAATAAAGTTTCGAATAGGATATATTATAAGGTTTGCTAACTTGAAATTAATAGTAGGTTAATAATAATATGACCGCATTTTTTGATTGCCTTGCGAAAAGTTTATACAATCAGCTATCTCCACGAATAAAAACCGATTGATTTCCATATAGTAATCTTTTTTGCAATCTGATTTATGAGTAAATGAGATAGTTTAGCGTAAATTCAGCAACGGAGAGCTTCTACTAGCTAAAGTGAGCTAATAGTGCTTGCATACCCTGCGGTGTCAAAAATAAGCGCCCATCAGTCAGCTCAGACACATAACCCTTTTCCTTAAAAAATTCTAGTTTGTTTAACTCAGATAACAACTTTTTCTTATCAATAGCCTCTTTTTCTGATACAGCATGATGAGTGAACATCAGCTCCTCTAATAATGTATACACCCTGTCAGACCTCAAATCTCTTGGCATTTTACTACCAAATCTCTTATTACAACTTGCCCTTTATTAATCTTAGCTATTAGATAAGACTCACCCATTACCATCTATTACCATCACCCATTACTCTCTTTTGAAGATTGAAATGAGATTAGATTCATAAGTCAGCACAAGATTTATCAGAGGCTGGATTAACTTAATTCTTTTTAATAATAATCTAAAATTTTCTATGTCAGATTCTTCTATAGCCTTAACTGCAGGCAGCAGCGTTAAGTAGAGGAAAACAAATACACATGCATACAGAATTAAACCCAAGAATCTGTAGTAAAACTGCTGGCTGGCTGATTGGACATACAATGAAAGGAGCAGAGTTGGAATCGCTGACAAGATAGACGCCAAATATATTCGAGAAGACGACTTCAGATCAAATTTGACTTGAAGCTTTTTTATAATGGCCCATAAACTGTAAGCAAAAGAGCAGGTAAATGAAATTATTATTGCAATAAGAAATCCAGGCACACCGTAAAATTTTGTAAGAAGAAAAGCTAGTGGTAGAAAAATAATCATATTAATTAAACCACTGTATAGAGAAATTCTTGTTTCACCAGATCCATAAATTATGTAATTAATGACAACAGACCCAAAGCCAGCGTATAGGTTAGTTAGAACATAAAGAGAAAGAAAAAGAGGGGCTGAAGTATAGACTCGCCCATAGAGAGTAAATACGATATCTTTTGATAGGATAGCAGTAATCAACGTACCAGGAACTACAAATATGGCAGTATATTTTACAGAAAATTTGAACAGACTATTGAGTTCAGAAGTACCACGCTTTACTTTAGAGAAAGCAGGAAAGAGTGCGGCAGCCGGATAGGTCAGCACACTAATTAATGTAAGTAGTCCGGTAGCAACATTAAAGTTACCGATATCCATATTAGAAACGAAAAGTGCTAATATCAAGAGCTGAATTTGTGAAATTACAGTGCCAAGCAAATTTGAGACATATAAGGGGAACCCGTAGGATATCATCAACCTCATATTTTCAATGAATTTGTTATTAGAGGGTTTACCTAATCCTTTATAGAGCTTGTAAAAGAAAATTCCACCAAGGCAACAAGCAAAGATATAACTGATTACATGACTAGTTAATGCGCCAAACACACCAAAACCTAATACCAAAAGTAAAGCGGATAAAACAGTCTTTACCAAAGCTTGTATGTTAAGTATTATAGCATTACCCTCCATTTTATCTAATCCAATAAAAGAAGAACTCAAATAGTTGAAGGAAGTCTGAAGCAATATCATAAGAGATGAGAGCTTTATGAACAGACCCATACTTGGCCTGTTGAGAACATAAGTGGCCAATGAATCTGAGAATAAGAAACAAAGAATAGAGAATATTACACTTGTAAAGAATATATAGAAAAAACCAGATTTTAATATACTGGCTGCGAGGTCATTTCTACCTTCGGCTCTGAACTTCGCGGCGAATCTCGTCAAGGCAGTTCCGACACCAAGATCAAGGAAGTAAAGTATTAGATTGGGAACCACCAAGGCTAGAACAAAAAGACCGTAGCCATTAGGCCCCAGAAGTCTAGCCACGATAATAGAGCATATTGCAAGGATAACTAAGGAAAGGAAATATCCTACAAACAGAAGTATGCCTCCTCGCGCAGAACTCTGAATAGTATCAGAAAAGCTCTCCGTCATTATAGCACCACTACTTTCTTAAATTTGAAAAATACCTTTTTGCGTTATTATAAGATTGCATAGTACCTATATCCCACCATGCACCCTCTAGAAGATATCCGTATACAAGTTCTTTCTTGCAAAACCATTCTATGAACCTACCTGGAGAATCAGGGTTAAGCCCGCCCTCAATATATTCTTCCAGTCTTGTTAAAATCCTGTTTGGAAAAATGTATAAGCAGGTGCCAATCATGGTTGTCTTAGGATTTTCAGGTTTTTCTGTAAACTCCAAGATCCTGTTATCAGCGTTTATGATAACAGTCGAATAGTTCTTAACGACCCTAAAATCTCTTATATCATATAAGCCTACGATAGGAACTTTCAGTTGTCTGTATACTTCTATCATATCTCTCAAGCTACTAGTAAACAGATTATCGCCAGCAACAACAAGATAGTCATCCTTCACAACAGCAGTCAAATTTGCCAGAGCCTTTACAGCTCCAACCTTCTCCCTTTCGCTTCTAGCTGCTTCTGCTATGATCATAATATCTTTTCTTCCGCTTTTTGAAAGCCACGCATCAAAATTGGGCTTAAATTTCGTATTTGTTGATATAGTAATATCCTCGATCTCTAGCTCATCAATCTTGTCTAACAAATATTCGATTATGGGCTTACCAGCAACAGGAAGAAGAGGTTTAGGCCTGTCAATTGTCAAAGGCCAAAGTCTCCTTGCAAACCCTCCTGCTAGGATCACAGCCTTCATTAAAACATAACACCCCAGCCAACTAAAGATGATAAAAGGAGTGTATTAAACAATATCAGACTTAATAAGGGAATGCTCAAGAATTCCTTATCGAGCTACTACAAAAAGCTTTATGCACGTATACTTCTAATTCCTCTTGAAGACTTTATGTGCTTTTATTTTGAAGAACGACCTCCTCTTAGATGCCTTAACAGATCTAGCATTTCCTCATATGTTTTAAAGACTCTCTTACTTCTTGTCGTCTTCTGGAGCTTTTCTACAATTAGTTCTGGAGAACTTGTACCCAATCTGTTGAATGTAGGCTGTCTGTCAACAATAAGGTTCCCCTCTTCGTCTATGCCCGTAGCTTCTATACCATCAACCCTAAATTCAGTTTTAAGATATGGAATTGTGTCACCTGCAAGATGAGTGACAAACAGTGCAAGACTCTGCTTCGGTAGATTGTTAAGAAATACCGCCACAATCCTAGCGATTGCCTTTGGTTCAGTTAATGCTTCAAACTCGTCCATCAGAATAAGCTTCCTTTCTCTTCTAGAAAGTATTGGAATTGTTGATTTTAGTGCATGTTCTAAACTGCCTATCTTCCTGACAGTTCTCCTTCTGAAAAGGTATATGCTTATTATCGGAGACTCTGCTTTATATGCTGGAACAGGAAGACCGAGCATAGACATTGTTGCAACTTGAGCCACCGTTGTAAGTAGGGTTGTTTTACCGCCACTGTTAGCGCCCGTTAGCAGGACGACTTTAGACGTGTTAGCACCAAATATCTCCAAGTCCGTGCGCCCTATCGAATAGTCTACGTTCTGTATTTTGACTTGTCCTTTAAGCTCGTCTTGAATTAGAAAGATGTTTCTTCCACCGATGAACCCTATGCCTTCTTCTACGGTCTTCGCGAAGGATAGATGGTATTCTTCCTTGAAATTGAAAATAGATAAAATTAGATCGAATTCATAAAGTTCTTCGGCGATCTCTCCCAACATGTCAAGATATTTTGATAGATCACGAGAAACTCTGAGGTATTCCATGAACGAGGCCTTTGCCTTGCTCTTCTCTAGTCCTTCAACGATCTGGTTTACCATGTAGGTTGAAAAGTAAAATGGTGTTCTGGCGTTCTCTAAGGCATCTCTGACCAGCGTCGATAGTCTCTTCTCATCTAGGCCCAATTTCGACCCAAGTCTCCCAATAACATCAGAAATTAGGCTTTTATACTCTCTAGAATCCGAATTCGATTTCATCATGCTTTCTATACCTTCATTAATTTCAAGTTCGCCCTCCTCTATTGTAGATCTAGGATCAACTCTATCCAGCTTCATGTTTCCAAGGAGATTTAGCATATTGCTTGCATCTTCAACATTTGAAAAAAGACCGTATAGTTCAAGCTCTTTTTCCTTGAACATTCTTCCGATCGTCTGGTACGCTTCTAAGACGGTCTTGAAGGATTCAAATATCCCGATGAACCTGTCTGGCACAAGTTCGAAGAACTCAAAGGATCCTTGGAGTGATATACAATCTTTAACTTCACCAAAGCCAACACAAATAAGTAAATCTTTACCTTTTGAAAGCTCTGCAATATCCTTTTTAGAGACAACGTCGACGTGCAAACCCTTGCTTATACTGGACAGGGACTGCCTAAGTTCCTCGCTACTAACAGCTATAGAAGAATTTAACGGAGGCTTTACTGTAACCAATTTAACATTTTTTATAACATCTCTGGCCAAAGAAGAAATCTCCTTATTCGATTTGAGGGTTGTGAAGATATTATTGAGGAAAGAGATTCTCTCATTCAACTTTCCGGCATTTGAAAATGGTGTAAGGGTGAGAATCCTGTCTTCAGTAACCTTGTTACCACAGTATGGAGTGACAAGCTTCAGGATGTCTTTTAAAAGTTGTATTGAATCGGAAGTCCTAAATACTTCCCTGTTATCTGAACCAGTGAATTCACTCCTATACCGTTGGATAAGCTTTAGAGCCTCTTTTCTATCAACATTTTTGGTATATGAAATTCCTTCTAAGAAGGGTAACCTTATATAAATGTCAAAGAGGATGTCCTCAACACCCTTTAGTGTCATAATTGAATTATGGCCTAGAAAGGTGTTTTAAGCTTTATCACAGAAAGTTCACACACCTCTAATATTATTAAAAAAGAATTATAAACAACATACGAGAAACATGTTACTTGAGGTGTTTAGGTAGATCATGTTTTTTGGACAAGGGAATTACACATATAATGTTATAGAAGGATGGGGAAAACACTTCTATTCACCTTCCGTCGAAGTTTCAGGATTAGCAATTGACGGAAAAGACAACGTGTACATTCTTACGAGGGGACTTGACCCTGTTTTGGTTTACGATTGCAACGGAAGCTTTATCAGATGTTTTTGGGAAGGGAATTTGCTAGTTGGCCACATGGCCTATGCATTACACCAGATAGTTTCCTTCTCTCTGCAGACGGAGACCATACCGTAAAAAAGTTTACTCCAGAAGGGGAACTTATGATGATATTAGGTAAGAGAAACCAGCCTTCTAACACTGGATGTGTCGGCAAAGATTATAGTACAATCAAACAGGCTGCGGGCCCATTTAACTATCCAACTGACATTGCCTTAGATGATGAACAGAACATTTATGTATCAGATGGCTACGGAAATTGCAGAGTACACGTTTTTTCTAAGGAAGGGGAGTTTATTTGTTCTTGGGGGGAACCAGCAAGAAGGCCGGGACAGTTCAACCTACCCCACGGTATATTCGTCCATGACCGTATAGTATACGTGGCTGACAGAGAAAATTCTCGCATCCAGCTATTTGATACCAAAGGAGAGTTTCTTAACGAATGAAGTGTTAATAGGCCCACAGACGTTTACGTACATGATAAGGAAGTCTACGTTAGTGAGTTAGGATATAATACGGGCTTAAGACTGATATCAACTGAGCCTAAGGACAGTGTTAAAACTGCGAGGGTGAGCATCTTTAGCTTGGACGGCGAGCTTCTCTCAAGGTGGGGAACAGATGATCGTCTGTCGCCAGGAAGCTTCTATGTGCCACACGCGCTCTGTGTGGATTCTAAAGGAAGCATCTATGTAGGAGAAGTCATCATAACATCACCGGAGAAGGGAAAAGTGCCTGGAAACGGTCATTCTTTACAAAAGTTTACGCCAAAACCATAAATAATTTGGCAGGCAATTAGATGACTCCTTACCAATTTCTGTTTGCTACATCATTCTCACTGTTCTTCAAAATATATGTCAACCAAGGATAACAGAAAAAAGGATAGAAGGATGGATCTAAGATCTTTTTAGTTCTTTGCCACATTTATAGCAGAAGCGTGAATCGAATCGGTTCTTTTCTCCACACTGTAGGCAGATTATTGGCGCCCTTCCGGTTGATTCTTGAATATTCTTTTTAGTTGTTTCGAAAGCCTTCTCTATTTCCTTAGCTGCTAGAGTGAAAGCCTTCTCCATCTCTTGGCCCATCTTGTTAAAGGCTTCCCTGAGTTCATCAGAAGGGGCTACAACACCTGCTTCAACACCTAATACAGTTCTAGCACCACATTTTGGACAAAAGTTCGCATCTTCAGTAAGAGGTTGGCCACATTTTGAGCAGAATCCCATAACAATTACCAGTTTTATAGAACATTAGGAGGGATTTAAATTTTATTCTATCCGTCACCTTCCTGTTATAAGCGAGGGGGAGATATTTGGATAAATCCCCAACATTAAACTGATCTAATGCTTTTAAGTTGTTTAGCGACAGAACTCAGATTAAATACTTATTTTATGTAGAAATCTGCTAATACGGTGAAGGGCCTTAAGCTAGCCTTAAGATCGTCATCAGTAACTGTTAGATTGGAAATCCTATCAAGTATTTTTCTACGAAGTTTACTTGGTACGAATGAGGAGTAAGCCACATAACTAAGTTTTTTTGGCATGACAATTAGAGGATTATACAAGCCTTTAACTGAACTGCAGAAGATATTTTGTGTATACGCGTCAAAAAAGGCTCTTGTGATTATTCTGCCCTTGAAACCTTGGAATGGTCTATAGGGCAAGGATAGCATAAAAAATGTAGGTGTTGAAAGAGCTTTAATCATGCCACTTAAGTAGTGTCTCCTAAGGACATATCTATTTCTTATTTGAAGGTATTCTGTAAGGTCTGGAACCTTTCTGAAGGATTTTGAAACATGATGAAGGCCGACGGTTATAGGAATGAAAATGGACTTAAGACCATAGCTCCACATATTAAACGCTAGATCTGATTCGTCCCAGCATTCGAAAAGTTTGGGCTCGAAGAAGAGTCCTTTAACCTCCCTGATCACTTTGACTTTGGAAGCGAAGCATTCGCCACTAGCGTAAGAAATAAATGAGCTTTTGTAAGGGCATTCAGAAACTTGCATTCCATTATATCTTCTAATTACGCTAAAATTCCAGTCCACAAAATAACCTGCGTCACTTACGTGAAAACCGTCACCAGCCAAGTTTAATCCCTGAGCTAATACAATATCTTCACTCCGTTCAAGAAGGCCGATAAGATCTTTAACAAAATCTCTATTGGTGATGATAAAATCATTATGCATGAAGATCGCATACTCTGGGGAACCTTTTTTATCATCATACCTTCTAAATCCTAGCTCGTTACCCCCCGAGTAGCCATGATTTCGATCTAACTTTATTAGAATTATATCCTTTCCAAACCTATCTTCTATGGTTTCAAAGCTGCCGTCAGAAGATGCGTTATCGATGACAACAACATCCAGTGAAGGATGATTGATACTTAGAGCACTTTCGATAGATTTGCGGACTATAGACTTAAAATCTGAGCTATTATAGTTGAGTATGAAGACGACAACTTTAGGTCTAAGCATCAAACTATCCTATACTCTCCACTTCTCTAATCTAAAAACGTATCTTTAGGCTTTATTATAGAGATTGCTAATAGAATATAATATAAGGGTGTGAACCATGATAAAATTTTATTCATTTATTACACCAGATCTTGGAATCTTAACTGTAAACGTTGAACCTGCACCTACTTTACTTTCAAAATCAATCGAACCATTATGTATTTCAATCAGCCGTTTACAGACGGAAAGCCCCAAACCTTGACCTTTAGATTTGGTTGTAAACAAAGGAGTAAAAAGCTTATGAAAATTCTCCTTAGGTATTCCGACGCCTGTGTCTTGGACGCTAATGAGAGCCATATCATTCTCCACGGAACCCCTGACTGTAAGTTTGCCGCCGTCTGGCATCGCTTGAACAGCGTTATTGAACAGGTTCACGAACACTCTCTTCATCATCAGCGAATCAACCATCAAAAAAGGGAAGCCATCGCTGATGTCAATTGCAACCTTAACATTTTCAGGCACATTCACCATCGACAGAGCATTAACTATTAGTTGGCGCATGTTGATGATTGTGAATACTGGCTCTATTGGCCTGCCAAAATCTTGAAGATCCAACACAATCTTGTTCATGTAATCTATCTGTTCGCGGCAAGCTACTATAAGTTGATCTAAGCCTTCCCTCTTAACAACTTCTCGTGTTCCAAGGGGAAGAGTTTCAATCCTAGTCTCAGCTAGATATAGGAGGTTAACTAGAACCTGTAATGGATTACGAAGATCATGGCCTACCATGGTCGAGACCTGCCCTATCGCAATTATCCTTTCTGCTTCTTTAAGTTCCTTAGTTCTCTCATCGACTATCTCTTCTAGGTGCTCAGTATGTTTTCTAAGCTTTTCCTCAATCCTCTTACGCTCTGTAATATCTCTCCCTATGCCTTCAAGAACTATTAACTTGCCAGTGGGATCAGAAACTGGGATGTTAACCTGCTCTGTCCACACCAGACGGCCATCTTTACGCTTCCATCTCAGCTCTTGTCGAATATGCCCCTTTTTGTTAGGTGATTGAACCATCATTTCAGCCAATTTTGGGGCGTCATCAGGGTGAATAATCTTCCACCAAAGGTTTTTATCATTGTAATGTTCTTTAGGAGTATAGCCCAATATCTTTGTAGAAGCAGAATTAACGTACTCAAACCCCTCTTCAGGACGATACAGAAAGATTAGGTCGTCAGCGTTTTCAGCAAGCCTACGGAAACGTTCTTCAGATATACCGCTAGGTAAGTACACATCATTTTGATTCTGGAAATCTTTATTCCGAATAGACATACTGTTATAGCCTATTATAATAGATGCTGGATGTTTAAATCTATATGCATTATGAAAAATAAGACGCATACATTAGCTGACAGGTTATATTTGCCATAGTAATCAAAATCTTGTCTCTAATACTTTATTGCAAGGAACTAAGTGAACTTAGAATCACAGAAGAATATTCAACCCAAAATAAACCTTCTTCCCTTAAGTACGATGCTATCATTGGACATTATCTTGTAGTTTGAGCCTATTAAACTATCGACAATTCTTTCTTGAACGTCTATTACACAGCCTTCCATAACAATAGAATTTTGATTTCTCCACTTTTAATGTTGCAGCTGTTCCCTATACTCGTATATGGACCAAGTTAAATTATTATCCCATCAAGCAAGGCCTTCCATCTCAAACTTCAACCTTCTAACAGCCTCATCTATATTTAAGGGCTTATGCCTGAGTTGGGAAGTGGCTTTTCTAACATCTAAAGAAGAATCATTAGGTCTCATAGCGAACCAGTTCATATCTCCCATTTTGGCAGGCCTGATCAGCAGTCTATCGAGATCAAAAATTTCCGCGAGTTTGGTGACAAAGTCAAAACGGGATAATCTTGTGGCACCAGACATGTGATAAACGCCTGTAAACCATCTGTTAACAGCTTCTAATACCATCTCAGCTAAGCTAGAGTTCAAAGTGGGAGAAATAAACTGATCAACAAGTATGTGAATAGTCTCCTCTTTACGGAGTTTTTCTAGAGCCCACAATGCAAAGTTAACTTTACCGAGGGCAGGCCTAGAACCAAATATGACACTAGCCCTGACAACAAGGTAGTCTAAACCAGAAGATTTAACCAGCTTTTCACTTTCGAGCTTAGAATTACCGTAATAGTTTACTGGACTACATGAATCATCTTCTTTATACATACCTTTATCACCTTGGAAAACATAGTCGGTTGAAATGTAAACAAGGTATACGCCGAACCTTCTACAGGCATCAATAATGTTTCTTGTGCCGTCAATGTTGGTTTGATATGCAAAAACCTTGTCCCTCTCACATAAATCAACATCTGTTAATGCGGCTGCGTGAACAACTATGTCGGGACGTATCCTACTGAAGGTGTTCATTATCGCTCCTGAGTTAGTTACATTTAACTTGAAAGGATGGCCAATATTTACAAGATGTTCATAGTAACCAGAGTAAACCTCAAAACCTTCTTTGAGAGCTAATTCGACCAAGCAAGAGCCAAATAAACCACTAGCGCCAGTTACGATAGCCTTCAATTTGTTAGCCCCCTTGAACATATATTTCAAAATGGTTATTTAATACTACTGTTTACTAATTTTAAGATATAATTTTATCTAAACTTGCACATTAACTTCAATCTACGATTCCATTCCTTTAACTTGCCTAGCAAGTTTTAGTACAACTGTAGAATATCCATTTACACTAAACCTTAATTAATGTGTTATCAGCCAAAAAGGTCTTTGCACTTTAAATCAAATTTGTGCCTTATTCTGTAGAACCTTTTATAAAGCATCTAAAATAATAAATATTACCACACTTTTATGATATTGAATTTATGTTCGTTTATATTTATTGATTTACCAACAGAAATTTATAACCTAACCCCGACCTCTTTGCTTGACTAGGGTGAGGCTATTGTTTTTCTAAGACCATCTTCTAGACTCATCTTGGGAACGTATTCTAAAGATTTGACTGCCCTAGAAACGTCAGCCGTGCTCTGACGTATGTCTCCTTCTTTTACCGGCTTATGTAAAGGTACTATATGAGACTTTTCGGACACCTTTGCGATAATCTGCGCTAATTGATTAATTGTTGTTTTAGTTCCTGTTCCTATGTTTATCGTTTCTTGAATGTTAGACTTTATAGCCTTTAATATGTATTCGACTGCATCTCCTACGTAAATGAAGTCTCTGTATTGTTCTCCATCACCATATATTATTGGAGGCTCGTCTCTACTTATTCTCCTAATGAACTGAGTTATAACTCCACTGTATTGGTTAAAGGATTGCCTTTGTCCATACACATTAAATAAACGTAGTATCACTGTACTGATCTTTCCTATCGTGTTATATGATTTACAATATTCTTCCGCTTCTAGCTTGCTCTCTGCATATGGTGAAAGCGGTTTCGTTGGGTGGCTTTCGTTTATCGGAACTCTTAATGGATTGCCGTACACAGCAGCAGATGAGATGAATACAAACCTTTTTACTCCCGCTTCCATCGACTGATTCAGAACATTAAATGTTCCCTTTGAATTGACTTCTCGATACAAAAGAGGCTTTACAATTGACTCTTGGACGCTTGTCAGCGCAGCTAAATGTACTACCACATCCACATCTTCAAAAGATTCCAGAAGCTTACTTTCCTCTCGAATGTCCACATGCTTGAAATCTATCTTAGGAAGAACATTAGTCAAGTTATCCAACTTTCCTGACCACAGGTTGTCCACCACCACAACATTTTCTCTTAGGGACACTAGCTTTTCGACGAGGTGGCTTCCAATGAAACCAGCACCGCCTGTTACAGTAATCTTCATTTTTCTTCACTAAACAAATTATAAACATAAAAAAGATTTATTGGCTCTTTGCTTCAGTTGATTCTGCCTTGTTTTCCTCCGTCTTAGGTTCTTCCTTCGTAAGCTCTTCTATCGGTTGCGGGGGAGGAGTTGTCGCGAGAGTAAATCCTATCCAGCCTAGAACGGCTAGAACGCCTCCTATTATTACAAATGCTGTTATCTGCAGAATGATTTGAGGGTTCCAGAAGAAGAGAAGCCATGCATATACAACTATTCCGATGATACCTGCGAGAAGTAATGTTACTCCTATTAATTGATCTCTACTCATCTAATATCACTCATTTTCTGTGTTCGTAGGGGTTTAAAAATATTCCTTACTATAGTCTGTCTTATTAGAACTTGCATTCTGTGATGAAATAAAAAATTTCGTTAAAATACACAGTAGTGAGTTGGAGATCTATATCACAGAAATCCGTTGAACACCGCCTGCAACTAAATTTAATGAGTAAATTGATTAAAATTAACTATGTCTTAGACAAGGTCTTCAGTTAAGTGGCAGGAAGAAGAATCGGGCGTTCTGAAGAAGCCTTTTTCGATGCTAGCTATAAAATATTTCGATTACAAGAAAATTATTGAATAAGGTTCCGGTTTAAAGTGTTAAATCAACCCGTTTTGCATTATCATTTTTATACATTAAATAGATGCCGGACATCACGATTATTATTGCTGCAATCTTGTAGACGCTTATCGCTTCCTGTAGAAATATTGCTGCAAAGAAGAGCCCGAATACTGCAGCTGTTGAAAATACGACTATTGTCTTTACTGTACCTATGTTTTGCAAGGCTTTCAGGAAAAAGTATAGCGACATGCCAAATCCTATTGTACCTATGAGTATCAGATCTGGAATCTGTCCTATTCCTATTTGCAAGGGTGTTTTTAGAGCGATTACGACTGCAGCTAGTAT
>Ga0187889_10000663_pt1 | contig 40257 bp, 31 predicted proteins | sample June2016WEW_7_10_2_FD_132992 | JGI IMG/M metagenome (GOLD analysis project Ga0187889, IMG submission 132992) | Peatland microbial communities from SPRUCE experiment site at the Marcell Experimental Forest, Minnesota, USA - June2016WEW_7_100 | ecosystem: Environmental > Terrestrial > Soil >... | reverse complement strand
CGAAGGGGTCGATCCGCGGGTGCCCTGGCTTTACAACTTCAAGCTCGACTTCCGCTTCAAATAGCCAAAGTGTCTAATCAACTGCCCCTCCGAGAAATCTGTTCAAACGCCGGGCTATTGTCGAGTATCCCTCCGAGACGCCCCCCACGAGCATTCAGTCCGGCTCCGGGGAAATCCAACATTGTCGAACCAGGTTCTGCGCTGCCTCAACCGGATCATGCCCGCAATGGTCGCAGCGAATCCGGGCGAAGCCGCGCTCCAGGTCGCCGCAGTCGAGGACGATCCACGCAAGGGCGTAAAGCCGACTGAGAGTAAAAACGAGCCAATACAGCCAATACAGCCAATGGAGCATTTGCGCTCCTCCGCCAATTATGCGAAACCTCTTGCCTATGATTGCGATACAATCCGCAGGATTCAAAACTCAGCGTCTGATGTTATCAGGTACGCAGGCGCAGGTGTCCAGTGGCGGGTGCCGAGGGAACGAGATGCCACCCCTCGGCCCTCGACCCTTGCATGTCCGATCGCTTATCGATGCAGATCTACGCCCACTTCAGACGCTATGTAACTGTTCAGGCTGGGCGCATATTGTTCTTGGCGAGGCTGGTCCGAAAAAGGGCCGCCACGTTCCCCCTCACCCCGGCCCTCTCCCCAGGGAGAGGGGGAATTCCCGCCAGTCAGCCGACGGAACCAACGGCTCCTGGATCAACGACTGTCGGCCCTCGCTGTTCCCTCTCCCTGGGGAGAGGGTCAGGGTGAGGGGGAATGGAACGTCTCTACGCATACGCAAATTCCCGGCGCCGTCTCGGGCCCAAGTGCGCGGGCGCCTGAAAGCTACGACGGTTTTAAGCAGTTTTAACCAATCACAACCTCTCGCCCCGCCACCCCGCGCCCGGCAAGGCCAATCAAGCCTGATAAAGCCCAATCAAACCTGATCAAGGTGAAATTTTATCTCTCCTTCCGGACGCGTGTAGAAGCAGACTGCCCCGGTGCAGATCGAATTATCCCTGCGGTCAACCTATGAAACCCGCCCGCCTTGTCATAGCCGCTGCACAGATGAAATTCCGCGCTGCCATCGCTGACAACGTCTCCTGGATAGCTGAGGCGATTCATTCGTCGGCCAAAGCAGGCGCAGATGTCATCCTGTTCCCCGAATGCGCTCCAAGAACCGGCCTTCCTGCGGGCTCACTGGAAGGCAATGCTGATTGCCTGCAGACGCCAACTCCGGCAACCCTACGGCAAACTATGACACCTTCCGTTCAGCGAACCACTTGCCAACTCCTCGTCGGAATCGGTCTCCTAACCGCAGTCAGCCGGAGTTCTGCGGGGGCGCCCAGGATCACCCTCGACCAGGACACCGTGCGGTCAGTCTCTGAGCATCTCGATGCAAGGGTATCCCTCCGACAACCGGCGTTCGTGTCGCTGGGAGTGGACAGCCTGGGACTCAACGAGTGGGGCGCAAATTCCATGCGTCCGCCGGCGCCCGTCTTCCCGCCCTTCCTTATGCGATGCGAAACAAACCCCGCGTTGGCCCTCGAATACAGCCACTCCGACCAGACCACCGCCCATCCGGCCGGATGGCGGATCGAGGTTGCAGAGCGGCGCATAGCCCTGCTCTCCCGCTGGAGCGAAGCCGAAAAGCCGGAGGCGCTGGTGCTGGAATTTGACCCGCACCGGTGCCACGTCACGCTGCTGGGCCTGTTCAACGAGGACGGCTCCATCCGCCTGCCCGCCGTTCTGCACTTCCCCGACCAGGGGTCTTTCCGGGTTACGGCAGATGGAGGTGGGGACTCGGCGCTGGGCTACGACGCGCGCCGGGCGGGCGAGGGCTTCATCAAAGTGACATTTCCGTCCGCAACTCCGGCCCGGCCTCGAATCGAGTACCGTTGGGAAGTAGCCGCCATCCATCCAAAATCTTCCCATGCTCGAGGCCTTTGCGAAAGGCGCCTTTCAGGGCCAGGCGGCCAATGGCATGAGCAATGACTGGAAGGCGTGGGAGGGAACGCCCTGGGGTTACGAAGGCTTCCTGGTGGACAATTATTACGCGCTGCTGGCGGTGCTCACCCGGGGGAGCCTGGACCAGACCGGGGCATCACCCGCGCCGCACTGAAACGCCGTCGCGTTCATTCCACTGGATCCCCAATCATTAACAGCGCACCCGCATACCACGTCGTGCCGTCGAACCGCTTTGGATCATCGATTTTCTCGCCCCGCTGGCTGAGGATCTTTGCCTTGTCCGGTCAAACAGCAAGTCGGGCCTCTGGTCCAGGACATCCTGTTTGAGGCGGAAAACACCGAGGTCAGAGCCGGTGCCGCCAATGGCGGCATTGATCTGGCTCACCTTGGCCGAGGGAAATTGCTCCTGGAACCAGTTCAAGGTCTTGGGCCGCCAGCCTTCCTGTGCCGTGATGCTCCCGCCCAGATAGGCGATTCTGACCTCGCCGCCGTGGATGAGCACCATAGCGGGCACCTTTTCACCTGCCTTCACTTTGGGCACTCCCAGCCAGGCGAACACCCGCGTCGGTTTGCCCCGAAAGGGCAGCCCCTGAAAAGTGATCGCCTTGAGTTTGTCCAGCGGGCTGCCTGGGGACAACACCAACCTGCGGAGATTCCGCCTGGCTGGGAACGAAATCCTGGCCTCAAATCTCAAGTCGCTCCCCAATGGCGCCAGGCTTGCCGGAAAAGCAGTGCCGCGCACGCCACGAGCAGGACACCAAGCGTCCGCATGGTGAACCGATAGGGCCAGCCCGCCAAGAACTCGCGTGAGCGGGCCGCGAGCAGGGCGAGCGCCACTTTGGAGCCGACCAGCATGAGATGGAAACTGATAGGCATGTCCGTCAGGAGCGGAGCCAGCGCTATCTTGCAGCCTTCGCGCGCGCCGTGCCGCAGAGACTGGGCCAGGACTAGCGCCATCAGCGGGCCGGGTGCCAGGCCACAGGAGAGTCCCAACACGAGCCCAGTTGCGACCGCCGCAATCATGCTGCAATCACGGCCCGGCGGCGGACTTGAGCGGATTCATGGCCATAGTGCTTGCCTGCAAATCCTGCCACTGCATCGGGCTCTTGCCAAGGCCCGAAATTGACCTGACTCCCCAGAACAACGAACCACGCTATGGGGGGCCCCTGTTCTTTAGTCATCTCCGCCAACAAGTATTGCGGGGACCAGACGCTAGCTGCCTGGTGGACGAGCAGCAGCGGGCCTGCCTGGGCGTGCTGGGGGGCAAATGGTATGTGGGTGTGCCGGGGGGCGGTTGGTGGCGGTATGCCCTCCCCGGCTTTGGCGACATTAAGTGGGGTCAATACATCGGCCATCTGCGTGAGGTTGGCTACAAAGGGGTGCTCAGCATCGAGCACGAAGACAGCACCTTCGGCCCGGAGGAGGGCTTCCGGCATGGAGCGCATTATCTGGATCAGTTCTGCCATGCGTAGATTGAGCGAGGCGGCGGGCCGCAGCGGAACGCACGCTCCGCCATCCAGCGGAGATGTGGCGCGGAATTCACTTTAAGCCGGAGCGTCCATTGGAGTTCGTCTTTTTGAAACCTAAAGCGTCCAGCTTTCACGGTAAGACCGCCGGATGAACCGATCGGCCTCGGGGCAATTGCGGGCCTTCAGGGTCTCGGCATCCCACTCCAGCTTTTTGCCGGTGCGGAAGGCAACCGTGCCCAGCAAGTTGTGCTCAACCAGCGTGCCTGAGTAATCGAAGTTGCAGAGCGTCGGCGCGCCGGTCTTGCACGCATGGAGCCACTCCTCATGGTGGCCAAGCGACTTCGCAATCGAAGGCTCCGGCAGCTTGAAGTCCTTGAACTTGGCCTCGGGCAACAAGATCCATTTGCTGTAGTCGGCAACCAGGATTCCTGCGTCGCCGATGAACATGACGCCCAAATGCCATTTCTTCAAATCAACACCCTCTGGCGACTTGGGCCACTGCTTGCCGTCATACCACGTGAGCTTGACCGGCGGTCGCCTGCCACGGGCCGGGTGTTCCCATCGCACCGTCAGACAATCGGGATACGTCTCCGCACGCGCCGGCAAGGGACCCTCGGCCTCGACCGTCGTCGGGTATTTCAACTCCAGCGCCCAGAACGGCAGATCAATGATGTGGCTCCCCATATCGCCCAAAGCTCCGTTGCCGAAATCCCACCAATTCTGCCACGACATGGACCGGTCTTTGAAGTAGCACGAATGATACGGCCGCTCGGGCGCCGGGCCCAGCCAGAGGTCCCAGTTCAGCTCTTTTGGAACCGGCTCTGTTTCCGCTGGCCGGCTGCGCGGGCCCACAATGCCCTGCTCGACCCAGGCGTGCGCTTCGCGCACCGGCCCGATTGCGCCCGCTTGAATCAGCTCGACCACGCGGCGGTAATTCTCGCTGGCGTGAATCTGCGTGCCCATCTGGGTAGCTACCTTGGCTTGCTTGCAGATCTCTCGCATCACACGGGCTTCATACACGCTGTGGGCCAGCGGCTTCTCGCAATACACGTGCTTGCCGCGTTTCATGGCCCCGACGCTGGCCAGGGCATGGGTGTGCTCGGTGGTGCTGACGATGACCGCATCCATGTCTTTTTGGTCGAGCATCTTGCGCCAGTCGAGGTAGGTCTTGGCCTGCGGATACTTCTTGGAGGCCTCGGCCAGAAAGGTCTCGTTCACGTCGCAGAGCGCGACGATGTTTTCGCTTGTCACCGCGGCCATGTTGGCTGCCCCGCGGCCGTGCACCCCGATGATGCCGATGTTCAGTTTTTCGTTGGGCGAGCGCGTCTGGGCCAAGGCGCTTCTGCCGGCTACGAAGAAGCCCGCTCCGGCCAAAGCGGAACCTTTGAGAAACTCACGACGACTGGCATATCGGCTCATCATTTCCTCCTCTGTTTGTCTGCAATAATCAAGGAACTGATAAATTGCTTTTTGACCCTGCGCGGTTCATTGCTTTTGCGCCGGTTTCATTTTCGGCCATTCTACGCCTCCGGCGCCGTGCGTCAACCATCGGCCGCCGGTGAATCTCGTGCTCCGATCTGTCCCTCCTCGCTCACCTGTATCCTGTATCGCCTGAATCAATGGCGCTTCCGTTGTTGAAGCCTGGTCAAGCGGTCATCGGGCAGCCCGCATTATTGGCGAACATGTACTCCGGGCCATGTTCGCCAAGGTCGGCAGTCATCTCTTTCATGTAGCCTTTGAACAGGGTGTTGGCGGAAATGACGGAGTGGCTGAGTTTGCGGACGACGAATCCGAAATGCGGGGTGTAATCGCCCTTGCCGCCGTCGTCGCGGCCCGCCGCGCACACATTGGAGACGAAGGTCAGTCCGCTGCATTCCTCCAACCGCACCTGACAGGAACGCTCCCCTTCGGGCAGCAGGCGGCTGTCTTTGCCGCAGCGCCTGAATACGTTCCCGGTGATGGCCGTGGTGCGCATTTTCATGGCGCAGAGGCCCGCACCCCAGTTCCGGTCGAAACAGTTCCCGGTGACATTCCACGCATCGCCCGCGAACAGGTAGAGGCCGTAGCCTTGGTTCCATTCAACGCGGTTGGCCGTGAACATGACGGTCGCCCCGACCGATTCGCAGGCGAAACCGTGGCTCCCGTTGCCGGAAAACTGGTTGTCCGTCACAAAGCCGTCCCAGCCGGTGATCTGGACCCCACACCCTTTGTTTCCCTGAAAGATACTGTGCCGGATGATGAAAAGCCAAATGCGCAGGAGATGCACTCCGTGTCCTGAAAACCTCTCGATCTTGCAGTCGTCGATGACAATGGCGTCCTCCTGCGGACTATACTTCTGAGCATTGTTCAAGAAGACGCCGTGAATGGCTTTCTTGACCTCCCGCCGTCCCTGCAGGAAAAGGCCGTGGAGGTGAGCGCCGAAGGCCCCGGTGATATTGAGCAGGCAATCCGCCTCATCGGAATCCAGGAGCAGCATGGCGCCTGCGTCGCCGCGGTATCCCCACTGGGGCTCAGCCAAAACGGTCGTGTGCGGGTGAACTTTCAGGTCGTGGCAGGGATAGCGTCCGGCCGGCAAATAGACCGTGCCGCCCACGGCCCCTGCTGCATCCAGCGCCTTTTGGATGGCTCCCGAATCCGGGGTTTTGCCGTCGCCTTTTGCGCCGAAGTCCGCCACGTTGAAAACGGAAGCAGTTCGCGCCCCACTCCCTTCGGCTGCCCGTACGGAGGTTGCCCCGGCCAAGCTGGCCATCCCGAGAAAAGTGGTCCCGACTAGAAACTCGCGCTTATTCATTTGCATGCGCGATATTTAGGACTCTACGAAGCCGCAAGGCAAGTGACTGTTTAGGGACTCCTCGAGGTCGCCGTGGATCTGAATTGGAATTCACCGCGAAAAACCGGTCGTCGAGGAGCGCCGATACTGACCTTGGCCAACGCCGGCTCCGCTCCGGATCCGCTCCCTCTCCCGGTATCTGTCAAAACTCTCCACTAATCAGCGACGGACCACCCCGTCTCGTTCCCGCTGGCCACGTAAGCTGGCCACTTGCGGAGGGTAAGATTAGGTTGGCGGCGCGCACCCGCAGCCTCTTCGGTGTCCTCGGGCCGGAGGTCACCGCGAGCGTGGACCTGGTTTCCTGCTCATCCAGTCAGCGTAAACTTCGCGCATCTGCGGCCCGCTGCCCGTGAGAAACTCGAGAAAAACTGGCACCGCCCGGTAAGTCCGGCGCGCGGGTGAGTTGGCGATATCCACGAACGACAATTCCACGCCGGCGGGCAGGCCGCGCAGTTCTTCGAGCCGGGGCCAGTTGCCGTCCTCGCGCGTGGTGCCTGAGCCGCTCGGGAGGAGCTCGAGCCGGAACACCAGCTTGCGGCCCGAAGGATCGGGGGCGCCGAGACAAACTGCGCGATGGAGTTTGGCACATTCGAACCCGACCCAGGGTTCGGGTTGGTCTTGGGGATAAGCGAAAAACTGTTCGGGACCATGGTCCCCTAACCAATAAAAATTCCGAAAAACCCGGAAGATGTCGTCGGTGGCAAACGCGCCTGCCTTGGCCGGCCTGATCATTTCCGTGGCCTTGAGCTGGCCCCGGGTCTTGCCGAGGCCCTGGATGCCGCCCAGCAATGGAAAATAGACCTCCCCCACCGGGTAGGGGCTCGAGTTTTCAATGTCCAGGTTGAAGAGAACTCCGCCGCGGGTGAGTTCGATGGCCTCGGTCACCGAAGCATCGAACTTCTCGCCGAGATAGTTCTTCGAAGGGCCATCCCAACGCAGGACCAGCTTGCGGCCATCCAGGCGATGCGAAGAGAGTCTTTGTTCGCGTCCGAAAATCCAATTGGCTTCGATGGTCTGCCAAGGCTCCTTGCCGGGAATGGGGAGCGCAAACTTAAAGCTGCCGCCCAGGCGTGGTTCCAAGAGAAGCTCCAGGCCGCCCTGCTTGTCGCGGATTCGAGTGAGGGAACCGTTCTCCCGGGAGACTTCCAGCAAACAGCGGTCATCTTCGAGCTTCAGGGATTTCCGGTGGTTGAAAGCCGGCAAGGCTGGGATCGGCTTCTTGAGATCGGGGGGCAGGCTTGCCGTCTGCGCGTCATCGGTTGCGGCCTTGGCGGAGCACAGCAGGCTGGCTACCAAAGGGAGAATGAGCCGCAAGGCGCGATTCATTGCGCACCTCCGTTCTCCTCCACAAAAACGATGCGCTCGGCCGGGACCTCGATGATGGCCGGCAAACGCAGCCGCCGGCTGTTCTTAAATGGCGTTTGGAGTTGTGCCTCAGCGCTGGATGGTTGCTCGAAACCGGTGAAAGCCACTTTGGCTGGCGTGAGGCGGCTGTTGGAAAACACGCAGACGCGCCGGCCAGTGTCGCGATTCCGGAAGACGTTGTATTCGATGCCGCTGGGGAGAACTTCCATGAACTTCACTCCCGTCTGCCCCAGGACTTCTCCGTAGAAAACTGTTTCCTGGAGGCTGTCACGAATACGTTTGACCTCCTTGATGTAGTCCGCCAGCCCACGAAACGGCGCCCAGTCCAGCGAGCGACAAAAGCTCAGAGGCGCCACCATGACCTGATGGCCGTTGCGCACCGCGTTGTTCACACCCAGGTAATCATAAGCATCGTAGAGCCCCAAGGTCTCGACATGCTCTGGGAAGACCCTTCTTGTGATCGGCTGGTTGCCCACCCACCAGGTCGAGCCCGTAAACTGGAGCAGCCGGTCCCAATTGCACTCGAACGACATTGCCCAATCCGGACGATATTTCCGGCACGCCGCCATCACCTCCCGCGTGAGGAGGATGGCGCCTTCCCAAGTCGAGGTGTCGGCACTCAGGGGAGTGTCCGGGTTATATTCCAGGGCCGCAGGAAAGACTTTGTCCACGTGCACCCCGTCGGCCCCGATCCGGGCAAGCCGCGCGAACTGATCCACGATGAGCTTGCGGAACTGCGGAAAGGCCGGATCGGCCCAAGTCATGCGTTTTGGATGATCCATGCGCGCCCAAAGCGTGCCCATGCCCCATCCCGCGTTCCAGGTCAGCCCGCCGTCGGCCGCCATTTCCCGGTATTTGTGCAGCTCGTTCTTATACCAATCCGAATCCAGCATCACAGGTTCGTAATTGACGAAGAAATATACCTTCAGGCCCATGCGGTGGCACGCCCGGATGCCGTCTTGCAGCTCCTTCCAGGTTCCCAGGCGCGGGTCGATCGAGTAATCGGGATAGCCGTTATCATGTCCGCCCACTTGCCAGCCGCTGATCTGGACCGCGTTAATGCCGTGGTCCTTGGCGGTCTTTGCCCAGCGCGGGATATCCTTGAACGTGAAATTGATCGTGCCCTCGGGCAGCATGAACATAGTCATCAGAAAGAACGATTCCCGGCGAATCCAGCACTCGGATGGCTCCGTGAGTCCGAAGGCGTTCTTGAACCATTGCCGGTACACCTGCCCGCCTGCCCGCCAGTCGCCCGGCACGAATCGCAAGACGACCGGCGAGCCTTCGAAGGTCCCACCGGCCGGGGTAAACGGGCTGTGCTGGATACACGCAAATACGTCCTTCGCGCCGTCCGGACCGCCAAGCTCCTGGAAAGAGTACCTCTTGTATCGGGCGATGCCGTCTTGCGACGACAGGTAGAGCGTCCGGCCCGCGGTCTTGCTCTGGAGGCACGCGAACGACATGCTCATCTGGCCGGGATACGCGTAGGCAGCAACCCCAAACGGCAGGGTTAAAGGTCTTTCGGAGGGGGACGGAGTGGGGACCCACAGCGTGGCGTCCGGTGGCTGGCCCGGTGAGCAGAATTTCGTCAGTCCCCCGACCATGGGATACCAGGCCTCCTGCACTTTGTTAGTCGTTCGGTTTTCCAAGTGCAATGTGAACTGCAGCGCGCCGTCGGCGGCCCTTGCGTCCATGCGCACGCTAATATCATGTTCCACCCGGGCGGTGTCGCGGAGGGGACCGTCCCAGTGCAGTGACAGCCGGCCTTCGTCTCGCTCGAATCGCGAGGGCTTCTGGTCCTTGCCCATGATGGTGGCTCGGGCTTTATCGGGCTGGAGCAGGATGAGCCTGAAACTTTCGGCCAAGGCTCGCGGCGGCTCCAGGACGATGCCTGAGGCCTGGTCCTCCAGGCGGGTGATGACTCCGGTTTCTGAATCCACTTGGAGAGAGGCTTGCCCGCCCTGCAGGGTAAGCCCAGCCGCGGCGCCTTGGGTCGCGGCAACAGCCCGGCTCTCACCCAAGCAAAGGAGCAAGGCGATCATGACGGAGAGCACACCGAACGAGAGGGTTTGGGACCCCTCTGGCGTTCCCAACCGGTGACAGCTCGGAACCCGGAACCGCAATCCTGTAAGCATATTCGTCATGGCGGCGAGCGCAGTGGCGGGGTCAGTCCTAGAAAAATGGCATCCTCGGTGTGCGTGCGTGTCTTCAAGCGCAATGACGCCGTCGTCAAGGCCCGAAATGTCACTTTTCTCTGACCCCTCCACTGAAAAGTCTTGAGCGGCTGGCGCCGCCACTTGGGGCCCTTCAAGCGTAGAGTAAGCGCCCTTTGGGCTTGGGAATGCTCGCGCCATCCTCTTTGGCCGTCTTTATCCAAAAGGCGATGGCCTCCTCGGCGCTCTTGATAGCTCCGCCGCGTGTTTTCCCATGGGCCATGCAGCCGGGAAGTTCCGGCACATCCACTACAAAAGCGGCATCCTCCTCGCTCCACCAAATGATCATCTCATAGTTATCGTTGTGCTTCATAGCAGTTTGTACTGGGCCAGGATTTTGCGCACCTGCCTGACCTGATAGGGCTTGGCTCTAGACCCTTCGCGCTGGAGGTTAATACGCTCCAGGACGCCTGGCCGGGTAAAGATATGATGGCTGCCGGAGATCCGCATCCGAAAACCCTTCACTTCGAGCAGGTGGGTTATTTCCTCGAAGCGGATGTTCGCGTCCGATTCGCCACGCAAGAGCTTCTCAATCGTTTTTCCGACACTCATTGCCGTTTACGCTTAGGCTGGCGCTCCCCATAATCCCGCTCCGGTTTTTCGAACAAATATCCCAGCCGCCGCGCGGGCAGGGATTCCGCCGCGGCTTGATGCTCACTGACGAGCGTTTTCATCGAATCGAACGGGGATCGTTTTACTGCTGCCAGCAGGTTTCGGCAATGCCTGATTTCTGAGACGGCCACGGAGTGTGCGCGTCTCCGGACGCAGCAATGTTCGGTGTTGCTTGGGCGAGCAGTGGGTTTGCGGTTCGCCTTGGCCCCGTGCCAGCAGTGCGTCATCGTGCCCGGCGGGCCCCGTCACCCTGGCCCTCTCCCCGTCTGACGGGGAGAGGGAGAAGGCCCGGCCGACATCTCGCCGGATGTTGCGCTCGGCGCGGTCCTGCGCTGGGCTGATGTGTGGTGCCCCTTTGGGGCAGGGGAATGGTGCTCGCGAGCCGAGGTTCCAATCTTCCGCCAATATGGTTGTTCACGGCGAGTTCCGCCCTTGCAGGGCGGGATGGCTTTCCACCGACCGTCCCCTGGGGCTCCGCGCTTCGCGCTCCACCCCAGGCTATCACATTAAGGGCTTTCAGCCCTCTCGTTCTCGCGCTTCCTATAGATCCTCGAGACAAACGCCCGCTCCGACTTTTCTCAGAACGCGAGGGGGGCATCGCCATTATCGATCAGCCGATGCTGCGCGCGGTTTCATAAGGATTTGCTTAGCCGAGGATTTGGGACCGTCTGATCGGCTTGTAATTGAGTCCTGGGCCGGTCACACTCGCCGCCGACATGACCAACGATAACCAGGATTCCTCGATGCCCCGGCGGCAGTTTCTCAAATTATCGGCGGCGACGGTCGGCACGGTTGGCGGCCTGAGCGCTGTCCCAGCGGCCGAATCGCACGAGAGCGGCCCCGCCCAAACCAGGACCGCGCGCCCCCAAGGCCGTGGCGGTCAGCGGCTGTATAATGCGGAATATGCAGGCGAGCAGTTGAACCATGTGGCGTTTCCGCTGGGCGGCCTGGGGGCGGGCATGGTCTGCCTGGAAGGCACGGGCGCGCTCTCGCACGTTTCGCTGCGCCATCGGCCGGAGGTGTTCAATGAACCTTGCGTGTTCGCCGCCATTTCCGTCCGGGGCCAGCGCCCGGTCGCCCGCGTGTTGGAAGGCCCGGTGCCCGGCCGGAAGCTGTTCGGTTCGCACGGCGCGGGCAATGGCGGGGCTGGAACTTCCTTCGGCCTCCCGCGCTTTGCCAAAGCCGTGTTCAAAACCCGGTTCCCCTTTGGCACCGTCAGCCTGACGGACCCGCAGGTTCTCCTGGAGGTCGCGTTGACCGGTTGGAGCCCGTTCGAACCGGGCGACCCGGACAATTCGAGCCTGCCGGTGGCAGCCCTGGAATACCGGTTCACCAACCGCGGTGCTGCCGCGATCGAGGCGGTGTTCTCTTTCAACGCCAAGAACTTCATGGCGCTCGATGGCAACCCTCAAGCGGTGCGACCGATGACCGGAGGCTTTATCCTCTGGGGTAACGGCCCGAAAGACAAGCCGTGGGAAGAGGGGGCGTTTGCGGCAACGGTAACCGAGCCGGACGCGAAGGTAAACCATGCGTGGTTCCGGGGCGGCTGGTGGGATGCGTTGACGCTGGCCTGGAAAGATATCGAGCAGGGGGCGTGCTACGACCGCGCACCGCTGACCGACGGTGCCCCGAGCCCGGGCGCATCGTTGTTCGTCCCGTTCCCATTGGCTCCGGGTGCTTCCAAGACCATCGCGCTGCGCCTCTCGTGGTTCGTCGGGCGGACGAACCTGCGGTTTGGCAAAGACCCCGCCGGCGCGGCGCCCACGCCGCCGGCCTCGAGCTACCGCCCCTGGTATGCCGCGCGGTTCAGCGACATCAACGGGCTGGCCTTCTATTGGCGCGACCATTACCAGGAGTTGCGCCAGAAGGCCGTTCGCTTCAGCGACGCGCTCTACGAGGCCACGTTGCCGCCCGAGGCCATCGAGGCCGTTGCCGCCAACCTGACCATCCTGAAGTCCCCCACCGTGCTGCGGCAGGCCGACGGCAAGCTTTGGTCGTGGGAAGGCTGCGGAGACGATTCGGGCTGCTGCCACGGCTCCTGCACCCATGTTTGGAATTACGCCCAGGCCATCCCGCACCTGTTCCCCAGCCTGGAACGCACCTTGCGAGAGACGGAGTTCGGCCCGTCCCAAAACGAGGCCGGGCATCAGCAATTCCGCAGCGCCCTGCCCATCCGGCCGCTGGAACACGATTTCCACGCCGCCGCCGACGGCCAGCTTGGGGGGATCATGAAAGTCTTCCGCGACTGGCGGATCAGCGGCGACACCGAATGGCTGCGCGGGCTCTGGCCCAAGGTCAAACGCAGCTTGGATTATTGCATCCAGACCTGGGACCCCGAACACAAGGGCATCGTCGAAGAGCCGCATCACAACACCTACGACATCGAGTTTTGGGGGCCGGACGGCATGTGCACGAGCTTCTACCTGGGCGCGTTGCAGGCGGCGGTCCTGGCAGGGAAAGCCCTGGGGGATGAAGTGCCGCTCTATGCGGAACTGCTGGCCAAAGGCACCAAAATGGCCGAGGCCGAGTTGTTCAATGGCGAATACTTCATCCAGCGCATCCAGTGGAAAGGTCTGCATGCCCAAAACCCGCTCGAGACCAAAAGCATGGTCGGCAGCTATTCGCCGGAAGCGGTGGCGATCTTCCAGCAGGAAGGGCCGAAGTATCAATACGGGAACGGCTGCCTGTCGGACGGCGTGCTGGGCTCGTGGATGGCGCTGGTCTGCGGCGTCGGCCAGGTGCTCGCGCCGGGGAAGGTCGCCAGCCATCTGGCGGCGGTGCATCGCTACAACCTCAAGCACGACCTGTCGGGCTTCGCCAATCCGCAGCGCCCCACATACGCCTGCGGCGCCGAAGCCGGGTTGCTGCTTTGCTCCTGGCCCAAAGGCGGCGAGCTTTCGCTCCCGTTCGTGTATTCGAACGAAGTCTGGACCGGAATCGAATACCAGGTCGCCTCGCACCTGATGCGGATGGGCCACGTGCCGGAGGGGCTCGACATCGTGCGCGCCTGCCGCGACCGGTATGACGGCCGAGTGCGCAACCCCTTCAACGAATACGAATGCGGCCATTGGTACGCCCGGGCGATGTCCTCCTACGCGCTGCTCTTCGGGCTGAGTGGCGCCCGCTATGATGCGGTGGAAAAGGCCCTCTGCCTCGAACCAGCCATCAAAGGCGATTTCCACTGTTTCTTCTCCGCCGCCACCGGCTACGGCACGGTCGGGGTCCGCCACGGCAAACCGTTTTACGAGCCCAAGGCGGGCAGCCTCGAGATCCGCGAGATCAAATACGTGGCCAAGGCATAAGGGGGCCGCCAGCAGGCGGCCAATAGTGGATTGTTCGAAGAAGTTGAACTTGCCAATGGTCGGGCCGTCGGTGGTTTCGGTGAGGTTCAGGCGCACGCGTTGCGCCGTGACCGGTTCGAACCTGGCGACGAGCTTGTCGCCAAGCGCCTCACCCCGATAACACGGTTTCCATTGCCCGTCCTGCACGTACTCGATGGCGAACTTGCGGACGCGTTTCCACTCCGGGAAGACCTGCTTGATCGTCGCGCGGCTGAACCTGGCCGGCCGGCCATGGCCCAGGGCGAGGCCCAGGACTCCAGACGGCGAACCGGTTCATTACGCGACTGCTCGTTCAGGGTCTTGAGCCTTGGAGCTGCGGGAGTCGCAGCGGAGAATTGAATTGGAATGGATTGGAGGCGCATCCGCATAGTCGAAGCTCGACATTTTCCTCTTTGCGGCGGACGCTATAAGTGATATGAAAGCCAGACCGAAGGTAGATGAATCTATGGGTGAAGCGCGAGTCCAAGTGAAGCTGACGAACCTGTTCGACTGGGAGAAGGCCGAAGAGGGCAAGCTCAAGCCCAGCCGTGTGAGGATGGTTACGGTCCAGGGCACAGTGGATACTGGCGCGGTGCGGTGTGTCCTGCCGCCCAGCGTGGTGCGCCGCCTGGGCCTGAAGGCCCGGCGCCAGCAAGTAGTTGAATCCGCGGACGGGCGCAAGGAGGAGGTGCCCGTCGTCAGCGGTGTTATTTTCGAAATCCTTGCCCGGGACGCCGAGGAAGACGCTTTCGTCCTGGGTGACGAGGTGCTGGTCGGCCAGACCGTGCTGGAACGGATGGACTTATTGGTGGACTGCCGCCGAGGTACGGTCGTCGCGAACCCGGCCCACCCCGACCAACCTGTCAACAAGCTCAGGTAAGGCAGGGCCAAGAGAGGCCCGCTCCTCAAAAGGAAATCTCGACTGATCGGGCCATTCCGCATTCCGCACTCCGCACTCCGTTGAAGGGTGAGTTTTGTCGTGACACCGGCTCGAAAAAATCTAGGTTCTCATCATGATCATGGGTGATGCCTGGAAACCGCCGAGAGGCTTGTCTCTTCGCGGCGCGGTGACGCTGGGATTGGCCATCTCGGCTGCGGGGATGGTGGCCCTGCGCAGCACGGGATGGGCCGCAACCGGCCAGGTCACGCTTCCGCCTCCGGCCATCCGGCCATCGTCACCCTCCGCCATGACGGCCGCGGGTATCGACCTGAACGCGACGCTGGGCGCCGTCGCGCGCTACGGGTACGGCGATGAGCGGAAGCCGTTGCGCGCGCTTCAGGAACTGGTCCTGTATGCTAACAGCCTGGCCGGCAACGACCCCCAGGGATTTCGTGGCGATCTGGCGGACCGGATGGCGGCGCTGCTGGCTTCCCCGGAGGCCACACCTGCAGCCAAGGTTTTTGTCTGCGGACAACTCGCCGATATCGCCACAGAGAAGCAGGCCGCGGCGGTAAACGGTTTGCTCACCAACCAGCAGCTTGTCGCCGCCGCCGCTCTGCGAGCGCTCCAACGAATTCCCGGCTCGACGGTTGATCGGATGCTGCGCGATGCCCTGGGGGCGTTGCAAGGCGAGCTGATAATTGGCGTGGTCGTTGCGCTGGGAACCCGTCGTGATCGCGCGGCGACCGAACCGCTGATCGCGATGCTCGCGGGTGCGGACCAAACCCTGGCCGGCGCCGCGGCAGACGCCTTGGGCCAGATCGGCGGGGACGCGGCTGCCCGAGCGCTGCAGCAGGCTCTTGGCCGCGCGCAGGGCCGCTTTCGAACGGACGTTGCCGCCGCCTGTTTGACCTGCGCGGACCGGCTGCTCGCGGATGGCCAAAATGCCTCCGCGGCAGCGCTGTACACGCAACTGTCCGGAGCCGCCGAAACTCAACCGGTGCGGATGGCGGCGTTGCGTGGGACGGTCCGAGCGAATCCCGAGCAAGCCATCGCCGCCGTGTGTGCCGCCCTCACCAGCGGGGAGCCGGCACTCGAGAGCATGGCTCTGCAACTCGTGCCGGAGGTGTCCGGGACGGGCGCGACCGAACAAATGGCACAATGCGTGGCCAAGACCTCTGGCCCAGTTCAGGCGCTGTTGCTGGGCGCCCTGGCGGCGCGCGGAGACGTGGCGGCGCGCGGCGCGGTCCAGGCGGCCGTGTCCAGCGAGGACCCCGCAGTCCGCCTCGCCGCGCTAAACGCCCTGGGCACCCTGGGCGACGAGACCTCCGTCAAAACGCTGGCCGATCGGACCGTGGCCGGCGCAGCAAGTGCCGAAGGCCAGGCGGCGCGGAACAGTCTCGTCCATCTGCGCGGGCCTCGCATCAACGAGGCGCTGACCGGCCTGCTCTCCGGTGATGCCAGCCGGCAAACCGAGTTGATCCGCATCCTCGTGGCCCGCGATGCCGTGAACTCGCTGGCCGCTCTCCAAAAGGCGGCGGAAGCCAGGGACGGAACCGTCCGCAAGGAAGCGTGGAAGGCGCTGGGCAGCTTGGCGAGGAGTCCGGACGCGGCGGCGTTGCTCGGACTGCTCGTTCGCGTTAGCGGCGAGGAACGCGACGAAGCCGAGCACGCTGTGGCCGCGCTCCTGAAAAAACCGGACCGGCCGGACCTGAGCGCGGCGTTACAGAAACTGGAAACCGTCGAGGCGCCGGTGACCCGCGCTTCGCTCATCCGGGTCGTGAGCGCCGTCGGCGACGACAGCGCGCTGCCGGCGTTGCGTAAGGCTGTCCAGTCTGGCGACGCGGGCCTCCGCGAGGCCGCGGTGCGCGGGTTGGCTGCCTGGCCAACGCCCGCGCCTCTCGAGGACCTTGTGAACCTGGCGCGCACGGCCCCGGAGTCCGTGCACCGCGTCCTGGCTCTGCGCGCCGCCATTCGCCTGTCGAGCGAGGCCAAGGGACGTGCGCCCGAGCAGATGACCAGGCTGGTCAGGGAGTTGATGCAACTGGCCGGGGTGACGGCCGAGCGAAAGGCAGTGCTGGCAGAGCTGGGGCGGTGTCCGACGCTGGACGCGCTGCGCCTGGCGCAGAATTACCTGGCCGATCCCGAACTGCGGACCGAGGCGGGCGTGGCCGTGACTCAGATTGCCTCCGCCCTGCGAGACACACACCGGGATCAGGTGCGGGCGGCCCTGCAGCAATTGCTGGCCGGCAACCGAGACGCGGCCATCGCCGCCCGGGCCTTCAAAGTGCTGAGAGACATCCTCAAGCCCGTCAACCTGGCCCTCGGCGCCACCGCCACCAACCCCGACGGCTTGGAGGCGGACGGCGCCTCCGGCGGACCCCAGGCGGCGATCGACGGGGACCCGAACACGTATTGGGATGAAGTCGACGGAGCCGACCTCTACCGGCTCAGGGTGACGTTCAAGGAGCCGCAGGACGTGTCGTCGATCAATATCCTCTGGCACCCTTACGAGCAACACCAAGCTAAGAACCTGGAGGTCCTGTGCGACGGCAAAGTCGTGGCGGAGGTCCGCCAGGCGAAGTGCTTCGAGAATGAGACGTTCATCGCGTTTCCGTCCGTCCGTTGCACGTCGGTCGAACTGGTGATCCCGGGCAAGAACGGCCTGGTGAGTCCGGCCATCCATGAATTTCAGATCTTCAGCCATTTTCCACCGGAGACTAGCGTATGGCCGCCAAGATGAACCGGCGCCAGTTCCTCAAGGGCACTGCGTGTACCGTTGCCGCGCCCCTGGTCATCCCGGCCTCGGCCCTGGGCCGTGCCGGCCGCATCCCGCCGAGCGAACGCATCGTCATGGGCAGCATCGGCGTCGGCAACATGGGCTTCGGGGACATGAGCGCCTGCATGAGTGTCCCCGGCACCCAGGTCGTGGCCGTCTGCGACGTCAAGCGCGCGATGCGCGAACGGGCCAAACAGGCGATCGACGCGCACTACGGCAACAGCGACTGCGCCGTGTACAACGATTTCCGCGAACTGCTGGACCGCAGCGATATCGACGCCTTGACCATTGCCACGCTCGACTCCTGGCACGTTCTGCACGCCCTGGCCGCCGTACGGGCCGGCAAGGACATCTACCTCGAGAAGCCCATGGGCATGAGCCTTCACGAGATCCAAGTCCTGCGCGACGCCGTGCACCGTTATGGCCGCGTCTTCCAGTTTGGCACCCAACAGCGCTCGAGCCAGGAGTTCCGTCACGCCTGTGAGATCGCCCGCAACGGGCGTCTCGGCAAACTGCACACCATCAAGTGGGCGTGCACGCCGGTGCGGCCGAACGTTCGGGCCTGAAGACCTACACGGCCGAACCGATCCCCGATGGGCTGGACTACGATTTGTGGCTTGGACCCGCGCCCTGGGCGCCCTACACGACCGCGCGCCTCCACTACCCGCACTGGTTCCACATCAGCGATTACTCGCTCGGCTATGTATCCGGCTGGGGCATTCACCACATCGACATCGCCCAGTGGGGCAACGGGACGGAGCTGACCGGCCCGGTCGAAATCGAAGGCTCCGCACGGTTTCCTGACGATGACGCGCTTTGCGACAATCCGCTGAGCTGGGACACGCGGATGAGGTACGCCAACGGCGTCCAGTTGATCTTCACCGGCGACGGGCCGGGGTTCACCGGGGTACGGCAGGGCATCACCTTCGAAGGCGCGGACGGCTGGGTCTGGGTCAACCGCGGCGCCATCGAAGCCGAGCCGAAACCGCTGCTTGAGGGACGATTCGACCCGGACGAGATCCGCCTGCCCGTCAGCACGTTCCACCAAGGCAACTTCCTGGAATGTGTCCGCACGCGGCAGAAGACGATCTGCAACATCGACGTCGCCGTGCGCTCGGACACCATCTGCCAACTCGCCTGGTGCGCCTTTCACCTGCAACGCAAGCTGCGCTGGGACCCGGACACGGAATCGTTCATCAACGACCCCGATGCCAACCGTAAATTGACCCGGCCCTTGCGTGCGCCGTGGCGCCTTTAAACGCCGTTAGCCAGCTTTACCTGTTTCGAGGCTTTTCATCGGGTTTGAGGGTTGCTTTCCTTTCCCGGGTTGCGGCCGAGTGAAACCGGGTGCTTTGCCTCAGCTTGATCTCTCTCACCAGTTTTCCCTCGGCGCTGTAATCCCGGACTGCATGCGCGGATTCCTCGGCCACCAGAAAATGGCCGCCAGCAATCTGACGGCTTGTTTCGCGGCCGTGAGTGCTTGGGCCAACCATAACCCGCCTGCGAGGAGTAGAGGTGCCCTTTTCACGGTAATGCACCACATTTCAGTCTTCCGCGTCGTCGCCATCAAAAGCGCTCGTCCTCATGGCGTCACTGACCGGCTAATTTGGCCTCGACGCTCCAGACCTTGTCCTCCATCGTCTGCGCACGGTCGGTGCGTGTCCCCAGTTTGATGACAGTGGAAACTCGCGGCGCCCCCATGTCGTGAACGACCTGATGACACCGTTTGACCGCGGCAAATGCCTGGTCCCAATCCCCTTCGATTTCAGAAGTCGGCTCACCGAGCGTCACCTGATGTGGGCTGCCACTGCAGCCACATGGCCGCCTGGCCACGTTTCAAATCGGTGAGACGCCGTTCAAGACGGTCCGCCAGGCGCATGACATACAACTGCCGCACTCCTTCCCGTTTCGAGCCACAGCCCAGCCACTGTCCGCCGGGCGACCATCCGGCGAACTGGGTCCAGGTGTCCGGCTCCTGAACCAGGCTTTTCGCCAGAACACGGCGGCCGGAACCGTCTCCTTGAACAACCACTGCCCGCATTGTCCGAATATTGGCATGCCGGCCGCCGGGCAGGTCAGTTTGGAGTTCGGCGTAGCCGATGAGCCGCTCAGGGCTTGGCGGCTCCGCCGTGCGTGCTGGTTCCAGCCGCAACCTGCCGTCTTCCCGGATCACTGCGAACCGCCGGTCAATGGCGGCGTTCACCGGGTCAGGACCGGTCTGGCCAAGACGCTTGCGGATTTCCCGCCGGAGCCTCCAGTAGCCGGAGTTCCACGAGTAGAGGATGTGGCCGTGCGGCTTCCCGGTGACGGTACTGATGGATTCATTGAAAGCGGGCGCGTAGGCGATTTCCCGCGCGATGCGCTCGACCAGCAGCGCGTCCACTTCAGCCGCCGGCAGACCGTAGGGCGTCTTCACCTTCTCCGAGGTCCGAACGTGGGTCAAAACCTGCTTATCGGTGAGCAGTTTCTTCCCGAACACCGCGCGGTTGGACTCGATGGTCTTCTCCGGGTCATCCAGCCCCAACGCGGTGTAGCAGCCATCCGAGACCCATTGCTTCCATCCATAACCGGGGCTCGAGATGAAGATGTAGCGCCCGTCGCCGGTCAGGACCGCCAGCCGGTGGGCGGGCGGGTCCAGGAGCACCTGGCAACGGTTTTCCCACAAGCCGGGCGAGGCGACTATTGATCATGTCGTTCTGCGCGAGGACATCCGCGGTGGCGAACGCGGCCGGAAATTCCTGGTCGAAGGCCGGCGTGCCGATGGTAATTGGACGGCTCTCGCACGGGGCACGCAGGTGGGCAGCCGCCAGATCATTCCCATTCCCTCGACCTCCGTGCAGGCCATCCGCCTCACCGTGCAAGAAAGTGCCGCTCCGGTCACTATCCGCGAGCTCTCCGTTTTCCATGTCAACCGTCCGGTGCCAAAGCGGGCCTGCCGCGAAGGCGGCCGGCCGACGAACTGAATCCGACCTTGAGATAGCCCCTCTTCCACGGCTGTTCTTCCGCCACTCCAGAACTCAAATCCCGAGCGTGAGCAAATCCCGCAGCGCAGAGCTGCCCCTCGGCAGCACGACGACATCGGAGCCCACAAACGGTCTTGGTCTCCGGAGCCATCGGCTATAGCATTGCCGCATGAAGCTTTTCAGCGGAGTCATCGGATTCCTCGCGGCCAGTGCGCTGGTCGCTGCGGAACCGGCGGTCAAAGCGGCGGAGATGAAGGTCTATAGCGACCCGGAGCACGTCGACGCGGACTTCAAATTCCAGGGTGAATATGCCGACGCCGGCGCTAAGCTGGGCGCACAGGTCCGCGCCCTGGGCCACGGCGCGTTCCGCACGATGTTCTTTGCCGGCGGTCTGCCGGGCGACGGTTGGGACGGAAGGACGATTATCCAGAAATCCCCCAGCACCGATACCACCACGCCCGCCGACGCCCACCTCGAAGGCGAAGGGGTGGTCATTGACCAGGTGTACCGAGGAGTTTGCGACGGCCAGACCATCACCGGCCAGACCGACACCGGCCGGAAGTTCGACTTGAAGCGCGTCAACCGGCGCAGCCCGACCCTCGGCGCTCCCGCTCCAGCCAGCGCCATTGTGCTTTTCCATTGATTTCATGGCTGCCCGTTACGACTCCGCCGGTCGGAAGACAAAGCTCGGCCGCTGCACGGTGAAGTTCAACGGCGTCACTATCCTGGACAATGTCGAGATCAAAGGTTCGACGCCCGGCGGGATTACGGAAAGCCCGGACCCGGCCGGCATCTACCTTCAAGCCCACGGTCACCCGATCTTTTTCAAGAACATCTGGATCGTCGAGAAGAAATAGGACGGTTGCGGACGTGGCGCTCAGCGAAACCGCAGGGAGAAAAACATTGATGGCCGCAGATGTAACGGCTTTACTTATTGCCGCTTCCTCTCAAGTCGTGCGGGCGAGGCGCGTTGTCAGATAACCATGAAACCGTCTTTCCGGTGATAACGGTGCCGGCGCGAATGACTCGATGGTCGTGCTGGAAGCGCGCTGAGCCCGGACAGCCATGAAGGTCGTCCAAGACTATGAAAACGCCTAAACATTGTGGAACGGGATGGATCAGCCTGCGGGAAATCCTCGCCCTACTGCTCTTGGCGGTGTTGGTGGGGCGCACCTCGCGGGTGCAGGCCGGCGCGACCCCATCCGATGCTATCATGGCCTTTTGTATCGACTTCAATTGGGGCGAGGGCGGGCCGAACGGTTTTGCACGGCCAGGACTGTGGGCGGAGGCTTCCCCCGAGGAACACGTCGCCTGGTATGCGGCGCTGGGCTGCAATGTGATTCAGACCTTCGCGGTTTCCTGCAACGGCTACGCCTGGTACCGTGGCGGCCCCGTGCCGCCGCAGCCCGGCCTCAAGCGTGATTTCCTGACCGAAATGGTCAAACTGGCCCATGCTCGGGGAATGAAGGTGATGGGTTACTATTGCGTGGGGGCCAACACGCTTTGGGGCCTGACGCACACCAATCTCAGCTATGGCGCGCCCAGCGACCCGCACATTCCCCTCACGAGGGAGTATCTGGACTACTTGTGTGGGTCCATCGCGGACGGCCTCAAGCGCACCGGGATGGATGGTTTCATGATTGATTGGGTCTGGAATCCAGGGGACATCGGCGCCGTGAAAATGAGTTGGCTCGACTGCGAGCAGAGGATGTTCGGCGAACTGTTCGGCGTGCCTTTTCCCGGCAAGGACAAAATCAGCAAGGCGCAGGAACTGGAATTCCGGCGCCGGGCCATCGACCGCTGCTGGGAGCGAATTCGCGACACGACCCGGCGCGTCAAACCGGACGCGGTTATCTGGCTGAGTTGCTGCGATGTGGGTTCGCCGGTGGTCACCAACTCGAAGCTGTTCAAGGAAGTGGACTGGTTGATGAACGAAGCCACGGACCCGAAGGCGCTCGAGCAGGTCGAGAGGATGAAGGGGCCGCATACCCGCCTCGTGCAATGCGTGGTGGGCTGGGGCGATGCGCACGACGCCCGGCGGATTGTCCTCGGCGAGGCGGCCGGCCGCCTTGGCATCTACGGGTTCTCCAAGCCGGGGGCGAACTCGCTGCCGCTGCCGGTGGAGGCATATCGTCGCCGTCCGATCGCGTCCTTTCAGGGCAACGACCACAACATTGCCGTGCTCGCGCGCTACTTCACCGGGGCTTCGCTCGAGGCAATTGACCGCCAGGCCCTCGTGAAACGCCACAATATCGAGTGGAACGACCCGGGCGGGCAGATCCCGCTCGGCAATGGCGAGTTCTGTTTCAATGCCGACGGGACCGGCTTGCAGACCTTTGGCGGGAGCACCATGGCCCATTGGGCCTGGCATTCAGCTCCGCTGCCCCCCGGTTGTGCGACCTCCGATCTGCCGGCGACCGGAACAGTGGAAAAAGGCCGAATTGCCGGTCCTATGCGCCAAGCGTCCGGGCGCAAAGAACTCGATGGCTGGATGTTCCGCAACCCGCACCCCATGAACCTTGGCCGCCTGCGCTTCCTGCGCTCCTCGGGGGCGGTGTTGGCTCCTGGAGAAATTCGGAGCACCTCGCGGCACTACGACTTGTGGGCCGGGATGCACCTGAGCCGATTTGAAGTGGATGGCCAGCCCGTGGCGGTAGAGACCTGCGTGCATCCCACGCTGGATCTCATTGCGGTTCGAGCGGAATCACCGTTGCTGCGCGATGGCACCCTGGTGGTGGCCCTGGATTTCCCTTATTCCAGCGCCAACAGCAGGTCGCCCTGGGCCGGCGAGTGGAATCGCCCTGGCGCACACACCAGCCAACTGGTGGCGAAGGAAGGCGAACGCCGTGCCGAAATCCACCGTACGGCTGATGCGGCGCATTACCAGGTGTTCGTGGGCTGGTCCGACGGTTGCAGCTTCAGCCGAGGGCCGGAGGTTGGCCCGGGAGAGCACAGCTTCAGGTTCGCCGGCGGGAGGGCCGGGCGAATCGAATTTGTCTGCGGTTTCTCCGGCCAGCCGCTGAGCTCCTTGCCAACGGTCTCGGAAACGCAGCAGGCAGTGGTTGAATATTGGAGGAAGTTCTGGAGCACCGGAGGGGCGATCGATCTTTCGCAGAGCAAGGACCCGCGCTGGAAGGAGCTGGAGCGGCGAATCGTGCTTTCCCAATACCAGATGGCGGCGCAATCAGCCGGGAGTTGGCCGCCGGCGGAGGACGGGCTGATGGGGGTGGACCCCTGGAGCGGCCAGTTCCACATGGAGATGACCTGGTGGCACCTGGCGCATTATGGGCTGTGGGGCCGCTGGCCCATGGCGGAGCGAGCACTGGGCTGCTATCGAGCATTCCTGCCGGTGGCGCGCCAATTGGCCGGGCAGTTCAATTACCGGGGTGCCAAATGGGGCAAGCAAGTGGGACCGGAGGGACGCACTGCGCCCTGGGAAGGGAGTTTTGTGCTCCATTGGCAGCAACCGCACCCGATCTTCTTCGCCGAACTGGAGTATCGGCTTCGGCCAACGCGCGCCACGCTGGAGAAGTGGAGAGACATCGTCTTTGCGACCGCGGATTACATGGCCGGCTTTCCGAGCGCCGATGAGGCCGGCAGCTTCCATCTCCAGCCCATCATGCCACCCAGCGAGCAGGGCGTTACGCGGGACACAGTGTTCGACCTGGCTTATTGGCGCTGGGGACTCGACCAGGCCCAGCGCTGGCGAGAGCGGTTGGGCCAGGCACGCGAACCCCGTTGGGACCAGGTCCGTCTGCACCTGGCGCCGTTGCCCACGGCGGATGGTGTGTTCGTTCAGTCTGTCGAATGGACCGACACCTACGCCAAGCGCGCGTGGGAGCATCCTGATCCGATTGGCGTGTTCGGGATGTTGCCGCCCCTCGAGGGGGTGGACCGTGAAACCGCGCACCGCACGGTGCTCAAGGTCTGGCAGACCTGGGATTGGACCAAGTGCTGGGGCTGGGATTTCCCCTGGATGGCGATGGCGGCGGCTCGGGTGGGTGAACCGCAGATTGCCGTCGAAGCCTTGCTCAAGGATGCGGGTACCAAGAACCGCTACGACGAGCGTGGCGTCAACACCGGCGGTCCCTGTCCCTACCTTCCCGGCAACGGCGGTTTGCTCTACGCGGTTGCCATGATGGCTGCCGGTTGGGACGGCGCCCCGACAAGACCGGCTCCCGGTTTTCCCGACGACGCAACGTGGGTGGTCCAGTCGGAAGGCTTGAGCAAAGCGCCTTGATCCCTACAAGGAGAATCATGCAATCCGCGAAGCGAACCCTCCGTTACATCCTCACCTTCCTGGCCCACTGGCTCTCCACGGTCGTGCTCTGTGCCGCTCAATCCTTTCCCAGCGTGAATACCGGCCAGCCGGTCAATTCCATCCGCCTGGTCCTGCCGGCGAAGTCCGACACCGCCGTGGAGAGCATCGGGCGCATATTTGCCCGTCAATTGAGCCAGCGTTGCGATGCCAGAACAACTACCACGGGCAGCGCCCCGCTGCAGGTGGTTCTGGCGCTTGAACCCGGGCTCGGCGCGGAGAGTTTTAGAATCGCCGATGACGGTAAGGACAACATCCGCATCATCGGGAACGACGCGCGCGGTCTGCTCTACGGCGTGGGCAAGTTCCTGCGCAACTCCCGCTACGACCAGGGCGGCTTCACGCCCGGGGATTGGCGCGGAACTTCAATGCCCCAGGGCTCCTTTCGCGCCCTCTATGCGGCCACGCACTTCATGAATTTCTACGAAGCCGCGCCCGTGCGAGAGGTGCAAGCTTATGTCGAAGACCTGGGACTGTGGGGCGCCAACGCAGTACTCTTGGGTTTGCCGGCCTGGGATTTCAAGGGCTTTGACGATCCTGCCGCGCGCCGGAGCCTGGAGCACTTGCGCCAGATCCTGCGAGCCGCGAAAGCCAGCGGCTTGCAGGTCGGTTTGACTTCGTGCCCGAACCAGGGTTTTGCCGACGCGCCGCCGGCGACCCGGGCCAGCAGCTTTCCTGATGGCCTCGGACGGCGCGGCAGCTTTGGGGTCAACTGCTGTCCCAGCAGTCCGGCTGGACACCAATACCTGCTCAATCTCCAGGGGCGGCTCTTCGACGAGTTCAAGGACATCGGGTTGGATTACGTGCTGTTCTGGCCTTACGACGAGGGCGGTTGCGGCTGCGCGGAATGCTGGCCGTGGGGTTCTCGGGGTTTCCCGAAGCTCTCGCGTGAGGTGGTCCAGGCGGCGCGCGCACGCTTTCCCGGCATCAAATCCATTCTCTCCACCTGGTGTTACGACACCCCGCCGGCCGGCGAATGGGAGGGGCTGGCCCGGTTCCTTGAAAGCGACCAAGGCTGGCTGAACTACATCATGGCCGATTCGCACACCGACTTTCCACGGTACCCACTGGATCAAGGAGTGCCCGGCGGCCTGCCGCTGTTGAATTTCCCGGAAATCAGCATGTATGGCCGCTCTCCCTGGGGCGGATTCGGCGCCAACCCATTGCCCGCCCGCCTGGCGGGTTTATGGAAGCAGACCCAAGGCAGACTCGCCGGCGGGATGCCGTATTCGGAAGGTATCTATGCCGACATGAACGAGGTCATTTGTCTCCAGCTCTACTGGCAAAAGTCACGTGCCGCGGATGACATTCTGAAGGAATATCTGGCCTTCGAGTTTTCGCCGGAGGTGGTCGAAGACCTTTCGCAAGCTGTGCGGCTGCTGGAAGCGACCTGGCTCGAACGCGGGCCTGACTCCGCGAGGGCCTTTGCGCTTCTCCAGAAAGCCGAGGCAAGACTAACGCCCCGGGCGAAAGCTGCCTGGCGGTGGCGCGTCCTGTACCTGCGCGGGCTGATCGACAGCGAGCTCTTCCGCCGCCACGACAAAATGGAGGGCACCGTGCTCAAAGAGGCCTTTGATGAGCTGACAAGGATATACCACGCCGAGAACGTCCACGGAATGCCCGTTCGGCCACCGCAGGTGTCACCGGCTGAGCATTGAAGGACGGGAACTTGCCTGCCTGAATGCTGATGAGCCGACGCTGATGTTTGCCTATGAACCACGACATGACGATGCATCGCCGCCAGGCAATGCTCCGAGCCGGCCTTGGCCTGCTGCTCGCGGTTGTCACCATCGTTGCCACGTGCAGGGCTGCTGCAGGCCAAGTGGCCGATCGGGAAGTGGTTTTCGACCGGGGACTGCTCCGCTGGAAAGACACCCGGGAAGAGGTCGCGCTGTTCGGGGTCAATTACTATCCGCCTTTTCACTTATCGCATTGGCAAGCACCCCGGCAACGGGCCGGGCCGGGAGACCGGTTCGAGCCCGGCAAGCCCCAGGCCGATGGAGTCCGACATCCCCGGCCGGTGAGTCGGTTCCCGCAGGCCGCGGAGGTGATCAGCGGAGTTTGCGGAACTCCTCCTCGGTGATTCCCATCTGGTTGAGGATCTGGTGATAAAACCATCCGCCGATTTCGGTGCCGGGATGAACTGGTATTGTCGTGGCCCGTCCGTCCTCGTGCGGCCACCTGGCGTGACCACCCTTTTGGCGCGTGCGCACGAAGCCGAGTCTTCCGGCCGCGCGCATCAACTCCTTTGCTTTAGCAGGCACGGGCGACGGTGAGTTCGACGTCGCTGGGGAGTTGCTTGCCGCTTTCAGCGAACTCCTCGGCAATCATGTCAAAGACGTTTTGGAGTTCGCGCTGCGCCTGATCAGGCGTCGGCCCAATCGCGTGGCAGCCGTCGATGGCCGGAACGTACGCCACGTAACTGCCGTTGTCATCGCGGCGGCAGACCACCTGATAATCGAATAACGTCTTCACGCCAGAAACACTACATCAGGAGGCAATCGGGCTAAAGGCAAATCTGCGCGGGCGCCAACAGGCCTGCCCTCGTGTCCCCACCGACTGGGGGGCTCAAGACCAGCTTGCAGGCAGGGTCGCTCCAGTGGTAAAGAAATCTCATGAACTCGCAAGCAGACCAAAGGCGTGAAATTCAGCCAGATACACCGCTGTGGCGGTACATGAAGTTCAGCCGGTTTGCGCTCCTGCTCCAGGGGAAGGCCTTCATTCCGACGCTGAGCACCCTCAGAAAGGGGGCGGATCCCAGGGAGGCCACGCTCAGCAGCCTAAGGGAAGCAATCGAGGGCTCCAAGGCGCTCCGAGGCGCGCAACGCATTGTAGTCAAGGTCGGCTACTGCTTGGACGGGTACCGAATTCTCGATGTGTTTGATGACAACAACCCGCACTGGCCTCACTTGAAGAATCCGTACCGCCCGTATGCCTACAAGGCGAAAAGCTACGAGTTTGAGTCAGAGGTGCGCGTCGTTTTCCGGGTCAATTACCAGCCGGCATTCGCTGCAGGCGCCCTCGTAGATATCGATCCCCACGTCTTGCTGAAGGGAGGAGAGGTGGTCATCTCGCCGTACTTGAAATGGGAGGAGGGACATGCGCTGAAGGACCTCGTTAGAGCACTTCTCAAAGACGACAACATTGCCGTCAGGCGCTCCGCGGAGCGCGGCGAGTGGGGACAGGACATAGATGAGTGGACGGCAAACCTTCCCCCGCCACCGGACCAGTGGCCTAAACGATTCGAGATCGAGGAGGGGCTGCCTGCGCTGCTGCGCGAGTTGTGACCAGGCAGGCTTCTGTAACCTGTGAAATACCAACCTCCCCATGAAAACTCTCCCACTCAGGCGGCGATTCTTTGCGATCTCGATCTGGGTGTTCGCTACGGTAGCGCCTTTTGTCCAGGCCCAGAGCAACAAAGACCAGGCGGCTGATCTCAGCCAGGTGCCGCAGATGCACGAGACCATTGAGCAACGCGATGCCCGCATGCAATGGTTCCGCGATGCCAAGTTGGGCATGTTCATTCATTGGGGACCTTGCACGGTGGGCGACCGGGAGATTGGCTGGGGACGGCATGCCAATCGGCCCTGGGACATCAACCAGCACGGTCCCCGCACCAGTGACCCGGACTACGACAATTACTACCGGCGTTTCAACCCCGTGAAGTATGACGCCGATGCCTGGGTGCGCCTGGCGCAGGAAGCTGGCATGAAGTACATGGTGCTCATCGCCAAACACCACGATGGCTTCGCGCAGTTCGATTCGAAGCTGACCGACTACACCATCATGCAGACGCCCTACGGAAAGGACATCATGAAGCAGTTCGTGGACGCCTGTCACAAACACGGCATGAGGGTCGGCCTCTATTATTCCACGCGCGACTGGGAGTCGTGCATGATCCTCTCACCCACGCCGCAGGGCGACGGCTGGTCCCACCGCAGCAGCGGCAAGACGCGTCCCCTCGAGGAATGCATCCGCATGCTGGCGAGCATCGCCTCGGGCGGCGGCAATCTGCTACTGAACTTCGGCCCGGACCAGTTCGGCGAATTCCGCCCGGAGGAAGTGGCCATCGCACGGGGCATGGGCGCCTGGTTGAAGAAATACGGCATCGCCATCTATGGCACGCGGGGCGGGCCCTTTACCAACGGCAAGTGGGGCGGCAGCACACACCGGGGGAACACGGTGTACGTGCAAGTCTTCGACTGACCGTCCGACACGCTGCGTCTCGGGGCGCTGCCGCAAAAGGTCACCCAGGCCCGAGTCCTTCCTGCCGGAGCCGAGGTTGGGTTCACTCAAACTTCGCGCGGAGCGGATGGGCAGCGTCACTCCTGCCGGTCGGGCGGCATTCCAGCGGCGTGACCCCAGGCGCACTGGCCTCTATTCGTTTGAGTCGCTGCCCCGGGAACTGCTGCCGGCCCTCGAAAGGCCCTTTCAGGCTAATCCTGCCATGGCGGCCTTCTCCCGCGATCTGGTCCACTGGACTGCGGATGCGGAACCGCTCTACAGGACCGGCGGCAACCCCAGCCGCCTGGATCAGCAATACGCGCACAAGGTGTCCCTGGTTTACAACCCGAAGAATGCCACATTCTATCTTTACTACTGCGCCTGCGGCAGCAAAGGCCGAGGCATCGGACTGATCACCAGCAGACCGCTGTAAACCGTGCTCATGAAACACAAGTCACGATTCACCTTGGCTCGGTTTCCACCCGTAGCTGCACGGGAGGTTTACACGACCGAAAGTGCAGGGAGGGGAAAATGAGAAGCTGCTCGACCCACCGGCCTGCCTGGTAGCCGCCTCAGCGCGACGTCAGTTTCTGTCACGATACTTCCCGTGCTTTGAGCCCACAGGCTCTGCTTGTAGAGGGCCCTCTATGTGGGGAGCCCGGAAAACCAGACGGACACAGGTGGGATGTCAGCGCGCTTTTTCCAGTGGGATGGCAGCAGGAGAATATTGAAGCACGAGTGCTGCCCGGTCGCGCGGAACCATGACGGGCAGACCCTCTGACATCAATTGGTCCCCGGTAAACGACCTGCCTTCCGTGGGGCTGTCCCAGTTCGTAACTGCATAGCGCGCCGCCGATTTAAGGCCGCGAAGCCTGAGCCGAGCAACTCCGCCCGTCGCCCCTGAGCCGCAGAATACCTGCACGATCCCGTCGCCAGATGCCGGGTCGTGGAACTGAAACGCCAGCAACCGCGCCGGGTCGAGGCTCCAGGGTGTTAGCGGGTAATAGTCTTTGGTGAACAGGCTGCGCACCTTGAGATAGCGGAGAAGATGCTGCCGCAGCGCCGCTACTGCCGCCGGGTCTCGAAAGTTGATGGCGAAGCTCGCGCAGCTTCCCATGCCGCTGCGCAGCGCTAGGTCATCGGTCGCGGCGGCGCCCAACCCATGCAGCGGCAGCCACAGGGAGAGTCCGCATGTCATCGCCTGCACGTTGCGCGGGAAGGTGGGATGTCCCCAGCAACTGTCACTACGCCACAGCGCCACGCAGCGGCGCATCATTTCAAAATCGAGCCGTCGCCCGCCACTCGCGCAGTTGTCGAGAATGAGTCCAGGATGCCGGCGGGCCAATTCGTCGAGATAGTCATAGAGGCCGGTGATGTGCCGAATCTCGCGCAAGCCGATCCGGTTGGTCTCCTCAGCCGTCCGCCAGAAGAAGGCTGGATACAAGTTGCAGTCCTGGCGGTAGATTCTAATATCCGCCTCGCGGATTTGCTGGGAAACCGTTTCCAAGGCCCAGCGGCGCGCCTCGGGATTCCCTAGATCCAGCAGATGGAAGCCGTCCCTTTCCTGATACCGAAGTTCGGGCGGCGTATCGCTCGGTTGGAGCAGCCACGCACGATGCTCACGATCCAGCCACGTCCCGGGCATGGCACGCTCCGACTCGAACCAGGCGAGAAAGCGCATCCTTGCATTCCGCGCCACCTCCCCCACCGGCGCCAGGCCGCGTGGGAAGCGCTTGGCATCCGCCTCGGGGTTCCCCTGGCCTTGCGGGAAACCGCCCGTGTTCCAGCCCGCATCGAGCCAGAAGGTATCGAGCGCCAGCCCGATCGCCCGAAGATTGGCCGCCAATGCCGTGAGCTTCTCTTCCGTTGTGTCGTTGAACCCGATGAGGCCATGAACACTCGCCGCCACGGGCATGAGTTCCATGGGCGGATGGTTTTTGGGGGTAAATTCCGCAAGCATCAACCGGCGAAATTGGTTCTGGCCATCCAACCAGTCGCCGCGGTAGGACATCACCAGCACGGATGGCAGGCGCACCTCCTCGCCCGCGCGCAACTCGAACCGTGCCTGCTGCAATCCTGCCCTCACGCGCACCCGGCCTGCGCCCAGCGCCTCAAAAGACGTCATCCAATCCCCGGTCCATCCGAGCGCCAGGATCAGTCCTCCGCCCTGGGACGCCACGTTGAAGTACGGCAGCGTGCCATCCGAGGAGCGCCCGCCAAAGGACTCCAGCGTGAGCGTCTTGCCCTTGTCCAGTGCGTCCTCGCAGGGCTGAAAATCTGAAGGCGAGTCGTGGCTGCCTTTGCTCCAGTGCAGCGACGCTGCCGCGTCCAAACGAAAGGCCACAACGAAATCCGCGGAGCACGGGTTCTCCCACAATGGCGGGTCTTCACGCTCCGGGGACCGAAGGCGCACCTGCCATTCCACGGCGTTCACTGTTGGGTAGTCCCGCCTCACGAAGCGCCATTGAGTGGACGCGCGACGGGGCATGGCGCGCAGTTCAGCCAGCTTGAAGTCCTCCGTCAACTGGATGGTTGAGCCATCCTTGGCCGCAAACCCCGGGTCCGAGTCCGCAGCCTGCCCAACCAATCGCGCCAGGGCGACAAACCCGACGAGAAAAACGACCGGCAACGTCTGTTTACGCATGCACGCATCCTCCCAAAAGCCTGACGGGGAGCAAGCCCCTGGCACGGAATGGGTTGACGCCCGCCCGCTTCCGAGCAGTATGGCTCGAATGAATGCGCGTCCAAGCCGGCCTTTTCCGCCTCGCGTGTGGTCTGATCTCACCCGGCTTTTCACGGCTCTTTTGTTGCTCGGTCTCGTTGGGCCAAGCGATGCCGCTGGATCATCTGCCGCCTGCGGAATGCCGCTCAATGAGCGCGACCTGAGCCTGAGCGCGGAGCCCCTGTCGAAGCCCTGACCCCGAAAGATCTCTTCCATGCCCGACCACCGGTACCCCTCAAACCTCCGGCAGTCTCCACTCGCCGCGGAAGGGACGGGGTTGCAGGCTGGCATTGGCCGCGTCATCGTTGAGGAATCCCTCACTTTGCGGGTCCCAGTGGAGTTTGCGGCCCTGTTTCACCGCAATCAGGGCGAGCTGACATAAAGTATCGGATCGCACCGCGGTCTCGATGTCGCAGATCGCTTGCCGGTGGTTCTTGATCGCCTCCAGAAAGTTACCAGTGTGATCGCCGCTGATGGGCAGCTTGATCGGCATGGTGCCGACCTTGTTCTTCGGGTCCTCGAGCAACTTTTCGTCATGGGCCGTGATGTCGCCACGCACCACATAGACCCAGCCCGAACTGCCGACGAAGCGAAGCCCATTCGTGAATCCGAGCGTGCCGTCGCTGACGAACACCACGGAGGCGGCGTGGGCATACTCGAAGCGGACCCGCCAGCGCTCGATGGCATCGAAGGCGCCCCCTTTGGGGAATTCGCCCGTGCCCTCCACCGCGCTCGGGCCCGTGGCATCGGTTCCGTTGCCCCATTGCGCGATGTCCAGGTGGTGAATGCCCCAGCACGAGACCATGCCCAGCGAGAACTGGGTCATGTTTTCGTGGTTGTCGCGCTGGAGTTTCGCTTCATGGAAAGGCGTGAACGGCGCCGGACCCACCCAGCGGTCCCAATCCAGATAGTCGGGCACCGGTTGTTCTGGAAAAGCGGGACCGTGCCGGCCGCCAGGCACCGAGACCTGGATTTCCTCGAGCTTGCCCAACCGCCCGTTCAACGCCAGTTCGCAGGCCAGGCGAAACCGCCAATCGGAGCGCTGCTGGGTGCCGAACTGGAAGACGACGCCCTGCTTGCGCACCGCCGCCCGCACCCGCCGCGCCTCCTCGAACGACATGCCCATCGGCTTCTCGTGGTAAAGGTGCTTGCCGTGCAGAACCGCGTCGAGGGCCGGCACGCTATGCCAGTGCACCGGCAAAGCCATGAGCACCGCATCAATGGAACGGTCCGCGTTCAACTGCCGGAAGTCGCTGAACACCTTCACGTCGGGGCTGCCGTAGGCGGCGGCTACGTGGGAGCGCGCGCTTTCGAGGTTGCGCCGGTTCACGTCGCAAATCGCGGTCACCCTGGCTTCCGGTTTGCCCAGGAAATTCCGCATGTCCGGCTGTCCTTGCGCCCCCACGCCCAGGACACCGACAGTGATTTTCCCGGACGGTGGCGTTTGGCCACCGGCCCCTAGCACATGGGCCGGCACACACAATGGAGCGGCGCCTGCGGCCAGAACGGATTTGAGGAATTGCCGCCGGTTCGGCGCGAAGCACTTTAGGGCCATGGCATTCATGCCCAGCATCGTAGCCCTTCCGAAGGCCCAAGGCCATCGGAATTCGCGCAGCCGTGCAGCCGAGCCGCACGAGCATCGGAACTTGTGCGTTGAACCGCCGAGAGCAATCCGTATCTTCCGAGCCGATGAGATGGCTGCTGATTCTTTGGACGGCCGCATCGCTCGGTGGGGCCAGTTGGTCCTGGGCTCAGAAAAGTCCGCGGCCAGAGCTGACTTTTTGCTGCTCGCCGCGAAACGATCTTTTTCTGGCGCTCCAGGCGTATCATTTTCGCCGGTATGACCAGCCGATCGAGGCCATTCGGAACGCGACGGAGGGTTCGGCTGTCCTGCTGCTGGCGGACGAGTATCCCGAGCATCCGGTGCGTCTCGAAGCGGCTGCGTGGGCCGTGGCCTCGGAGAAACGCGTGCGCCTGTTCGTAGAATATCCGGCGGCGATTCCGGGGCTGGACATTGGCCCGGCGCGTTCCACCTCCTGGGAGCGGTTGGTCATCGCCTCGGAGAAGTTCGCGCCCGTTCTGCCCAAGCTCCGCATCCTGGCCGCTCACGGCTGCCATTTCGTGCCGGTTTCGACCGCGCTCCCGCCGGACCTGGTTGTTGCCAGGGTGGCGGGGTACGATACGGCGCTGTTTGGCATACCGACGGCTGGCGCCTTTCCCGTGCTATTCGAGGTGCCGGAGCGCAAGTGCATCGTCGCGACGACGAAGTTGAGCGGCTTTGTCAGCGCGCGTTTCGCGCCGGTGCAGGATTGGCTGGCGCTATGGGATCGAATCCTCGGGACGTTGTCGGGTGGGTCTGCGCCAAGCCTGGAGGTCCAGCCTCTGGTTCAACCGGCCTACGGTCGCGAGGCCAAGCTGCCGCGGCGCTACGAAAGAGAGGCCTTCGGCCAGGCGGCACACTGGTTTGCTCACTCGCGCCTGCTGGTCCGGGCCTCGGAGAAGGCGGCCTTGGAGCGGGCGCTGGCTGGCGGGGCGGAAACAGGCGCGGCGCCTGGACCGGAATCGCCCGAAGGTGACGGCTCGCTCGGTGTGCTCGAGGGTTACGCCTCCGGGATTTCGCCTGATGGCAGCCAATTGCGCCGCCTCCCGTTGCGGGCGGATTGCCAGGCGGAATCGGCAATGGTCCTGGCTTTGGACGCCCGGTTGAACCGGCACGCGCACAGCGGGGCGATTGCCCGGAATCTCCTGGATTTTCTGTATTTCAACTCCGGTCTCTGCCGCGGACTGCGGGCTGACCCACGACATCCTGCCTTCGGACTGATTGGCTGGGGCGACGTGGCCCCAGCATGGCGAGTAGCCAATTACGGTGATGACAATGCGCGGGTCCTGCTGGCCACCGCCTTGGCCGCTGCCAGCCTGCACGAGACCCGCTGGGACGAACCGCTGCTGCGCGGGTGCCTGGCCAACTTCCGTACCACCGGAAGGCTCGGGTTCCGGGGCGACCGCATCGATTTGCCGGACCTGGAGAAAAACGGCTGGAGGTTTTATCATCAGGCCGAGACGGTCAACTACGCGCCCCATTTCGAGTCCTATCTCTGGGCGTGCTACTTGTGGGCCTACCACCAGACCGGCTATGAACCGTTGCTCGACCGCACCAAGACAGCCGTGGCGCTGACCATGAGGGCCTATCCGGCCCGTTGGCGCTGGCAAAATCAGCTCGAGCGGGCTCGCATGTTGCTGTGCTTGGCCTGGCTGGCCCGGATCGAGAATACGGTCGAGCATCGCCGCTGGCTGGATGCGGTGGCAGGGGATTTGCTCGCGTGGCAACAACCCTCCGGCGCCATTCACGAGCGCCTGGGCAAAGTCAAAGGGGGTTTCTTCCAGGCCCCGCAACGCAACGAAGACTACGGCACCACGGAGACCCCGCTGCTCCAGCGGGACGGGGACCCGGTCACCGACCAGTTGTACACGACGGGCTTTGCGTTGCTTGGATTGCACGAGGCGGCAGGGGCCACCGGCGACCCGCGGTTCCAACGCGCCGAGGACAAATTGGCGGACTACCTCTGCCGGATTCAGAACTGCTCGAAGGCCTTGCCCTGGCTGAACGGCTGTTGGTTCCGGGCCTTTGATGACCGGCGGTGGGAAGCCTGGGCCAGTTCCGCCGACGTGGGCTGGGGCGCGTGGTCGGTCGAGAGCGGCTGGGGCCAGGCTTGGACCGCGGCCGTCCTCGCCCTGCGCCGCCAACACAGGACGTTCTGGGAATCCACGTCCAATGGCAGCGCAGGCGGCCATTTCGAAAAACTCAAGCGCCAGCTCGAGCTGGAGAACTGACAATCAAGGCAACGTCCGCCGGCTGGCCACGGTCCTCACCCGCGCAGCGTCAATAACCGCCGACGCGGCAAAAAACCAAATTCTTATCAGTTAGGGATACGGTTCCTCCTTACGCGCGCGGATACCAACGGCAGCATGTCCGTGTTCGAGGTTCGCGTCCCTGCCGGGCAGAAAATACCGGCCCCGGCCCACAAGAACGACGCCTACGAGGAGGTCCTTTACGGCATCGAGGGCGTTCTTGCCTGGACGGTTGACGGCACGCCCATCGAGGTTGGTCCCGGGCAGGCGCTGTGCATCCCCCGGGGCGCGGTGCACCGCTTCGATAACTTCGGCAGCGAGGATGTGTGAAACATCTCGCCGTCATAAGCCCTGCGATCATGGGCCCCGCGTATTTCCGCGAAGCTGCCGAAATAATCGGTGCTGCCGCCGGCGGCCCGCCCGACCGCGCGAAGATGATCGACATCTTCCGGCGTCATGGCATGACGGTGGCCGCGCCCCCGCCTGCTAAGTAGCCAATGAAAAGGGTCAGGCATTAAGTTAGCTGATAAAGAAAGAGCTGAACCAGACGATGAAGCGAACAGACTCAGCGACGAACGCGCCAACTGGATTCGAGCTTTTCCCCGCTTCGTCTGTCGCTTATCTTGGTCGTTAAAATCGCGGCCAAGCCCCACGTCAACCAGGGACGCCCGCTCGCGCGAGATGTGCCTTGGTGGTGTCGGATTTGAAACCAGATCCGCGAGCGGGGGATGTGGCCGTCTCTGGGCAGGTAAACGGAAGCATGCCGTCGAGTTCCGTCAGCAACGGCGCGTCCGGTTCGTCGTAACCCGCGTCGATCGTCACGTCGCACGTATTGGCCCGTATCGCACTTGAATTGCCGTCCGAAGACCGGCTCGATTTGGCCCGTCGCCTGGTCGAGAGCGTGGTCGAACCCGCATCGCTGAATGAAGCAGTCACGGAGGGCCTCCGCCGGATCGAGGACATCGCCACGGAGCGGGTCAGAGGCCTCACCGAGGAAGAATACCGGGCCACTCTCAAAGCCGATCAGATCCGCTGACTTGGCTATCCCGATTCCGGGCTTCGGGGCGCGGATGACACAGGCGTGAGCTTCCCTGCCCTGCCCAGTCTAAACCCACATGCGCCGTAGAGACTGTTCCCAATCCCGCCCGCTGGAGTCCGGCCCCGCGACCTGGGTCGTGCCTTTGGGCCGGCTGACCGGGCGGGAGAGGATGTTTGTGGGTGGCAAGGCGGCAAACCTTGGGCGGATGCTCGAGGCCGGGTTGCCCGTGCCGGGCGGTTTCTGCGTGTCCACAGCGGGCTTCCGCCTCTGGATCGAGACCAACAGCGACGCAGCCCCGCTCCTGGATCGGCTGGACCATTTGGCACCCGAGGCGGCGGCTGAGATACGCGAGACCGCCGCCGCGCTCCGCCGGTCACTTGCGGCCTCGCCTGTGCCGGAGCCGGTGGAGGGCGCGATTCGTGCCATCGCCGCGCCCGGTCCCTGGGCCGTTCGCTCCAGCGCGACGGCTGAGGACCTGCCGGAGGCCTCGTTCGCCGGACAGCACGACTCCGTGCTCAATGTGCGCGGCCCCGAGCCGCTCCTGGACGCCGTGCGCGGTTGCTGGGCATCCCTGTTCAGTGACCGGGCGGTCTTTTACCGGTTGAAAAACCGCATCCCTAACCGCGCGGTGGCAATGGCCGTTGTGGTGCAGGAGATGGTGCCGGCGGAGGTCTCCGGGGTCATGTTCACGGCCAACCCGCTGACGGGCGACACCACCCGGATGGTCATCGAAGGCGCGCCCGGCCTTGGCGAATCCCTGGTCTCGGGCAAGGTCAATCCCGACCGGCGCATGGTGGATAAGGAGCCGCTGCGGGTCATCGAGCCGGCAGGACCGGGCCAACCGTGCCTCACCGACGCAATCATCGGCCGGCTCGGTGAGTTGGGCCTCAGAGCGGAGCGGCTCTTTGGCGGGCCGCAGGACATCGAGTGGGCGGCGCGGGACGGCCAAGTCTTCCTGCTGCAGTCCCGCCCCATCACCGCTCTGCCGCTGGCGCCGCTTCCCGAGCACGAAGTGGGAGCCGCGCCCGAGGTCGAGGTGTGGACCAATGCCAATATCATGGAGGCGCTCCCCGACGTGGTCGTGCCCATGGCCTGGTCATTCATGCAAGTGTTGTTCAACGATTTCCTTTACCCGGTCATACGCCGCCTCGGGCTTGATCCCGACCGCCGGCCCTTGGTGCAACTCATCGCCGGGCGCGCTTACCTGAATGTCCGAACGCTCTCCGAGTTGGTGCAGCAGCCAGGCGGTCCCATTCAAATTGACGCGATCGCCGCCTTCGGCGGCCTTCACAACGGCCTCGGGAAAGTGATTCGATTCGAGCCGACGCCGGGCCTGCGCTCCATGAATCTGCCGCGCCTGTTGCGCCTGGCCAGGCTCGTCTGCTGGCTGCTGCCGGGCCTTATTGGCCAGAGAGGACTGATCGAGCGTTGGGGCCGGCGAGTGTTCGGTGATCTGGCCCGCACCCCTCCCACCGAGTTGTCCGACGAGCAACTGGCCGCCCACCCGTTCGCGCTCCTGCGCCTGGCCACCCTGACCGAAGCGGCGGCGCCGGCATCCCTCGCGCGCAGCAAGGCCCTCGCATTCCTGCGTCCGCTCATGCCTGGCGAAGCCCACCGCACGACCGCCGCCGCAGTGTGGATGGCCGCCGGTGCCGTGGGCGGCAGCACCGGTTTGTTCTACCTCGCGCGCCGGTGGCTTGGCGACACCGACCGCAGCCTCGCCAACCGCCTGCTGGCCGGCGCCGAGGAGATGTGGTCTGCCGAGAACGGGCTCGCGCTGCTGCGCCTGGCGGCCTGGGGACGGGGGCACCCCGCTTTGAAACAGGCCCTGCTCGAACCCATGCCCTTCGCCGCGCTCGAGGGCAAGTTGGCCGGCGTTGCGCGCGGCCTCGAGTTCCTGGAACGCTGGCGCGCCTTCATGGAATCCCATGGCCACCAGGCGCGCGGCGGCATGGACCTCTTCCAACCCAGGTGGTCCGAGATGCCGGACTTTGTCCTGGACAACCTGCGGGTCTATCTCCGGTTCGATGAGACCTCCGATCCGCTGGTCCTCCAGGCCCGGCAGCGCCGTGAACGAGAGGTCTTGCTGGCTCAATGCCGCAAGCGGCTGCGGAATCCCCTCAAGCGCTGGCTCTTCACGTTCCTGGTGCGCACGGGCCGGCGCGGCCTCGCCCAGCGCGAGAACGTGAAGAACGATGGTGTGCGCCTGGTGGCGGTCGTGCGGCGGATTGCCTTGGAGGCCGGACGGCGCCTGGTGGCAAGAGGCGCGCTCAGCCGGCCCGACGACGTTTTTTACCTGCGCCTCGAGGAGCTGGGGCCGGTCCTGCTGGGCCGCCCAGCGTTCGATGTCTCAAGCGTGATTGCCGCGCGCAAGGCCGACTACGCCCGTGACAAGCTCTTATGCCCGCCGCCCGTGATCGTGGGACGCTACGAGCCCGACGCACGCGAACCCGTCGGCGCCATCCCGCAACCGCGAACGCTCCAGGGTCTGCCGGTCAGCCCGGGGTTGGTTATTGGCAGGGCCCGCGTCATCCTCCAGGCCGACGCTGCCGGGCGCGTGCAGCCCGGGGAAATCCTGGTGGCGCCCTACACCGATCCGGGCTGGACGCCCTACTTTCTTGCCGCGGCAGGAATTGTTGTGGATGTCGGCGGGTTGTTGAGCCACGGCAGCGTTGTGGCCCGTGAGTACGGCATTCCGGCCGTGGTGAACGTCGGCCCCGCCACCCGGCTCATCCGGACCGGCCAGCGGCTGGAGGTGGATGGCAACCGGGGCACAGTCACCATTTTGGATTGAATCAGTTATGGCTGGGGCCACGATGGCGGCAGTGCGATTGCGCTGAGCAAGAAGTATGTGTTCATCGCTTAGCGGGCGGGGAACGAAGGGGGGAACCTCAAAGGCACCAATACCTGGCCCGCCAAGGGCTTGAGTTGGTACGGCGTTTCGCGCCGCCTGCGGGCGGACATCACCCGCGGTGCGCCATTTTCCGGCGGCAAAGGCGGCCAAGGCGACACGCTCAAGGGATGCTTCCTGGTCGTCATCGAGGCCCCGGAAAAGGCCGGCGACGGCATCGCCGGGCTTTGCGCTGACGAGCATCGGCTTTATGCCAGTTGTGCCGGGGCGAAGGAGATTGCTGAAGATCCCCGGCTGCACCTCTGGTCGGCGGGCGCCTGGGTGCGGCGCATCCAGGGCAAACGGTTCCTGTTCGTCAATGACATGTATTCGGAGGCGCTCCAGGTCTATCGCTTCGATTCGGCCAAGCAGGGCGAGCTCGCCGTGCCCTCGGTGTTCTTCGCCAAGAGCCACATCAAGAAGCAGGACCCGGCCTGGCCGCCCAGACAACCCAACGAAGGAGAATGGATTTGGCGGGACGCCAATGGAAACGGCGCCTTTGATGCTCCGGAGTATCTGAGCAACGGGGGAAAGGACGCGCCGCCGTTCTGGGGTTGGTGGGTGGACAGCGCAGGCAACGTGTGGCAGGCCACACAAACCGCCGGCATCCGCAAGTTCGCCTGCCACGGTTTGGATGCCCAGGGGAATCCCATCTACGATTTTGCCTCGCTGGTGGCCATGCCGATGCCCGCGCCCTTCACGCGCCTGGAGCGCATTTATTACTTCCCTGGCACCGACACGATGTATCTGGCCGGCTATACCGCCGACCGTCCTCACCACGACGGCCTGTGGAAAGTGATGGGCCGGGTGATCTGCCGCTACGACCATTGG
>Ga0187889_10000641_pt1 | contig 40929 bp, 29 predicted proteins | sample June2016WEW_7_10_2_FD_132992 | JGI IMG/M metagenome (GOLD analysis project Ga0187889, IMG submission 132992) | Peatland microbial communities from SPRUCE experiment site at the Marcell Experimental Forest, Minnesota, USA - June2016WEW_7_100 | ecosystem: Environmental > Terrestrial > Soil >... | reverse complement strand
GTCGGGAACGCGCGGCACTTGCGATTGGAACAGATCCCAAGGTAGCTTTGACCGAGCTTCGTCCAGCTCGAGCAGCGGGCGCCTCCGTGAGATAAGGCCATGCTTCTCATGCTTTCTGCCTCTCTGAGCCGGTTGACGTGGCGAGGCCGGACCAATACACTCACCAACCTAAAAATGGGCGACACCACGGTGACGCTCGCTGTCCTGGAAAGGAGCAACATGGCGACCTACATTACCGACGAATGCATCAATTGCGGCGCTTGCGAACCAGAGTGCCCCAACGACGCGATCAGTGAGGGCGATAGCAAGTACGTGATCGATCCCGCTCGCTGCAGCGAGTGCGTCGGTTTCTTCGACCACGAGGCGTGCCAGGCGGTGTGCCCGGTCGAGTGCTGCCTGCCCGACCCCAACAACAAAGAGAGCGAAGATGCCCTGCTCGCGCGGGCCAAGCAGCTGCATCCCGACAAAGGCCTGCCCGATCTCGCGGCGTTGCCCGCGACCTTGTCGCGCTTCCGTAAGAAGTAAAGGCGTAAAATGGGCGTCGCCCGAGGGCGCCCCCGTGGGGGACCCATCGCCCGCTCGCGCAAAGCGCGAGCCGCGAGGCCGCCAGGCCTCGCGGGGGAAGGGGGGACCCCGTGGCACGAGTTACGCCCCGCAACCCAGCTCGCGCAAAGCGCGAGCCGCGAGGCCGTCAGGCCTCGCGGGGGAAGGGGGAACCCGTCGAGCTTTGCTCGACGGGGGGAGGGGCTCCCCCCTCCGTCAATAGTCCGTGGCAATCCTGTCGAAGTGTACCTCGACCCTGTGCCGCTGCAGGAGGTCGTTAGAAAAGCTCAGGAACTGCTCTTGCCGCCAACGCTCGAGGTACGCGGCCGCCAGGCGGTGGCGGGCTTCCGCGAAGGTCGTGTTCTCGGCCGGCTTTTCCCCCGCGTAACGGATAATGAAGAAGCCGTTGCTGTCGGAGAGGAGCGGCGTCGTCTCGCCTGGTCGTTTCAACTTCGCCACCTCCTTCCCGATGATCGGAGAAAGGGGCTTGTCGGTCCCCTGTAGAAACCGACCATAAACAACGAGTCGATCGGACCACTGCTTGTCGTGCGCCACGTTGGCAAATTCGTCCAAGCTGGCCGCGGGATGTCGAGCGAGATAAGCCGAGAGCTCACTAGCCGTCTGCTCACGCACCTTGCGCATATCGGCAGGCATCCTGGCGCCGGTGTACACTGCCAGCACTCCGACGTCGACCAGGCGCGGGTGGACGAAGGCGTCGCGGGCGGCGTCGTAGAGATGGCGCAGGGTCTTGTCTGGCATTTTGTCCATGCCCAGAACGGGCTCGAGGTCGCGCTCGAGCAGGCGCTCGACCATGGCACGTTCGCTGTCCGCGTCAGCCAGCCGAGGCCAGCCGCGGACAGCAGCCGCCCGAGCGATGACTTGCTCGTCGATCAGTGCCGTCAGCGCCGCGCGCGGGCTCTGGCCGGTACGCTTGGCCTCGGCCAGCACCTGCCCGGCGAATATGGGAGTCTGGTCCACCTGTGCTACCGCCGGCCCGAGGTCGAGCGCAGGAGATAGGCTCCAGGGACCAGCCGACGGGGTAGGGGAGGCGCAGCCGGCTACCGCCAGCAGCAAGAATGGCCAAGAATGGCAAGAGCGGGATGAAGCGCGGCTAACCCTGGCCACCTCGCCATGGTAGCAGAACTTCGCGTGAGCGCGGGAGGGCTTGGGCCCAGCCGCGCTCTCCGCGGGGAATGAAAAGGACCCTCTCAGGGTCATTTTCACAGTAGCCAATATCAAGGTCGCGCTCGGGGTCGGGAAGCCAAGGATACACCTTGGCTGTCCGGATGGCTTGGCATACCGGACAGTTCGCGGTTAGCCTGGCGGGCATGACACCCCCCTCTCCCGAAGGTTTCGTGGTTGCCATCGACGGCCCGGCCGGTGTCGGGAAATCGACGGCTGCGCGAGGCCTGGCGCAGCGCTTGGGGTACACCTTCCTCGACACCGGGGCGCTCTACCGCGCCGTCGCGCTCGTGGCCAGGGAACGCCAGGTGAGCTGGGACGACGGGCCAGGCTTGGGACAGCTCGTGAGCGGGCTGGTCATTTCCTTCATGAGGGATGGAGATCACATTCGCGTGCTGGCGGATGGCCATGACATCACGGATAAGATCCGCGCACCGGAGATCTCGGATGGCTCATCGCGCGTATCCACGCTGCCCGAGGTGCGCATGGGCTTGCTGGGCTTGCAGAGGCAACTGGCCAGCACCGCGGACGTGGTGGCTGAAGGCAGAGACGTGGGCACGGTCGTCTTTCCCAACGCCCGGGCGAAATTCTTCCTGATCGCCAGCCTCGACACACGTGCGCGGCGGCGCACGCTGGAGCTACAAGCCAAGGGCCGGCCGGCCCAGTTGGCCGAGGTCCTCGCCGAGATGCAGATTCGTGACGAGCGCGACCGCAGTCGCGCGCTCGCACCGTTACGTCGGGCGGACGACGCCCTGGAAATCGACACTTCCCTGCTCACACCCGAGCAAGTCATCGACCGGATGGCAGAGGTTGTCCGCGGCCTGGGCGGCTAGCCGCCTAAGCCCAAGAGCGGGTCCGCCTAGCCCAAGAGCGGGCAGGGAAGCGAGGGGACAGAGAAGGCTATGTCGCCGCCGCTGCGAGTTTGGCATCATCGGACGGTTGATATGGTTGACATGGTTGACACGACGGCCGGGCGGGGGTAGGTTTCGCCGCCCTTCGCTGTTCCCGGATGGTCGGGGATGTGCGAGCAAGAAGTGCGCCGAATGTCGGGCGGGGCCTCGCATTCGGACCAGCCGGCCTGACAAGGCCGCGTTCGCTGAGAACACCGTAAAGGAAATTCATGGCTGCTGTCCCGTCGTTCTCGAACGACCCTTCCAGTTCGGAAGAAAATTTCGCCGCGCTTTTCGAGGAGTCGCTCAAGCGCGACGAAGTCAAAGAAGGTGAAATCGTCAAGGGCAAGGTTATTCACGTCGGCCCAGACAATGTGGTCGTAGACATCGGCTACAAGTCGGAGGGCACCATCGCCGCCTCCGAATTCATGGTGGACGGCCAGATGACGGTCAAGCAGGGAGATGTCGTCGATGTCTTTCTGGAAAGCCGTGAAGACGAAAACGGCCTCTGCGTGGTGTCGAAGGAGAAAGCCGACCGACTCAAGGTTTGGGACGAGATCTCGGCAGCGTGTGAACGCGACGAGCTGATCGAAGGCACCATAAGCACGCGGGTCAAGGGCGGCTTGTCGGTTACCATCCGCGGCGGTGTCAAGGCCTTCCTGCCGGGCTCGCAGGTGGACCTGCGCCCGGTGCGCAACCTCGACAACATGCTCGGGAAGAGCCATCGCTTCAAGGTCATCAAGTTCAACAAGAAGCGCGGCAACATCGTGCTGTCCCGGCGGGTGTTGCTGGAAAAGGAGCGAGCGGCCCTCAAGGAGCAGACGCTCGACAAGCTCAAGGAAGGCCAAATGGTCGAGGGCATCGTGAAGAACCTGACCGAGTACGGTGCCTTCATCGACCTGGGTGGCATCGACGGCTTGCTGCACATCACCGATATGTCCTGGGGACGCGTGACCCATCCCTCCGAGCTTTTCCAGGTCGGCGACCACGTGCGCGTGAAGGTGCTCAAGTTCAACACGGAAACCGAGCGTGTGTCGCTCGGCCTCAAGCAGATGATGGAAGACCCCTGGACTCACGCCCAGCAGAAGTACCCGCCCGGTACCGTGGTGCGGGGCAAGGTGGTATCGCTCAAAGATTACGGCGCCTTCATTGAGATCGAGCAGGGCATCGAGGGCCTCATCCACATTTCGGAGATGTCGTGGACACGCCGGGTCAAACACCCGTCGAAGATGCTCGCTATCGGTGACACCGTCGAGGCGGTGGTGCTCGACATCGACCCGGCTCAGAACCGGATCAGCTTGGGCATGAAGCAACTCGAGCCCAACCCCTTCGCTTCGCTCAAGGAGAAGTATCCGCCCGGCACGGTGGTCAAGGGCATCGTACGCAACATCGCCGACTTCGGCATCTTCGTGGAGATCGAGGAGGGTATCGACGGCCTGGTGCACGTGTCCGATCTCTCCTGGACTCAGCGGGTCAAGCACCCCTCCGAACTCTACCAGAAAGGTGATGAGGTCGAGGCGGTGGTGCTCAACATCGAGTTCGATGGCGAGAAGCCCAAGGTGTCCCTCGGTATCAAGCAGCTCGTTCCCGATCCCTGGGATCGCATCCCCTACGACTACCCGGCCGGCAAGATCGTCGAGTGCAGGGTACTGAAGGTGCTCGACTTCGGCGCCTTCGTCGAGATCGAGAAAGGCATCGAGGGTCTCATCCACGTGAGCGAGTTCTCCGACGAGCGTGTGGAGGACCCCAAGCAGTTCGTCAAGGTGGGCGACGTGCTCAAGGCCGAGATCATCTCGGTCGACGGAGCCGAGCGCAAGATCGGCCTCAGCTTCCGCGGCGCGGCACGCGCCGAGGAGGTCGCCGATGCGCAGGGCTTCAGCGCCGGAGGTCCCACCGCGACTCTCGGCGACGTCATGCGCGAGAAGCTGGCCGGCCTCACCCCGAAGAAGTAATCGCGTGAGCTCGGGCGGGCTTTGCCCGGCCGAGCTCTCCGCGGGGGATGTAAAGGACCCTCTCAGGGTCCTTTTCTCAGTAATCGCGTGAGCTCGGGCGGGCTTTGCCCGGCCGAGCTCTCCGCGGGAGATGTAAAGGACCCGCTCAGGGTCGTCTTCTCAGTAGAATCAGGCCACCAACCAGGTGGCGATATCGTCGATCACCTGGTTGGCCTCGGGCTCGAGAAACAGCTCGTGAAACAGTAGGTCGTAGGTGCGGATGCTGACCGCGCCCGCGGCCCAGGCAAAGGCCAGGCTGGCCTCGTTGGCTACGATCTTGTCTTGCCCGGCGAGGAGCATGAGCGTCGGAGTCTTGAGAGTGCCGGCCTGGCTGCGCAGCCGGGCTTGCGCCCGCAAGGTGGTCATGAACCAGCCCGCGCTGGCCACGTGGTGCACCAGTGGATCATGGGCGAAACGAGCCGCGGCCTCCGGCTGACGCAAGATATCCTCGGCGCGCAGACCATTGGACAAGCTGAGCCTCGGGGCCAAGCGCGCGGCCAGACGACCGGCCAATGCCTTGGGCGCGGCCACTTTCATGCGCAGCTTCAGCCAGGGAGCGGCCAAGACCAGGCGACTCGGCTTCGCCGGACGCGCCCCGTCGAGCACAAAGGCCGCGGCAACCGTCCCACCCAAGCTGTGTCCCAATAGGGCCCAGGGAAGGCCGGGGCTCTGAGCCCGCGCCCACTCCACCACCATCTCGAGATCATCGAGATAATCGTCAAAGTCATCGACGTGACCGCGCTGGCCTCCCGACTTGCCATGGCCGCGGCTGTCGAAAAGCGTGACCGCCACGCCCCGGGCGGCCATGCCCGTGCCCAAGTGGGGGTACAGACCCGCGTGCGAGCTAAAGCCGTGCACCACGACCAGCGCCAGGCGGTATTCGCCGTGTGGCCGATAGTGCTCGACGTGCAGGGCAAGACCGGCGCGATCGAGGTCTACCTGCACGTCGGGCTCGCCAGTTAATCGCTCCAGGCCCGCTGCGGTCGGCATGGCCCTCTCGAATAGCATGGACTCGGTAGACTAGTCGAACCATAGTCCCCAACCGGGGCGCATGCGCATCTCCGAGATCTACTCGACCATCCATGGCGAATCCCAGTACGCGGGACTGCCATGCGCAATAGTCCGGACCACCGGCTGCGACCTGCGTTGCAGCTACTGCGACACGACCTATGCGTTCGTCGGCGGGCGAGAGATGAGCCTGCGCGAGATCGTGGCCGAGGTGAAGCAGCTCGGGCTGCCCTGGGTGCTGCTCACCGGGGGAGAGCCGATGCTTCAACCCGACATTGGCGAGCTAGCCCGCCAGCTCACCGAGGATGGCTTCGAGGTCGCGATCGAGACCTCCGGCGCCCATCCCGTCGATGGCCTGCCCAGCGCCGTACGCCGTATCCTGGACGTGAAAACGCCCTCTTCCGGCGAGGACAAGCGTATGTGCTGGCCCGCTTTCAGTGGACTACGCCCTTGCGATGCCGTCAAATTCGTGCTCACGGACGAAGCCGACTACCAGTGGTCGGTCGGCCAGATTAGCCGGCTGGGGCTCTTGGGCCGAACCGAGGTATTGCTATCCCCCGTGCATGGCCGCCTGGATCCACGTCGACTGGTGGAGTGGGTGGTGCGCGACCGCCTGCCGGTACGCATCAATCTCCAGCTCCACAAATACGTCTGGGGACCCGAGGCCAAAGGCGTCTAGGGCTTGGGAAACCCGGCATGGTTCCCAAATTGCATTGACTTGGCGGCGACGTTCCTGCTAGCGTCAGGCCGCGTCTCGCGGGCTTTAACCATCGAGAATGCTTGGAAAAGGCGCACAAATCCCAGAGCAGCTGAAAGGACTTCTCGTCACGATGGGTACTTGCATTGCGGTGCTCTCCCCCGCCGGGTGCGCCACGCGCACGAAGCGAGATGTCGACCAGTCGCAGGTGCGCTACCAGCTAGCGCTGGGGTACTTCCAAAATCACCACGAGGAAGCCGCGGTCGAGGAGCTGCAGAAGGCCATCCAGGCCGACCCGAAGAACGCTGACCCCTACAACATGCTGGGGTTGATAGCTCTCAAGGAAGCGCATGACTACGAGGCCCAGGCCGAGACCGCATCTTGCCTCAAGGGCGAAGACGAGCGGTTGGTGCGGGCCGAAGAGACCAAGAAGCTCTTGGAGGCCGAAGGGCATTTCCACAAGGCAGTCGAGCTGCGTCCGAGCTTTCCCGAGGCCTGGAACAGCCTGGCCGCGGTGGCGCTGCTCCTGCGCAGCTGGGACGAGGCGATCGCGGACGCCGAGCACGCGCTCGGTGACGCCGTCTACGGCTCACCGGTATTCGCGCGAGCCAACCTCGGCTGGGCTTACTTTCACAAGGGAGATCTGCAGGACGCCTGGAAGGAGCTGTACGAGGCCGTGTCGCGCGCTCCGACCTTCTGTGTGGCACGTTATCGCCTGGCCAAGGTCTACCTCGAGCGCGGCGCAACCGAGCAGGCGATCGAGGCCATAGACCCGCTAATCGCCGACAGCAAGCGCTGCCCGATTCAGGAGGCCTTCGAGCTCGCCGGGCTCTTGCACGAGCGGCGCAAGAGCGCGGAGAAAGCCCGCGACCTGTTCCGCACCTGTGCGGAAATGTCGCCGCACAGCTGCGTGGCGGAAGAGTGCAGGCGCTACGCCCAGATGCTCCAATGAGCGAGGATCCGTCCATGGAAAGAGCAAACTTCGGAACGCTGCTCAAGGAAGAACGCGAAAGCCGCAAGATTTCGCTGGCCGCCGTGTCCGAGGCGACGAAGTTGTCGGTTTCCTCTCTGAAGTTGATGGAGGCAGGTAACCTCGATGACCTGCCGCCCGACGTCTTTGTGCGCGGCTTCATTCGCTCCTATGCGCGCACGCTCGGGATCTCGAGCAACGAGCCGCTCGAGCTCCTGGACCAGCTCTTGCTCGAACGCGGTCGGGCTGCCCAGCCGATGGTCATGGTGGGCCAAGCATCCCGGCGCTACCGGTCGCCCGCATCGGATCGCTCGGACCGCCAAGCGCCGCCCGCGCCGGCCAAGCCTTCCGGCACGTCCCTGTCCATGTCCGACCCGGGCGACGACGACGCGCCTAGGCGCGGCATAGGCTTGGCGGTGTTCGTCATCATCGTGCTCCTAATCGCCACCATCACCTTGTCACTGTTCTTACGCCAGCAACCGCAGTCCGGCGAGAGGATCAGTCTGGGGGAGGCCGTGGCGACGACGTCGCGCCACGCCTAGGGGCGAGGCTACGGTCGTCGACCGTGGGGCGGACACTTCTTACCCGGGCCATCGTCCTCCGTCGCCGCGTCTACGGCGAGGCCGACTTGGTGGTGACGTTGCTGGGACAGGACACCGGCCACGTGGCCGCCCTGGCTCGCTCGGCGCGACGCAGCACGCGACGTTTCGCCGGTGGACTGGGGATGGCCATGGCGGGCGAAGCGGCGTTGAAGGAGCGACAGGGAGGCGATATCCTGATTCTCGAGTCCTTCGACGTCTACGCGGATCGGAGCGGTCTTGGGGGGGATCTGGCGAAGACCGCCCATGCCGCGTACGCGCTCGAGCTGTGTGATCGTCTGTGCCCAGCCCGCCACCCGGACCCGCCGATTTTCGCTTGGCTCGACCAGTTCCTGACCCGCCTCACCGCGGGCACGGCCACGGCGGAAAGGCTGCGGATCTTCGAGCTAGGACTTTTGCGCGGACTCGGCATGGGGCCATCATTCGACCGCTGCGTGGCCTGCGGGCGCGCCGATCTAGCTGATGAGAATGTGCGCTTCCTGCCCAGCGCGGGAGGAATCTACTGCTGCAGCTGCGCCAGGACGGGTGACATCGTGCCCGGCCCGGTTCGCCAGGCGTTGGCCCAGCTCGGCAAAGCCGGGCTGGACGATGGCAGCCAAGGTGGTGGCTTGTCCCTGGAGGGCGAGATGGCTGCCCAATGTCGCCGCATCGTCTTGGCCCTGGTGCGCGAGCAAGTACGCGGCCCCCTGCGCTCGCTCGACTTCATCGAAAAGATGACGGGGGTAATGTCTGGTTCTCGTTGACTGCCTCGGCCATACCGCTAGATTGCCGCCTCATGCCCGCCAGCTCTCTCGATACCATCGTAAGTCTCAGTAAACGCCGCGGCTTCGTCTTTCCCTCGTCGTCGGTTTACGGCGGCCTCGGCAGCACCTGGGACTACGGCCCGCTCGGCGTCGAGCTCAAGAACAACGTCAAGCGAGCGTGGTGGCGAAGCGTGGTGCACGAACGCGACGACATGGAAGGGCTCGACGCCGCGATATTGATGAATCGCCTGGTGTGGAAGTACTCAGGGCACGAGGACACATTTTCCGACCCGATGATGGACTGTCGCGCGTGCAAGACGAGGCCGCGGGCCGACCACGTATTCGCGGCTCAGAAGGGGCGCGAACCCCATGGTCTGGACGAGATCAACGCCGCGATCGCGGCCCGCGAGATCGCCTGTCCGAGCTGCGGCTCGCACGATCTGACCCCGGCGCGGCCGTTCAACTTGATGTTTCGCACCACGGTGGGGCCGGTCGATTCCGGCGATGAGTCGGCGCTGGTCTACCTGCGTCCCGAGACCGCGCAAGGCATCTTCGTCAACTTCGGCAACGTGCTGGACACCATGCGCCGCAAGTTGCCCTTCGGCATCGCCCAGGTTGGCAAGGCCTTCCGCAACGAAATCACCCCGGGTAACTTCACGTTTCGCACGCGCGAATTCGAGCAGATGGAGATCGAGTATTTCGTGCGGCCGGGGGAAGACGAGGCGGCGCACGAGATGTGGATCGCCGAGCGCACCAAGTGGTACCTCAGCCTCGGCATGAAGCCAGAAAATCTGCGCGCGCGCGAGCAGGACAGAAGCGAGCTGGCCCACTATGCCAAGCGCTGCGTCGATCTCGAATATCGCTTTCCCATGGGATTTTCCGAGCTCGAGGGTATTGCCAACCGCACCGACTTCGATCTGCGTTCGCACAGCCGCTCGCCCGGCAACCCAGATGCCATAGGCGAGCTCCAGTACTACGACCCGGAGCAGAAGAAGCACCTCGTCCCCTACGTGATCGAGCCCTCGGCCGGCGCCGACCGCGCTACCCTGGCCTTCCTTTGCGACGCGTACGAAGACGCCCTGGTCAAGGAGCCGCCCCAGGAAGAGACGGCCAAGCTGCGCGACTTGGTGGAGACCTTGGCACGCTCGGTAGGGCGACGCGAAGGCATGGCGTCTGACGTGAAGCAACGTCTGACGGCAAGCGCGGAGGCCATAGCGGCGGGCCTGCCCGGCACCCTGCCGCAGCTGATCGGCCTCATGGCCGACGAGGCCGCAGCCGGCATCGAGGTGATGAAGAAGGTGCGCGGGGTGGGGGAACGGATGGCGGAAGAGCACACCCGCACGGTGTTGCACTTGCATCCTCGCTTGGCGCCGCTGTGTGTGGCGGTATTTCCGCTCAAACGCAACGATCCGCGTCTGGTGGAGATGGCGCGTGGGCTCAAGCGTGACCTGCAAAGGGCGGGCTTGCGCTCGGTGTACGACGACACCGGGGCCATCGGTAAGCTATATCGAAGACAGGACGAAATCGGCACACCGTGGTGCGTTACCGTGGATTACCAAAGCCTAGAAGACCGTACGGTCACTTTGCGTGATCGGGACAGCATGAAGCAAGAGCGCCTCGGGACGAGCGAGCTGGCGAGCTCGGTGAGCGCGCGGCTCGCCTGATCTCTTTCCCCTGATGGCCAAGCCAAACCCGACCGCGGGGCTTTCAATCCCCGCAGCTCCCTGATAGAAGACCCCCAACCTATGCCAACCAAGAAGAACACTGGAAGCAAAGCCATGAAACCAACCAAGACGAGAGCCTCCAAGGTAGTGAAAGCCAAGGGCAAGCCGAGTTCCTCCGGAAAGCGCGCCAAGCGTGTGTACTTTTTCGGTGGCGGCAAGGCCGAGGGCAACAAGGACATGAAGAATTTGCTCGGCGGCAAGGGTGCCAACCTGGCCGAGATGACGAACATCGGTGTGCCGGTTCCTCCGGGATTCACCATCACCACCGAGGTCTGCACCGAGTTCTACCAGAACGGCGGCAAGCTCCCCAAAGACCTCGACACCGACATCCCGGCTGCCGTCGCCAAGATGGAGAAGCTGCTCGGCAAGAAGTTCGGCGATCCGGCCAATCCCCTCCTGGTCTCGGTCCGCTCGGGTGCGCGCGCCTCGATGCCGGGCATGATGGATACCATCTTGAATCTCGGCCTCAACGACGAGGTCGTCGCCGGTCTGGCCAAGGCCGCCGACAGCGAGCGCTTCGCCTACGACTCCTACCGGCGCTTCGTGGCCATGTATGGCGACGTCGTGCTCGAGATGAAGCCCGAGCGCAAGGAGGACCACGATCCTTTCGAGGTGATCCTCACAGCCAAGAAGAAGGCGTGTGGCGTCAAGGTCGATTCCGAGCTGCCGGCATCGGCCCTCAAAGAGCTGGTCGGCGAGTTCAAGGCCGCCATCAAAGAGCACAAGGGCGTCGACTTCCCGACGCGTCCCCTGGATCAGCTCGCGGGCGCCATCAAGGCGGTCTTCCGCAGCTGGGAAAACGACCGGGCCAAAGTCTACCGCAAGCTCAACAACATTCCCGCCGACTGGGGCACGGCAGTGAACGTGCAGGCCATGGTGTTCGGCAACAAGGGCAACGATTCCGCCACCGGAGTCTGCTTCACCCGCAGCCCGTCGACGGGTGAGAACGAGTTCTACGGGGAGTTCCTCACCAACGCTCAGGGCGAGGACGTGGTCGCCGGTATCCGCACCCCGCAAAAGATCGTCGATCTAGAGAAGGAGTTTCCGGTCGCGTACAAGCAGCTCCTCGATATCCGCAAGAAGCTCGAGAAGCACTACAAGGACATGCAGGACATCGAGTTCACCATCGAGAACAAGAAGCTCTTCATGCTCCAGTGCCGCAATGGCAAGCGCACGGGATTCGCCAGCGTGCGCATCGCGGTCGAGATGGTGGACGAGAAGCTGATCGGCAAGGATGAGGCGCTCCGGCGCGTCGAACCGGAGGCCTTGAACCAGCTGCTGCGCCCGGTGTTCGATAGCTCGGCCAAGGCGAGCGCGGTCAAGGAGGGACGCCTCTTGGCCAAGGGCTTGCCGGCTGGCCCCGGCGCGGCCACGGGCCGCATCGTGTTCTTTGCCGACGACGCCGAGGCGTGGGCGGCCAAGGGCGAAGCCGTCATCCTGTGCCGGCACGAGACCTCGCCCGAGGATATCCGCGGCATGAACGCCTCGCTCGGTTTCATCACCGCCTTCGGGGGCATGACCTCGCATGCCGCCCTGGTGGCGCGCCAGATGGGCAAGGTGTGCATCGTCGGCTGCGACGCCATCAGCTTCGACTACCACGCGCGCACCATGACCGTGGCCACCGCCAAGGGCCCGGTGACCCTCAAGGAGGGTGACTGGGTATCGCTCGACGGTTTCGCGGGTGAATTCATCAACGGCCGTATCAACACCACGCCCTCGGAGGTCATCCGGGTGCTCATCGAGAAGAACCTCGACCCGCGCAACGCCCCGGTTTACCAGCAATACCACAAGCTGATGACGTGGGCGGATAGCGTACGCCGGCTCAAGGTGCGTGCCAATGCCGACCAGCCCGACCAGGCCGCCGCGGCGGTGGCCTTCGGAGCCCAGGGCATTGGCCTTTGCCGGACCGAGCACATGTTCTTCGGCGAGGGCAAGATTGGTCCGATGCGCGAGATGATCGTGGCCGAAAACGAGCAGACTCGCCGCGCCGCCCTGGCCAAGCTCTTGCCCCTGCAGCGTGAGGACTTTGCCGGAATCTTCCGCGCCATGGGCGGTCGTCCTGTCACCGTGCGCACCCTGGATCCGCCTCTGCACGAGTTCTTGCCCCATGATGAGGCGGGCATGCGCGAGCTGGCCCAGGCCACGGGCAAAAGCCTCGATGCCATCCGGCAGCGCATTGCCGACCTACACGAGGCCAACCCCATGCTGGGTCACCGTGGCTGCCGGCTGGGTGTGACCTACCCGGAGATCACCGAGATGCAGGCCCGCGCCATCCTGGAGGCCGCGGTCATCGTGAACAAGGAGGGCATCAAGGTCGAGCCCGAGATCATGATCCCGCTCATCGGGACCAAGAAGGAGCTCGATCTGCAGGTCGCGCTGGTGCGGGCTACCGCCGAAAAAGTGGCGGCCGAGAGCAAGAGCAAGCTCAGGTACATGGTCGGCACCATGATCGAGATCCCGCGCGCCGCCATCACCGCCGAGCAGGTGGCCATTACCGCCGAGTTCTTCTCCTTCGGCACCAACGATCTGACCCAGACCACGTTCGGCCTGTCGCGCGACGACGTGCCCAAGGTGCTGGCCGCCTACCTCGACAAGGAAATCTACAAAGTGGATCCCTTCGTCTCCATCGACCGCGAGGGCGTCGGCTTCCTCATGAAACATGCCGTCACCGCTGGACGCAAGACACGCAAGGATCTCAAGTGCGGCATCTGTGGCGAGCATGGCGGCGACCCGGCTTCGGTGCAGTTCTGCGACTCGATCGGGCTCGACTACGTGTCCTGCTCACCTTATCGCCTGCCCATTGCCCGCCTAGCCGCGGCCCAGGCCGTCCTCAACAAGTAGTGACAAGGCGATCAGCACAAGAAGCCCACGGGTGGCGTAGACCGGCGACGATCGGGCCCTATCGGTCGATTTCTCGGTTGGCCGTTCGCGCCGTTCTCGGGCTTCTTGCGCTGGGGCTGGGGGGCGGGTGCTTCGGGGAGAGCGGTATCACCCCCCCGAACAACCGGATTCTCTTGCCCGACGGTCTGGTGGTCGATCCTGACGACGGTTTCGTCTACGTGGTCAACTCCAACTCCGACCTGCGCTACAACGCCGGCACCATCGTGGCGGTCAATCTGCCCCAGGCTGCCCTGGTACGCAGCTGTGCTCGCGACCCCGGCCAAGCCCAATGCGCGGCCGCGGCCAGCTCGGATCCAAATCTGGCCAATCTGGCCAGCGCTCCCCCCATGTGTACCAAGACCCGCTTTTCTATCAGCGAGGACGTGCCCGACAACTATTGCTGCGTCGATCTGGTCGATAGCAACATACTCAACTGCTACGAAGCGCAGTTCATATATCAAGAGGCCACTGTGCAAGTGGGCAGCTTCGCCGGAGCGGTCGCCCTGCTGAGCTATCAGCGCAACGGAGTGCCCATGCGGCGCTTGTTTACGGCAGTGCGCGCCGAGCCATCGATCACTTTCGTCGATGCTACCGTGAGCGGCGCCACGGTTTCGATGCGCTGCACTGGCGATCCGGCGGCGACCACGCCGCCGCCCCCCAACGCCTTCTGCGCCGACAACTGGCGCGTTCGTCGCCCTGATGGCGCCACCCCGGGCCAGCTGGTGCTACCCGAAGAGCCCCATACCCTGTGGCTCGACCCGACCCGCCGCGCCCTGTTCGTCGGGCACTTGACGGTGACGGCCAACACCCAAGTGCAGGGTGGGGGAGTCTCTAGCCTCGACATCTGCAATATCGAGAACGGCAATCCCGTAGCCTTTGCCGGGCTCGCCCACACCCCGTTTCTGCCCGCGACGCTGGCCCAGGCCGTGGCCGGCCTCTCGGGACCGGATCCGCAACTCCCGTCTTCACTGGTCTACGCCACGGCCTTCTATTCGAGCGCCGTCGGCGGCATGGTGCTCGGCGATCCCACGGCCGCCACCTGTGACCAGGATTCGGCCACGCCGCGCGATCTGACTTTGGTCCCATCCGACAGCTTCTATGCCCCGGCGTTCCTGCCCAATGGGGTCGAAGTGCGCGCCATTCTCTTCTCCGCCACTCCGAGCCCGCGCGCCTTCGTCTTGAACAGCAACGACTCGAACACGGCGGCCAATCCCGCCGCGATCTCCGTGCTCGACCGGACCTTGCTCTCCGATGGCAAGCCGTCCAACCAGCCCCTCGCCCTCATACAGATGTGCAACGGCCCCACCGGCATGCAGATGCACAACACCGGAGGCAACGACCTCATTTACGTCACCTGCTACGACGATGGCGAGGTTTACGTCGTCGACCCGGTGGCTCTGCAGGTGACCGCAGTCATAGACGTCGGCCCAGGTCCCGTGAGTCTGGTTTTTCCCAACCATGACCCCAATACCGCCTACATTGCCAGCTTCGCCAACAGCAACCTGGCGGTCATCGACATCGATCCGACGAGCCCCACCTACAACCGGGTGACCATGCGCATTGGCCTCCCGCACCCCTACGGCCAATGAGGAGGCGACCAATTCATCGTAGCGGGAATCGCGCAAGGGTTGCCACCTCCCGCGCTCGGGCGGCGGCGGGCGTGCTGCTCAGTGCGGCGCTGGCGACGTGCTCGTCTACCCCACCCATCATCCCGACCAAGAACCTGGACCGCCCGACCGACATGACCTTCGTGTGCCTGAGCATGCCTGCCGGCAGCGATGGCTTGAGCGGCGCCCCCATGACGAGCTGCCACAATCGCGGCGAGCTGGATCCGCCCACTGTCGTGAACGGCCAACGGGTGCTCGGGACCTTCGCCTTCATACCCAACGCGAGTGGAGCCCTGGCGGTGGGAGACATGGATAGCGGTCACCTGGTCGAGCTCGCGCCCTTGACCCCTGGCTACGGGACCTTGCCTATCGGTGGCGATCCCGAAGCGGTAGCCGCCAGCCAAGACGGGTGCCTGGTCGCAGTGGCGAGCCGCGATACTTGCGACTTCACCCTGATCGACCCGGCCCGCTTACTTACCGGGCCATTCAGTCAAAGCAACCTGCCGGCAGTGGCGGTGACCGGAGGGGACATCCAGAACAGCTTTCGCAACGTCGCCGTGGTCACCCCCTCGGGTAGGCAGATTCTCTCCACCACCGGAGAGGTGGCCTTCCTACCCTCGCCCAACCTGGGCGGCACCTGCCAGGCCGGTACGACCGCCCGGGCGGTCGCCACCTTCCCTGGCTGCGACATGGTCGCCTTGCTCGACTTCTCCTTCGCCAATGGCACGGCCACCATCGTCAGCGCCTACTACGTGCGCCCCGATCTGCCCGGCGGTTTCCAGCCTGCCGGGGCCGAGCCGGTGTGCCCGAGCGATTGTACCACGTCGACAAACCTACCCGAGGCCGGCGTGACTGCGCCGACGGGGCTCGATGGGGCCGCCTCGAGCAGCGCAGAGACCGACGGCGACGCCGCCGATGGGGATGCTGCCGATGGGGGGGCTGCCGATGGGGGGGCTGCCGAGGGTGGGGCTGCCGAGGGCGTGGCACCGGCGGGAGGGATGGCCAGCGACGGTGGCGTCGCGCCGACCCATTGGCTCTTGCAGCCGCTGGCCCTGGTGCCCGACGGCAGCCGGGTCTACGTGGCGAGCCTCTATGATAGCGCCGTTACCTCCCTCGATATCGGAGCAACCGGGCTCGCGAGCCCGCTGCGCTTTCCCTTGGCGCAGAGCCCGGCCGGAGTGAGCCGACTGCGGCTCAACGTCGACAGCTACGCCCCGCCGAGCGCGCTCCCCGGCAACCTGCAAAGCCAGGGGCAGTTTCTGGCCGGGCGAGGGAAGTTCCTCTATGCCTTCGCGGCCGACGATTCGGTCCGCGTGATCGATATCGACGCCACCCCAGTGGAGTGTGACGTCAACGTGGTGGTCGACGACTTGATCAATGGCACCACCCCGCTTCCCGGGTGCTTCCCCGTCGGCTCGGCTCGCCGGCGCGCCCTGGCCCGGGGGCCCGGTCTGTCCGTGCCTGTCCTGACCAACCCCGATAGCCCCACTCCCCTGCCGCGCGATCTGGCTTTCGCCGACCTGGAGCCGGCGAGCGGAGACGCGAATTACCAGTCGCTGGCCGGCCAGTTCGGATTCCTGTCCGCTTCGAATGGGCAGGTCTACGTGGTCAATCTAGCTCCGCAGAGCACAGAGCCGACGCTCTACAACGAAGTGACCAATACCGCGACCCACTCCTTCCGTGAGCAGCGCGACGTGGGTAACCCGGCAAAGGACGTGCTCACGGTGTCGGTGGCGCCGCAACGCATAGCCGTGACCTCCGACCAAGGCTACGCCACCGCGGCAAGCTTTGGCCAGGACGGCGGCCCCCAGCTGAGGTTCTGGATCGACCAGAATGGCATCACTAATTGGTTCGGCTACCCCGATGCCAACTTCATCATCTCGAGAACCTGGGACTTGACCTGGGAAGGTATCTTGCCCCAAACCGCGCGGCTCACCGGCGTCGTGCAATCGGCGGGAGCCCTGGGCGCCGCGGCCGGGGTGCTGAGCGACGCCGGGGCTGACTTCCCGGCTAGCGGGGTGCAAGTGGGCGACGTGCTGATGTTCGCCGAGTGCAGCCAAAATTCGGACTGCCAGCCGGACAACCTCTTCAGCTGCCAGGTCGCGATATCGGGCGGGCCCAGTATATGCCTGCCTCAGAACAGCAACCTCGCCCAGGCGCTCACCAATTCCTGCAGCCGCTTCATGGGCAGCCGCATGCGCTACCAGGTTGCGCAGCTCTCGCCCACCTCCTTGTCCTTGAATCTGAAGCTCGACGAGGTGCCCAAGACCGCGCTCAATACTTGCACCGTGGCGACGGAGAAGCGCGACTGCCAGGTCGATATCTATCATGGCGCCTTCCATTGCGTCGAAGTCCAGTCCGGCGATTTCCGTTGCGTCAATCCCTGTACCTACAGCCATAAGGACGAAGCGGCTGGCGACAGTCAGTGTCGTACCGGTAACGTCTGCGAGCCGGTCGCCGTACTCACGCCCGCGCCACTCTCCCAGCCTGGCTTCTGCGTCGAGGCGCCGCCGCTCGATGCCAGTTGCTTCCCCCAGCCCACGACCAGCTACAGCGTGCGGGCCGCCGAGAGTTACCTGGTCACCGGCTCCTCGCTGCCCTCGGTCTTCACCAGCCCACCCAACATCGAGCTGGTCCACCGCATACCGCTGGCGGCGCCCCAGTGCCCGCCCAGCTTCCTGGCCCAGGCGGCAGGCGCGCCGGCCCCGCTCAACCTGGCACCCGGGCTACATAACACCTCGGCCTTCACCTTGTCCGCGGACGGGGGCGATAACCCCTGCCTCTACGCCGAGCCCGCCAATGGCAATCCCGCGCTCGACGGCAGCCCCAGCCCGGTGACCAGCAACCCGATCACCATCAGCGCGTATTTCGAGAACCCCCAGCTGCGTTTCGTCCTCACCAACCTGCAAGACTACGCCGGCGACTTATTGGATATCCACTTCGAGTTCGAGTACGGCTTCCTACCGCTCGCGGTGCAGATCCCGAGTTACGAAGTTCAGATCACCATGCCGGTCCGCCTCCTCACCGGTCCGACGGTGACCCCCGAGAGCCCGGTTCACAACAGCACCCCGTCGCCCTATTCCTACCCCTACATCTATGTCCTCGACCAGGGCAGGAGCGCTTTGACTCCCGACAGCCTCGGACAGATGCTGCGTATCAATCCCCGCGAGGGCAGCGACGAGCTGGCCAGCTTCGACACCGCAATTTCCGGCAGCACCCCCTTCCAGCTCCAGTAACACGGCAACCCGCGTTGAGGGTGGCCGTCGCGCTTTTTCGCGGATGGGCGAGCTATGGGATAAACTCCGGGCACCGCGATGGAAGACCGGGGCTTGCGCGATATCGAACGCTGGCGCGACAAGATCGAGGTACGTCTCGACAATCGCCAGGTGTTCTTCCTATTCTTCGGCAGCGCCTTGGTCGCGTGTCTGCTGTTCGTCTTGGGCGTCATAGTGGGCAAGCGGCTCGAATCGCGCGGTCGCGCGTTGACTCCCGAGATCGAGGATCCCTTGGCCATGCTCGACAAGATGGCGAGCAGCCCCAGAACCGCCCAGACTAACGCCCAAGCGACAGCCCAGATGGGGGTGACCTTTCCCCAGACCCTGTTCGGCGCCGGGGACAAAGCCAACGGCGGGCACGGCAAGAAGCTGCAGTCGCCGGCGTCCATGCGCGGGGCGGCGACTGACCCCGATAGGACCCTTGCCGCGGCCGCCACGGCCCCGGTCGAGGCTCTCATCGCCCCCGGGGCAAACCCTGGGCCAGGCCAGGCGGACGAGGTGGCAGCGCGAGCGGCTCCCCGTCGGGCCAGCCCAGCCGAAGTCGTCATGACCAGCAAAGCCGAGCCCGCCGCCCAGCCAGCAGCCAAGGCGCCCGACGCGCAGGCTGGGGCCCCGCCCAGCGCGGGGAGCCGCATCACCAAGTCCGAGGCCAAGGCGCCCAAACCGGTCGGCATTCCGGTGGTGGCCCCCGGGGAAAAGAACAAGGGCCGCTTTGCCCTGCAGCTCAGCTCGTTTCCGGACAAGAGCGAGGCCGAGGCGTTTGCGCGCAAGCTCGAGGGCGAGCGCCCGTACCTGGTGGTATCCGACATCCCGGGCAAGGGGACCTGGTACCGGGTCCGGGTGGGCGACTATGCCAGCGCCAAAGACGCCATGACCGCGAAGCAAAGCTTCGAAAAGAAGCACAACGTAATCGCCTACATCGCCCAGAACTGACGCCAACCGCACCTAGAACATCAGGCCGACGTTGAAGTGAGTCCGCCAGGTGTCGTCGCCGGGGCGGCGGTTGATGGGCACCGCGAAGGACAGGCTGATGTCGCCCACCGGTAGCTTGAGGATGAGCGGCGAGACGCCGATGCCATGGCGGAAGTCGCCGGGACGAATATCGCCCAGATAGTAGCCCACCACGCCGCTGTCCAGGAAAAGCGAGCCATAGATGGGACGGAAAATGGGGAACTGCAGGTCGATGTTCTGCAATATCCGGAGGTCGCCGCCCACGGGGAGATACTGCACATAGGTCATCCCATCGGTGGCGGGCGAGCGTACCGTCTCGGTCAGGGCAAAGTCGAGCTCGTAGCCACGAATCGTGGTGTCGCCCCCCGCGTAGTAGCGCTCGACCTTGGGCAACAGGGCGGCGCCGCCGAGTGGAACACCTTGGTCGTAACGCAAGGTGTAGCGCAGGCTGAGCCATGGTAGCAGCGGCACCACCGAGAGTCCGCGCGCGAAGACCTTGACGAAGGTGTCTTGTCCTTCGCCCAGCGACAAAGCGGGCAGGGCGACCTCGACGCCGGTGGCGATCTTGAAGCCGCGCGAGGGAATCAGGGGATGATCGAGGCGCTGCCACTCGAGTGATGCGCTCAGGCTCGACACGAAAGTGCCCAGGCGCACGGTCTGCTGGTCGATGAAGGGTCCGGACTCGGCGCTGCGATCGAGAAGTTCCGTGCGTGAGGTGTCGCGCAGGTTGTAGCTGATGGTCCCGTCGAGCCCCGAGTAGATTTCGCGTGCGAGGCTGATGGATCCGGTTCCGGTGTGGAGATCGCCGAGACGGAGAGTGGCCTGCTGGATGTAGGCCAGGTCGACACCCAAACGAACCAGCGAGCCCAGGAGTCGGGGATCTAGATAGCTGGCGGTGGCGCTCTTGAGGGTTGACCCGTAGCGACCCTCGCTGGTGAAGGTCCAGCCATGGCCGAAGAGATTGCGATGCTGGTAGGCACCCACGGCATAGAGCCCGGGTATGTCGGAGCCGGGGGCCGCCTGGTCGGTCGAGCCGCCCATGCCCACCCGGAATACCCCGTAGTGGTCATTGCGCTCCTCGACCTCGACCACCATGGGTACCACCGCATCCTCGGGTCCAGTGCTAGGAAAGCTCAGCGGGTTGGGGTTGTTGAAGAGCTGGCTCAGGGCCAGATTGCGCTGGGCGCGCTCGAGCCCGCTAGTAGTGAGCAGATCGCCGGTGCGGAGCTCGGCCCAGGTGAGGATGATGTCATCGGTGGTAAGGAAGTTGCCACGGAAGAAGATGGGGCCGATCCTGACCTGCGGCCCGAGGCGCACTTGCCAGATCACCTCGATCTGGTCACCGTGGCGAATCGTGCTCGCCTCCACCCCGGCGTAGCGGTAGCCCTGGTCACCCAAGGCACGCTTGAGGCGGACCTCGTCGCGCCGAACCAAGGCCGGCTGAAACGGCGCCCCGACCAGGGTGCGCAGAGAGCGCAGGAAGAACTTGTCATCGTGTGGCAGCCGCTCGCCCGGCACCACGCACTCGATCGCGGCCTTGGCCACGGTGACCAGAGGTGCCTCGACGATGGCGAAGCGCACATGCAGGCTGGTCGCGTCGCGCCATGCGGGATCGCTAGCTGCGGGCTCGGGCACGACTGGCCGCCACAGGCCCGGCCCGGGTGCAATCTCCACGCTCACCTTGGTGCCGGGATAGCCCACTTCGGCGTAGTAGTCGACCAGCCCCTGCTGGTCTAGCGCTAGCTGCCGCATGCTGGCATAGCCGCCTTGGCCCAGCCCGAGCGCGCCGAGCCAGGGATACGGCTTGGTCCGGACCTGGTCGCGCAGGACGGAGGTGGCCAGCGCCCGATTACCCGAGAAAGCGACCTCGCGCACCTTGAGCTCCGGGCCCTCAGCGATGACGAAAACCAGGCGATCGGAATCCTCCGACAGTTGCTCGCGCCGCCAGGTCACCTTGACCAGCATGCGGCCATGCTCATGGTAGTCCTTCTCGATCGCGGCGGCGCTGGCGGCAGCCTCCACGTCATCGTAGGCGCCATGGCTCTGCAAAGTGAGGACATCCAGCAACGCGAAGGACGAGCGCGAGTGATTGCCTTCGAAGGCGACTTCGACGTGGCGTCGTTCCCTGATCTCGAGGTGCAGCCGCACGTTCTTGGCCTGCCGGTCGATACTGGTCTCGGGGCTCTCGGGCTTGAAGTCGTCGCGCACCCGCACGCCCGGGAAGCCGATCTTGCGATAACGCGCCACCAGAGCCTTTTCGTCGTCGCGCAGGTCCACCAGACGAAAGGGCTGGGGAAGCATGCCGAGCGTGTACCACAGCGAATGATGGAAGCCGTCGGCGATGCTGCCGGCCGGAATAACCGTGGCGCCCGTGACCTCGAGCGGCCCCAGCGGGTAGGCGGGGCCGAGATTGACCCGGATGACCAGGTCGACCTCGGCCGGGGTCTTGTGGTTGTCGTGGAGCTCGGGGCGCACCTCGGCCTCCCAGTAACCCTGGGAGCGGAGGAACTCACGAATGTGATCGGCCTGGGCGGCGAAGAAGCTATCCCGCTCAGGTCCAGCCAGGGGCAGCTTCTGTCCGGGACGGAAGCTGAGCTTGCCGATGATGTCTTCCTGGCGCACGCCGCGAAAGACTGGGAAGGGCTGATTGCCGGTCACGTAGATGCGCCGAACCCGGTCGAGAGCGCGCAGAGCGAGATGAAGGCGAAGGCCGTCCCCGTCGGGGACGGGCGTGACGTCGGCCACATAGCCAAGAGCCGCCAGCACCTGCTTGATACGTGGGACGGTGCCGATGGGCATGCCCGCCCGGTCGGCCGCGCCCGAAGGAACGAAAGTCGAGCCCGGGGGCGCCAGGATGGCGACCAAGGCCTCGATCCGGCCGGGTGGGTCGCTGCTGCCCATGATGGCGACCCCGTGGATCTTGCGCAGCACATCGGGCGCCACGCCAGGCTCCGGACCCGGTTCGCCTTGCTCGCGATCCTGAGCCCGGGCCAGGCCAGGCCAGGCTAACAGGGCCACGACCAGCAGCCAGGCGCGCAAGTGGTCACTCATCAGCGGGGGGAGGAGGAACACGTGGGCGATGAGAGTATCAGGGGTCGGGGAGAAAATGGCACCAATGCGACCGCGTGAGCTCGGGCGGGCTTTGCCCGAACGAGCTCGTCCGCGGGGGTTCTAAAGGACACTCCCAGGGTCCTTTTCCAGTCGCGTGAGCTCGGGCGGGCTTTGCCCGAACGAGCTCGTCCGCGGGGGTTCTAAAGGACACTCCCAGGGTCCTTTTCCTAATAAAGCAGCGCGCGTAGCCCGCGAATAGGGTACTCGAGCGTGAGCTCGAGGCTGAGGTTCTGCACGGTGGTCGATATCCCCTGCTGAGGGTAAAGCTGCCGATCGGCCCCCAGACGGCAAGTGAGGTAATCGCGGAACCAGGCCAGCCCGGTCGCGCTGTAGTGCTCCTGGCTCTGAAAGCCGCGCAGGTACGACAGCTGGAGGTTGAACTGGCGAGTCGTCTGCGCCTGCACGGCCATCTGGATGCCGTCCGAACCGATGGTGGGGCGCAGGTTGAGCTTGCTGCCGGTGAGCATGGCCAAGGTGTCGTCGATGAAGGGCTCGAGCAGGTTGGAGACGGCATCGCGCGACACCTGTCCGACGGCGTCAAGCGCGCTCTCGCGGTTCATGCCGAACACCTGACCACTGTTGTTGAGGTCGTCGGTGGTGCGGCCCGACAAAAGGAGGAGCATGGTCTGATTGCGGTCCAGGCCGTCGGTGGTCGACAGGTCGATGGTGGCCATGTTGATGGGCCCGTTTATGCGCATCACCACGGTGTGGGGACCGTCAGCCGCGCCGACCAGGTTCTGGGCTTCCAGGTTAAGCTCGGGAGTATCACCGGCCGCGATCGACTTGGTCGGCACGAAGGTCACGTGGTTCACGTTGGCCGACAGCTCGAAATTGTCGTGCAGGCCGGGAATGTGGATGCGCCCGTCGGTGGGACGAATCTCGCCCGAGATGGCCGGGACGGCCAGGGTACCAGCGATGCCGATGTCGGCCTGGATGTGAGTCTCAGGGGTCAGGTTGTTGGTCACGATGAAGCCGTCGCCCTCGGTGCGCACGCGCAGGGCGAGGGCCAGGTCGCGCAGCAAGGGCTGCTCCAGCCAAAGCTGGCGCTGGCCGCCTTCGTTGATGCGCGGCGAGAGCACCAGGTCGCGCACATTGAAATCTTGCAGGTAGCGCCCCGCGACCAGACGCACATCACCGGCCAGGGATAACCCCGCCGCGGGCGAGCCCGTGAGCGCCACCGTGAGCGAGAGGTCATCAATCTGGATGCCTTCGTCACGGTAGGCGAGGTGATTGCCGGCCAGGGGCAAGTCGATTGACTGCCAGGCCAGCTCTGGGCGCAGATGCGCAATCTTGACCCGGCCGGGCCGCACGCCCTCCTTACCTATGAGCAGCTCGCCCTCGTTGTCGAGCACCACCCTCACGTCGTGCAAGAGCACCTCGTGGCTGGTGAGGTCGAGGGTGCCGCTCTTGACCGAGATCTGGCGACTGATGCCGCGCAGCCGCAGGTCAATTTCACTCAGGCGCACCTGCGCGCTAATCTGGGGATCGTCGAGGCTGCCCGACACCTTGGCCGTGAGCGCAGCCCGGCCGGAGACGTCGGAGACCGCACCAGGCGCCAAGCTCTCGAGCAAGTTGGCGTTCACGTCACCTTCGGCCGACAGGGCCAGATGCTCGGGCACGAAGCCTGGCCCCAGAGTGACCCTGCCGCCGACGCGTAGGGTAGCGTCGCCCACGCTTACCTCCAGGTTGTCCAGAGCCACGAACGAGGAGCTGAGACGCAACGTACCCGAGGGCACCGCAACCACTTGGGCAAAGCCGCGTACCTCCGCCCGCAGGGGACGCACGATGGCGATCGCCCCGTCGAGCGCGGGCCTTTTGAGCGAGCCAGCGGCGCGGAGGTCGAGCGCTACCCCTCCTGCCAGGGCAGAGAGCTTCCCCGCCAGGAGTGGCTGCAGGAGCTCGAGATCGAGCTTGCCCGAGCAGCGAGCGGCGATGGTGTGGTCGCCACTGCCCCCCTTGTCATCACCTTCATGCCTGAGCGCGGCCGAGAGCACGAGCTCGCCCCCCGGGGTCAACAGCCGTACTTCGTCCATGGTTAGGTCATGGGTGTCCGTGCTGACGTGCAGGGGGGTGGCGTTGCGCACCCAGATGCTCTGCCTGGCTGTGCTGCCGTCCGCTTGGGCCAGCGCCCGCACCACGGCAGCCTCCAGACCAGTGAGGGTTAGGTCGAGGGTGGGAGGGCGGTCGGGTTGCACCGCCACGCGCAGCTGGCCAGAAACCGTGGCGGCTATACCCTGGGCCGTGAGCCCGGGCACCAACTCGTCGAGGTGGAGGTCGACAAAGGATAGCAGCGCCGTGACGGAAAGGCCACGAGCGCTGGCCTTGAGCGTTCCTTCGGCGCGAAAGCGGCGGAATAGGTCCCCAGCCAGCAGCACCGACCCATCTGCGGTCGGGGTGAGGGTGAGCGCGGCCTTGCCCAGATCCAGGCCGAAAGCGCGTACCCCCGAGAGCACGATCGTGCCGCCTAGCAGGGGCTTGTCGATGGTCCCGTCCAAGTTGAGATCTAGGTCCAGCTGGCCTTGTGCAGGTGCGACCTTGGCGGCGGCCAAGATCGGTGCCAGTGCCACGCTGCTGACCTTGACATGCCAGGTCAGGCGCAAAGGTTTCCGGCGCAGGTCGATGCGACCCTCGATGGCGAGCTCGCCGCCTTGCCCGGCTGCCTGGCAGAGCTTTACCCTGACCGCATCACGGTCGACCTCGACCTCGATACCTTGCAGCCGCCAGGGCTGTCCCAACACCTCGACCGTGGTGCCCGGGGGCACACGCAAGACGATCTTGGGCTTGCGCGTGGTGCCGCTCGCGACGAGAGAGAAGGAGACCTGGCCGGTCACCACCCCACCGGCTATGAGCTGCTCCAGCGCTATCTGCTCGCCGGACAGACGAAAGTCGAGAGCGGGGGCGGACAACACCCGGGTGAGGCTCGATCCAAACAATTGGGCCGAGCCCTCGCCGGCGATGAGCCCGTTGGCCACGCCCGCGCGCAGGGACGCGATGCTCACAGTGCCATCGCGCATGCGAAACCCAGCCTGCAGGTCGTCGACAGCGGGAAGGCCGGTGCGCCCACCGCCTATGCCGCGCACCTCGATCTGTCCCTGAGCACGGGGCCGGTCCATGCTGCCCGCGAGATCGACCGACACCGTCGCACTCCGCGCCACCGGGGGCGCCCCCACGCTGCTCAGCAGCTTGGGCAAGTCCGACAGAGTAGCGCGCAACCCCACCTCGACCAGCCGCTTGGCCATAAAGACCTTGCCCGAGATGTTCGCGCTCGCCCCGGGCATCTCCAGGCGCAGACCGGTACTGCTGGCCGACTCGGCTGACGCCCTGACCTGGCCACTCAGGCGGACCGTGCTGGGCAGGCCGTGCTGGCGAAAAGCGCGATGGTAGCGCAGGTCGAGCGGCGCTATCGCTATCGACTTTTCGGCCCCGATATTGGCGGCAAGGCCCAGGTGCCCCTGGAGCTCCCCCCCTGCCAGCTTGCGTAGTGCGATCGGTAGATAGGGGGTGGCCACGAAGCCTGAGCAGCCCAGGGTGGCGGTGAGGGCGTCCCCCGCCATGACTAGCCCGGTCTGGCAGCGGCCGCCCGCAGGGGAAGCCAAGGACAGCTCGTCCACCTTGATGGTCATGGTCGGCGCGACGGTGGCGAAGCCGATCCCGGCCCTCAGCACGACGTCCTTGGCCAGGTAGCTCTGATAGCCGACATCGAGGCCGTGGAGGTCGGCTTTGATCTTCATGGTGTCGTAGGGATCCCACAAATCGCCCACCAGGCTGGCATCCCCGGTGAAGTGCAGCCCGGCGATATGGTGGGGCAGGGCCACGGCGGCCAAGGCGTCCGCCGCGTGGCCGAGCTCGACGTGGATCTTGATGCCGCCCACCGAGTTTTCGCCATAGATGCCGGTGAAGAAGCCCTTGCCGACCAGCTCGCTCGCGCCAGTGCGCGCCGACCCCAGGTCGAGGAATATGTCGTCCGACCAAGCGCGTGTGGTCGCCACTCGGTTAACCGAGACCCGGTCGAAGGGTAGCTCCTCGGTCATCACCCGCAGGTAGCCGCCCCGCCGCGCTTGCAATCCCACCACGTCCCAGCCCACGAATCCTTGGCCGTCCACCAGCAGCGAGGCCGGCGCGTGAATATCGCGCAGATCGAGCCCCCAAACCCCCGGAAAGTCGAAAACGGCATGCAGGCCGTCCAGCTCGGCATTGGCGATCTGAAAGACGAAGCCCTTTTCCCCCTTGGCCGGGGGGTGAGGCGGGGCGGGGGCAGGGTGCTCCGGATCGAAAGCGGACAAAAAACCGATGCCCTGGTCGCTCTTCATCTTGGCGAATAACCAAACCGACTTCGGCCCGACCCACAGGTCGGAGAGGATGATCCCGCCGCCGCTGAGCAATGGCCTCAGTCGCACTGCGACTTTGAGATTGGGCACATCGAGGACGACCGTGCCTTCTGGGTCGGTAATCTTAAGCCCTTCGACCACCATGGGCGTGGCCCGGTCGAGCAAGAGGTCAGCCAGCAGGCGGGGTCGCCAGCGAATGGATCCGAAGCAGATGCGCCCCTTCATGGCGGGCAAGACGCGGTTGACGATGGCAGCCAGTCGCGGACCCTGGACAAAGGTGACTAGGACCGCGGCGCTTGCCAGCAGGCCGGCCAGCAGCAGGGCGAATCCCACGGCGGCATAACCCGCAATCCTGGGCGCTTTCCGCCGGGGACTCGTTTCTGGCTTGGCGTCTGACTGCACTTCCTTGCGCCAGCCTAACCCCTAACCCGATGACGAGCCACCCCGAGGATGTGCCACCGGCGAGCCACCGCCGAGCCGGGGCAAGGCCCGCCCATACCCTCACGAAAGCTCGGAAGTAACTCCTTAACCTACTTGACACCTGGGCTTGGATCGCTAAGGTAACCGCCCTGGACATCAACAACGCACAGGCACGTAGCTCAGTGGGAGAGCACTACCTTGACACGGTAGGGGTCGGCGGTTCAATCCCGCCCGTGCCTACCAGCGTTCTGCACCTCGGAAAGCCGAGCCACGACCGCTGCAGAATGCTATCCTGCTCAGCCATTGATCCAGCTCCCGCCATCGAGCCCCAAGGCCGCGCGAATATTCGCCTTCTTGGGCTCTGTTCCCAGAGATTCGCGCGCCCTGCACCCGGAGATTGCTTGCCGTGAGTGAGCCGACTCATCCCCGCAACCAGGGGGATGTCCCTGACGATCCCTTGTCCCGCCTTCGCCATTCAGCGTCACATGTCATGGCCGACGCTGTACGCCGCCTGAGACCGACCGCCAAGGTGGCCATCGGTCCGGCCATCGAAAACGGATTTTATTACGACTTCGATACCGAACCCTTCGCTCCCGAGGACCTCGAGCGCATCGAAGCCGAGATGGCCAAGATCATCGCGCAAGACCTGCCCTTCGAGCGCAAGGTCATTGCGCGCGCTGACGCCATCGCGTTCTTCGCAGCGCGGGGTGAAACCTACAAGGTCGAGATAATCCGGTCGATTCCGGAAGGCGACGAGATTTCTCTTTACCAGCACGGCGATTTCGTCGACCTGTGCGCCGGTCCGCACGTCGAGCGTACCGGCGACATCAAAGCGTTCAAGGTCTTGTCCTTCGCCGGCGCCTACTGGCGGGGTGATGAGAGCAAACCCCAACTGCAGCGCGTTTACGGAACCGCGTTCGCTTCGGCGCAAGAGCTGAAAGCCCACCTCGAGCGTATGGAAGAGGCCAAGCGTCGTGATCACCGGCTGCTCGGGCGGCAGCTCGACCTGTTCTCGGTCGACGAGCTGGTCGGTCCAGGATTCGTGCTCTGGCACCCCAGAGGAGCCATTCTGCGTCAGGTGTTGGAGGACATGATCCGCAAAGAGGTCGTACGGCGGGGCTACCAGGCGGTTTATACCCCCCATGTCGCGCGCGAGGAGCTGCTCGTTAAGTCGGGGCACCTTGCGCACTACAAGGAAAATCTCTTCGGCGGCATGGAGCTGGAAGGCCAGCGCTACATGGTCAAGCCCATGAACTGCCCCTTCCACATTGCCATCTATCGCTCGCAGCTTCGGTCCTACCGTGACCTGCCCGTCCGCTATTCCGAGCTGGGTACGGTTTATCGCTACGAACGCTCGGGCGTGCTCCACGGCCTTTTGCGCGTGCGCGGATTCACTCAGGATGACGCGCACCTCTTCATCCGCGACGACCAGATAGAAGCGGAGATGGCGGACTGTGTTGCCTTCGGCTTGGACATCCTCCGGCTGTTCGGGTTCAGCGATGTGAAGCTCTTTCTCGCGACGCGACCGCCCGACTTCATGGGAGAAATCGACAAGTGGGACCAGGCCGAGGCGGCCATACGCAGGGTTCTGACCGCCACGGGTATGCCATTTTCCGTCGACGCAGGGGGAGGGGCGTTCTACGGGCCCAAGATCGATCTCAAGATTAGGGACGCCTTGGGGCGAGAGTGGCAATGCACCACGTTCCAGCTCGACTACCAGCTGCCCGAGCGGTTTGCTCTCGAGTACGTCGCCGCCGATGGTACGCGCAAACGCCCGGTCATGATCCACCGCGCCCTGCTTGGTTCGATCGAGCGTTTCATTGCCGTGCTCATCGAACATTTCGCGGGCGCCTTTCCCATGTGGCTCGCCCCGCTGCAGGCACGTGTCATCACGGTAAGCGAAAAGGCCGAGGCATATGGGCGGCAAGTCGAGGATGCTCTGGCGGCTGCCGGCTTGCGTGTCGACGCTGATCTCTCAGCTGACAAGCTCAACGCCAAAATCCGTAGAGCTCAGCTCGAAAAAATTCCCTACATGCTCGTGGTAGGGGAACGCGACATGGCGGCCAGAGTGGTGTCGCCCCGTACTCGGGATGGCAGACAGCTACCCGCTCAACCACTCGAGGAGCTGGTGCAAGCTCTCACCGCGGAGGCAAAGGTACCGCCTCTCGAACGCGCCGCTTCACCACAGGCATAAGACGACAGAGTATTCCACCACGGAGGAAAGATCATCCCAAGACCAGGCGGCTATCAAGGAGCGGGGCGAGCCCCGGGAAGTGCGGCAGACAACTATCGCGTCGGGCGCAGAATTCGCGTGCCTGAGGTGCGAGTGATCGGCAGCGATGGCGGCCAGGTCGGCATTGTGCCGACGCACGAGGCTCTGCGCATGGCTGACGACCAGGGACTGGACCTGGTCGAGGTCAGTCCGCGCGCCATGCCCCCCGTGTGCCGAATCATGGATTTCGGCCGCTTCAAGTACCAGGAATCCAAGAAAGAAAAGGCCTCGCGCAAGCACCAGTCGACGGTCGTCATCAAGGAGATCAAGTTTCGCCCCAAGACCGACACGCACGACCTCGACTTCAAGCTCAAGCACATCCGGCGCTTCTTGGGCGAGGGCAACAAGGTTCGCCTCATGATCGTCTTCCGCGGTCGCGAGATCGTGCACCCAGAGACCGGTCAAGCCATGCTCGACCTCGTCTTCAAAGAGGTCACCGAGATTGCCGTGATCGAGCAAAAGCCGTCGATGGAGGGCCGCCGCATGGTCATGATACTGGGGCCGCGCGCCGGGACTATTCGCCCTGCGTCGTCGCTGCAGCCCACTCCGACCGTGGCGCCAGCCTTGCGCCCGCCGAGCGCGGTCGGCACAGAAGGCCAGAGCTCGCCCCCGCCCAAAACCTGAAGGCCAAACCCTCAAGGCTTGAAGACCGGTTTCGCGTAGGAGCGAGCTCCGAAAATACCTTGCCTGCCTCGTCGTCCTGTATATACTGCGCGCCTCCATGCCGAAGCTGAAGATGAAGACCAAGAGCGCAGCCAAGAAGCGCTTCAAGCTGACGGCCAAGGGCCGGGTCAAACGCAAGCGCGCTTTTCTGCGTCATATACTCACTAGCAAGAAGCCTGGCAACAAACGCAAGCTGCGTCACGGCGCCTATATTGCGAAGACCCAGGAACACCAGATCAAAGCTATGATCCCCTACGGTTTACCGTAGGTTAAAAGACCAGGAGTTAGAGAAATGCCCCGCGCCAAAGGTGGTTACAAAACAAGACACCGCCGCAACCGCATCCGCAAGGCTGCCAAGGGTTTCCGTGGCGGTCGTTCGAAGCTCTGGAAGGCCGCCGTCGAGGCCGTGCACCGCAAGTGGCGTTTTGCCTTTTTCCACCGCCGCAAGCGGAAGGGCGACTTCCGCGGTCTTTGGATTGCCAGGATTAACGCTGCCTCACGTGAGCTCGGGCTGTCCTACTCGAAGCTCATCGCTGGCCTGGCCCGAGCGGATGTCACCCTCGATCGAAAGATCTTGGCTGACCTCGCCATAAGCGATCCCAACGCCTTCAAGAAGATTGCCGAAGCCGCGCAGACGGCTTGATAACCCGGCAAGCCTCCATGGCGGGCCAGGGACCGCAGAGCGCGCAAGAACTCGTCCGGTCCTTCGAGGCCCTTCCGGCTGAGTTTGCCCGCGAGCTGGCCGAGCTGGCCAGCGAGCAAGAGATCAGACTCTTGCAAGCGCGCTACCTGGGCAAGAAAGGGCGCGCGACCGAGCTCATGAAGTCGCTCGGCAGCATTCCCCAGAGCGATCGTCCTGGCGTTGGCCTGGCGGCGAACCAAACGCGCGAGGCCATCTCCCGCCTGGTCGAGGCCCGCCTGGCCGAGCTGGCACAGGCCGAGCTAGCGGCCGATTTGGCGCGCGCGGTGGATGTGACCCTGCCAGGACGCCGCCGGCGCAGGGGCGGCCTGCATCCTCTTACCCTGGTCCGCCTGGAGATCGAGCGGATCTTCCAGGGCATGGGCTTCGAGGTGCGCACCGGCCCCTGGCTCGAGAGCGAATGGAACAACTTCGATGCCCTAAACACCCCTGCCGATCACCCCGCGCGCGACATGCAGGATACCTTCTTCGTGGAAGGCGGCCAGGTTCTGCGCTCGCATACCTCGCCGGTGCAGATCCGAACCATGCTAGCCGGACCGCCCCCGGTGAAGATCATAGCGCCCGGTGACGTCTTCCGCCGCGATGACGATGCCACCCATACCCCAATGTTCCCCCAGTGCGAGGGGCTGCACGTTGATGCTGCCGTAAGCTTCGAGGATCTCAAGGCTACCCTGATCACATTCGTGCAGCGCTTTTTCGGCCCGGAGACCCATATTCGCCTGCGTCCCAGCTTCTTCCCCTTTACCGAGCCGTCGGCTGAAGTGGACGCATCGTGCTTCGCTTGTCTGGGCCAGCCGCCCGAGCGCGCAACTTGCCGCCTGTGCAAGGGGACGGGGTGGATCGAGATAGGAGGAGCGGGCATGGTCCATCCCAACGTGTTCAAGGCGGTCGGCTACGACAAGTACGACGTGACCGGCTTTGCCTTCGGCATGGGTGTCTCGCGCATGGCCATGCTCCGATACGGGGTGGCGGATCTGCGCCTCTTCTACGAGAACGACTTGCGTTTTCTCCGGCAATTTCCAGCGGGTTAGAGGACTTTCATGAAGATCTCCTTTAACTGGTTGCGCGAGCTCGCCGTCCTCCCTGCCGGCCTTGCCGCCGACGAGGCAGCTCGAGTGCTTACCGAACAGGGTTTGGAGGTGGAAGGGATCGAGACCAAAGGCAGGGAGCTTTACGGGGTGGTGGTGGCCGAGGTGCTGGGGCTGCGCCCCCACCCCAAGGCCGACCGGCTGCGCATCGTACGGGTGCGCGCCGGCGGTGACGAGGAAGAGGTGGTGTGCGGGGCCCCAAACGTTCCGCCGGCGGGAGGCCGGGTCGCTTGGGCGCGGCCCGGGGCTCGCCTACCCGGCCAGCCCACCTTGGCAGCGCGCGAGGTCCGTGGCGTGCTCTCGCCCGGGATGTTGTGCAGCGAGGTGGAGATGGGGCTCGGCGACACGGCCGAGGGAATCATGACTTTGTCGCCTTCGGCGCGTCCCGGCGACGACGTCGCCGGTCTGATCGGGGCGGTGGACGACATATTCGAGGTCAACGTGACGCCGAACCGCCCTGACGCGCTCTCGCATCTGGGCATAGCGCGTGAGCTAGCTGCGCGCTACCGGACCAGCCTCCACCTGCCGGTAGTCGACAGGATGCCAGAGGAGGAGGGAATGCCGGCGCTGGAGGTCGAGATCGAGGACACCCACGGGTGTCCTCGCTATCTGGCCCGCTTCCTTACCGGGCTTGTCGTTGGACCCAGCCCGATTGCCATGCGGCTACGTCTCACATACTGCGGGATGCGCACAATCTCTAACCTGGTCGATGTCACCAACTACGTGCTGCTCGAGACCGGCCACCCCCTCCACGCTTTCGACCTCGACCGGCTGACCGGCAACATCGTGGTGCGCCGGGCACGCCAGGGCGAGAGGCTGGTGACGCTCGACGGACAGCAGCGCGAGCTTGTCCCCAGCGATCTCCTGATCTGCGACAGTCGCGGGCCCGTCGCCATCGCCGGCGTGATGGGGGGGCTGGATACCGAGGTCTCGGCGAAGACCTCGCGGGTGGTGATCGAGACCGCGACCTTCGACCCGCCGAGTATACGGCGTAGCGCCAAGCGCTTGGCTCTTCCGTCGGAGGCCTCGTATCGCTTCGAACGAGGTGTCGACGCGCAAGGCATTCCCTATGCATCGCTGCGCGCCGGCTCGCTCATGGCCAAGCTGGGCGGCGGCAAGCTCATGCACGCCACCGTCGATCGCGGTTCGCCTTCCCCCGTAGAGACCGTGGTGCGGCTGCCTTTGGCTCGGCTGCACCGATTGACTGGCCACGACTATTCGCTGGCCTTCGCCGCCGATCAGCTCTCCCGCCTCGCCTTCACGTGCGCCATCGTAGACGAGGCGTTGCAAGTGACGGTTCCGACCTTCCGACCCGACGTCACTATTCCCGAGGATCTGGTGGAGGAGATCCTTCGCCTCGGGGAATATGGCAAGCCCGCGCACAAGGAGCGCATCGCCACCAACCGCACCAGCCTGGACAATCCCGAAGAAACCTCCGACCGGGTGCGCGCCCTCCTGGCTGCGAGTGGATTGTCGGAGATCGTCACCTGGGCCTTCGTGGCCAAGCCTACCTTGTCCGCCATCAACGGCAGCGACAACAGCGAGGGCGTCGTGGTCCGCAATCCCATCTCGGCCGACTACGAGGTCATGCGCACCTCGCTGCTGCCCGGCCTGGCCGATGCCTTGAGGCGCAACCTGGCGCGGGGTATGCCCGACGCCTGGCTATTCGAGGTGGGCACGGTGGTCCGGCAGGGCACTACGGCGCCGATCGAAACGATCTACGCCGCCGGCATCCTCGCCGGTCGGCGCGACGGCTGGCTCAAGCCGGGCGAGCCCATCGACTTCTTCGATCTCAAGGGGGTGGTTGAAGGACTCCTGTCTGGCCTGGGCTTCACCGAGGTAAGCTTCGCCCCTCCGGCCACTCTGGCTTTTCTCCACCCAGGGGTGTCGGCACGAGCGCAGAGCCAGGATGGCAGGCTCTTGGGTCAGCTAGGGGAGCTCCATCCCGCGGTGGGACGCAAGCTGGGCATCGAGGCGACGGCATATTACTTCGAGCTGGAAATGGCCGCGCTGAGCTCACCCCAGCCCTTGCGCTGCAGTGCGCCGCCGAAACACCCGGCAATCAACCGCGACGTGTCGTTCTGGATCGATGTGAGCGTTTCCGCTGCAGCCCAGCGGGCAGCATTCATGGCAGCAGCCGAGCCGCTGCTCTGCGAGCTGGCCGTGCTGGAGGATTACCGCGATCCCGAGGTCACACCCGTGGGCAAGAAGGGCCAACTTTGGACCATGACCTACCGGGCTCCCGATCGCACCCTGACCGACGCCCAGGCCGACCAAGCCCACGCCAGGGTCGTCCTTGCCCTGCGCTCGACCTTCACCGTCCAGATCCGTTGAGGCGCGGCCGTCCATCCGGCCGGTGGGGCTGTCCCGCCGGGGCCCCGGGCGAGCCCGCTGCCAACACGTTCGCCGCGGTTCCCCGCGTTCCTTTGACAAGACTTGTGGTTGTGGGAACATAGCTTGCCATGACAAAGGCGGATATCGTCGAGACTGTCTACGAGAAGGTGGGCGGCTTCTCCAAGAAAGAGGCGGCTGAGATCGTCGAAACGGTCTTCGACACCATAAAGACGACCCTTGAGCGAGGCGAAAAGATCAAGATTTCCGGCTTTGGCAACTTCGTGGTACGCGACAAGGGTTCGCGCACCGGGCGAAATCCCCAGACCGGACAGGAAATCACCATCAACGCGCGCCGCGTGCTCACCTTCAAGCCGAGCCAGGTCCTGAAGAGCTCGCTGAACGGAGACGAGACGGTCGGCCCGAACAGCTCGAGCGGCTCGAGATAGAGGGAAGCCGTTGCCCAGACGCGCACCCGCGCCGGTCGATCGAGAAGCCATACCGGACAAACCATTCTTCAAAATCGGCGAAGCGGCCCGGCTGTGCGCGGTCAAGCCCTACGTGCTGCGCTACTGGGAAACCGAGTTCCGTTCCCTGCGGCCGCAGAAGACGCGCTCGCGCCAGCGGCTCTATCGCCGGCAGGATGTCGAGCAGCTCCTCTGTATTCGCCATCTGCTCTACGACCAACGCTTTACCATCGCAGGCGCCCGTACTCGCCTGCGCGAGCAAGGACACGACGAGATGCCGCCACCGCCAGTCCCTCCGCCCGAGGTCAGCCTGGAAACCATGCGCAGAATCAAGCAGGAGTTGATCGAGCTGATTGCCCTTGTGGAAGATGGCTAGGTCCATTACATTTCGCACCACTTTTTGAAAAACTGCATTTATCGGGGCGTGGCGCAGCCTGGTTAGCGCACCTGACTGGGGGTCAGGGGGTCGCTGGTTCAAATCCAGTCGCCCCGACAAGATTTGTCGGTGAAGCCGCTCATTCTTCTCAGCAATGACGATGGGATACGAGCGCCCGGACTGCAGGCGCTCGCCTCGGCGCTCTCTAGCTGCGCCGAGGTCATGATCGCGGCGCCCGATCGGGAACGCAGTGCAAGCGCTCATGCCATCAGCCTGGACCATCCGCTGCGCGTGGAGGAGATAGCGCCGCGATCTTTCGCCATCGACGGAACGCCGGTGGACTGTGTCTATCTGGCTCTGCACCATCTGGTGCCGCGCAAGCCGGACCTGTGCCTCTCCGGGATCAACAACGGCTTCAACCTCGGCTCGGACTTGTTCTATTCGGGCACCGTAGGCGCGGCGCGCGAGGCGGCCTTAAGGGGCGTGCCCGCCGCGGCCCTATCGCTCGAGCGCCAGAGCTCACAAGACTTCAGTGCTGCGGCCGAGTTTGCTCGGAGCCTGGTCGCGGAATTGCTGGGGCGAGGCGCCTCGGCCATCGAGCCCTTCACCTTCCTCAACGTGAATGTTCCCGCCGGGATCATCAAGGGTGTGCGTCTGACTACCATGGGCCGCCGTGTCTACCGCGACCAGGTGTCGGTGCGGCAGGATCTGCGGGGCAAGAGCTATTACTGGATCGGTGGTCCCGAGACGAAGGGCGATGACGTTGCCGGCTCGGATTGCACGGCGGTATGCCAAGGCATGGTCTCCATAACGCCGATCGGGCTCGACCTGACCCACCAGCCCAGTCTCTCCCGTCTGAGCCTGGCCTGGGCAGCCCTGCTCGCGTGAATTCAGAATTTCGTGCCCACGGCGAGACTCGGCACCGGCCGGCCCGGGTCGATGGGCAAGGCCACGAGCACGTAGCCACCCACCAGAGCCGCACTGGCCCCCACTCCTAGCATTACCCCGCCCAGCCCAGGCCGCCAGAGCGAGCCCTTCGGACTGGCATTGCCCCAGAGGGCACCGCCCACCACCCCGGTGGCAAATCCAAGCACCATGCCGATGGCAGCGCCCGGCCGACGCCAGGATCGGGGAGGAGGAGGCGGCGGCGGCGGTGGGCGCCAGGCAGCCAGCCAGGTCTCGATGGGGCGCTTCAGCTCTTCGCCGAGTTGGATCATTCTTTGCCGGGCCTCGTCGACGGTACATACGTTACAGAATCTCGTCTCGGTGTCGACCGGGACCATGGCCGGGGTAGGATCCTCCGTACTGAGCAACCGCGCCGTCATGGCGTAGCTGTTCCCCGTCACCTTGACGGTAACCCGGATGAGGTGGCTGACATCGAGCAACTGCCCGAAGCGCTTGACGCAGATTGAGCCGTCGCACTTCTGCAACTCGGGAAAGCTGTCCATGTAGCGAGCGACATCGACAGAATCAAGCACATAGATCGGCGCGGTTCGGGAAACACCCACGACGAATGCGTCCTGAAGCTGCATGGACAGTGCCGGCGAGGCACCGTCGCCTGCAACCTTGAATTCCGTGATGGCCACCCGCGCCGCCATGACTCCACCGCGGGTGGAAGGCGGAGAAGGGGGCGCCACTGGCGCAATCGGCGGCGGGGTGGTCACGACCGTGGGCATGGGAGCGACGGCGGGGACCGCGGACACGGGCGAGCTGGGCTGGGGCGAGGCCGGGGCCACGAGCGCAGGCGCCGGCACTGGCTGAGCCTCGCTGTGCTCAGCTTGCCCGTATGCATCAGGCGTGAGCGCTAGACCGGCCGACCAGACGGCACTCATGAGAGCCACCTTGGTCATGAAGCCGGCAACGGGTGAGAGGTTGGTCAACGTCACTGCAGAAGTTAGTCGGTCTTTTCGAGTTTTTTCTTCATCCGCTTCATGAGGGCATCGAAAGATTCCTTGGTGATGATCCGATTGAACTCCGCGCGGTAGTTCTCGAGCATGCTCTGCTCATCGGTGATCACATCGTAGACCAGCCAACGCTTCTTGTAGAGGAGCTTGTACTCCATGGCGACCTTGACCGGCTTTCCGTTGCTCATCGAGTCTAAGGTCGCATCTACTGTACCCTCGCTGCCATTCAAAGACTCCTTATCGAAACGAAGGTCATAACTCGGCTGTCCGTGAACCTGGGTGATGTAGTTGCGCTCGATCAGATCGCGCAGCACCGCCACGAACTCCACGCGCTGCTTGGGCGTGATCTCGTCCCAGTGCCGAGCCAGCGAGCGGCGGGCCAGCTCCTCGAAGTCGATGAAGCCGGACATGATCTTGCGCATCTCGGCCCGCTTTGCGTCGTTCTCGGGCGACCACGAGGGCGGCTGCTTCTGGTAGAGCTTCTTCAGCGCCGCGTTAGACTTCTTCAGCTCCGCCAGGGGGCTCGAGCCGGGGGGCGGGGCCTGCGGCGGCCCCGCCTCGGACGAGGGCTCGCCAGCGCTCAGCCCTGCCGTCTTACCAGTCTTCTTGACGGGGTTGGCCGTGGCTGGCCCTGCCGCAATTGGCGCCGCGACCAGTGCTCCTAGAAGGAGAGCGCTCGCCAATGGTTTGCGAAACAAGCTCAACAACTGCATGGTGGGCGAATCTATACCCTGCCTTGCGGCGAGAGGGAATAGCGCGCCAGCCTGCGGGGCCGTGCTACGATCAGTCTGCAGATGTCGCGGGAACTCGAGCCCAAGGAGTGGCTGTCCGCGCTCTCGACCGAGATGCGCGAGGGTTTCGCACGTACCAGGCGGGTACTGTCGTTCGCCGAATACCTCGGCCTCCTTCACAAAGACATGGCGAGGCAGGTGCGGTCGGCAGCGCAGTATCTGCGCGACGTTTTCGACCACTTCGGCACCACCAAGGTGCACCGGCCGCGCGGCGAGACCACGCGGTTCAACCTCTTCGATTGCGGGTGGGACGAGGGCAAGGACTGCCTGCGCGGCCAGGAGGATGTGCAGACCGCCATCTATCGGCTGATTGCCAATTTCGCCCGCGAGGGCAGGACGAACCGACTCATCCTCCTGCACGGCCCCAACGGCAGTGCAAAATCGACGGTGGTGGCATGTATCCAGCGGGCAATGGAGCACTATTCCCAGCTCGACGAGGGCGCTCTCTACCGTTTCAATTGGGTCTTTCCCACCCAGCACGTGAGCAAAGGCGGCATCGGCTTCGGGGGCCCGCACGACGAGCTTGGCGACGCAGACAGCTATGCCTACCTGGACGACGACCTGGTCGATGCCAAGATCAGCGACGAGCTGCGTGACCATCCCCTCCTGCTCCTGCCGCGCGAGCAACGCCGCAAGCTCATAGAGACTCGCCTGGAAAAGGACTTGGCCGCAGGGTTTCGGCCAGCGCGTTATCTGTTCGACGGCGACCTATCGTATCGCAACCGCCAGATCTTCGAGGCTCTGCTCTCGGCTTACCACGGCGACCTGGCTCGCGTCCTGCGTCACGTACAGGTCGAACGCTTCTTCGTGTCCCGCCGCTATCGCCAAGGCCTTGCCACGGTGGAGCCGCAGATGGCCGTCGACGTCCGTGCGCGGCAGCTGTCGGTAGACCGATCGTTAGGGGCACTGCCTGCCGCCTTGCAATCGATCTCGCTCTTCGAAATGCAGGGCGAGCTGGTCGACGCCAATCGCGGCATGCTCAACTTCGAGGACCTGCTCAAGCGTCCGTTCGAGTCGTGGAAGTATCTCCTGGGCGTGGTCGAGAACAGCATGACCTCGCTCGACTTTGGCACGCTCGAGGTCGACACCGATTTCTTCGCCACTTCGAACGAGAGCTATCTGGCCGCCTTCAAGGAAGTTCCCGAATTCCAGTCGTTCAAGGGGCGCATGGAGCTGGTGCGCGCCCCTTATCTGGTCGACTTTCGCGTGGAGAGGGAAATCTACGACGAGCATATTCAGCAGAGCATCGCGGCCGGCGCGACGCGCCACGTGGCCCCCCACTTAGCTTGGGTCACGGCGCTGTGGGCGGTGCTAACCCGCTTGCGGCGACCACAGCCGGACAAGTACACCGGCAAGCTCGCCAATCTGATTGCTCGCCTGGGCCCGATGGAGAAGGCGATGCTCTACGCGGGCGAGGTCAGCGACGCCTTTTCGCAAGAGGAGCAGAAGGAGCTGCTGGCCGTGGCCGAGCAGCTGGCGCGCGAGACCGACAGCGACGTGAACTACGAAGGCCGGACCGGGGCTTCCCCACGCGAAATGAAGCTGGTGCTCCTCAACGCCGCCCACAGCGAGAAGTACACCTGTGCCTCGCCCTTTGCCGTACTCGATGAGCTGGCCGAGCTGGTGCGCGCTACCAGCGTGTACGAGTTCTTGCGCCAGTCACCAGCGCCGGGTGGCTACCATGAAAGCGCTGCTTTCGTCGACAAGGTCAGGGCCGCGCTGCTCGATCGCATCGCCGACGAGGTTCGCATCTCCATGGGGCTGGTGGAGGAGCGACGCTACCTCGAACATTTCGAACGCTACCTCACCCATGTCTCCTATTGGGTCAAGCACGAGAAGGTCAGAAATCCCCTGACTGGACTCGACGAGGATCCCGACCAGGAGCTGATGGCTGATGTCGAGCGGCTCCTGGGGGTACGGTCGAGCGGCATGTCGCCCGCCGACTTCCGCCACGAGGTGATTGCGAAAATTGGCGCCTGGGCACTCGACCACCCGGGCAAGCGCCCCGACTACGAGCGCATTTTCCCCAGACCCATAAGCGACTTGCGCGAAGCCTTCTTCGCCGAACGTAAACGCCAGGTGACGCAGATCAATCAAGACTTGCTGATCTACCTGGCCGACGGGCCAGACCAAATGCAACCCGACGATGCCGCCGCGGTCCGGACCACGCTCGACAATCTGCGTGGTCGCTTCGGCTATTGCGACAGGTGCGCAAGAGACGCGGTGCTGGCGTTGCTCAGGAAGTCCTAAGCAACGCCTGAGCCGCCATGCGCCAGAGAGACGTAACGCTTGCGCCATGCGGCGCGGGCGACGCAATGCTGGCGCGACGACGGGCAGCGGTGGAGTAGTCAGCCCGAGTAGAAAACGTGAGAAAATTGCGGGGTCTGCTCGCCGCCCCGATACTGAGACGTCCAAGGACGCCAAGATGTCGACGCCAGGCGCACTCGCACCATGAGCCGGAGAGGCCGGACGACCCAAACCTGGATATTGCGGTGCACCGCCGCGATCCTGCTGGCTGCCACCTTCGGCTATGGTCCCTACTACCTGTACGCCAGATCGGGGTTCGCCCGTTACCTTGAGCTGCGACGTGAGCTCATCTCCATACAGGGCAAGAACCAGAAGCTGCGGTTGCAGGTCGAACGCCTGGCCCGCGAGGCCTTCGCCCTCAGATCCGACCCCCACGTGGTAGAGGACGTGGCGCGCGCCGACCTGGGGTGGGTGCAGCCCGGGGAGGTCATATTCGAGCTAGGAAAGCCACCATGAGCGTCAGGCGACTTGTTACCCGGGCGCACTTCGAGGTGCGCTGCGGTTTGCGCGCCACCTGGGGCATCGGGTTGGTGGTGGGGATGGTTGCGCTCTTGTGGCTCGGGTGGTTCCCTGACCTGCGCCAGCCCAACGCCAACTACCTGCGCGCCTTGGCCGCTGCTCTCCTCGCCGGAGCCTTGGCTGTCAAGGTTGCGGCCCGCGTTGCCACCGGCGAGCGGCGGCGCAGTCCCCGGCGGGAAATGCTTTCTGACGTCGAGCTGGGCTTGCTGCTGCTGACCGCCACCTACGTCTTCCTGTCAGTGCTCGGCGGCACGGCCTCGCCCATCTACCCGCTCTCCTACGCGCTGGTCAGTTTTCTCGTGACCTTTCACCCCCTCAGAACCGGAGTGCTCTTGGCCGCGGCTGCTCTCGGCTTCGAGGCGGTCATGGCCTTTGGGCGAGGCGCGGCACCTGGTAGCGCCGCGGCCTTTCCCGGCCATGTCGGCTTCATTGCGGTATTCGCGATCCTTAACGTTGCCTTTCTCCACGCCGAGGTGGCCCGGCAACGCCGCGAGCACCGCAAACGTCTCGACAACGAGATTCGCTCCATGCGGGAAGAGGCGCGCGATTTCCGCTTGATCTCGCCAGGGCTCAATGCCGACAGCAAGCTGCG
>Ga0187889_10000637_pt1 | contig 41018 bp, 38 predicted proteins | sample June2016WEW_7_10_2_FD_132992 | JGI IMG/M metagenome (GOLD analysis project Ga0187889, IMG submission 132992) | Peatland microbial communities from SPRUCE experiment site at the Marcell Experimental Forest, Minnesota, USA - June2016WEW_7_100 | ecosystem: Environmental > Terrestrial > Soil >... | reverse complement strand
GTGGCGGCCCTGCGCCGTATCGTCGAAGAGCTGCGCGCCGAGGTCCGCGGCGGTCGAGCCGAGCCCAAAGCGGTGCGGCCCCGTTCGGAACCGGTGACGTTCGAGGCGACAAGCCGCCTCGAGCGCCGGCTCCTCGAGCGCGGCGTCGAGCCGGCCCTGGCCGGCGAGATTGCCCGCGAAGCCTTGCGCGGCGCGGGTGGTCCCACCGACAAGGATCTGCTCGTCGCCCTGGGGCAAGCGGTGCGGGGGCGTCTGGCCACGGCGCGACCACCCTGGGAGGGCGAAACGCGGCGCGTGGTCGCCCTGGTGGGACCCACCGGGGTCGGGAAGACCACCACCATCGCCAAGATAGCGGCTCATGCCTTGCTCGACTCCCGGCTCAAGGTCTCGCTGGTGACCGTCGACACTTATCGCATAGGCGCAGGAGAGCACATCCAGCGCTACGGCGAAATTATGAACGTACCGACCCATGTCGCACGCGACGAGGCGAGTCTGCGCGAGGCCATCTTCCGCTCGGGTGATGCTCACTTGGTCCTGGTCGACAGCGCGGGGCGGTCCGACGGGGCGGCTCTCTCCGCCCAGGCCAACCTGCTCAACCGCATCGATGGTCTCGAGTGCCACCTGGTGCTGTCGGCGGCCAACGGAGGACGGGAGATGCGCGCGGCCGCCCGCCGCTTCCAAGGCTACCGGGCCCGGCGCATGATTGTCTCTAAGCTGGACGAAGCCGACGGACCCGGATCGATATTGTCGGCAGCGGCCGAGGCCAAGCTGCCCATCGCCTGCTTCACCGACGGCCAGCGGGTACCCGAAGACATCCATCCCGCCACCGGTCAGAGCCTAGTCGATCGCGTGCTGGGAGGATGAGCTTGGACCAGGCGGAAAATCTCAGATTGCGAGTTGCCGACGGCCGGAGCGCCGGTGCCGCCGCGGGGGAGCCCTTGCGGGTGATGGCGGTGACCAGCGGCAAGGGCGGGGTGGGCAAGACCATGATCGCGGCCAATTTGGCGGTGCTGGCGGCCAAGCGGGGCAAGCGGGTGCTGGTCATCGACGCCGATCTCGGTTTGGCCAACGTCGAGATAGTCTTCGGGGCCAAGCCCAAACGCCACTTGGGCGATCTGCTCGATCCCGAGGTGGCTATTGACGACGTCCTGGTCGAGGTCAGACCGAGAATTCACATCCTACCGGCCGCCTCGGGGATTCAGCGCCTCACCCAGCTGGGAGAGGAGGACAAGCTGCGCCTGCTCGCGACCCTGGACGGCTTGGCCGACCGGTTCGATCTGGTGCTGATCGATTCCGGGGCCGGCATCGGCGACAACGTGCTCTTTTTCGTGGGCATCGCGCAAGAGGTTGTGCTGGTGGTGACGCCCGAGCCGACCTCGCTGGTCGATGCCTACGCCTCGGTCAAGGTGTTGTCGCAGCAGGCTGGGCTCAAGGACTTCGGCGTGGTGGTCAATTCGGTGGTCGACGAGATGGCGGCGCGCGAGGTGTTCCAGAAGCTGGCCAACCTGGTCGACCGCTTCCTGAGCGTGCGCGTCCGCCACCTCGGCTACGTGACGCGCGATGAAAACGTCCATCGCGCGGTGATGGCACAAAGGCCGATAACCGATCTGTTCGCTCAGGCGCCCGCGGCCCGCGCGCTGGCGGTGGTGGCCGAGCGCGTGTTCGGCATGGCGGCACCGCCCGTGATGGACGGTGGTCTCAAGCTGATGTGGCAGCGCCTCTTCCGCGAGGCCGGCGTTCCCAGGTAGTGGGCATGGCCATCCATCGTGCCATCGCCAACTACGCCAGCCCGGTCAGGCCGGGAGAGGACGAAGCCGCCTTGCTCGAACAGTATCGCTCGCTGGTCGATCGGGTGGCGCGGCGTCTGGTGTGGCGCATTGGCATGCACGCTCTGTACGATGACCTGTGGTCGGCAGGGGCGCTCGCCTTGCTCGAGGCCGCCCGGCGCTACGACCCGGGCAAAGGGGCGTCGTTCGCCACCTTTGCCGAGCATCGCGTGCGCGGGGCGATGATCGACGAGCTACGCAGCATGGACCATTTGCCCCGGCGTCTACGCAACCGCACCGACGACATCGAAAAGGCCAGGCGCAAGCTCGAAGAGAAGCTGGTGCGCGAGCCCACCGTGGCCGAGATAGCCGCCGAGATGGCTCTGGACATCGACGAGGTGGCCGGCATTGCGGCCCTGCTCGAGCCGCACTTGCCCCTCGACTCGGTCTTGAACCGGATATCGTCGAGCGACAACGATTATGACGCTAGCCTGGAGCGGGCCGAGACGGTACGCCGTCTCACGCGCGCGCTCGAAACCCTGCCCGAGCGCCTGCGCATCGTACTGGCCTTGCACTACGATGAAGACCTTACCTACAGCGAAATCGGGCGCATCTTGCACGTGAGCGAGCCCCGCGTTTGTCAGTTACACGGTGATGCCCTCAAGCGCCTGCGCGAGGTCATGGCCCCCGAGGCCGCCGAACATCAGACCGTTTGAGCTCGCCTCAACCGGTGAGCTGCCTCAGGTGGCGATTCTGACCGAAGGTAGGAGCTTCTCGAACTGGGCCAGTGCCGCCATCATCTGGTCGGGCTTGAGGCCCAGATCGAGGAAGACCGCCTCGGCCGGGTCCAGAGTGCGGCGCGCAGGAGTACCAATACCCATGGCGTCGGCGAAGGCGTCGGCTGCCGCCACCAGATTGGCCGAAAAGCGGTGACCGCCCAGCTTGTAGTCATGGTGGTGCGCGGCGGCCTCGACCGTGCTCGCCGGTAGCCTCCAGGCCGTGCAAACCGCGGCCCCGACCTTGCAGTGGTGAGCGCGCAAGGCATCCAGGATCACGCTGGCCATCACCGGTTCGTGCGCCATCTCGGGCCTGACCTTGCCCGTCCGCACGCTGCGGTCGAGCAGCACGAGGTCGCCGATGTCGTGCAGCAGGCCGGCGGTGAACGCCGTCTCCACCGGCAGGCGCAGGCTGGCGGCGATGAGTCGGGCCGCCAGCCCGGTCGCCGGGAAGCGGGCGGTTACCTGGGTCACGTGCTCCTCGAAGCCGTGGATGCGGAACATGGTCGAGCTGGTGACCACCATGAGCACGATATCGTTCACGTTGGATAGGCCGATGCGCACGATGGCGTCGCGCACGCTGGCGATGGGCATGCGCGGGGCGAACATCGGCGAATTGGCCACCGACACGATCTGCGCGCTTATGAAGGGATCGCGTGAGATCGCCTTTTCGATACGGAGGGCATCGCTGAACGACTGCTGACAGAGGGCCATGACCTCGACGGCCACGTCGGGCAGACTGCGCTTGATGGCCTGGGTGTCGAGGCAGGCATCCCGCGCCACCGTCGCCATGACCTTGGCCAGCTCCGCTGGATCGGACAAGCTCGGGACGGCGGTAGGGGTAGGGGTGCGCTCAGCCTTGCGGGAGCCTAACATCTTCCCTCCTTGAGTCGGCACAAGCAGTGGTGCAGTTGAGCCCGGGGTCAGCGATTCGCGGCCTTTGAGTAAAGGACCCTGGGAGGGTCCTTTAGATCCCCCGCGGGCGAGCGCAGTCGGGCAAAGCCCGCCTGCGCTCACGGTCTTTGAGTAAAGGACCCTGGGAGGGTCCTTTAGATCCCCCGCGGGCGAGCGCAGTCGGGCAAAGCCCGCCTGCGCTCACGCGACTACAACGCCGCGCGGCTGTTGCGACGGGCGCTGAGTCGATCTGCTGCGCTGGCCAAGCCCGCCCTCATTGTCATTCTACCCCAATCAAGTCGGGGCCACGACCCACCGATGGCAATGCCCAAGAAGCACAACCATGCTAGGCCAGCCCAAGCTGCCCCGGGTCCAGACTTCCTCCGCCGAGTTGGAGGGCCACATCGAAGCCGCCGTCCTGGAGCAAGTGACGCGCGGCCGGATCAACCTGCCCGCCATGCCCAGGGTGGCCGCGCGGGCCTTCACCCTGCTGCGACGGCGCGACTTCAGCGTGGCGGAAGTGGCCGCGCTCATCGAAACCGACCCGGTGGTGGCGGCGCGCCTCGTCCACCTGGCCAACAGCGTGGCTTTTGCCACCGCTTGCCGGTTGCAATCGGTGCAGGCGTGCGTGAGCCGCCTGGGCGCGCGCGAGCTTTCCTTCTTTCTCATGGACACCGCGGCCAAGCAGCTCATCGAATGCCACGACCCGCGCATCGCCCACATCTGCGACGGCCTGTGGGAGCACTCGCTGGTGGTGGCCATTCTCTCGCACGACCTGGCCGAGGCCCTGCCCGGCACGGATGCAGAGGCCGCCTACCTGGCTGGGCTCTTGCACGATATCGGGCGGCCCGTGGTCGCCGAGATGCTGCTCGACGCGGAAAAGCGGCTGCTGGGTAAGTCGGTGGACCACTGGATCCTGCCCTCGAAGTGGCTCGCCATCATCATGCGTTGCGAGCGGGAAGTCGGGCTGGCCGTCACCCGGTCGTGGCTGCTGCCGGAGTCGGTGAGCGATGCCGTCGTGGGCTGTGCTGATTACGATCAGGAGCGCCCCTTCCGCCTGGCCAACGTCGTCCGCCTGGCCAACGCCCTGGCGCGCGCCAGCGGTCACGACGTGGCTGCGGGCAGCGCCGACGCCGAGACCTGCGCGCAAGAGGGGAGCAAGATACTCGACCTGGAGCCCGACGTGGTCGCGGGGGTGATGGCGGCATTGCCCGCTCGGCTGGCGGGACGCATGGCCTGAGTGGCGTTGGGCGCCGGACGCGGGCCATTGTCGACCAGGGCCACATAAACGACCAGGACGACGTATACGACCACGACCACGACGTATGCGGCCGCGACGACGACGTACACGTCCACGACCACGACGGTATACGTCCACGACCACGTGCAGCAGTCACGGCCGCGGCGCTGGAGGCAGTGGCTAGCTGTTCTGGAAGAGCAGCACGGCGATTTCGTCCATGGCCTTGCGCTCGGCCTGTCGCTCCTCGCGCAGATTTTCGGCGCGGCGGGCTTCGATGGCCTTGCGCAACGCCTCGGTGCGCGAGTGGGCGCCCAGGTACCTGGCCCGGTTTTGCGACAGCCCGTCGGATGCCTTCTCGACGGCGCGCTCGGCCTGCCGAGCTTCGCACACCGCCTGGGCGTGCGCGCTTTCGACCAAGGACCAATGCGCGGCGCTGGCCAGCTTGCGGTGATCGGCGGTTACGCGCTGGCGGGCCGCGGAAAGCTGGTCGGTGGCGGCGGCCACGTTGCGCTGAGCATCGGCGAGCTCGCTGCGGGCTCGATCTTCCTCGGTCTCTCGTAGCCTGAACACCGTGTGCAATCTAGTAGTCCAGCTCACGTTGTATCTGTCGGTACAAAAGCCAGAAACCTGAAGCCCGGATATGTGACGAACACGGTGCCCGACCGGGCCCGCGCAGGTCGGGCACAGGCTGCCGGGCAAAGACTGCCGACAGGCAGATGGGCGTATGGTGATCGCTGCGCCCACCTCAGCCCACCCAGTGAGCAAGTGGTGGCCGGACGAGCGCGCACGTCCGCGACGAGGTGTGCGTGCTCGAGTGTCAGCCTGTCGTCAGGCCTGCGCCAGAGCCCTGACTTTTCTGCTGGCATCCGCCTTGCTTTGCCGATGGGGAAGGTGAACTGACATGGCTGATGGCATCTACGTGGGCATGTCCGCCGCCACCGCCCGCATGGCGCAACTCGATGCCATCGCCGACAATCTGGCGAACATCGAGTCGCCAGGCTTTAAGGGCGTGCGCGCGGCCTTTGCTTCGTTCTTGCCGCCCGGGGGGCCGAGCGACAAGGTTCTGTCAGGGGCGGTGGCGACCACCATAGATATGAGCCCCGGTACGAGCGAGACCACGGATGCGCCCACCGACGTCATCCCCGATGGCGACGGCCTTTTGGGGGTGCAAATGGGCGGGGGCAAGCTGGCTTACACGCGCAACGGCCACATCGTGGTCTCTGGCGACGGAGTCTTGCAGATAGCGGGTCAGGCGGTGCTGGACGAGCAGGGCCAGCAGATTGTCGTTCCGCCGCAGAGTGAGGTGAGCATAGACACCAATGCCGACGTGAGGGCGAATGGGCAGGTGGTGGCGAAGCTCGGGCTCTGGAGCAGCCAGGGTGGGGCGATGGACAAGGTGGGACCGGCCTTGCTCGCGCCTTCCGCGGGCACGCAAATGACCCCGGACACCGGGGGTAGCCTGCGGGTGGGCGAGCTGGAGCTGGGCAACGTCAGCGCACTGGAATCGACGGTTGCCATGATTGGCGCCCAACGCAACTACGATCTGGCCATGCAGGCCATCCAAACCTATCGCGAGCTCGACCAGAGCGTGACCCAGGTCGGCACGGTTCGCTGACGAGTTGGACGGAGGACAATAATGCTGCAATCCATGTACACCGCGGCCACCGGGATGCAAGCCCAGCAGACCCGCCTGGACGTCATCGCCAACAACCTGGCCAACGCCAGCACCACCGGTTTCAAGGGCTCGCGCGCCGACTTCGAGGATCTGCTCTCCCAGACCATTCGCTCCGCCACCGAGCCCTTGCCCCAGGGCGGAGGTCGTCCCGAGCCGCTTCAGGTCGGACTCGGCGTGAACACCGCGGCCATCACCCGCTCGTTTCAGCAGGGCGAGCTGACGGCGACGCAGGGGCCGCTGGACGTCGCCATCCAGGGGCAGGGTTTTTTTCGCATTCAGCTGGCCGGCGGCGATTATGGTTACACCCGGGCGGGCAACTTCCAGGTCGACACCACCGGGCGGCTGGTCACCCAGACCGGAGAAGTGGTCGATCCCGGCATCACCGTTCCCCAGGACGCCACCTCGATCACCATCCAGAGCGATGGCACGGTACAAGCTCAGGTGCCCGGCCGCACCAACCCCAGCGTGCTGGGCATCATCAACATCGCCCAGTTCGCCAATCCCAACGGTCTATCCGCCCTGGGCAACAACCTCTTCGGCGCCACTGCCGCCTCGGGGGATGCGGTGGTCACCAAGCCCGGCCAGCAGGGGGCAGGCACCCTGAGTCAGGGGTATCTGGAGGGCGCCAATGTCAACGCGGTCACCGAGATGGTCAATATGATCACCACCCAACGCAACTACGAGATGAATTCCAAGGTGATCGAGTCAGCCGATGAAATGTTGCAACGGCTATCGCAGCTGCGTTGAGGTAGCTCGCTCATGACCACGGCATGGTTGCTGGCTCTCCTCGCGGCTTCCGGGGCGTCGTCGGATGTCAGGGAAGAGCTGCCGGGCGAGGTGAGCGAGTCCTTGCAGCACGCCCTCGCGGTACCCTCGGCGCGCATCGTTCCCGTGCGCTGGACCGGGCCGAAGGGCTGTCCGGTGGTGAGCGTAGAGCCGCCGCGACCTATCGAAGGGTCAGGACGTGTTCCCGTAAGAGTTTTCGGACGCGGCTGCACCGGGTGGGGCTGGGTGGAGCTTCAGGTTTGGGCCAAGACCTCGGTGACCACCCGGGCGGTGCGCGCCGGCGAGCCAGTTGCACCCGCGTCCACCCTGGCGGAGCGCGAGATCCGCCCCGGCCGTCCGCCGTTTATCGTTCCCTTCGCCGCGGTCGCGGCGCGCAGCCTGCCCATGGGAGCCGTCGTCGCCAGCATGGACGTGAGCATGAGCAGGGTAGCCCTGGGTGATCCCATCAAGGTGGTCTTGGTCGCCGGAGCGCTGGTGGTGGAGACCACGGGGCGAAGATCACAGTGCTTGCGCAGCCGCGACTGCGCCATCCTGGCCTCGGGTCGGCGCGTCGAGGGCGAGATCGACGACAATGATCGCCTAGTGGTGGAGGTGCCCCGATGATGGGTGCGGCGCCTAGCCGGAGGGCAGGGCATCTTTGGGCCATGCTGTGGGTGGCGGTCGCGGCCGGCTGCGGCCCCGCCCACCTGGGCGAATACACCCCCAAGCACCGCGACTACAAACCTCCCGCCGAGGGCAAGGGCGACGACGAACCGGCCTCGCCGGGCAGTCTGTGGCGTGAGGGCCGGCCCGCGTCCATGCTGTTCACCGACGCACGCGCGCTGCACACCAACGACCTGGTGGTGATCAACGTCGAGGAGGTGGCCAACGCCAGCCGCTCGGCTGACACCAACCTGGCGCGCTCTTCCTCGAGCTCGGCTGGCATCACCGCCTTTCTGGGCTTGCTAAAGAAGCTCAAGATCAGCTCGAGCGACTCCGGCCTCAACATCGGCGGTAACTCCACCAGCACCTTCACCGGGCAGGGCTCGAGTGATCGCAGTGAATCGCTGACCGCCACCGTGCCCGCGGTGGTCATCAAGGTACTGGCCAACGGCAATCTTTTCGTCGAGGGGCACCGGGCCATCCTGGTCAATGCGGAAGAGCACCACTTCTACATCTCGGGCGTCGTCCGCCCCATCGACATAGACCAGCAGAACAGCGTGAAGAGCTCGATGGTCGCTGACGCTCAGATCGAATTCACCGGCCACGGCGATCTTACCGACAACCAGCGCCAGGGGTGGTTGTCGCGCTATCTGGGGTGGATATGGCCCTTCTAATCATGCGTAGGTCAGTGCGCTCGGTCGTTCTTGCGCTCATGCTCTGCGTGGCGTCGGCGGCCGCCGCGGCGCCGGTGCGGGTGAAGGAGCTGGTCGACGTGCAGGGCGTGCGCGACAACGCTCTTTACGGCTACGGCTTGGTGGTTGGCCTGCCCGGTACCGGGGACACGCAAATAGTGCTCTTCACCTCGCAATCCATCTCCGGCATGCTGGGCCGCCTCGGAATTCGCATCGATCCCAAGGACGTGATGGTGCGCAATACGGCCGCGGTCATGGTGACGGCGTGGCTGCCCGGTTACGCTCGCCCCGGCACTCATATCGATGTCAGCGTGGGATCGATGGGGGACGCGCGCTCGCTGGCGGGTGGGGTTTTGCTGGTGACGCCACTGACCGGCCCCGATGGGCAGGTCTACGCCATTGCCCAGGGTCCCGTCCAGGCGGGTGGGTTCGACGCGGTCTCGGCGGGGACCCGGGTCCAGAAAAACCAGCCGACCTCGGGGAGCGTCCCCAATGGCGCCATCATAGAGCGGGCCGTGGTGGCCGACTTGGAAAAGGGGCCACTTGTGCTCGGTCTGCGTCGCCCCGATTTTACCACCGCGCTGCGTATCGCCACCGTGGTGAACAAGTCGCTGGGCGGGGACTCGGCGCGCGCCCTGGATCCGGCCGCCATCGAGGTCCAGCCGCCAGCAACGTGGAAGGGCAAACTGGTCAGCCTGCTGGCCCAGATCGAGACTTTGGAGGTGGATCCCGACCAGCGGGCGCGCATAGTGGTCAGCGAGCGCACGGGAACCATCGTGGCGGGCGAGGGGGTGCGCATTCGTCCGGTGGCCGTGGCGCACGGGGGGCTCTCGATTCAGGTCACCCAGACCCCCTTCGTTTCCCAGCCCAACGCCATGGCCAAAGTCGGCAAGACCGTGACGGCGCGCACCGCCACCGTGACTGCGCAAGAGGCGACGGGCAGAGCGGTGGCCCTGCCCGCGACCACGACGGTGGAAGACCTGGTCAAGGCCCTCAACATGATCGGGGTGGGGCCGCGTGACCTGGTAGCCGTGTTGCAGGCCATGAAGGCGGCCGGGGCGATCGACGCCGACCTGGAGGTGATGTGATGCAGCCGATCCGCGATCCCGCCCAAGGCGCCCAGACCCTGGAGTCGATCCTGCTAACCCAGCTCATTCAGGAGAGCGGGGCCTTCAAGGGGACGAGCCAGGCCGGGGGCAAGCTATACGGCGAGATGTTCTGCGAAGCTCTCGCCAATGCCGTAGCCCAGAACGGTGGCGTCGGTATCGCCAAGCTGGTCGAGGGGTGCTTCAGCAAGAGCGGAGAGGCCGCGGCAGAGGGGCCGGAGTCCGATGACGTGGTGGGGCAGCTGCTCCTGCAGCGCGGCGCAAGGAGTAAAAGCATCGGCACGAGCAGCGCCACGAGCGACGCCGCGAGCGACGCTGCGAGCGACGCCGCGAGCGACGCTACGGAATCCGGCGGTCCCGTTACGCCCCAGGTGTCGAGCGGATACGGCAGGCGCAAGGACCCTATCGACGGCTCGTCACGCTTCCACACCGGAGTCGACGTCGCGGCGCCGGAAGGAAGCCCGGTCCTGGCCGCCGCGGCTGGCGTGGTGCGACGAGCGGGCCGGCGGGGCGGCTACGGCAATGCGGTGGAGGTCGATCACGGTGGTGGTCTCAGCACACTGTATGGCCACGCCAGCAAGCTGGCGGTAAAGGAGGGTGACCACATCGTGGCCGGCCAAACCATTGCCGCTGTGGGACACACCGGCCGGGCCACCGGATCACACTTGCATTTCGAGGTGCGCCAAGACGGCAAACCGACCGATCCACAATCTGCCCTTAACGGTTGGGGCGAGCGTGCCGACATACTGGTTGGCAGAAAGCCCTAACTGCATCGTTGGAGGAGGGCAGCCATGATAGTGCAAAATTCGCAGTCGACCAGCAGCGCCGGTTCGGCGCCGTCAGCGCAAAACTCGAGCAGCCCGAGCAGCCCGAGCAGCTCAGCGCGTGCCCAGACTGACACGGTCAGTCTTGATGCCGGGCAGCAGGTGCAGGCCGTCGTGCAAGCGGTGCAGGCTAGCCTTGGCACCGACCGAGCGGCGCGCATCCAGCAGCTCGAAGCCGCTATCCGGGAGGGCGGCTATCAGCCCGATGCCGGACAGCTAGCGGAAAAGATAGTGCAAGCCGCCGAAGTCGACGCCCGCCTGAGCGCCGCCTTTGGAGGAGGATGACCCATGTCCCTGAAGTCGACGCCCGTCTGAGCGCCGCCTTTGGAGGAGGATGACCCATGTCCCCACTCGAGCAAGCCAGGGAGGCGGCCAAGCGCGTGCAAGATGCCATTCAGGCCGAGCTCAGCCAAGCCCGCACCCAACGCATCTTGATCCGCAAGCTCGACGTCCAGGGCTTGTTCGAGCGCGCGCGTGGTCGAGGCGAGTTCAACCTGCGGCTGGCGCAGCTGCAGGAGGCCCTGAGTGACAGCCTCAGGGCGAGCGCGGCAGAGCTGGGCCTGGAGCGGGTGAACGTGGACGCGCTCCATGCCGTGGGGGGAGAGGCGGCTTTGACCCTGGCCCTGGCCCTGTCCGAGCTGCGCGCCTCGGCCCAAGCCCTGCAGGAAATCGACGCTATGAACCAGACGCTCACCCGGAGAGCCTTGTCCTGCGTGCGCGGCTTTCTGGGGGCGGTCGCGCCCCGCGCGTCGGGCTACGACCGCTACGGTGGCCTGAGCAAGGGCGGGGCCGGCGCGCTCACCCGGAGGGTGGCCTAGCGCCATGGACCTCAACGCCATAATGCAGAACGCGGCGACCAGTATGAACGTGTATCGCGCTCAGATCGCCACCGCCAGTAACAACATCGCCAATGCCGATACCCCAGGCTACGCACGCGAGGAAGCGGTCGCCACAGAAGCCGAGCCGGTCAGTGAGGCGGGCAGCAACAGCTACATCGGGTCGGGGGTGACTCTCCAGGCGGTAATCGAGGAGCGGGACCCGAACGTCGAAGCCCAGCTTCCCACGGCTTTCAGCAACAGCTCCTCCTCGTCGGCCGAGTCCAACGCCCTCTCCGACGTCACGGCCCTTGATCCTCAGGCCACGGGAGGTGTCGCCAACGCGCTGGGCTCCTTCTATGCCGCTCTGACGAATTTGAGTCAGAACCCAGGCGACTCGGAGCTCAGACAGGCGGCCGTCGACAGTGCTCAGAGCCTTGCCACCGCCTTCAATACCACGGCCAACTCCATCTCCAGCGCGCAGAGCGGCATCGACCAAAATGTCACCTCGCTGGTGAGCCAGGTCAACGGGCTGGTGAGCGACGTGGCCAACCTGAATGGCGGCATCGCCCTGGCCGTGAACTCCGGTCGAACCCCCAACGACCTCATCGACCAGCGCCAGAACGACCTCGACCAACTGGCCCAGATGATCGGGGCACAGCCGGTGACATCCGACCACGGCACTGTCAATGTTGTCCTGCCCAACGGGACCTGCCTGGTGAGCGGCACCGTCGCCTCGCAACTGACCGCCCAAGCCGACCCGGCCAACGGTGGTCACGTGGACGTGGTCTTCCAGTCGCCCGACGGCAGCACCCCAGCCGCGCTCGATCAGAGCGACGTCGGCGGCCAGATCGGAGGCCTGCTGAGTGCACGCGATAATGGTCTCGGTACCGCCCTGTCCAGCCTCAACAATCTCGCTCTCAATCTGACCTCGGTCATCAACCAGCAGAGCGAACAGGGTTACGCTCTCGATGGCACCACCGGGCACAACCTCTTCGCCGCCCTCACCAGCTCGACCAACGCCGCCGCGAACATGGCGGTGGATTCCTCGGTGTCGGCCGACCCCTCGTTGCTCGCGGCGGCCGGCTCGGTCTCGCTCAGCTCGACGGGAGTCGCCACCGTGGCCAGCGGCGATGCCACCAATCTGCAGGCCATGATCGCCACCCAGAACACCACCCTGCCCGCGAGCAACCTCGACGCCACCCAAACCTTTGCCAATCTGACCTCGGCCTTTGGCCTGGCCGCCAGTACCGCGAGCGACAATGCCACCTTCGACCAGAACATTTTGACCAGTCTGACCAATGCCCGAGCCTCGACCTCGGGGGTGTCGACCGACGACGAGCAGGTCAATATCATGCAGGCAGAGAACGCCTACGATGCGCTGACCAAGGTGATAACGACGAGCCAAACCATGCTGCAAGACCTGATGGATATCATCAGCCCGGCGGCCGGCTAGGACGAGCCATGCGTGTCACCGAACAGATGATCTTCAACAACGGCGTTGCCCAGGCGCAGCAGTCGATGCAGAACCTCTCGCAAGCGCAAAATCAGCTGTCGAGCGGTTACCGAGTGGTCCAGCCTGGCGACGATCCGGCCGCCTCGGCGCAAGCGATCGAGGACAACGTGGCCGAGGCCCAGTATACCGCGATCGGCAATGGCGCCCAGCAGGCCGCCGACGAGCTGAGTGTCGCCGGCAGTGCTCTGCAGAGCGTGAGCACCGCCGCCAGCCAGGCGCTCCAGCTTGCCACCCAGTACAGCAACAGCACCTACACCGCGAGTGAGCGCTCAGCTGCCGCAAGCCAGGTGACCCAGATCATGCAGCAGGTGGTCGATCTCATGAACACCACCTACGACGGCCGCTACGTTTTCGGCGGATTCAAGGATAGCTCGCCCCCCTTCGCCGCCGACGGCTCCTACTCGGGTGACGACAACATCAGGGAAGTGGAGATTGCCCCGGGCCTCTATCAGGCCGCCTCGGTCGATGCCAATGTGATAGTGAAAGGGAGCAACGGCGGCGTGGACCTGATGACGACGCTCGCCAATTTGGCCACGGCGCTGTCGAGCAACGACGTAACCGGAATCAGCAACGCCATCGGCAGCCTCAACACCTGCGTACAGCAGATCGCGACGGGCACCGCCCAGGTCGGTGTGGATCAAGACGGCTTCCAGTCGGCCGTGACCGCTTCCCAAGCGGCGACCGAGAACGAGACCGAGCAGATCGGAAATCTGATGGACGCCGATGTCATGACTGCGTCCTCGCAGGTGTCGGCGGCCCAATACGCTCTCGATGCCACCCTGACCGCGACGGCGCAGACCTTGAACATGACCATGTCGCTGACCAACCAGCTCTGAGCTGGCGCTTATCGACGCTGCTGTTCGTGCCGTAGCAGAGATCGAAGGATGGGGTAGGCGCCCCGCCAAGACGAACAGCAAAAGGAGTCGGGTCATGCTTTCAATTCAAACAAACGTCAGTGCCCTAAACGCGGAGTACAACCTCAACCAGACGAGCAATTCGCTGCAGTCGACGATGCAGCAATTGTCCTCAGGCTATCGCATTAATTCGGCCGCCGACGACGCCGCCGGGTTGGCCATCAGCGAACAGATGACGGCCCAAATCGGAGGTCTCAATCAAGCTTCGCAGAACGCCCAAGACGGTATCTCGATGATCCAGACCGCGGACGGCGGGTTGTCCCAGATTCAATCGATGATGCAGCGCATGAGTGACCTGGCCGTGCAGGCGGCGTCGGGCAACAACAGTCAGACCGATGAGGCGAACATCAACATAGAGCTCCAGCAGCTCCAGCAGGAAGTCGACAGCATCGCCAATACCACGACTTTTAACGGCACCTCGCTGCTCAACGGTTCGTTGAGCGGGCAGCAGAGGGCCACTTCCTACCTTACGAGCGGGACTCCCGTGGAGTTGACCGCAGGCTCTACAGTTGGCGGTGGGTCAGTGGTGGCGGTCGATGTTAGCGGGGCCCAAGCTGGCACGGGGTACGAGCTCAGCTCGAGCACGAACGGCACCGTCACGCTCGCCCAGATCAACTCCAGCGGCGTTACTACTGGCCAGAGCGAGACTGTCGATCTGCCCACCACCGTGGCCGCGGGCGGCAGCGCGACCCTCAACTTTTCTCAGTTTGGAATCTCGTTGACCGTGGCGGCTTCGGGGGGAGGGGGCGGCATCGATGCGACGCAGCTCGAGACCGCCTTCTCCTCAAGCGCCGACTTGACGGTCGACGTGGGGACCGCAGGCGGGGCCGCAACCTTCCAGACCGGGGCCAACCAGGGTCAGACGACGAACGTGGCCTTCGTCAATGCCACTCTAGACGCCAGCACCACGCAGACGCAAATGGCGGCTCTCTACACCGATCTGACTGCCTTCAACACGGCGGCGAACGGAACGAACTTGACCGCGGCGACGACAGCCGCCGGGAACCTCATTACCTCGCTGAACAACGCCCTCAACTACATCTCGAGTACCCGGGCAACTATCGGCGCCGCCCAGGACCGCTTGCAGGACGCCATCTCCAACCTGGGCACGGAGTCCGATAACCTGTCCTCGGCCAACAGCGGCATTGTCGACGTGGACGTCGCGAGCTCGTCTGCCCAACTCTCGCAGGAGCAAGTGCTCGAGCAGGCCGGCGTGTCGGTGCTGGCCCAAGCGAATCAAATGCCTCAGCTTGCGCTCAAGCTGCTCGGCAGCTAGCTGACGGGGAAAAGCAGGCGCCACCTTATTCGAGGAAGTGAGCGCGGACCGCTCCGGAGGACGGCCTTCGGAGCGGTCGTAGCGCGGCCAGATGAAAAGAATTTTTGCGGAGGCAAGGCTGATGATCGGGCTTTCGGCATACCGACGAACCAACGTTTCCACCGGCTCGGCGCCCCAGATCATGGTCGCGCTCTTTCAGGCGGCCCTGGCCAACATGCGTGCCTCGACTGCCGCTTTCGAAAGGGGCGAGCTGAAGGCGGGCAGCGTTTTGGCGGGCAAGGCGGCCGCCATCGTGCTGGGCCTGCACGGAACGTTGAAGGACGAGGTCGCCCCGGATCTGTGCGCGCGGCTCAAGGAGCTATACACCTTCGTGGCTTGGCGGCTGGGGGTGGCGGGGTGTAAGTTTTCCGCCCAACATGTGCGCGAAGCGGAGCGGGTCTTCGTACCCATCGCCAGCGCATTCGAAAAGGCGGTGCGCGTTTCTAGCGGGACGGCGAGCCCTCCTGATCAGGGTTGAGCGTGGATGCGACACCATCCCAGCGATTTTGCGCCCACTTGCGCCGCATCGTGGTTTTGTTGGAAGGTGGCGATCGTCGGGGTGCGGCGGCGGAGGCGGACGTGATGCGGGCGGTTATTCCCGAGTTGCCGAGGGACATGGCCGTGGCCGAGGCGGCCGAGGCGCGGCAGCTCGTGTCCCGCTATGGCTCGCTTTGCCAGGAGCTTCGGCAAGGCACTTTGGCGGCTTTGCGACGGGTGGGCGCGGCGCGCCAGGCGGCGGGCTATCGCCGTCGATCCCCCGGTCCTTAAGGCGGCGAGAAAGCGAGCCGATAGCGGATCGGGAGGCACCCCATGTCAGTTTCTAGCTCGTCCTTATCGTTTCAGAACAGCACCGCCCAGGAGCTCGTCAGTGCGGCGCAGTCGCTGCTGCAGCAAAGTGGGGTGGGCTCGTCACTGGACACCAGCTCCATCGTGTCCGAGCTGATACAGGCAGACTCCGCTCCCCTTACCAACATGGAGCAGGAACAGAGCGATGACCAGACGCAGCTCTCCACCTTGGGGGCCTTGGTGTCACAGCTGCAGTCCCTGCAATCGGCGGCGACCACTCTCTCGACCAGCGGGGTGGTAGACATTCAGCCCAGCTCCACCTACAGCGACTTCACCACCAGCGGATCGGCGACGACCGAGGGCAATTACACTATTCAGGTAAATCAGCTCGCGACCACCGCGCAGATGCGCTCGCAAGCCTTTGCGTCGGCCGATGACTCATCGCTCATACCTGCGGGCACGCTCCAGTTCGCCATCGATGGCAAGGCAACGGCGAGCATAAACACCGCGGGGATGAGCCTCAATGACATCGCCCAAGCCATCAACAACAACATGGGGGGACTCACGGCGTCGGTCATTGCCACGGCGAACGGTAACTATCTGGACGTGGCCAGGAGCAGCACTGGCTACTCTAGCACACCCGAGGCCGCCCTCACGGTCGTAAGCGATCCCGGGCTCGGCCTGATAACCCCGGCCACCGTGCAATCGCAGAGCTATTCCTCGGCTGACAACGCATCGTTGGTGCCGTCGGGAACCCTGCAGTTCGACATCGACGGCCAAGCCACCGCCAGCATCAACACCTCGGGGAAGAGCCTGGCCCAGATAGCCCAGGCCATCAATAGCAATATCTCCGGCTTGTCGGCATCGGTCGTCTCGACCAGCAACGGCTACGCCCTGAGCGTGACGTCGCCTGATGCCGCCAATCTGTCGGTGGCGAGCGATCCCGGACTCGATCTGGCCCTACAGCCAACTGTCCAGAACGCCGAGCTGACCGTGGATGGTCTGCCGGTATCGTCACCCAGCAACGCGATCCAAAATGTCATTCCCGGTCTCACCTTGCAGCTAACTGGGGCCTCGGGCACGACCAACAACGTCAGCCTGGCGGCTGACTCGAGCGGCAGCGAGGCGGCGCTGCAAAATTTCGTGACTGCCTACAACACCGTGATCCAGACCCTGAACAGTCAGATCGACGTCAGCTCATCGCAAGCTGACCCGGGCTCTCTCATCGACTTTGGCATCGCAACCGGCATAGAGAACCAGATGCAAGCCATGCTGTCGCAGGTCGTGGTCTCGGGCGGCAGCGTGCAAACTCTGTCAGACCTCGGGTTGGAGATCCAGAAGGATGGCACTCTGGATTTGAACTCGACCACCTTGGCCAGCGCTGTCCAGGCCGATCCGAATGCCGTGAACGCCGTCTTCTCCACCGCGACCAGCGGCATTGCGGCGACGGTTACCAATCTGGTGAACGAGGAGACCGCTTCGAAGTCTGGGGCGCTCACGGTGGCGCAGAGCTCGCTCAATTCCAATATCACCAACCTGACGAGTCAGGAGTCCAACTTTCAGACTTATCTCGACCAGGAGCAAGAGCAGCTGACTGACGAATACACCAACATGGAAACGACCGTCAATGGGTTCAATGCGGCGAAGAGCTATCTCGACGAGGTGAATACCCTGGCCGACGCCTCGTCGTCATCATCGTAGGCTCAAGAAGCGGGCGGCCTCCGCCGATTTCCCGGGGAACGCCGCCATGAGCAGAGAGACCAAGCTTCGCCGACCACGAGGGCAGGGGCGTTGTTTGCGCGGGGACGCCGCGGCGGAGCTGTGCCGGCGGGCGGCGGAAGCGATCAGGAGAGAGAATTGGAGCGAGGCGGAGGCTCTCTATGGTCGGGTGGTGGCCATGGGGGTGTCGCATGCTGGCATCTACAACAACTTGGCCGCGCTGTATGACCGGCAGGGCAAAACGGAGGAGAGCTTCGCTTTGCTGCGCAAAGCAATCGGGTTGGCTCCCGATGACGCGGGGATCAAGAAGAACCTTCTGAGCGTGCTCGGCCGCAAGGCGGATCCGCTGCTGGCGCAGCGGCGGCTGCGGGAGGCGATTCCGCTGTTGCAGGAGAGGGTGGCCATCGATCCACAGTCGGCACCGAGCCAGCGTGACCTCGGGCATTGTTACGCCCAGCTTGGTGAGCTCAAAGCAGCACTGGAGTGTTTCGCTCGGGCCATCAATTTGGCTCCCCAAGAGGCCACCTACTACAACGACTTCGGTCTCGCCTGCTACGAGCTCCGGCTACTGGCTGAGGCAAAGGGGGCATTTCAGCAGGTGCTGAGGCTCGAGCCCAAGCAGGTAGCGGCCTATGTGCACCTGGGGTTGCTCGCTAACCTCACGGGTCTGTCCGGTGTGGCCGTGAATTTGCTACGCCGCGCCGTCGCCATTGACCCCCAGTGCGCCGAGGCACACAATAACTTGGCGTTGTTCCTGCGTGACCAGGGCCTGCAGCAGGAGTGTCGACGGCACTACCTGCGCGCCATGGAGTTGAAGCCGAGCTCGACTGACATCCTCTCGAGCTATCTCCTGTCCCTTAACGATGATCCACGAGCCGATCCAGCATGGGTGGCGGCGGAGCACAGGAGATTCCAGGCTTTGGTCGGCGGAGAGCTGCGCTGCGTGGTCACCGAGGCCTCCGGAGAGGCGCGTCGGTTGCGGGTAGGCTATCTGTCGCCCGACTTGCGCCAGCATTCGGTGGCATACTTCATTCTTCCCGTGCTGCGGGCCCACGACCGGGCAGTGGTCGAAGTCACCTGCTACTCGACCAGCCCCGTCGAGGATAGTTTGACACAGGAAATCCGTGCCACCTGCGAGCACTGGCGGAGGGTCTATCGTACGCCCGACGAAGCTCTCGCGGACCAGATCGCACAGGATAAGATCGACGTGCTGGTGGAGCTGTCGGGTCATACCAAGGACAATCGCTTGGCGATGCTGGCCCGGCGGGTGGCGCCGGTGCAGGTGACGTACCTGGGTTATCCCAACACGACCGGCCTTGCGGAAATGGACTGCCGCATCACCGACGCCATCGCCGATCCGGAGGGGGAATGCGATGCTTGGCACACCGAACGCCTGGTTCGCGTCGACGGGGGATTCCTAGCCTACTCGCCGGCCGACTGGGCGCGCGCTTTGCCCGTGGTGGCTTTTCCGGCTCGAGATGTGGGTTGCGTCACGTTCGGCAGCTTCAACAATCTGGCCAAGATCAACGACGAAATCCTGGATATCTGGGCCTCCATTCTGGCTGCGGTGCCGCGGAGCGTTCTGCTGCTCAAGGCGCGTGGTCTCAGGGATGATCGCATCCAGGAACGAATACTCGGCCGCTTTGCTGCCCAGGGCCTGGACACGAAAGATCGGGTAAAGATGCTCGGCCACGAACGATCGGGCCTCGATCACATGCGGCTCTACCATCGCGTGGATCTGGCCCTGGACACCTTCCCCTACAACGGTACTACCACCACGCTCGAGGCCCTATGGATGGGCACACCGGTGGTGACGCTGCTCGGCAAGGTCCATGCTGGCCGGGTGGGCGCCAGCATCCTATCGCGGGTGGGCCTGGGCGAGCTGGTGTGTGGCAGCCGCGAGGCATATGTCCACACCGCCATAGGGTTGGCGATGGATCTTCCGAGGCTGGCTAGGGTTCGCGAGGGATTGAGGAAGAGGCTGCTCGATTCGCCACTCATGGACGCCCAGCGGCTGGCGCGACATCTGGAGGCAGCCTATGCCCAAGCATTGAGAGAGCGCCGCGAGCAAGCTGGTCCTGGGGGGGTGGGGCGGACGGGAGATCGGCCGAAACCTGGGACTGGCCGGTAGCGATGGGCCGAGGGTGGCGCTAGCGCCACCGCCATTCCCTGAGCTTGCGTAACACCGTGAACACTTTCGTCATCATCTCCACACGTGGTGGCCGGCTAACGCCCGTGAGTGGCGCCGCATGACGTGGTCGCGTTTGCGATCGGCGGACCGTAAAATGCCTGGTGTCCATCCAGCGGAAGTCCCGGCAAAGCGGCTGCTCAAGCAGAGTTTGCGTTAAGCCGAGATCAGCTAGGAGGCAGGTGGAAGCTGCGCCATGGACAAGTTCGTCAGCCCCGCGTTTTGGAAGGGTAAACGCGTCTTCCTGACCGGCCACACGGGTTTCAAGGGCGGCTGGCTCGCGCTGTGGCTCCAGCAGCTTGGCGCCGATGTTACCGGATACTCCTTGCCCCCGACGACCAGGAACAGCCTGTTCGCCATCGCCGACGTTGCTCGTGGCATGCGCTCGATAGAAGGCGACATCCGGGACCTGACCCGGCTTACGGAAGCACTACGCGAAGCAGACGCCGACATAGTGCTCCATTTGGCAGCGCAAGCCATCGTGGCGGAAGGCTACCGCGATCCGATCGGAACGTACCTCACTAATGTCGTTGGCACGGTTAACCTGCTCGAGGCCGTGCGCCGACTCGGTAATATCAGGTCCGTGCTGGTCATCACCAGCGACAAATGTTACCTGAACCGAGAGTGGCCATGGCCCTATCGAGAAGGCGAACCGCTGGGAGGCCGCGACCCCTACAGCAGCAGCAAGGCCTGCGCCGAGATCGCCGCCGCATCGTTTCGCCAGTCATTTCTCGCCCCAGCGGGCATCTCCGTGGCAACGGCCCGCGCGGGCAATGTCTTCGGTGGCGGTGACCGCGGGGTGAATCGATTGGTTCCCGACCTGCTTGCCGCCTATTCCGCCGGCCAGACAGCCTTGATTCGCAACCCTTCGTCTGTCCGCCCTTGGCAGCACGTCCTCGATGCCATAGCGGGCTATCTGATGTTGGTCGAGCGCGTAGAGGACGGACCCGAATGGGCTACCGCGTGGAACTTCGGCCCCGACGACAGCGGCAGCGTTGCCGTCGCGCAGCTGGCAACGCTGCTGGCCGCGAGCTGGGGGCCGTCCGCGCGCTGGCAAGCGGTTGCCAACGACGGCCCGCACGAAGCGAGTCAGCTTCGCCTCGACGCCTCCTTGGCACGCCAGCGCCTCGGTTGGCGTTCACGCTACTCGGTCGAGCGAGCGCTCGCGCGCACGGTAGCCTGGGAGAAGGCAAGGCTCTCCGGGGCCGACATGCGTGCCTTCTCGCTGCAGGAAATCGACGAATACACATCCTGCTGTGGCCTGACTTCGCTGCACGTCGACGGCTCATCCCGTGCTACCGACCCCGGTCAGACCTTCGCCGCAAACCTACCTGGGATGAACTCCAGAGTTTTAGCGCTCCGTCGATAGACCAGACATTCATGTGTTCGCCGGTTCCGCACTGCGCAAGCCAGACAAAAGGGCCACCTGACATCCTTGCGATCACCTCTGGTGGCCACGAAGGACGTGCATGAGCCTGCCCATGAAGGTCGTTCTTCTTGCCGGCGGATTTGGAACCCGCATCGCCGAGGAAACGCATGTTAAGCCCAAGCCGATGGTCGAAATCGGGGGTCGGCCGATCCTTTGGCACGTCATGAAGATTCTGTCGGCACACGGGCTGACGAACTTCATCGTATGCGTTGGATACCGTGGCTACGTCATCAAGGAATACTTCGCAAATTACTTCTTGCATATGTCCGACGTTACGTTCGACATGCAGAACAATCGGATGGAGGTGAATCACAAGCATGCCGAGCCGTGGAAAGTCACCATTGTCGACACTGGAGAAGCCACGATGACTGGCGGTAGGCTCCTGCGTGTACGCGACTATCTCGGCAAAGGGACGTTCTTCTTCACCTACGGCGACGGATTGGCAGACGTTGACGTGTCACACCTCATCAAGACCCACCACAAGGAGAAGCGCGTGGCTACTGTGACCGCTGTACAACCTCCCGGACGGTTCGGCGCGTTGAAGATCGTCGGTAAATCGGTCGAATGCTTCCAGGAAAAGCCCGAGGGCGACGGTGGCTGGATCAATGGTGGCTTCTTCGTCCTTGAGCACTCCGTGCTCGACCTGATCGACGGCGATCGTTGTGTGTGGGAGCAGAAGCCTCTCGAAACGCTGTCGCGTCGAGGGCAACTGTCGGTCTACAAGCATCATGGTTTTTGGTGTCCCATGGACACCCTGCGAGATCGCCAGTATCTCGAGAATCTGTGGGCCACCGACCAGGCGCCCTGGAAAATCTGGTGAGGGTGCGCTTTGGCCAGCACCATGAGAGACAAAGATGCCGAGCTGATCCGAGCGGAAATCCTGGAGCTTACAGCTCGTTATGCCCGAGTTGTCCACAGCGCCCCGAAGAAGGCAGTCGTCTTTAGGCCGGGCGAGACCAACGTGCCATACGCTGGCCGCCTCTTCGACGAAGAGGAGGTAACGGCCGGAGTGTCGAGCATGCTTGACTTCTGGCTGACTCTCGGTGCTGAGGGCAGTGCGTTCGAGGATGAACTCGCCCGCTACCTCGGAGTTCGCAGGTGCATTCTGACCAACTCCGGATCCTCTGCCAATTTGCTTGCCCTCGCGGCGCTCACCAGTCATCGCCTACCCAAGGAGAGACGCCTACGCCATGGCGACGAGGTCATCACGACAGCGGCAGGCTTTCCCACCACAGTAGCGCCGATCCTCCAGGTGGGAGCGGTACCTGTGTTCATAGACGGCGTGCCAGGGCATGGCAACGCTGCCGTAGAACATCTGGAGCGGGCGTATGACCCGGCGAAGACCAGGGCCGTGATTCTCGCCCATGCTCTCGGCAACCCATTCAAGCTGGAAGAGGTCCTGGCCTTTTGCAGACGGCATGATTTGTGGCTGATCGAGGACAACTGCGATGCTTTGGGCTCGAGCTATTCCATGCCGCTGGAGGTCGCGCGTAACCTCGACCTAAGCCATCTCTTGCAACGAGCGGAATTGAATCGAGATATGCCCCAAGTGTTGCCACGCCTGGAGCAAGGACTTCTCGTGGCTCACACTGGCTCCTGGGGAGACCTCTCTACCCAGTCGTTTTACCCGCCCCACCACATAACCATGGGCGAGGGTGGGGCGGTGAATGTTGTCGAGAACGAGTTGCTCGGGAGCTGCGTAGAGAGCTTTCGCGACTGGGGGCGCGATTGCTGGTGTCCAAGTGGACAGGACAACACGTGCGCGCGACGTTTCGACCGACAGCTCGGGACACTGCCGCATGGATACGATCACAAGTACACATATAGCCACCTCGGCTACAACCTAAAACCCCTGGATATCCAGGCAGCCATTGGCCGTGTGCAGCTGCGCAAGATCGAGGCCTTTACGACAGCACGCAAGGCTAACTGGGCGTACTTGCGCAGTCGCCTGCGGGAGGTCGAGGGCATCTTCGAGTTCACGCTGCCGACGCATGCCAGCGCGTGGAGGGCAGGAGAGTTCATCTGGGACGATTCGGGTTGCAGAGCGGACTGTTCGTGGTTCGGATTCATGGTGACCGTGCGCCCGGGCGCAGGTTTCTCGCGCAACACCCTGGCACGTCACTTAGACGCACAAAGAATCGCAAGCCGCATGTTCTTCGGCGGCAATCTCGTGCGTCAGCCTGCGTTTGTTCGACTGGGACAGGAGAGGCCCGACGCGTTTCGCATCGTGGGCCCGCTCGCGGGGGCCGATGCCATCATGGAGCGCAGCCTATTTCTCGGCACCTATCCCGGGCTAACTTCGGCCATGCTCGAATACGTCGCGGACACCCTGGTCGCCTTCGCCGAGAAAGGCAATCAACCGTAGGCGGGAGAGTACGTGAGTGCGTCGGAGCCGTAAGGGCTCGTATTACTAAAGAAAATGGCGGTACATGCCGAGGAATCGACAGGCAATGCAGGGCAGTGATCGTCGCATTTCGCTCGGCAGAAGTGCAATCTGTCAAGGCCTGCCATCATCCTCGCACAACCGGTCCTTGGGCCACCGCTGCAACGAATAGCCAGCTAAGAAGTAGCCAAATGATCATGGAGGACGTTATTTTGGGGGCTCATGGAAGGGGGGGGGTGGTGTTCACCGATTCGCGGTCCACGGAGTTGGCGGGCTGTTGCGAGTTGCGACCGCGGGTCTATGACGACAGCCGCGGCCGACTTGTAAAGGTCTTCCATCGGGATGCCTTTGCGGCACTGGGATTTGCGACCGATTTCGTCGAAACCTACTACTCCATGTCCCACCGCGGTGTTATTCGCGGCTTACATTTCCAGACCCCGCCGGCGGAACACGCCAAGTTGGTCTGTTGCACCTCAGGGCGCGTGCAAGACGCAGTTGTTGATCTGCGGCGCGGTTCGCCAACCTATGGCATGTACGTGACGCTTGAGCTGTCGGCGGAGATTGGGAACATGCTGTACATCCCACCTGGCATGGCACATGGATTTTGTGTCTTGAGCCGGCAGGCACATATGGTTTACCAGGTCACCAGTCAGTATGACGCTGGCCATGACGCCGGAATACGGTGGGATTCCGCGCGGATACCGTGGAAGATCGCAGCGCCGATTTTGTCGGAACGTGATCGCAACCATCCGGCTCTCTCCGATTTCTCCAGCCCCTTCCTCTATCATCCTGGGGGCCGACGGCAATGAGGATTCTAGTCACCGGTGCTGCGGGGTTCCTCGGACGGCATCTAGTGCGCCGCCTTTTGAGGCAGGGTCATGAGGTCGCGTGTTTGACCCGGAATCCGGCTGACTTACCCGCGGACTTCCGGCATTTGCCCGCGGCTCCAATCGACGCGGATGGTGTCGGGGCGCGCGTGCTATGCGCCGCCTTCCGGCCGCAGGTGGCAGCTCACGTGGCTGCGCTCTACCTCCAGGAACATAGCTTCGAAGAAGTCGGGGCCATGGTCGAGGCCAACCTCTTGCTCGGTTTGCACGTCTTGGAAGCAATGCGCGAGTCGGGCTGCGACGCTATGGTGTGGGCCGGGTCATCCTGGCAGCATTACCAGAATGCCGTCTATCGGCCGGTAAACCTGTACGCCGCAACCAAGCAGGCCTTTTCAACTCTGGCCGAGTACTATCTCGACACGGCCGGGCTGAAGCTCCTGGAGCTACATCTGTACGACAGCTACGGGGAGGACGACCCTAGGCCTAGACTGCTGAATCTCCTGCAAACAGCGGCTAGCACTGGCGAGACCATTGCTATGTCACCCGGAGAACAGAGGCTGCATCTCCTCCACGTGGATGATCTGGCCTCGGCCTGGCAGCGCGCGTGCAGCCTGGTCCGAGAGCAAGCGCCGGGCGAGCGGCGGGTCTACTGCCTGCCCTCCGCCTCTCCGATTTCCCTTCGTGACCTGGTTGCCGCGTTCAATGCCGTCGATCCTTCCCGGCCAGTGGCCGTGGCCTGGGGAAGCCGCCCTTACCGGAACCGCGAAGTCTTTGAGCCTTGGGACGGTGGACAGCCCCTGCCGGGCTGGCGCCCTACCATCTCCTTGCCGGAGGGACTTCGCCGTGTGCGGAAGCGAGGCGCAGGAGAGTCCTGCCCCGAATCGTGGCCAATGGGTGAGAGCCTGCATCGGAGGCAAGAGCAGAGATGAGGGCGAGCATCACGCCTCGAGCAAGTCTAACCGAGCGGACCCCGCTGCAAGACGTGATCCCCCTGTCGACCCCATTTGTCCTCCTCGTCGACCCGGTTAACATCTGCAACTTCAGATGCACGTTTTGCCCGACCGGGGACAGCGCTCTGATTCGCTCGTCAGGCCGTTGGCGCGGGCGCCTCGACTACGATCTATACACCAAGATAATCGATGACCTTGCCGAATTCGACCGCCCCCTCAGAGTTCTGCGTCTCTACAAGGAGGGCGAACCTCTGTTGCACCCCCGTTTGGCCGATATGGTCCGCTATGCAAAGTCGAGTGGACATGTCCAACATGTCGAGATGACCACGAATGGCTTCCTGCTCAGGCCGGCAAGAACCGCGCCGATTCTTGACGCAGGCATCGACCGCATAAACATCTCCATAAACGGAATGTCGAACGACCAATATTCTAGATCGACCCAGACCCGGATCGACTTCAAGCGATTCGTGGACAATATTCGGCGACTATACGAGCGCAAAGGCAGCTGCGAAATATGTATCAAGATTCCCGGTGACGTCATTGGGCCTGCGGATCGCCAGCGCTTCTTGGCGGTCTTCGGCGAGATTGCCGACCGGGTCTTCATCGAAAATCTAGCGCCAGCCTGGCCTGCGTTCGACGTGGAGGCGCGCACCGGTTTCAGAATGACCAAGGGAGTATTCGACAATGCCATCCAGGACGTGCGGGTCTGTCCGTACATCTTCTATACCATGGTCGTGAACAGCGATGGCAGTGTGAGCCTGTGTTGTGCTGACTGGGCCCACAAGCTCAAGATCGGCGACGTCCGACATCAGTCCTTGAAGGAAGTTTGGGAGGGCGGCGCGCTGCGACGGCACCAAACTGCCCAGTTGGCTCACGATCGTAAGAGCAATCCGGTGTGTGCAACGTGTGGCTTGCCCAGCCATTGCCTGCTCGACAATATCGACGCTTACGCCGCAGCGCTGCTCGAACGCATCGAATCCAAGGTGGGGGGCTGCCTTGTATCGGAAGAATGACTTAGGTCGAGACATTTGGGGAGGCCAGCAGCATGCGCCATATATCACCTCGGCTTGCATTTCCCTCTCGGAGCGCCTTGTGCGCCGTACCGGCCAGGCTGAGCGCATGCTGCGGTCTAGGGTCAACGCATGACGGTTGCCGGCGTATTTAGGAAGATCTCAGATGACAGCTAACATCAAACCCCGAGCGGATCTAGCTGGGCGCACGCCACTCCAAGACGTGATTCCCTTGTCAACACCGATGGTTCTCTTTGTCGACCCCGCCGATACCTGCAACTTCCGATGTACGTTCTGCCCGACCGGCGACGCCAATCTGATTCGCTCCACAGGTCGTTGGCAAGGGCGTCTTGACTACGACCTGTACACCAAGATTATCGATGACCTAGCCGCCTTTGACGGGCCACTCAAGGTTCTGCGTCTCTACAAGGAGGGTGAACCACTGTTGCATCCTCGTTTTGCCGAGATGGTTCGTTATGCCAAGTCGAGTGGACACGTCCGGTATGTCGATACGACCACCAACGGTCTTCTTCTCACTCCGGAGCGAGTTGGGCCGATTCTCGACGCCGGCATAGACCGGATTAACATATCGGTAAACGGCATGTCGAGCGCCCAATACTTGAGGTTGACTCGGACGAGCGTTGACTTCGAGCGCTTCGTGGACAATATTCGCAAGTTGTACGAGCGGAAGGGCAGCTGCGAGATATGTGTGAAGATTCCTGGTGATGTCATCGAGGAGGCCGACCGCCAACGGTTCTTCGCCGTCTTCGGCGAGATCGCCGATAGGGTGTTCATCGAAAACGTCGCGCCATGTTGGCCGGCATTTGACGTTGAGGAGAGGACGGGCGTTAAGATAAGCAAGGGCATATACGGTAACGAGATCCGGGAGGTGCAGGTGTGTCCTTACATCTTCTACTCTATGGCCGTGAACAGCGACGGCGGTGTTAGTCTTTGCTTTCTCGACTGGGCCCACAAGCTCATCATAGGGGACGTCGCAGATGAGACGTTGAAGGCAATATGGGATGGCGGCCCTTTGCGCCAACACCGCGTGGCTCACCTGACCATGCATCGAAGCGCGAATCCGGTGTGCGCTGCCTGTGGCCAACTCAGCCATTGCCTGCCCGACGACATCGACGGCCACGCTGTCCTATTGCTCGAGCGCATCGAGCGCACGTGTGTGGCGAGGACCGAGCCAACAGAGTAGTGCCATGCCGCGGGGCGTATTCGCAGGGGCACCATTGGTAGGCTGCCTTGAACGTGGGATGAAGCTCCTCCATATCGCCGCTCACTTGGGAGGTGGGGTGGGGAAGGTGCTGTCCGGCATTGTCGAGGCGTCCGAGGGCCAGCGAGATGGGATTCTCCACGTTATCGCCTGTCTTGAACGGCCAGAGAAGGGGCACTTCATGGAGCGCGTGCGAGCTCACGGCGGCGAGGTTATGGTGTGCCCCGGCCCGCGGGAGCTGGCCCACGAGATAGCAGATTCCGACATCGTTCAGCTGGAGTGGTGGCATCACCCATCTGTCGCCGGCTGGCTGGGGTCCGGGGTTCTGCCCGCTATGCGACTTGTGGTGTGGAGTCACGTCTCCGGGATCTACGTTCCTTACATTCCAACAGGATTTCTGGCGGCTCCCATGCGGTTCCTGTTCAGCTCACCATGCAGTTGGTCCCGGTCGGACCTGATGGCCTTTCGAGCTATGGATCGTCGGACCATTGATGTGGTCTTCAGCTTCGGCGGGTTCGATGGCCTGCCTGGTCCGCCGGAACGCTCCCTTCGTGGGGCCATGCGTGTCGGTTACCTAGGCTCCCTTAACTTTGCCAAGCTGCACCCCAGGTTCTTGGATTATGTAGCGGCTATGCCTGCGTCCCAGCTTCCTTTGACATTGATAGGTGACATTGCCGCCGCTGGACCACTGCTGGAAGAGGCCAATCGGCGAGGGCTAGCACATCGCCTGGACCTTCGCGGATATCGCACGGACGCTGCAGCCGAGCTCTCTGCTCTGGATGTGCTCGCATATCTTCTCAACCCTCTTCACTATGGTACTGCCGAGAATGCCCTCCTGGAGGCGATGGCCATGGGGGTGGTGCCTATCGTCTTGAACAACCAGGCTGAGCGGCACCTCGTCCGCCACGGAGAGACCGGCTTAGTGGTGGAGAGCCCGGACCAGTTTGCTGCCGCGCTTGGTCTGCTCGCAAAGCGACCCGACGAACTGGACCGGCTGTCTAGGAAGACGAGCTGCGAGGTTCGTCAGCGCTTTTCCGTCCACGCTACCGCCGAACAGCTTCGTTGCCACTATAGAGCTGTCCTGGCCGAGCCCAAGCGGGAGTGGAACTTTCGGTCGGTCTTTGGCGCTAGGCCATCCGACTGGTTTCGCTCTTGCCTCGGGCCGGAGGCTTGGCGATTTCATGACGATGGCTCAGTCGACATTCGCGCTCAGCCAGCCGAGATCTTGCTCGAACCGAATAAGGGCTCCGTTTTTCACTATCGCCGCTTCTATCCTGACGATCGGCGTCTTGCTGCATGGGCGGAAGGACTGACGGCCTGCACCTGAGCTCGCGGGGCCGCTCATTGGGGTTACCGTTCTGGTGGATTGCGTAGTCTGCTACGGGAACCCCGCGATTTGGATGGGATATCTCTAAAGGTCCTCTAAAGGTCTATTCGCCAAGAGTCGAGGATCCTCCCGGAGGCTATATGATAGTGCCACCGGCAGAACGCGACGCCGACCGAGAGGAGGCCGTGGACATGATTTACCAAGAGGTCATGTCCAAAGGTAGAACTAGCGCCCACATTCCGGGGCTTTTGCGGCATGTGCTTGGAGATCAACGCGTTCATCTCTACGGCGCGCTTGGTCGGACAGCGAGGTTGCTAAGCGTGCGCCTTAGGGAGGCGGGAATTGCGATCGAATCCGGGTACGATCGACGCGTTCTGGATGGGGTCGACAACTCGGCAGGGTTCCCAGTAAAGCCGTCTGCGAAGGTTCGCGAGCTTGGCAATGGCGACATCCTGCTCATAGCCGCGGGCTCGGCTGAGCTAGTCGAGTCGATGAGGGAGGAGCTCAAGGGCCTATCGGGCGACGTGCTGCCTCGAACATTGGACGGACGCAAGCTCACCTATCTGGCGCAGAACGGCCACTGCGCTGAGCTCACGCGAAAGGGAGAGCACGAGGAGCTGCTGACCTGCATCAGCTACCACACCAAGCCGTTCCGGTGTGAGTACTTCAAGCGTGCCACGGAAGACCTTGCCGCGCGCGAAGTGCCACAGTGCGTGAGGCGCGATGGTTCAGATTTCAACAGTGTCGGATATCTTGTCAGCGAATGGTGCAATTTGAGATGCGCGCAGTGCTGCGAAGCGGTCCCGTACCTGAACAGCAAGGAGGCGGTAAGCGCTGATGAAGTCGTGGCTGACCTGACGAAGCTCGTCGCTGCAATCAGATTTCTACACCGTCTTGATATCGTCGGAGGCGAACCATTTGCCCACCGGGACATCGCAAGGATCGTTCGTGAGGTGCGGGGACTGCCTGGCATTGGCTATATCGCCGTGTTCACCAATGGAACGGTGCTTCCTTCCGATGAGCTGTGCGATGCGTTAGTCTCGAAGCGAATCGTGGTAACGAACTCCGACTACAGCACGAGTCTTGACGACAACCGGCGGACTAAGATCGTCAGGACGGTGGAAAAGTTGCGCTCCCGGGGAGTGAAGGTCGTTCAGATCGGAGACCGCTATTGGTTCAACCTGCTTGTCTTCAAGCCGAATGGCGTGCTTGGCCCGGACTTGAGGAGGAACTATTCAGACTGCTTCCTCGAGAGCTGCCGACGCCTCTATAGGGGGACGCTGTACCACTGCGCTGTCCAGGCCGCCGGCATTAAGCTTGGAAAACTTCCCAGGAGGAACGTTCTGGACCTTCACCGGCAGGATGATGAAGCAACTAGCGCCGAGCTGGAGGCCTTCGAACACGAGGAGTTCATAGAGTCATGCCGCTCATGCCCGTTGCCGGCAGGCCCGGCAGAGGTTGTTGCCGCTCGACAACTGGATCCCGAAGAGGTTAGGGCGTTCGCCCGATAGGCGCAGGAGACGTCTGGAAACGATGAAGCCTTCGCCGGCAGTGCAGTTTTCCGGAGCCCAAGGTCTTCTAGCCACATTGGGTGCCATTCAGCCGCAGGCGATCGCAGTGTACGGGCTAGGGGTTGTGGCGCAAAATGTGTTAAGCGCGTTGCGGCAATACCGTGTCGTCGGCCTGATGGACAAGGATCCGAGCAACCGCGGCAGATCATGGTACGGGCACGTCGTACTGGGAGACGACGATCTTAGTCGTCTCGGCGTAAAAGCCATTGTCATCGCGGCTTCCGACGTGTACTGGGGCACCATCGCGGACCGGATTGCCCCTTTGTGCAGGAGGCTCGGCATTGCGACGGTGTTCCTCAATGGTGAGCTAGCTGGGAAGAGCACGGGGGAGCTCTGGGCACCCTTGACGGATGTGGTCGAGCGAACCATTTTGGACAAGGAGATCGTAGAACATGATGTCATCTCCTTCGACCTCTTTGAGACTCTTGTCACTCGATTGGTGTCCCGGCCAGATGAACTGCTGGAGCTGGCGGTAGCGCGAGCTAGTGCTGAGGCGGCCGCAAAGGAAGACTTGCTTCACGCTCGGAAGGCTGCGGAAACGAAATGCAGGGCACGTTGGGGTGCCTTCACCTTTTCATTGACGACGATATACGACGAAATGAAATCTGCCAACGGGATTACGGAGAGAGTGGGCAACGCGCTGCGCTGCTCGGAATTGGAGGTCGAGGAAGACCTCGCAAGGCCAAGACGCGCGATGCTGCAGGTACTTCAGGAAAGTCTGGCAGCCGGCAAGGAGGTTTGCATAACGACCGACACGCATTTGCCCAGAGAAAGTCTGACGGCTATCCTAAGGCGCTGCGGCCTAAACGACATGCCACGCCTCCTGGTGTCATGGGAGGAAGGTGGGAGCAAGGCCAACGGCAAGCTGTTTTCGCGCCTCAAGGATCAGTATCCTAAGGCAAGGATCGTGCATTTCGGCGATCAACGAGACTCAGACGTCCAGCAGGCCAATCGGAGTGGGGTCGACGCTTGCCGCATCGCTTCGCCCGTGGAATGCGTGCTTGCTAGCCGCTGGCGTCCCGTACTTACCCAAGCCCGCACGACGCACGACGGCGTTGTCACTGGCTTGGTTGCGCGGCACCTATTCGAGGACCCATTCGCGCGGCGCCTCGGCGACGGCCGAATCGAGGTGGCGAGCCTGCGTCGCTTTGGCTATCTCTTCTTCGGCCCATTGCTCCTGGCATGGCTGGGGTGGCTTGCAAGGATGTTGCGCTCGCGGCCGGCAGACACGGTTCTGTTCCTCGCCCGGGAGGGCTATTTGTTGACCACACTCTACAACTGGCTGCGGATAGAGGCAGATTGGCACGACCTGCCGGAGGGGATCTATTTCGCGACATCAAGGCGCATGGCAGTCGTGGCCGCCCTGCGCGCGCGCGACGATGTCGCGTCCCTGCTTCGGGAGGACTTCTCCGGAAGTAGCGAGGAGCTTCTGCGTCTGCGCTGTGGCTTGGCTGACAACCGTGGCAGTAGCGACGACGCTTTGACCAACACCGACCCGAAGACGATTCCGTTACTGAATCAGCACATGGGCCGCATCCTGGCCAACGCCGCCAGCGAGCGTGAGAGGTACTTGGCCTATATCGAGAGGTTGGGCATCAAGAGCTCCAGCCGCGTAGCCTTGGCAGACCTGGGAATTAAGGGATCGATTCAGGATGCCCTCCAGCGAATGCTCGGTCGTGCCCTCTCGGGCTACTACATTACCGGCTTTTTCGGGGCGTCCAATCCATTTGGAATGCACGATAACACCTTCGCCCTATTCCCTGGACCATCAAGCATGGTTTACCGCTATCACATTCTTAGTGAGTCGGTGCTCGTCGCTCCTCACGGCATGTGCCTCCATATCGGGCCAGATGGCGCGGTAGTTCATGCTCCTGCACGGATGAACCAGAACCTCTTTGCGAAAAAGGCGGAGATTCACCAAGGAATTCGTGAGTTTGTCGCTGATTGGCTGTCAGCCGGCATCGATCCGGCCTCTGCCCAATTATCTCCCGGCCTCATCGAATGGCTCTTTGCTCAGGCCATGAGCGAAACGATAGCCTTGAGCGATGAGGTTAGATCGACGTTCTACGTGGACGAGCTCTATCGAGCCGCAACAGAAAGGCGGATATGGGACTAAGCGCTGCGGAACCGAAGAGGACGGCCGCCAATTCCAAGGCAGCCGTCCTGGCGCGGCTGGATGGCAAGAAGATCGTGATATATGGTGCGGGCAGCGCGGGTTGCCTCTTGCTGAAGCTACTGAACGAGGCTGGGATGACCGTGGCCTGCTTTGTCGACAAGAGCGCTTCCCGCATACGTAGCGTAGGCAAGGTTCCGGTCTATGCCCCGGAATATATTGCCGACCTGGCAAGGGAAAAGGGATACGTGCTCATCGTCGCCATCAACTCCAAGCACGCCTGGGCAAATCTTAGCGCCCATCTGACCACGCAGTATCCCGCGTTGTTGCGGCCGCTTTGTGGTCAAGACGTCATCAGCGCCCTCGCGCCTCCTCATTGCCAAAACAAGCTATGGCTGGGGCAGCGACTTGATCTCCGTGATTGCATGTGCTGCCGGGCAGATCCCTGCGGATGCCGGGTCTTTCGGAAAGCGGCACGGAATATTGCCGTCTCGAACGCAAAACTGGACACCGACGTCCCAAAGCTTCGGGATTTCGCGCTGTTTGTTACCAACAGGTGCACGCTGCGATGCGTGCACTGTGTCGAGAAGCTGCCATACTACAAGCATAGGGAAGCGGAATCGGCGGCGCGCGCACTTTCCTCTGTGCGCAAGCTCGTCGGTGCGTGCGGCCCCGTCTATCGTCTTTCCATCACCGGTGGCGAGCCACTGCTGAACACAAACTTGCCGCAAATACTAGATGGGCTCCTGACTATGCCTGGCATTGGATACATATACCTCTATACCACGGGCACGGTGATACCAAGGGCGCCATTACTGGCCAAGCTGCGCGACTCGCGAATCGCCGTGAACGTGTCAGACTATGGCGACCACCTCCCGATTAGGCTGCGAGAAAAGCAGGCGACCTTTCTGCGCACGCTTAACGACTATCAAGTGGCCTACCGTGCTTTTGGCAACAAACTATGGTTCGACCTGGGTCAGTTCGAACCGCTTAACCTAGGCGTCGGAACGCTACGAGAGTCGTTCGCAAATTGCGCGTTTGCGAATTGCATTACCATTTGTGATGGCGTACTCTATCGTTGTCCGCATCAGCTAGCAGGCATCCGACTCGGTTGTTGCCCCTCAGAATTGGGTCAGACAGTCAATGTCAACCATCTCGAAGGTCACTCACTGGCCCAGGCAGTCACACGGTTCCTTGCCCTCGAGTTCATCAATGCTTGCGGGTGTTGCAGGCTGTCGATTGGCGCGCAGGAGGTTCCTGCGGCCATCCAGTGCCGCGAAGGCGGTTTGGACCAGCTAGGCAAGCGAAATGGACATGCGAGCTGATTGCCCTCCTTATCGTCGCTTGAGCGCAGATGAGTGCTATTTGACAGTGCAATGCGGAGAGGGTCGAGAACACCCCGTCGAATTCCCTCCTGTAAACTGGCTGGAGATATCGCCGCTGGAGGACGTGAGCCCACGAACTGATCTATTCCTTCCTCTGCAAGACCAGCTGCCTTAGGCTGGAGCCGAGTTTTCCAAGGTGCGCATGTTCCAATCAAAACCACTCCCGGATTCACGTGAAGCACTTCTTCTGCTCGACAAATTGAGCAACCGAAGTCCCTCATGTCGTCCCCGGCCAGTCGATGGGCCTGTCGTTCTGTACGGCGCCGGCAAGTTGGGCCGGCTTGCAGCGGAATTGTTCACGCGCCTGGGCATTCCCATCGCATATGCCATCGATCGTGCTTGTCTTCCGAAGCAACTCCTGCTGGGCAAGATTCCCGTGTACCGGCTCGACAACGCTCCCGTGTGTGACCGCTCTAGCTACACGGTGGCGGTAAGCGTTGCCCTATCTCCGATTTCTCCGATCCGAGCGCATCTTCGCCAATTGGGCTGGACTCAGGCATGGCCCTTTTACGATATTGCACAGACGTACGCTGATCGAGTGCCACTCAACAACGGGTGGTTTACCGGACCGCTTACCAGCAGTGACTACTCCCAGGTCGCGCATACGGTGAGGGCGTGGGAAGACAGCGTGTCTCGAGCGGCATATTTGCAATTTCTCGCTTGGCGGATCCACCGCGAGGAGTGGGGATTTGACGGCGCCCCGGTGTTAACGGAGGATCGCTACTTTATTCCGCCGATCCTGGCGGCGCTTAGAAGAGGCGACAGTTTTCTGGACGCGGGGGCCTACGACGGGTCCATTAGTCAACGTTTCATTGATCTAACCCAGGGTGCCTTTGGCCAAGTTTACGCTATTGAGCCAGACCGGAACAACATGGCGCTACTGAGGACGTGGCGGGAGACGCTACCGGCGGACCGGGCGGGAAGAGTAGTGTTGCTCTCCCAGGCGCTCTCCGACATTAGCGGCACTTTGCCATTCTCCCACGGTTATGGATTGGCGTCTCGTCTGATGACTGGCTGTGGTGAGAGCGCCGACGCGACAACGCTAGACAAATTAGGGCTTTCCTTCACCTTTGCAAAGCTCCATCTTGAGGGAGAGGAATTGGGTGCGCTAATTGGCGGCATGTGCTCTTTCGCCCATAATCGGCCCATTATTGCTGTCACGGCGGATCACAATAGAGACGGGTTGTGGCGGGTGCCGACATTCTTGATTGACCGACTTCCAGAGTATCGCGCTTTGTTTAGGCTGCATGCCTGGTGTGGTACTGGCGCGGTTGTGTACATGATTCCGAATGAGAGGTGGAAGTCGTGAGACTTTCGCTGGTCTTGGCCACTCACCGGTCGACCAACACAGCGCTTTCAAGAATCTGCGAATGGGCGTCCTTGGACCCCGCTCGCTTCGAGTTTGTGGTAAGGGATAACTCGGAAGACGAACGGAAGAGGTCGTTTCTTAGCGCGATTGACTCCGGATGTATGCGCTTGCACTTCGTCAAGCAGTGCCCGATGGGCGAAAACATGAGAGAGGCATTGGCACTCGCCACCGGTGACTTTGTCTTCCTGGTTTCCGATGATGATTGGCTATCCACGCGGGGGCTGACGGGTCTATACGAGATGGCTGATAGCATAGGTGATGATAGGTCTGTCGGCTGTTTGATTGGAGATTACCTCGTCGAGTCACGTCAGGGCAGCTGTCTTTTCAGGTACTGCGGCCTGGATGCCGTAGACCGGATTGGGAGGATTGGTAGCTACCTGAAGGCTAACTCGCCGAATATGTTGAACTATTGCGCGGCAAGGCGGGAGTACGGTAACTTGTGCAAATCGCTATTCGAGAGGTTTCCCTACCAATTCTCTTTCGATGACCAGCTAGTCTCCCTTCTATATTTGACGCTTGGAAGGGTTGCTCAGGTGAGACGGGTCGTTTATGGCTATGACTTGGGCGAATGGGAGACGACCGAGAAGGCGCTGGCGAAGGACCGGTCATTCTACGTCGATAGCGGCTTGCCGGCGGAGTATGATCGACTTCACTATCTTCTGCTGGGTCTGGAGGGGGCCTTGCTGCTTCAGTCGAAGCTTGTGGCAGAGAGGGTGGCGGGTGACAATTCGACGGCGGCCTCCTTGTGGTTCAAGACGATGTACTGGAAGTTTGCCCATTATAGTCGCGAGGTTGGCTATGAGCAAAACGCGGCAAATGCTGCGACGCAGAGACTGAAGGAGAGTTTGGCGGGACGCAAGGAGGTTGAGGTGAGACAGTTGTTGCTTGACGTTTGCGAGACGTTTAGGGTGTGTGATCCAGCGGGAGCTCAGCGGTACTTTGATTTTTGGTCGTCGCTTTAATGCTATAGGTCGAAGGCTGGCCGCGTAGAGGCGTGAGAAGGACCTCTTACCCCTCTTTTCCCCCCCCCTCCCGGAGCTTTTCCGCGAGCAAAGCGAGGCAGGCCCTTTCCTCTAGCTTCTCCGAGACCGTTGCGGGCAGCTGCAACGCCGTCCCGACCAGGTAGCGTAGGGCGAACAGGGTGGCGGCTTCGGTCAAGGCCGCTGGCACCGGGATCTCCAGGGAGCGATTCCGTCGGAGGACTTCGAAGCGCTCGCCCGCAGCCCGGCGCTCGTAGGTGGCCCGGAGGAACCATGGCCCCCAGTGCATTTGCCGGCCGATGAAGTAGTTGCGCATCTCATTGAAGGTCAGGTTGCGCTGAAGGAATCCCTGGAGCGGCGGTGACTCGCCGTGGCCGGCCTGATTTGCCATTCGGTCTTCGTCCGTGTGGTCAAGGAAGTTGAATCCACTCGGGCTGATTTCTCGACGCGCGAAGCCAGCTCTTACCAAGCGATCGTAGAAGTCCTCATCGTCCCGGCCATAGGCGCGGATGACCTCGGAGTAGCCATTGGTCTTTGCGAACTGCTGCTTTGACAGGACACACTGCCCGTTGACGGACGGCTTGCCTACCGCGCGCCCGGATTTCCAGTAGCCGGCATAGAATGTGTTCCCATCTGGCTGAATTTCCTGCACGGCCTGGCCGGGTATGCAGTCCGCGTCGCACTTCAGGATGTGTTCATAGCGGGAAAGCGCGATGCCGAGATTGTAGGCGTAAGAGAGAATCCAGCGGGGCTCGTCCTCCACGCGAATGACCCTGACGCGGGGGTCTAGGCTAGTTAGGTCTACGAGAGACTTGCTGTTGCTCCAATCGACTACGAGGACCTCGCCCACGTTGGTTAGGGCGAGCCACTGTGGGAGAGATTGGCGCAGGTGCGCCTCGCGATTCATGCACGCAGTGACGAGGGACAACATGGCATGATATCTGAGCTATCGGCTGCTCCGCAGAAGTCTGGAGGCTGGCGCGGCGCCGCAGGGCAGGTAGCTGGGTGGGCTTTCCGTGGCAAATAGGGCTCGCATCTAGGGGTCCTTTCAACTGGTTGGTGCACACGCCATCCGATCACACCGATGATCTCGCCTACTTCGCGATCGCATCCAGGTTGTCGGTCGCTCTCACCTCCACCACCAGGTCCAGTCGTCGGTTGAGCTCGCGGCCTTGGGGGGTGTCGTTGCTGGCCAGGGGGCGGCTATCGCCGTAGCCGGCGGCGCTGAGGAGATTGCCGGGGATGAAGTGGGCGCGCTCGAGGTAAGCGGCGACGGAGGCGGCGCGTGAGGCGGAGAGGTCCCAGTTGTCGCGGTAGCGGGTGGCCAGAGGGGGGACGTCGTCGGTGTAGCCTTCGACGCGGATGGGGCGATGGAGGTGGGCGAGTTCGGCGGCTACCAGGTCGAGAATGGGGATGACCTCGGGGCGGAGGGCAGCGGCGTTGGGATCGAAGAAGTGGGCCACCGAGAGGCGGACCATCAGCTTGCGCCCCTCGGCAAAGAGGGTGACCGAGGTGGTCAGGCCGGGCTTCTCGAGCAGGAAGCCTTTGAACTTCTTTTCCATGCGGCGTCGCATGGCTTCGACGGCTTCCACTTGCTTGCGCGTGGGTGCCTCGCTGTCGAGATTGGCCGCGCAGCCACCCTCGCTGGCCGGGCCGTCGAAGATGGGCATGGCATCGACGCCGCCTTGACCCTTGAAGTGCATGGCGAACTTGATCGATTGCACCACGTCGATCATGCGCTTGTTGTCGATGCGGCTGACCGAATACATGACCACGAAGAAGGCGAAGAGCAAGGTGATGAAGTCGGCGTAAGAGACCAGCCAGCGTTCGTGGTTCTCGTGCTCCTCGTGGACCTCGCGTTTGGCCACGGGCTATTCCTTGGCAGCCGCGGCCGAGCTTTCGCCGTGCAGGCCGGCGTAGGCCAGCAGCTTTTCGCGCAACACGCGGGGGTTGAGGCCGGCTTGGATGGAGAGCGCGGCCTCGGCGATGAGGACCATGCGCTCCTTCTCGGTGGCCAGCTTGCGCTTGATCTTGGTGGCGATGGGGAGGAAGAGGAGGTTGGCGCTGCCCACGCCGTAAACCGTGGCGACGAAGGCGGTGGCTATGCCGCCGCCCAGCTTCGAGGGGTCGTTGAGGTTCTCCATCACGTGGATGAGGCCGAGCACGGCTCCGAGGATGCCGACGGTGGGGGCGTAGCCGCCCATGGCCTCGAACACCTTGGCGCCGACGCTGCCCTCCTCGAACTTGCGCATGATCTCGGCTTCGAGCGCGTCGCGCGCCACGGTGGCGTCTACGCCGTCCACGATGAAGCCGACCGCGCGCTTGAGGAATTCGTCGTGTAGGTCGGGCAGGCGCTGCTCCAGGGCTAGCACGCCGTCTCTGCGGGCGACGCCGGCCAGGTCGACGGTTTGGTCGACGATCTGCTGCAAGTCGCTCTTCTTCTGCGACAGGGCGGCCACCCCCATTTTCATGCCCCGGGTGAACTCCTTGAGGGGAAAGGAGACCATGACTGCCCCGATGGTGCCGCCGAATACGATCATGGCCGCGGTGAGCTGCAGGATGGAGCCCACGTGGCCACCCTCGATGGCTTGGCCGGCCAGGATCATGCCGATGGCGAAGACGATGCCACCGAGCGTGCCGAAGTCCATCAGCTACCTGCTCCCGGGGTAAGCGGGCCGGCCGTGATCTTGCGGCGGTACTGGATCACCTCGGCGACCACTTCATCTACGGTCTGCTTGACCAGGATGTGATGGCCGGTGGTGAGGGTCAGCATGGTGTCGGGAGTCTTCTCGACGGTTGCTATCAGCTCGGCGTTGACGACGACCTCCGAGCCGTCGAGGCGAACGAGTGGAATCATGAGAAGTCTCCCTAGCTGATCTCGGTGTGCCGCACCCTCTCCTTGAGCGCCGGCCGAGGCGCCGGCGCCGGGAGTGGCGGTGGCAGAGGGTGGCTCAGGCCGCCGGCGTGATCTGCATGAGCTCGGCGAGGAGCTGGTCGGCGGTGCTCAGGGTCTTGGAGTTGGCTTGGAAATTGCTCTGGGCTGCGATCATGTTGACGAACTCGTTGCTGACGTCGACGTTCGATTGCTCGAGCGCGCCGGCGCTGATGCTGCCGCGGTCGGCGCTGGCCGGGGTACCAAGGGTGGGGGGGCCGGACGCGGGCTGCTGGGTGAAGAGGGTGGAGCCAACACTGGCCAGCTGATCGGGCGCGGCGAAGTTGGCCAGGATGAGCTGGCCCAGGGTGCGGGTTTGCCCATTGGTGAAGCTGCCGGTGATGGTGCCGTCCTGGCCGATGGAGATGGAGTTCAAGCTGCCCGAGGTGGATCCGGCCTGGGTGACGAAGCTCACCGCAGAGCTGGTGGCGTATTGGGTCAGGCCGTCGATGCCGCTACCGCCGGCAGAAGTGCCGGTGCCAAAGTTGAAGGTCAGGGTTTGCGGATTGGTGGCGTCCTTGGGATTGAATTTGTTCATGGTGGTGGTGTTCGAGACCAGGGCGCCGTCGGTATTGAAGTCGAGGGTGCCAGTGGCGACCTCGGTCGGAGTCCCGGTGGTACCGCCGGTCAGGTTGCCTCCGTCGGTCATCACGTGGTAGGTCCAGTCGCCGGAATCGCCGGGGGTGGTGGTGGCGTTCTTGCAGAAGTAGATGTCGAGCTGAATGGCGTTACCGAGCGAATCGTAGACTGTCATGGTGGTGTTGAAGTTGGAGGTTCCGGTAGGGTTGGTCGCATCCCAGGTGGGTGCCACTGCGGTCTCGTCGAGATTGCCGCGAATCGTGATGGTGTTGGTGGCCTGGGCCGGGGACGAGGCGTTGCCCACCTGCAAGTCACCGATCTGGCCCGAGGCCACCGCGCCGGTGGCGCTGGCCTGCAGCCCCTGCACGCGCAGCCCATCCAGGCTGGTGAGATAGCCTTGGTTGTCGATGGTAAATTCGCCGTTGCGGGAATAGAAGGTGCCTTCATCGCCGCCGTAGTTGCCATTGAGCACGAACAAGCCGTTGCCCTGCACGGCGACGTCGGTGGAGATCCCGGTGTTGGTGAAGGTGCCCTGAGACTCGTTCTTTTGCACCGCCATGGTGGTCACGCCCAGGCCCAGCTGGCCGGAAGTGCCGGTCAGTTGTTGCGCCATGGCATCCGCGAAGACCGCGGTAGAGGCCTTGTAACCGACCGTGCTGCTGTTGGCGATGTTGTTGCCGACCACGGCCAGCTCTTCGCTGGCGGCGTCGAGACCGCTGGCTCCGACGTAGAGGGTTCCGAGTAGACTCATGTTGCCGTCCTTCCTTTCAACCTGGGGTGCTATTCATCGATCTGGGAAATCTCAGAGAGCGAGACGCTGGTGCCGCCCGCTATGAAGGTGGGAGTACCGCTGCTGTCGTACGAGACTGCGGTGATCTGAGCGCTGCCGCTTTGGGTGAGGCTGATGGCGTTGCCGTTGCTGTCGGTGGCCGCGATCTGAACCGTGTAGGTGCCGCTGGCCAACGAGTTGCCGTTGTCGTCGTTGCCATCCCAGGTGAAGGTGTCGACCCCTGCTGCGGCTGGGCCCTCGGCCAGGGTGCGCACGGTATCGCCGTTTTGATCCTGGATGGTGATGTTGACGTTGGCGGCCGCCGCCGACAGGTCGGCGGTGATGGTGGCAGGCTGGCCCTGCTGCAGGCTGACCTGGTCGGTATTGAACACCGCCGTGTGCCCCAGGAAATCGGCGGCGGTAGTTTGCAATGCCGTGCTCTGGGCGGTGAGCATAGAGGTCAGGGTGGTGTTGACATTGGTCATCTGCTCGAGGGCGGAGAACTGCGCGAGCTGGGC
>Ga0187889_10000632_pt1 | contig 41072 bp, 47 predicted proteins | sample June2016WEW_7_10_2_FD_132992 | JGI IMG/M metagenome (GOLD analysis project Ga0187889, IMG submission 132992) | Peatland microbial communities from SPRUCE experiment site at the Marcell Experimental Forest, Minnesota, USA - June2016WEW_7_100 | ecosystem: Environmental > Terrestrial > Soil >... | reverse complement strand
CGTCCGCCGGGATCGCGGAGGTCGCCTTCGCCGTCAGCGCGGTGCTCATCAGGCCGCCCGCGAACAGCCAGGCGGCCACCACCGCGAGGGCCAGCCCGAGGGCCCGGCGCAGGGTGACCCTGCCGGCTCGCGCGAGACCGTCCCCCTCCGATCTCTGAGCGTTGCGTCGCACCGCCCTGCGCTCCTGGTGGGGGCAGCGGTCGGCTCTCCCTCCCCTCAGCGGGGGCCCGCTGAACGGGAAGGGATCCGGGTGGCCCCGATTCGGGAGGATAGCGCGCTGCGCGCCCCCCGCGGACATCCGATCCGCTGGAGCCACCCCGGTCGAAGTTGGCGCGCAGAGCGCGTACCATCGCTCGCGACGATGGCCGCGAGGACCCCGCTCCACGCCCGCCACCTGGCCGCCCCCGCGGTCATGGTCGAGTTCGCCGGCTACGAGATGCCGCTCTGCTACACCTCGATCCGCGACGAGCACGTCGCGGTCAGGACCCGGGCCGGGCTCTTCGACCTCTCCCACATGGGGGAGGTGCACGTCGCCGGCGCGAGCGCCGAGGCCACCGTGCAGCGGCTGGTCGCCAACGACGTCTCCGCCCTCGCCCCCGGCCACGCCCTCTACGCGGTGATGTGCAACGACGACGCCGGCATCATCGACGACCTGCTCGTCTACCGCGTCGAGGACGGCTTCCTGGTCGTGGTCAACGCCTCCCGCCGCCAGGTCGACGTGGGATGGATGCGCGCGCACCTGCTCCCCGGTACCGAGCTCCACGACGAGAGCGACGAGACCGCCCTGCTCGCCGTCCAGGGCCCGGAGGCGGTGGCGATCGTGCAGACGCTCACCGGCGCCGACCTCTCGGCTCTGGGCTCCTTCAGCTCCGTGGTCGGGGCGGTGGCGGAGGTGCCTTGCCGGATCTCGCGGACCGGCTACACGGGGGAGGACGGGCTCGAGCTCTATTGCGCTCCCGGGCCGGCTCCGCGGCTGTGGGACGCCCTCCTCGAGGCGGGTTCGGCGCGCGGTCTGCTCCCCGTGGGGCTCGGAGCCCGCGACACCCTGCGCCTGGAGGCGGGGCTCCGTCTCTACGGCCAGGACATGGACGAGACCGTGGACCCCTTCAGCTGCGGCCTCGCGTGGACCGTCAAGCTCGGCAAGGGCGAGTTCATCGGCGCGGCGCGGCTGCGCCAGCTCGACCCCCACGAGCCGCCGCGGCGGTTCGTCGGCCTCGCCGTCGGGCCTCGCCACATCCCCCGGCACGGGATGACGATCGGGGCGGGTGGCGCGCCGGTGGGTGAGGTGACCAGCGGAGGCTTCAGCTTCACCCTCGGCCACGGGATCGCGACCGCCTACGTTCCCCCCCACCTCCGCGAGGAGCCGCTCAGCATCGACATCCGCGGCGAGGCGGTGCCGGCGAACCGCGTTCGCCTCCCCTTCGTCGGTGCCCCCCATCACCGCCAGCGCCACGATTGACGTCGATTGAAGGAGCCGACCATGCCCGACCTCTCCGGCTACCGCTTCACCCCCACCCACGAATGGGTGCGCCGTGACGGCGACACGGCGACCGTCGGAATCACCGACCATGCCCAGTCCCTACTCGGCGACGTGATCTTCCTGGACCTGCCCGCGGTCGGGGCGCGGCTGACCGCCGGTGACCGGTTCGGGGCCATCGAGTCGGTCAAGGCTGCGAGCGACCTCTACGCCCCGGTGGCGGGCACGGTCAGCGAGGTCAACCAGAGCCTCGCGGACGCCCCCGAGCAGGTCAACGCGTCCCCCTACGAGGACGGATGGCTGGTCCACCTCCGCGATGTCTCCGAGGGTGGCGTAGAGCTGCTGGACGAGGCCGCGTACGTCGCCCGGGCGGAGGAGTAGGGAGGAGTAGATAGACTTCGGAGTTCTCCGGTCAGCTAGCTCAGTTGGTTAGAGCGCGCGGTTCACATCCGCGAGGTCGAGGGTTCAAGTCCCCCGCTGACCACCACCGTCCGCCCCGCTCACCGTGAGCATGGGGCCCGCCGGGCAGGTGCTCCGCTCCTGACCGTGAGCCGGGAGGCGCGAGAGGGGTGCCGGGGAGCGGGATCGGCTCGCCTCGCGGGCGAGTCGGGAGATCTCGGCACGGCGGATGAGGTCCAGATGACGTTCGTGGGCGAGCAGCAGGTCGAGGTGTGGGTTCATCATGCCGACGAGCCTACAACCCAATCAGGACATGATCAGTCCTATATACTGCCCAGGTCATGGATCTCTCGAAGGAGCGTCTCCTGACCCTCCTGGAGCTGCTCCAGGTGCGCCGCCGCCTGAGCGGCGAGGAGATCGCCCAGCGCCTGGAGGTGACGCCGCGCACGGTCCGCCGCTACATCCTCGGCCTCCAGGAGATGGGCATCCCGGTCGAGGCGGAGCGCGGTCGGGCAGGCGGCTACCGGATGCGGCCCGGCTTCAAGCTGCCGCCCCTGATGTTCACCAACGAGGAGGCCCTGGTCCTGGTGCTGGGCCTGCTCGCGGTGGAGCGCCTGGGGCTGGTGACCTCAGATCTGGCGGCCGAGGGCGCCCTGGCCAAGCTCGACCGCGTCCTCCCCGACACCCTCCGCGATCGCCTGGGAGCCGCCCAGGAGACCCTCCAGCTCGGTCTGGCGCACCCCGAGCACGACCATGGGCACGCCGACGGCGAGACGGTGCTCGCCCTCAGCACCGCCGCCCGCGACGGCGTCCGGCTCCTGATCCGCTACCGCTCGGCGCAGGGGGAGGAGACCGAGCGACGGGTCGACCCGTACGGGATCGCGTTCCTCAGCGGGCACTGGTACGTCGCCGCCTGGGACCACCTGCGGAACGATCTGCGCACCTTCCGGCTGGATCGGGTCCTCGGCATCCAGCCGACCCGGGAGGGCTTCGACCGGCCGGAGGGATTCGACCTCTGGGAGCAGATCCACCGCAGCATGGCCAGCGTGCCGTACCGGTGGAGGGCCGAGGTCCGGCTGGAGCTCCCCCTGGACGAGGCCCGGCGGCTGGTCAGCCCCAGCGTCGGAACCCTCGAACCTCGCGACGGCGCGGTCCTGCTGCGCATCGGCGCCGACGACCTGGAGTGGATCGTCCGCCGTCTCGCCGGCCTGGGCGTCGCCTTCACCGTGCTCGCCCCGGCGGAGCTTCGCGACGCCGTCCTCCGCGAGGCGGCGCGCCTCGCCGGCTGCGCCCGAGCCTGAGCCAGGCCGCTCAGCCCGGCTGCCACCAGGGCCGGCGGCCGGCCGCAGAGGGCGACCGGCGGCCGGCCTCGCCGGCGAGGAGGCGGAGGCTGACCGCGCAGCCGAGGGCCGCGAGGGTGAGGCCGCCGGCGACGTCGGCCAGGTAGTGCTGGTGGATCAGCACCGTCGAGGCCACGATGAGCACCGTCCACACTCCCGCCGCCACGCCGGCGCGCCGATCGACCCGCCACCAGTGCACCGCGACGATGGTGGAGAGCGAGGTGTGCAGGCTCGGGAAGTCGTTGTAGGGCCGGTCGCTCGCGTAGACGGTGCGGATCAGCGCCGTCAGCGGATCCGATCCGGTGAGGTGGGGGCGGGCGACGTACGACTGGAGGAAGAAGTAGAAGGCGTAGCTGACCAGCCAGGCGATGATCATCGCGACGGCGGCGGAGCGGAGGATCCTGACCCGCGCGAGCAGCAGCAGCAGCATGGTGACGGCGATGTACGGGGTCAGCGAGACGTAGGGGATCACGAAGACCGGCACCACCGGTATCCCCTGGTCCAGGGGCGTGCGCAGGAAGATCCGGCTGGGCCCATGGTTGAGCGGGGCGTAGAGCAGGCTCACCCCGTACGCGGCCGCGAGCAGGAGGAGGGTGGCGACGGCCGCCGTCCGCCGCTCTCCGAGGATGCCCTGCCGCAGCTGCCCGCGCACCCAGTGAGTCACCGCGCCGGCAATGATGCGACGGTCCCTGGGGGAGCGGCGACATCGGCCGCCGCGGGTCCGGACCGCTGGATCAACGGCGCGGAGGTGAGCCGGGATCGCTCTGGGAGGCCCGAGCGCGCTGCTGGACCCGGTTGAGCCACCAGACCTGGAGGCCGATGTAGGCCACCGCGAGCAGCAGCAGGACGATCCCGAAGACGGTCAGAACCACCCGGCCGGTCCCGCCCACGATGCCCCCCAGCAGGATCATCGCCATCGCGGCCACCCAGACGAGGGTGGCGAAGGCGATCCGCAGCCGCGAGGGGCTCGGAGAACCGTTCATCGCCGCCGAAGCATACCGCGACCGCCGGAGGGGAGCCCGGCCGGCGCCCCGGCCCGCGGTCAGGCGGTGTGGGACGCCGACTGGGCGCGGCCGAGTGGGAAGACGGGGACCGCCGGGGCCGCGGGGGTGCGGAGCAGCCTGACCAGCACGATCGAGTTGAGGACGAGCGTCACCGGGGTGACCACGACCGAGGCGAGCCCCCACCAGCCGAGCAGCGCGGTGTCGAGGGTCATCCGCCGCCATGCGATCAGACCGCACTCCCGGCAGAGGGGTCCGCGGAGGACCATGTGGCGCAGGGTGAGCCCGCGTCCGCGGTGCTGATGGAGGGTGGCGTCCGCCGCCGGTCCACGGTGGCAGAGCCGGCAGCTGGCGCTCTCGTGTGGGCTCATAAGCGGGGTGAAGTGTGGCGCAGACCGGCGTGATGCGATAGACACATCAGCCGCTTGTGGCCCAAATGCACTGCTTCCGTTACCGCCCGGGCGCCCCCGTCCGCGGCGCCCCGCGCCGCTGCGGCGTACGCTGCGGGCATGGAGAACCAGCACCCAGGGCCCGCGGGTCCCGCCGCGCAGGAGGGACTGGGAGCGGAGGAGGGACCGGGAGCGGCGGCGGGCGCAGCGGCTCCCACTCCCGCCGGCGAGGGCATGCGCAGTCACGATCCCCGGACGCCGCCCGCCCTGGTCGAGCTGATGTCCCGGGACTGGGACCGGACCAGCACCTTCCCGGAGCGCCCCCATCCGGCGGCCACCCGCTACCGGGAGCGGCGCCGGGCCCTCGCCGCCCTCTTCCCGGGCATCCACCTGCTGATCCCGACCGGCGTCCCCAAGGTCAGGTCCAACGACGACGACTACCGCTTTCGGCCCGGCAGCGACCACTACTGGCTGACCGGTCACACCGAGCCCGGTGGCGTCCTCCTGCTCCGCGCCCACGGCGAGGGACACGACCCGACCCTCTACCTCGAGCCGCGCTCCGACCGCTCCACCCCCGCCTTCTTCACCAACGCGAGCACCGGGGAGCTGTGGGTCGGCCCTCGGCGCGGGCTGGAGGAGACGGCCTACCTGCTCGGTGTCCACTGCGCCCCGCTCGACGGTTTGGGCGACGCGGTGCGCGGGCTCGACGGCCTGGTGCTGCTGCTGCGCGGGCTCGACCCGGCGGTCGACCCGCTGGTCGCCGTGCCCGCCGACCCATCGGAGGAGCGGCGGCTGGCACGGGAGCTGAGCGAGCTTCGCCTGGTCAAGGACGACCACGAGATCCGGATGCTGGAGCGGGCGGTGGCGGCGACGGTCCGCGGTTTCGAGGACGTGGTCCGGGCTCTCCCCGAGGCGATGGAGCAGGGGGAGCGCGTGGTGGAGGGGGTATTCAACCTGCGGGCCCGGGTGGAGGGCAACGATGTCGGCTACGAGACCATCGCCGCCAGCGGCTCCCACGCGACCATCCTGCACTGGAGCAGGAATGACGGGGAGGTGCGCAGCGGCGACCTGCTCCTGCTCGACGCCGGGGTCGAGGGCGAGGAGCTGTACACGGCCGACATCACCCGGACCCTCCCGGTGTCGGGCCGCTTCACCCCCGACCAGCGCCGCCTCTACGAGCTGGTCCACCGCGCCCAGCGGGCGGCGATCGCCGAGGTCAGACCGGGGGCGGCCTTCCTCGACCCCCACCGGGCCGCGATGCGGGTCCTGGCCGAGGGCCTCGAGGAACTGGGGATCCTGACGGTAACCGCCGCCGAGGCGCTGGCCGAGGACCGTCAGCTGCACCGCCGCTACACCCTCCACGGCACCTCCCACATGCTCGGCCTCGACGTCCACGACTGCGCCCACGCCCGCGAGGAGGAGTACCGCGGCGGCACCCTGCGCGCCGGGCAGGTGCTGACCGTCGAGCCGGGCCTCTACTTCCAACCCGACGACCTCACCGTGCCCGAGCGGCTGCGGGGGATCGGCATCCGGATCGAGGACGACGTCCTGGTCACCGAGGACGGCTGCCGGGTGCTGAGCCGGGCGCTTCCCAGCGATCCCGACGAGCTGGAGGACTGGATGGAGGAGCTGCGCGGTCAGGACACCCAGCTGCGACGACCGCTGGGCTGATCCGCGGGGCGCCCGGGCAGAGCGAGGTCGTGGGGTCGACCCGGCGCGAACGTCCGCGATCTGTTTGACTGCGATTGTAGGAAATCCTAGGATGACGATATGAATGCACGGGTGTCGGAGAAGGGCCAGGTGACGATCCCCAAGCGCCTGCGCGAACGGCTGGGCATCCGGCCCGGGCAGACGCTCGACTTCGCCGAGGAGGGCGGCCGGCTGGTGGCGACCAAGCTGACCGCCAGGGACGCCGTGGATGAGGTCTACGGGATCCTGGGAACCGGCCGCAATACCGACCCGCAGCTGGAGGCACTGCGCGGCGAGCCGGACGCGCTGTGATCACCGCGGTCGACACCAACGTCCTGCTGGACGTCTTCGGTGCCGATCCATCCTTCGGGGAAAGGTCGCGCGAGGCACTGCGGGCCTGCCTGAGTGAGGGGGCGCTGATCGCCTGCGAGATCGTCTGGGCGGAGGTCGGCGCCGGCTTCCCCTCGCCCTCCGCGGCAGAGGACGCGCTGAACCGGCTCCACGTCGATTTCAGTCCGCTCGACGCCAGCTCGGCTCTGGCCGCCGGCGCCGCCTTCGGAGACTACCGCCGCACCGGAGGCGCGCGCACGAGGGTGGTCGCGGACTTCCTGATCGGGGCTCACGCCCGGGCTCGCGCCGACCGCCTCCTCACCCGTGATCGGGGCTACTACCGTCGCTTCTTCCGCGGGCTGACCATCGTCGATCCCTCGGGCGCGGCCTGACCGTCCCCGTCGGGGCGGGCCTGGTACACTCACGCTTCCGCAGCTTTCCTGCGTCCGGCGTCACCGCCTTGGCCACCTCGGCGGCGAACCGCAACACCGCCGGGCGCCGTTCAGCCCAGAGGAAAGGAGGTGCGCGCGTCGTGCGCGACTACGAGCTCATGTACATCGTCCGGCCCGATCTCGACGACGAGGCGCTCCGGACCACCACCGAGTCGGTGGAGACCCTGATACGCGGCCTGGGAGGCACGGTCGGCAAGACGACGATGTGGGGCAAGCGCCGGCTTGCCTATGAGGTGGACCGCCTGCGCGACGGGCACTATGTCATCACCCTGCTCCAGCTCGACGGCGCCCGGGTCACCGACCTCGAACGCGCACTCCAGATCCACGACACCGTCTTCCGCCACCTGCTCGTCCGCCGGGACGAGACGGTGCCGGGCCTCGAGCTCGGCGTGGGCGAGGAGCTGCCGGCCGAGGATGGCGCGGTGAGTGCCGGCGCCGCCGAGGGGCTGGCTGACCGGGAGGAGGCCGCCGACGAGGACGAGGACATCCCCGAGGCGGAGACCGACGAGGAGGTGGAGGTTTAGCCATGGCCGGCTCGCTCAACAGGGTCATGCTGATCGGAAGGCTCACCCGGGACCCGGAGCTGCGCTACACGCCGAGCGGCACCGCGGTCTGCAACCTCGCCCTGGCCACCAACCGCTACGGGACCGACCCGAGCGGCGAGCGCCGCGAGTTCACCGACTACCACGACATCGTGGTCTGGAACCAGGGCAACCGCAAGCTCGCCGAGCTGTGCAGCCAGTACCTCCAGAAGGGCCGCCTGGTCTACGTGGAGGGACGGCTGCAGACCCGCTCCTGGGACGATGCCCAGTCCGGCCAGAAGCGCTACAAGACCGAGGTCAACGCCAACGACGTCCAGTTCCTCGATAGCCGCCAGGATGGGGCCACGGCGACGGAGAGTGCGGCGAGCCCGGCCCCGGCCAGCGCCAGCCCCGAGGTGGCCGGGGACATCGACCCCGACGACATCCCCTTCTGAGGTCCGACTGATCCATGCCCGATTTCGACCGCCGCCGCCGCAAGGTGTGCAGCTTCTGCCTTGAGCACCAGGACGTCATCGACTACAAGGAGGTGGCCCGGCTGCGGCGCTACCTCTCCGACCGGGGCAAGATCCTCCCGCGCCGCATGACGGGGGTCTGCTCCCGCCACCAGCGCCGGCTGACCGTCGCCCTGAAGCGGGCCCGCCACATCGCGCTCCTCCCCTTCACCGCCGACCTCCGCTGACCCGGCGCCGGGCCGCCGGGGTCGCGCCGCCTGACGGGCGGCTGGACGGCGGCCGCTTGAGCTCAGCTGGTGGCGGGTGGCAGGCCGAGGTCCGAGCGGATCAGGCCCGAATCGGTGACGTCCACGGCGGTGTCCGCCGTGATCTTCACGTCCCAGGCGGCGATCCTCGCCAGGGTGATGGTCTCCAGCTCGTCCAGGTCGGCGACTATCACCCTGTTCTCGGTGATGAGCGTCTGGATGTCGGCGGTCGTGTTGGACGGCCAGGGCGTCGACGACAGCTCGGAGTAGGAGGTGGTCTCGGCGTTGATCAGCGGCTGGGCGTCGGCGAACGCCTCGGCATCGGTGGTGCTCAGGTTCCAGAGCGTTGCCGCGGTCAGGAAGGCCGCGCTCGCGGAGTGGCCCGGGGCGATGTCGTTGAGGTACGTCTGACACGTTCACCACGGCCGCGGGGAACGATGGAGCGTTCTCCGTCGGTGTCCCGGCGGGCTCCTACACGGTGACGGGCACGAGTGCCGTGAGCGGTCCTGCCACGTGCGAGGCGGATGGATCCGTGACCGTCGTCGCCGGCCACACCGCCACGGTGCAGGTGATCTGCCCGGTGCCGTAGCCGGCCGCCCCTGCGGCCAGGCCCGCCACGCTGCATCTCCCGAGGGTCTGATGCCTCGCACCGATTGCAGAGACCGCGGCCATGGGGCGCGCTACGGGGCTGTGATGAAGTCGCGGACCACGGCCCAGCCCGGCCAGTACCCGCTCACCGAGAGGAATGGGGCCCCGCCCGCGGGGTGGACGCCTCCGAAGCCGTCGATGGTGTAGACGCCACCGCCGGCCCAGGCCACGTCGATGCCGCGCGCGATGTCCCAGCCCGGCCAGTACCCGGTGGGGGCGATCGCCGGGGCGCTGCCGAAGGGGTGGATGCCCCCGAAGCCGTCCAAGGTGTAGCCGCCGTCGGCGGTGGCCACCAGGTCGGTGGCGATCTCCCAGCCCGGCCAGTAGCCCGACGGGTTCTCGACCGGGGCCCCGTTGAAGGGGTGCAGCCCCCCGAAGCCGTCCATCACGTAGCCCTGGTCGGTGCCCGGGATCACCGCGATCTTGGTGGCGATGTCCCAGCCCGGCCAGTAGCCGGTGCCGTCGCAGGTGACATCGCCGATGACCGCGCTCGAGTCGGCCCAGGGGTGGAGGCCGCCGAAGCCGTCGAGGACGCAGCCGGCGGCGTGCTGGACGCCGCCCACGGTGATGCAGAAGGCGACGAAGTCGTTGGCGATGTCCCATCCGGGCCAGTACCCGGTGGTGGCGGGGTCGGGAGGCATGGGGGTGCCGGGGGCGGCGAAGGGATGCAGGCCGCCGAATCCGTCCAGCACCCAGCCCGACACCTGACCGGTGCTGTCGCAGGGATTGATGGCGAGAGCGCGGGCGATGTCCCAGTCGGGCCAGTAGCCGGTGGCCGTGACCGGCGGGGAGTCACCGAAGGGGTGGAGGCCGCCGAAGGCGTCCAGGGTGTAGCCGCCGGACGCGGTGGGGCTCAAGTAGGACGGCGGTCCGAACACGTAGGCGGCCCCGGCGGACGCGTCCTTGCCGTCGGCGCCCATCAGCGTGGTGGTGCCCGAGACCGCCACCGAGTAGCCGAAGTCGTCGCCGCCCGCGCCGTCGGAGGCGGTCAGCTCCGCCTCCTGGGACCAGCTCGACCCCAGGCCCACGAAGAGGTAGGCCGCCCCCGTGTCCGAGCTCTGGGGGGCGCCCACCACCGCGATGGTCCCCGAGATCGTCACCGAGTAGCCGAACTCGTTGCCACTCGCGCCGCCGGAGGCGGTCAGCTCCGCCTCCTGGGGCCAGCTCGACCCCGAACCCACGAAGACGTAGGCCGCCCCCCCGGTGTCCGAGCTCCGGTAGGGGGCGCCGACCACCACCGTCGTCCCCGAGATGGCCACCGAGTAGCCGAACTCGTCGCCACTCGCGCCGTCGGAGGCGGTCAGCTCCCCTTGCGGGGACCAGCTCGACCCCGAGCCCACGAACACGTAGGCCGCCCCGGTCTTCGAGTTGCTTTCGGGGGCGGTGACCACCAGGGTCGTGCCCGAGAGCGCCACCGCGTCGCCGAAGTAGTCGCCCGACGCGCCGCCGGTCAACTCCTGCTGCGGGGACCAGCTCGACCCCGAGCCCACGAATATGTAGACCGCCCCGGTCTCCAAGCTGCTGAAAGGAGCGCCCACCACCACGGTGGTGCCGGAGATCGCCACCGACCTGCCGAAGTGGTCGCCCGCCATGCCGCCGGAGGCGGTCAGCTCCGCCTGCTGGGACCAGGTCGTCCCCGAGCTCACGAACACGTAGGCCGCCCCGGTGCCCGAGTTACCTTCGTCGGCGCCGACCACCACCGTGGTCCCCGAGATCGCCACCGAGTAGCCGAACTCGTCGCCCACTGCACCGCCGGAGGCGGCGGTCAGCTCCGCCTGCTGGGACCAGCTCGACCCCGAGCCGACGAACACGTAGGCCGCCCCGGTGCCCGAGTTCCCGTGGGGGGCGCCCACCACCGCGGTGGTGCCGGAGAGCGCCACGGTGTAGCCGAACTCGTCGAGCGACGCGCCGCCCAAGGCGGTCAGCTCCGCCTGCTGGATCTGGGCTGGGTCGGCCCCAAGCGTCGCCTCGACAGCCTCCCTCAGCCCTGCTGGCGCCTGGGCCAGGCTCATCTGCGAGCTGGGTGCCGAGCTCGCCACGGGCGCTGCGGCCGGATGGCCGGCTGCTGAGGCGGTGGTGGCGGGCAGGAACAGGACCAGCCCGAGCATCGCGGGCAGTCCAAGACTGAGGCTGGGGCGTCTTCCCAAGCGGCTGACGGCGGGCAAGGTCACTCTCCTTTCCCTACCGCAGGACGCTCGGGTTACGACCCCGGGCATGGACCCAAGCGAGGACGGAATCGGGAGGATTTCGTGGGAAAGTGATTGACCATACACGCCGCGCGTGCACGCGCGCAAGTGCAACTGGGCTTCGACGCGGCTATCCACTAAGCGTGTCGGTCGTTGCGACTGCCCCACTGACGCGCTTAGTGCAATGTCCCGGGATCGGAACTCTCGGCCATTACTATCTCCTACCGCCCACACCGATGCCCTCAGCGCGGAAGACGTGCCCTATACTCCGGCCAAGGTCTCGTACCGATGCGCCGGGCACGTCTTCTCTACGTCCTTGCCAGCGCCCCGGCCGCCGTCCTGCTGACGGTCGCTCCAGCGCTGTCGCCGCCTGCCGTCGGGGCGGCGTCCCTCCCCCCTCCGTACGTCGTCTGCATCGACCCCGGCCACGGCGGTCGCGATCCGGGCGCCATCGGCCTCGACGGCCTGGTCGAGAAGAACCTCACCCTCGACGTCTCGGACCGGCTGGCCGCTCTGCTGCGCGCCGACGGGGTGACGGTGGTGATGACCCGCACCACCGACGCGACCGTGAGCATCCAGCAGCGCTCGGACATCGCCAACGCGTCGGGTGCCAGCGTCTTCCTCCCCATCTACTTCAACGCCTGGACCACCCCCACCCCCGACGGCTCGGTGGTCCTCTACCCCTATGCCCGCGACATCCCGTTCGCCAGCGCGATCAGCCAGGCGGTGTCCGCCTACCTCAACCCCTACGGCGACCATGACGGGGGGGTCGTGCTGCGCAACGACTGGTGGCTCGAGCCGACCATGCCCACGGCGACCGTCGAGAGCCTCTTCATCACCAACCCCCACGACGCCGCGCTGCTCACCCAGAGCAGCTTCCGCCAGGGGCTCGCCGTGGCCTTGAAGAACGGCGTCGAGGCCTTCCTCCCCGGCATCCTCCAGCGCGAGCAGGAGGTGAAGGCGAGCACGCCCGCAAAGCTGCGCGTGCAGAGCGGGTTGCTGGCGCCACCTCCCACCGCCCCGCCCGCCACCGGCCGGCCGGCCGCGGGCCCGGTCGCGGCCCACCCGGGCGCGACCGCCGGGGGGGCACCCGCAGCGCTCGTCGTCATGGGCTGGCTGCTCCTGCTGGCGGCGCTGCTGCTGGCCATCCGCCACCGCCGCCGGCTCGCCCGCGTCGCCGGCTCCGGCCTGGCGCTCGCCACCCAGGGCCTCCGGGGCACCGGACTCCACCGCTGGACCCTGCGGCGACGGCGGCGCCTGGTCAGGGCGCGTGCCGGCACGGACGGGAAGGCGCGCGCCGGTCCGACGTACGACGAGCTGTTCCCGGGGAGCCACGGCCTGTGGGCAGGCGTGGAGGGCTCGCCCGTCAACGAGCCCGTCCTGCCGAGCCTCGAGCTGCCGGGCCGCCCCGTCAGGACCGCTCGCCGCCCCTCCCTGGACGAGCTCCCGCTCTGAGATCGGGGGCCCCGCCCCCCGCCCTCCGACCCGGTCGGGGTGGTGGCCTCCGGCACTTCGAGAGCCGAAGTGGCGATTGGTACACTCTCGCGAAGCGCCCGCCCCTTCCCCAGCGAGGAGTGTCATGGCCCTCGAACAGCAGCTTCGCGTACCCGGTCCTACCCCCCTGCCCGAGCGCGTGGTGCGCTCCCAGTCGCGGCCGATGATCAACCATCGGGGGCCCGAGTTCTCGTCGCTGATGTCCGACGTGTGCAGCGGCATCCAGGAGGTGCTGCGCACCAAGAACGACGTGCTGCTCTTCCCCTCGAGCGGGACCGGCGGCCTCGAGGCGGCCGTCACCAACCTGCTGAGCCCCGGCGAGAAGGCGCTCTTCTGCTCGGTCGGCTCTTTCGGCGACCGCTGGACCGACATCGCCGTCGCCTACGGGGTGGACGCGGTCAAGCTCAAGATGCCCGAGGGAGAGGCCATCGACCCCGAGGACGTCGAGCGCCTCCTGGCCGAGAACCCGGCCATCGAGAAGGTCTTCGTCACCCACAACGAGACCTCCACCGGGGTGACCAACGACATCCCGGCGATCGCCGCGGTCGTCAAGGGCCGGGGCAAGCTGATCGCCGTGGACTCGGTGAGCGGCGCGAGCTGCCTGCCGCTGGAGGTGGACGCCCTCGGCCTGGACGTGGTCGCCTGCGGCTCCCAGAAGGGCTGGATGGCGCCTCCCGGGCTCGCCATGGTGGCCGTCTCCAAGGACGCCTACGCCGCCGCCGAGAAGGCCAAGCTGCCGAGGTGGTACTTCGACTTCGCCCGCGAGAAGAAGTTCCAGGACCGCAACCAGACCTACACGACCCCGCCCGTGAGCGTGATGTACGCGATGCAGGAGGGGCTGCGGATGATCCTCGAGGAGGGCGTCGAGAACGTCTGGGCCCGCCACGCCCAGGTGGGCGCGATGATCCGCGCGGGGGTGGAGGCCGCCGGGCTGCGCCTCTTCGCCGCCGAGCCGTACCGCAGCAACGCGGTGACCCCGGTCTACAACCCGGCGGCGACGCCGGAGGAGCTGTCCAAGCTGCTCGGCCTGCTGCGCACCAAGCACGGCCTGGTGCTCGCCGGTGGCCAGGGCGACCTGAAAGGCAAGATCTTCCGGATCGGCCACCTCGGTGCCATCCACACCGGCGACGTGTACCAGATCCTCGCCGCCCTCGAGCTGGCGCTCAGCGAGCTGGGCCTGCTCAGCCGGGTGGGCCTGATGGTGCCCGCCGCCCAGGCGGTGGCTCGCGAGAAGGCCGCCGCGGCCGAGCCCGCAGGAGTTCGCTGATGGCGGTCGCGACCACGTCCGGCGTAGCCGGCGGCAGTCCCGCCGCGCCCTCAACCGTCCGCATCCTCGTGTCCGATCCCATCGCCGCCGACGGGGTCGAGCGGCTGCGCGCCGCCGGGGAGGTCGAGGTCGCCACCGGCCTCACCCCGGAGGAGCTGAAGCAGAAGATCGCGGACGCCGACGCGCTGGTGGTCCGCAGCGAGACCAAGGTGACCGCGGAGATCTTCGAGGCGGCTCGCCGCCTCCGGGTGGTGGGGCGGGCCGGGGTCGGGGTGGACAACATCGACCTGGAGGCCGCCACCCGGCACGGGGTTTTGGTCGTCAACGCCCCCAGCGGCAACACCATCGCCGCCGCCGAGCACACGGTGGGGATGATGCTGGCCATGGCCCGCAACATCGCCCGTGCCGACGCCTCGATGCACCAGGGCAAGTGGGACCGCAAGTCGTTCATGGGCACCGAGCTGCGGGGCAAGACCCTGGGAGTGCTCGGCCTCGGCAAGATCGGCTTCGAGGTGGCCCGGATCTCGGCCCACGGCCTGCAGATGCGGGTCATCGCCAACGACCCCCTGGTCACCGCCGAGCGCGCCGAGCAGGCCGGGGCCGAGCTGGTCGACTTCGAGACCCTCCTGACCCAGTCCGACTTCCTGAGCGTCCACGTCCCCGTCAACGACAAGACGCGGGGCGTGATCGGTGCCGCCGAGCTGGCCCGGATGAAGCAGGGGGCGCGGCTGGTCAACGTCGCCCGGGGCGGGATCATCGACGAGCAGGCGCTCGCCGACGCCGTCCGCGACGGCCACATCGCAGCCGCGGCCATCGACGTGTACACGAAGGAGCCGCCGCTTCCCGAGAACCCCCTGCTGGCGCTCCCTGAGCTGCTGCTCACCCCCCACCTGGGCGCGAGCACCACCGAGGCCCAGCTCAACGTCGCGACCGACGTCGCCGACCAGATCGTCCAGTACCTGGCCGGGGGCGGACCCGGCTCCGCGGTCAACCTGCCGGCGGTCAAGCCCGAGGAGCTTGCCCGGCTCCAGCCCTACCTCGTGCTCGCCGAGAAGATGGGGTCGCTGGCGGCCCAGCTGGCGGGCGAGAAGGTGGGCCGGGTGATCTGCAGCTACGCCGGCGAGCTGAGCCAGCTCGACTACAGCTACCTGACCGCCGAGGTCCTGCGCGGCCTCTTCAGTCACTTCACCGAGACCCGGGTCAACGCCATCAACGCCAAGCTGGTGGCCAAGGACCACGGCGTCGCCGTCGAGGAGCGCACCACCACCCGCGACCTCGACCACGCCGACGCCCTGCTGGTCGAGGTGATCGGCAAGGAGCGGCTGATCGTGGTCGGCACCCAGTTCGAGGGTCAGCCCCGGGTCACGCGGATCAATGACTTCCGGGTCGACATGGAGCCGGACGGCGTCTTCCTGGTGGTCCAGCACAACGACCGCCCCGGGGTCATCGCCAAGGTCTCCGGACTTCTGGCCAGCCATGACATCAACATCGCCGGCATCGAGCTGGGCCGCGACCACCCGCGGGGTCGGGCCGTGATGCTGATGCAGGTCGACGACCCGGTGAGCCCGGAGCTGCAGGCCGCCCTGCGGGAGATCGCCGACCTGGAGTCGCTCCGGGTCGTCACCCTGTAGTTGGCCCGGCTGCATCCCCTCCGAGGGGTCAGGTTCAACCCCGAGCACGTCCGGCTCGGAGGTGTGCTGGCGCCCCCATATGACGTCATCAGCCCGGCGCAGCGGGAGGAGCTGTACGGGCGCGACCTGCGCAGCGTGGTGCGCATCGACTTCGGCAAGTCCTACCCGGACGACGTCCCCGGGCAGAGCGACGTCTACACCCGGGCGGCGGATCACCTCCGGAGCTGGATCGAGCTGGGCATCCTGGTCCGGGACGAGCGACCGGGCCTCTACCTGGTCGCCCACGAGTTCACGACCCCCGGGGGCGAGCCGCGGCGCCGCCTCGGTCTGCTGGGCAGGGTCCCGGCGCTGCCCTGGCTGCGCTCCGAGGTGCATCCCCACGAGCTGACCCTGCGCGGGCCCAAGGAGGACCGGCTGGCGCTGATGCGCGCGACCCGCGCCCAGACCTCCCCGGTATGGCTGATCTGGGACGGCGCCCCGGGGCTCGGGGCGCGGCTGGCCCACATCGCCGGGGGACCGGCGCTCCTGGGCGGCCGCTTCGACGGTGAGCTGGGAAGCGAGAAGGTGCTGATCTGGCAGATCGCCGAGGAGGCCATCCTGGCCGAGATCGGCGCCCTGCTCGCCCCCGCCACCCTCTACATCGCCGACGGCCACCACCGCTTCGAGACCATGGCCGCGTACGCCGCGGAGCGACGGGACGCGGGGGACGCCGAGGACGCCGACAGCCAGTTCGCCCTCGTCTACGCCAGTGCCGCCGACGACCCCGCCCTGGTGGTCCTCCCCATCCACCGGATGGTCCGCCCGCGCCCGGGGCTGCCGGCCGGCCGCGACCAGCTGCGCGCGCGGCTCGACGGCGCCTGGCACGTGGAGCCGGTGGCGGACGCCCTCGCAGCGTTTGCCGGGCTGGGAGAGCGGAGGGCGGCGGAGCACGCCTACGTCCTGGTGACGCCCGACGGTGCCGCGCTCCTCCACCGGCCGCGGGGTGCGGCGAGCTCCCGGCGCGACGCGCTCGACGTGGCGGTCCTCCAGTCGGAGGTGATCGGCGCCTGCGGCATCGGGGAGGCGGAGCTGCACGAGAGCGCGCTCGCCTACACGCGCGACCCCGCCGAGGCGGTCGAGGCGGTGCGGGCGGGACGGGCGGCGCTGGCATTCCTGGTCTCCCCCTGCACCGGCGAGGAGGTGATGGCGGTCGCCGCCGCCGGCGAGAACATGCCCCAGAAGTCGACCTACTTCTACCCCAAGGTCCCGACCGGGCTGGTCATCTCCCCGGTCTGACGGACCGCCGCGCCCGGACGGCCGAGCGTCGGTCTCAGCCGCCCGGCTCCGCCGGCACGACCGGCGACCGCCAGGTGTCGCGGGTCATCATCCAGACCCGCCAGATGCCGGACTCGGCCGGTGCCGCCGGCGAGCGCTGCGGGGACTCCCCGATGAGCATGAAGCCGAGCTTGCGGGGGACGCCCTCGCTGGCGAGGTTGGCCCGGTCGTGGTGGATCTCCACCACCGTGATCCCGGGAAGGGTGAAGGCCACCGAGGTGAGCGCGGCTGAGGCGGCGGTCGCGTAGCCCCGCCGGGTGTGCGCCGCGTGCACCCAGTAGCCGATCTCCAGCCCGTCGGGGCCGAGGCGGCGGTGGAGCCCGCAGCCGCCGACCACGTGGGCACCGAGGAACAGCCCGTACACGAGGTCACCGCCCGCATCCCACTCCTGCTCCCACCGCGCCAGGGTGGTGCGGCGCTCCTGCAGGCTGGCCGAGGCCGCCCAGGGCATCCAGGGCAGCAGATGCTCACGGCTCTCGGCGATCGCCAGCGACTGCGCCTCCGCGTCGGCGGGGCGCCAGCGTCGGAGGAGCAGCCCGCTCCCGAGGTCGATGCGCTCGGGCGCGGCCATCAACCCTGACCGACGAAGTCCGCCACGGCGTCCACGAAGCGCTGCCGCTCCCGGATCAGGAAGAAGAGGTGGCCCCCCCGGAACGTCACCAGCCGCGAGCCCGGGATCTCGCGTTGCATCTCCTCCGCCATCGCCAGGGGCGCGGCCCGGTCGCTGCGGCCGTGCATCACCGCGGTGGGCATGCCCAGCTCGTGCAGGCGCGGGCCGGCGTCGTACCCGTCCGAGGCCTCGAGCTGGCGGACGAACGCGTACCGCGGCTGTGGGTGCCGGCTCCGGAAGAGCGGCATCCCCGAGAGGATCGGATAGAGGTGCCGCCGCCGCCAGGAGGGGACCACGCGGGCGGAGGTGGAGACGAGGATCAGCCTCTCGACGCGCTCGGGATGGCGGAGCGCCAGCTCCATGGCGATGCGGCCTCCCAGGGAGATCCCCAGCACGCAGGCCCGGGGGACCCCGAGGGTGTCCAGCACGCCCAGCGCGTCGGCGGCCATCAGCTCGATCGAGTAGGGCACGTCGGGCTTGTCGGTGCGCCCGGCGCCGCGATTGTCGAAGGCGATCACCTGGGATCGGGCGGCGAGCTGATCGATCAGCGCCGTGTACTCGGAGACGTCCGCCCCCAGACCGAGGATCAGCAGCAGCGGCCGTCCGCGGCCGCGCACCTCGCAGTGGATGTGGATGCCGCTGACGCCGGCGCTCCCCGTCATGTTGCGGCTCGCCCTACGCGAACTTCTTCTCGATGCCGGCGAGGAAGGCCCCGGCCAGGGCCGGGAGGCCCCCCTCGCGGACCGCGATCGGGGCCCCCAGCTCGAGCTTCAGCACCGCCGTGGCCGCTACGCCGGAGGGGGCGGGGGCGGGGACGGGCCCACCCGCAGCAGGTCGCGCACCGCGACCCGGAGGACGGCGGCCAGCTGCGCCGGGTCCGGGGCGGTGGCGCCCGGCTGCATCGCCAGGGCCGCGCCGGAGACGACCACGGCCAGCGAGCCGGCCATCCGGACGCGCTGGTCGAGGCTGAGCGCCGGGTCGCCGAGCATCCGCACGAAGAGCTGCTCGGGCTCCACGTCGGGCCCCCCGTGGTCCCTCCGATGGATCTCCCCGAAGGCGGCGGCGTTGCGCTGATACAGGAGGAGGTGCCGGCTGTGCGCGGCCAGCTGATCGATGAGCCAGTCGAGGAAGGTGAGCCATGAGCCCGCGGCGGCAGGATCGCCGAGCCGGTCCATCGCGCTGTGCATGAGCTGGTGCACCGGCAGGTGCAACGCGAAGAGGAGGTCGTCCTTGGACTCGAAGTGGTAGTAGAGGGCGGCCTTGGTCACCCCGACCCGTTCGGCGATCTCCCGGAGCGAGGTCTTGTCGAAGCCCTGGTCGAGGAAGAGGTCGAGGGCGGCCTCGAGGATGCGCTCGCGGGTCCCGGCCGGGTCGCCTCCGGCCGCGGCCGGGGGGCGGGGGCCGATGAGCACCCGGTGACCCCGGCGGCCGCGCGGTGCCGGGTCGTCACCGACCGCGGGGGTGTCCTGAACCGGAACGGGACCGGGACCGGGGACGGTTCCGATCTGCTCGCCGGCCATCATCGTTTCTTTACTTGACGGCCGGTAAGCGCATCGCTTACCATACGGTCAGTAAGTATACGTCCGGCAGGCGCCAAGCGGTGGAAGCCCACGGACGGCGGCGCAGAGAGTTGCATCTTCGCGCTATCACGATATATCGTTGTAATACGTCGAACCAACACGAGGGTAGCCCCCATGAACAACACCGCAGCACGGGGCCGGCCGGCCGGGCCCCGCTCGCCAAAGGAGGCGTGAGATGTCCGGCAGAGCCATGATCGAGGCGGAGGGACTGGTCAAGCGGTACGGCGCGACCGTCGCCCTGGCCGGCGTCGATCTCTCCGTCCCCCCGGGTGCGATCCTCGGGGTGCTGGGGCCGAACGGCGCCGGCAAGACCACAGCGATCCGCATCCTCACCACCCTCAGCCACCCCGACGAGGGACGAGCCTGGGTGGGCGGCTTCGACGTTGCCGCCCATCCGACCGAGGTGCGCCGGCGGATCGGCGTGGCCGCCCAGGCGACGACCCTCGACGAGCTGCTCACCGGCAGGCAGAACCTGGTGATGATCGGCCAGCTGAGCGGGCTCCGGCGCTCCGAGGCACAGCGGCGCGCCGCCGATCTGCTGGAGCGGCTGGAACTGAGCGACGCGGCGGACCGTCTCACCCGGGGCTACTCGGGTGGGATGCGCCGTCGCCTCGACCTCGCCGCCAGCATGATCATGGCGCCGCCCGTCCTCTTCCTCGACGAGCCGACCACCGGGCTCGACCCGGCCAGCCGGCTCGGGGTGTGGGAGGTGATCCGGGGGATGGTCGGGGACGGCTGCACGGTCCTGCTCACCACCCAGTACCTCGACGAGGCGGACCATCTCGCCGACTCGATCGCGGTCTTCGACCACGGCAGAGTGATCGCCAGCGGGACGCCGCAGCAGCTGAAGTCGGAGACCGGCTCGGCGCGCCTGGAGGTGACCCTCAGCATGCCCCGGCCGGAGGCGGTCCTCGCCCTCCAGCCGCTGCTCGAGGGAGAGGCTCACGTGAGCCACGACGGACGGCGTCTCCGCGCCGCGGTCCGCAACCAGGACGGGCTCGCCACCGCGGTGGTCCGTGCCCTCGACCGCGCCGGCATCCTGGTTGACGACGTGCAGGTGCACCAGCCCTCCCTGGACGACGTCTTCCTCGCCCTCACCGGCCGTGAGAGCGCCGGCGAGGAGACGGCCGCCGAGCCGGAGGAGGCGACGGCGTGAGCGTCCGCACCCTCGCCCTCGCCGACGCTCAGCCCGGCTGGTTCACCCAGCGGCTCCGGGAGATCCTGGTGCTGGTCCGTCGCAACCTGCTCCACATCGCGCGCGAGCCGATGCAGCTCTCCGACGTGACCCTCCAACCGATCCTCTTCACCCTGCTCTTCATCTTCGTGTTCGGCTCGGGCATCCCGATCCCGGGGGGCAGCTACACCGACTTCGCCCTGGCGGGGCTGCTGGCCATGAACCTGATCACCTCGTCCAACGGGACCGCGGTGGGCCTCAGCACCGACCTCAACACCGGGCTCATCGACCGCTTCCGGGCGCTGCCCATGTGGCGGCCCTCGATCCTCATCGCCCGATCGATCACCGACCTGCTCTCGGCGCTGATCTGCACGACCATCGTGGTGGTCGCGGGCCTGGTGGTCGGCTGGCGGCCCACCACCGGGGTGCTCTCGGTGGCCGCCGGCCTCGGGATCGCCCTGCTCTTCACCTACGCGATCTGCTGGACCTTCGGCTGCGTCGGTTTGGTGGCCAGGAACATCGAGGCGGCGATGTCGATCGGCTTCATCGTGCTCTTCCCCATGGCCTTCGTCTCCAACGCGATGGTGCCGACCCAGGGGATGCCGGCCTGGTTGCGCCTGATCGCCGACTGGAACCCGGTCAGCTCGGTCACCGCCGCATGCCGCCAGCTCTTCGGCAACCCCAACCCCTCCGCACTGATCCACGACTGGCCGATGCAGCACCCGGTGACGGCCGCGCTGCTCTGGGCGGTGGCCCTGCTGGTGATCTGCGTCCCGCTCGCGACCGTCCTCTTCCGGCACCGCACCGCCGACTGAGACAGCGGGCGGACCGGCGCCCGGGGGCGGGACGGCTCAGCTCGAGGTCGGGCGTCCGGAGATGGCCAGTCCCACCCCCAGCCCGACCATCACCGCGCCGCTGCCCCAGCGAAGCCGGCCAAGCCGGCCCCTGGGCCCGGTCAGCCAGGCGCGGGCGGAGCTCGCGGCGAGCGCCCAGCCGGTGTCGCAGACCAGCGCGATCACCGTCCACACCAGGCCGAGCACGAGCAGCTGGACGGGGACGTGGCCGAGGCTCCGGTCGGCGAACTGCGGCAGCACGGCGGCGAAGAACACCATCGTCTTGGGATTGCTGATGCCCACCACGAACGCCTGCCACAGGGCCCGCCGCCGCGACGTGCCGGCAGCGGAACCGGTCGCGGTGCCGGCGAGCAGCCGGCGGCCGCGGACGGTCTGGATCCCCAGGAAGACGAGGTAGGCCGCACCCGCAAGCTTCACCGCCGTGAAGGCGAGGTCCGAGACGGCCACCAGCGCGCCGATCCCCAGCGCCACCGCGCACACCTGGACGAGCTCACCGCACTCATTGCCCACCACGGTCATCAGCGCCAGCCGCCGTCCCAGCGACAGCGAGCGACTGACGATGAAGAGCACGCTCGGCCCCGGGAGGAGAATGACGAGGAGCGCCACCCCGGCGAACGCGAGCGTCCGGCCCGGATCCATCACCGAAGGATAGCGGTGGCCCTCGCCGGCCATGGCGCGGAGAGCCGCGCGTCCCGCCGACCTGGCAAAGTCGCGGGCATGAGCGGAGCGGGCGTCGATCAGTCGGTCGAGGCGGTCGTCCTCGACATGGACGGGCTGCTCATCGACACCGAGCCGGCCTGGCGGGCTGCCGAGACCGAGGTGTTCGGTGACCTGGGGATCCGGCTCAGCGAGGCCGACATGCTCGCCACCATGGGGCGGCGGATCGTCGAGCTGGCCGCCCACTGGCGCCGGCACCGCCCCTGGCCGGGCGCGGAGACGGGAGAGCCGAGCGACGCGGCGATCGCCGCCCGGGTCATCGACCTGATGGTGGCCCACGTCCAGCGAAGCGGCGAGCCCATGGCCGGCGTGGTCGAGGCCACGGGGCTCCTCCGCCGCCTGGGCCTGCGGGTGGCCATCGCCTCGTCCTCTCCCCACCGTCTCATCGACGCGGTCTGCGCCCGGCTGGGGATGGGATGGATCGAGGTCCGCTGCTCGGCCGACGACGAGGCGCACGGCAAGCCCGCGGGCGACGTGTACCTCGGCGCGGCCCGCCGCCTCGGGCTGAGCCCCGCTGTCTGCCTGGCGATCGAGGACTCGCCCAACGGCGTGCTGGCCGCGCGGGCCGCGGGGATGCGCTGCATCGCCGTGCCCGACCGCCTGCTGGCGGGGGACGCGCGCTACCGGGAGGCCGACCTGGTCCTGGGCTCCCTGGGCGACCTGGACGAGGCGGTGCTCCGCTCGCTCGGCTGGCAGGACCGGGCCGGAGCGGGATGAGGCGCTACCATGCCGCCATGGGCCGGAGGGTCAACTTCTACCTGGACGACGACCTGATCGAGGCACTCAACCAGCACACCCAGGTCTCGCCCCTCTCCCGCAGCGAGATCGTCGCGATCGCCCTCCGCCGCCTGCTCCGTGAGGAGAGACGCCGCGTCAAGGTGGACGTCCCCGCCACCGAGATGGCGCGCCGGATCGCCGCCGGGGAGCTGCCCTCCCGGCGGCTGGACGGGCCCCGGCTCCGCGGGATGCCCCCGCCCTGGGAGAATTGACGCGCCCCGAGGTTTGGCTCCCATCCACCCCGGGTATGAGCTCATCAGTTCCTAGTCGAGAGTCCCCGTGCCGACCTACGGATACCACTGCCCCCGCTGCCGGACCGAGTTCGAGGTTTCTCAGCGCATGACGGACGACCCCGCCGCCGACTGCCCCCGGTGCGGGACGGCGGGACGGCGCCTCTTCTTCCCGACAGGGATCGTCTTCAAGGGGAGCGGCTTCTACAAGACGGATTCGCGGCGGGCGACCAGCGCCTCCGTCAACGGCGGCGGGCCCGCGGCCGGGGGCAAGGCCCCGGTCCCGGAGCGGTCGGCGGCCGGGGACACGACCGCCACCGGGAAGAAGACCTCGGCGGGCGAGAAGGCCTCCGGCACCGGGGAGACGGCCACCCGCGGGGAGACCTCGACCGGGGGCTCGACCACCACCTGACATCGCCGCCGGGAGCGGCGTTGCTAGCATGGTTCACAGGGACGGGCAGGGTCCGTCACCACCAGGAGGCCACGATGGCGCATCCCGTCACCATCACCGATTCCAACTTCAAGTCCGAGGTTCTCGAGAGCGAGATCCCGGTGCTCGTCGACTTCTGGGCGTCCTGGTGCTCCCCCTGCAAGCTGATCGCGCCGATCGTCGAGGAGTTCACCTCCGAGTACAAGGGGAGGGTCAAGGTCGGCAAGGTGGACGTGGACGCCAACCCGGCGACCCCCGGGATGTTCGGGATCATGAGCATCCCCACCCTGATGATCTTCCAGGGCGGCAAGGCGGCCGACCGGATCGTCGGCTACCAGCCCAAGCCGGCCCTCAAGGCGCGGATCGACGCCATCCTGACCCCGGCGCGGTGAGCTGACCCCGGGGGACGACGCGGCGCCCGTACGCGGCGGTTGCCAACCTCAGGCCTCTGAGGCAGACTCAATCCAGGCTGGACGAAGGGACGGCGTGACCAGGCCAGGGAGGGTCTGTGCGTGGTGGTGCGCGCGCGTGAGAGGGCGGCACAGGTGCGCGACGTCCTGGCCTGGCGCGACGTCCGGCTGGTCGTCTGCCTCTTCTGCGCGGCCCAGCTCCTGGACGGCCTCACCACCTACATCGCCCTGGCGTCGCACCGCTTCCAGGAGGAGAACCCCCTCCTGGGCGGTCTCCTCGACAGCCATCCCGCGGCCGCGCTGGGACTCAAGCTGGTCCTGGCGGCGGTGGTGGTGACGGCTCTGCTCACCCTCCGGCTCCGCTGGCGGCTCCGGCTGGTCGTGATCACGCTGTTCACCCTGGTCAGCCTGGTCGCGCCCCTGGAGAACCTGCTGCACCTCACCGGGGTCTCCTGACCCGCGGCCGGGTCACCCGACAGCCGGCTCCAGCTGCGCCAGGACCCTCCCCACCAGGGCCAGTGACCCGCACACCAGCACGAGCCCCGACGGCCCCGCCCGGCGCCGGGCCTCGGCGAGCGCGGCGGTCACCGGCTCGACGACGACCCCTCCAGGGAGCATGACCGCGAGGGCGGCGGCGGACGCCGCGCGCTCACCTCCGATGCTGGTGAGCACCACCTCGCCGGCCATCGCGGGGAGCAGGGGGAGCATCTCGCCGAGCTGCTTGTCGGCCATGGCGCCGAAGACGGCGATGACGCGGCGGCCTCTCGCCAGCTCCGCGACCTCCGGCTGGAGCGCCGCCAGCGCCGCCGGGTTGTGCGCGCCGTCGAGGAGCAGCGGTGGCGTCCCCTCGATCCACTGCAGCCGGCCGGGCCAGCGCACCGAGGCGGCGCCGGCGACGATCGCCGGCTCCGGGATGCGGAGCAGGGTCGCCGTCGCGGCGGCGACCGCCAGGTTCTCCTCCTGCACGCGGCCACAGAGCGGTGACCTGCAGTGGAGACGGGGCGGCGGGGCCGCGCCCGGGTCGCTCCCACCCCCCCCGGAAGCCGGCCCCCGGGCGCCGGTCCCGGCCGGATCGAGCTCGACCTCCACGCCCGCGCGTCCGCGGCCGGTGCCCCGCCAGTCCGCGCCGGCCTCGAGCACGCGCAGCGGCGCGCCGGCCGTCCGCGCGCGCTCGGCGATGATCGAGCGGGCCGGCTCGGTGGCGGCGGTCACCACCCAGTCGCCGGTCTTCACGATCCCCGCCTTCTCGGCGGCGATCGCCTCCACGGTGTCGCCGAGCCACTCCCGATGGTCGAGGGCGACGTTGGTGACGACGCAACCCCCCAGGTCGGCGACGTTGGTGCTGTCGAGCCGCCCGCCCATGCCCACCTCGCAGACGACGGTGCCCGCCCGATGGCGGGCGGCGGCGAGAAACCCCATGACGGTGAGGATCTCGAACTGGGTCGGATGCTCTCCGAACGGAGCCTGGTCGGCGGCATCCAGCACCTCGCGGGCAAGGACGGCGAAGCGGCGGTCGTCCATCGGCTCGCCGTCGAGGACGATCCGCTCCCCCCAGCGGACCAGGTGGGGCTTGGCGAGGAGCGCCGTCCGCCGGCCCGCCGCCCGTGCCATGGCCTCGAGAAGAGCCGCTACCGAACCCTTGCCGTTGGTCCCCGCGACCAGGACTCCGCTGAGACCGAGGTGGGGGTTCCCCACATGGTCGAGGAGCCACCGGGTCCGTTCCAGGCCGGGCACGATGCCGAACCTCCCCGCCGCGTCCAGGCGCGCGAGCGCGAAGCTGAGCCTTTCCGGGCCCGAACCGGGCCGGCTCTCTCCGGAGGTCACGGCGCGAGTCGGGGCCTCCACGGCCAGGCGGTGGCGATCGCCTCGTCCTCGCCCGGACGGTCGAGGAGGGTTCCCAGGACGTCGAGCCACGCCCGCTGCCGCTCCGCGGGGTCGGAGATCCCCTCGATCGCCCGGTTGCGGTACAGGCCGCCGGTCTGGTGGGCCAGGGTGGCCTGCAGCTCCTGGTACTCCAGCACGGTCGCGGCCTCGAGGCGCGCCGGCTCCGCGCGCCCCGGCACCCGCGCCTCGACGTGGAACACCCGGCCGCGGTCGTGGTCAAAGGTCGAGACCGGATGCAGCTCCAGGCTCCCGATGGCGGGCAGGAGGGTGGCGAGGCGTTCCAGCCACTCCGCCTGAGGGTCCGGGCTCGAGTCGACCTCCGCCTCCACGAACAGCTCGCCGGCCAGGGCCAGGACGGCGACCTGGAACTGGCGATGGTAGAGGAGGTCCGCTCCGCTCACCGCCACCGCGCCCACCAGCTCGCCGGCGTCGTCCCAGAAGCTGACCATGAAGGGCCGGGCGTACGGCTTGCGCGCCTCCTGTTCCGACCAGCGGACGCTGATCTTCGGCATCAGCCGACCGGCGCCGGGCGGCGGGCCCGGGCCAGCGCCAGGGTGTTGCGGAGCAGCATCGCGATCGTCATCGGGCCGACCCCGCCGGGGACCGGGGTGAGCCAGCCCGCGACCGGCTCCACCGAGGCGCGGTCCACGTCGCCGGCGAGCTGCCCGTCCCGCGGCGTCGTGCCCACATCGATGACCGCCGCGCCCGGCTTGACGTAGTCGGCGGTGATCATGCCCGGCCGTCCGATCGCGGCCACCAGGATGTCGCCCTCGCGGCAGACCCCGGGGAGGTCCCGGGTCTTGGAGTGGCAGACGGTGACGGTGGCGTCGGCGTTCACCAGCAGCAGGGCGAGGGGACGGCCCACAATCACGCTCCGGCCCACCACCACGGCGCGGCTCCCGGCGATGGGCACCCCGGACCGCCGGAGCAGCTCCAGGCAGCCGAGCGGGGTCCCGGGCAGCACCGGGGGCACCCCCCCGGCGGCCAGCCGGCCGAGGTTGAGGGGATGGAACCCGTCGGCGTCCTTGGCGGCGGGCACCGCCTCGAGGACAGCACCGGAGTCGATCTGGCGCGGCAGCGGGAGCTGGACCAGCATCGCGTCGATGTCGGGGTCGTCGCGCATCCGGGCACAGAGGCCGAGGATGTCCGAGGTGGAGCTGTCGCCTCCCGGGGTGTGGAGGGTGAAGCGGATCCCGGCCCGCTCGGCCGCCCGGCCCTTGTTGCGGACGTAGGTCGCGCTGGCGGGGTCATCGCCGCAGAGCACCACCCCGAGGTGAGGGGCGGCCAGGCCCTCGGCGACCATGACCGTGACCTCGGCGGCTATCTCGGCCCGGATCGCCTTGGCGATGGCGCTCCCGTCGATGATGGTCGCGCTCACGTGCGCCGCCGCTCCACGGTGACGCTGAAGCGGTCCACGGCCACGGCGAGCGGCGGTCGCTTGGCCACCCTGACCCTCACCGACGACGCACCCGGCTCCTCCAGAAGCTCCTCCGCCAGCCGCTCCGCCACCGTCTCCACCAGGTGGTAGCTGTCGTCCTCGACCACCCGGCGGCATCTCTCGACCAGCCGCGCGTAGTCGATGGTGTCCTCGACCCGGTCGCTGCGCGCGGCTTCGCGGGTGTCGGTCCTCACCTCGACGTCCACGTCCAGGTGCACCCCGGCGCCGCGCTCGTCGGCCAGGCAGCCGTGGTGCCCGAAGAAGCGCATCCCCTCGAGGCGGAGAACGTCCTCGCCCACCCCCACCGCGTCCGAGCGCGACGAGACGCCGCCGGGGTCCGGGGCACGCTGGGTGGGGCTCACCCGCCCGATTCTAGTCAGGGGGAGGTGGCAGCAACGGGTGACCGGCGGCGGGGTACCCTCGGGTTGCGGGTGATCCCAGGAATTTCGTGACGAATATTTCGTCACGAAAGATAGGCGATCGCGCCTCACACACATGCCGAACCGTCGCCCGCCTCGAGCGACCGGTCGCGCGCGGGGGTCGCGCCGCAGGAATCGCGCTCACGCTGTCAGGGATCGGGGACAGGCTGCCTGGAGCGGAGACAGGCCGTCCAGGGATCGGGAACAGGCCGTCCAGGGAGCGGGGACAAGGCCGTCCAGGAGCGGGGAAGGTCACCAGCCCCCGTCAGGTCAGGCGGAGCGGGACTCCTCCACGGGCTTCAGCAGCGTCTCGTGGTGGTCCACCGGGTTGATCATCACCACCTGGAAGAGGTCCTCGAAGTCGCACTGGAAGAGCTGCATCAGCTGCTGGCGGAGCTTGGGCCCGGGGTTGCGGGTCCCCGCCTCCAGGGCTGGGATGTAGTTCTGGGTCACCCCCAGGCGGCGGGCCAGCTCCCGCTGGGTCAGCTTGTGCCTGTCTCGCATGGCGCGGAGCCCGGTGGCGCGAACCTCAACGTTCATGGCTCATTAATCTAGTACCTGACAGTGGTTTCGTCAACGCACGAGGCTGGGCGTTCCCGGGTCGGCGTGAATGATTGCCGATACCGAATTGCTGAGTGGTGTAGCTGCTATGGGCGCGGAGGTCCAGGACTCTCGCGATGACATCGTCACGATCGCATCACACGTTCCAGTCTATTGTGATGCCATGCATGCATCCTCGCCTCACCAATCGATAGACGCACGGGCAGAGAAGGCGGCTGTCCCCGAGGACGTGGATGATCAGGCGGGCCAGGGCATGGTCGAGTACGCCCTGATCCTTGTCCTCATCGCCATCGTAGTCGTCGTCATCCTCACGGTCGTCGGCAGCCAGGTCAACAACGTCTTCTCCAACGTCAGCAGCGCGCTGGGCACATAAGCAGGAAACAGGCACCAGCTCTTCCCCGCCCCATGGAGGGGGCTGATCCGGGGGCTGGGAAACACAGCCCCTGATCTGCGACCATCGGGGGCGATGTGCCGCGTATGCGGGAAGCGCCCTGAGATCCCCGATGAGCGCAGCGGTCGCTGCGAGGCCTGCGTGAAGGCGGGCCGGATGGCGCTCCGCTTCCGTCTCGCCCCCGGCCCGGGCGGCGCCGGGCTGCGGGTCAAGGCGGGGGAGATCTCCCCCCGCGCCCTCCGGCAGAAGTGGCTGACCCAGCTCCGCGCCTACGCGTCCCAGCCGGCGGCCCGCCCCCACCTCGGGCTGCACGAGGTGGAGATGGTGGTCGCCAAGGACCACCTGGAGACGGTCCGCGTCGCCGCCGACCTGGCCGGGCAGGTTCCCGCAGCGCTCGAGGCGCTGCGTCAGGCCGCCGAGCGCACCGACGCCTCCTGGTAGGACGCGTCGATCAGTTCGGGCCGGATCGGTTCTGGGACGCCGGTTCTGGGGCACCGGCCCTGGGGCGGCGGTCCTGGGGCGCCGGGCGTGCCGGCGGTCAGTGGGTCAGGAGCCACTGCCAGCTGGGGTCGCCCAGGCTGCCGGTCGCCTCCACCCTCCAGGTGGCGACCGTGATGGCGCCGATGCGACCGGTGACGTGGGCGACCACCGTGCCGTCCGCAACCGCGGTCGGGTCGAGGTGGGAGACCGCGGTCCCGGAGAGGCTGAGCAGGGCGCCGACCCTCACCTCGACCGAGGCTGTGCCGGTCTGGTAGCTCGCCTGGAGGCCGGCGCTGGTGCCCCAGGCGGAGCGGACCGTCCCGGACAGCGACGGGGGCTTGACGCTGCCCGGGTTCACGATCCGGTAGGCGTCGAAGGCGGCCTTGACCGCGGATGCGGCCCCACTCAGGGCGTCACCGAGCTCCTCGTCGAGGTCGCCATCGGCCGTGACCTGGCCCAGGATGGCGCCGACCACGGTCACCTCCGCGCTGCCGCCCACGGGGCCGGCGTGCTGGGCGGCGAAGAGCAGGCAGCCGCCGGCCTGGGGCGTCGAGCCGGTCTTGAGCCCCAGCCAGCCGGGGACGCTGCCCAGGTCGGTGTCGAGGTTCTTGATGGTGGTGCCGTCCGGCATCACCGCGGACTGGGTGGCGACCAGCCCGGCGAGGACGGGATTGGCGAGGGCGGCCTCCCCCAGCTTGATGAGGTCGGCGGCGGTCGACACCGTCTGAGGGCTGTAGCCGCTGGCATCGGCGAAGGTGGTCTGGGTCATCCCGAGGGTCGTCGCCTCGGCGTTGAGGTCGGCGACGAAGGCGCTCTGGGAGCCCGCCACCCACGCCGCCAGGGTCTCGGCGATGTTGTTGGCCGAGGGCAGGAGGAGGGCGAGCAGCAGCTGGCGCTCGGTGAACTGCTCGCCGGTCGTCACCGGGTAGTTGGAGCCATCCCCGGCGACCACCTGGTGGAAGAAGGTGACGTCCGGGGCGGTGATGGTGTAGGTGGGACCGGGGCCGCCGTCGAGCAGCGGTCGCTGCTGCAGCACCACCAGGGCGGTCATGACCTTCGCCACCGAACCGATCGGGGACACCGTGGTCGGCGCCACCTTGGCGAGCTGGCCGGAGTCGGAGGACACCAGGTCGAAGCTGCCGCTGCTGGGCACGGGGATGGGAGGCGCGGACCCGGGGGCGAGCGCGAGGGTCTGCGGAAGGCCGAGGGTGACCTGTGGTGCGGGCGGGGTGCTGACCAGCCTCACCGCCGCGAACGCGCCAGCTCCGAGCACAACCCCGGCGATCACGGTGAACGCCAGTGGCAGGAAGCGAGCCCGGCGCGGCTGGGTCCGATCGCGACTCATGTCAACCCCCAAGCCCTCTCTCTCGTGCCCGGGCCGGCCGGCTCAGGCTGTCAGCCTGCGCCGCCGGCGCGGAGCTGGACGGGGACGCACGCCCCCGCTGGTCAGCGCTTGGCCCGGCGGCCGTTCCCCTTGAGCGAGGCCGACAGGGTTGCGGAGGGAGAGAAACGGACCACCTTGCGGGCCGGCACCTTGACCGCCTCGCCGGTGCGGGGATTGCGGCCCATCCGCGCGGCGCGCTGCTGGATCGTGAAGTTGCCGAAGCCATGGATGCGCACCTCGTCGCCGTCGCGCAGGGCGCCGGTGATCGCATCGAAGAACCAGCGCACGTCGTCGCGCGCCCGGGTCATCGCGTAGGTGGCGCCCTCCTCGTCCTCGACCTTCGCCTTCCACGACTCGGCCAGGGAATCACGAGTAATCACTTTGGCCATGCTCTCTCTCCACTTCCGGTCGGGCGGTGCGATGGCCCGAATTGTAAGGTCGCGCAACGGGTTTCTCAACTCTCCCTCGTGCTACGGTGCGCGGGTGCAGGGATTCTCGACCGGCCTGCCCGATTCCGGATGGGACCGCGAGCTGTTCGCGGGCGGTGGCCACGTCATGCAGAGCCGGGCGTGGATGGCGGTGCAGCGGGCGCTCGGCGACGAGGTGGTGCACCAGCGCGGTGAGGGCTGGCGCTGGGCGGGCGTCCACCATCGCGGGCGGGGACTCGGCTACCTCTACCTTCCGTACGGTCCCGCGCTCGACGCTCCCGGCCACCTCGGCGACGCCATCGACGCGATCAGGACGGCGGGCACCGCGCTGGGCGCCGACTTCGTGCGGGTGGAGCCCGATCTCGAGGTGACCTCCGCCGCCGCGGCCACCGCCGCGGAGGCCGTCCTCGGCGGCAGGGGAGCGGTGCGGGCCCGCAGCGTCCAGCCCCGTCACACCCTGGTCCTCGACCTGCGCCGGCCGGAGGAGGAGCTGCGCGGCGAGATGCTCTCGGGGCGCCGCCGCAGCATCAATGCCGCGGCGCGGAAGGGCATCACCATCCGGCGCACCCGGGAGGCGGGAGAGGTGGAGGAGTTCATCCGGCTGATCCGGAGAACGGGGGAGCGGAACCGCTTCGACCCCCACTCCGACGCGTATTACCGCACCGTGTGCACGATCCTCTTTGACCGCGGGGCGGCGTCGCTCTACCTCGCGGAGGTGGAGGGGGAGAGCGTCGCCGGGGTGATCGCCTTCGAGTCGCCCACGACCGGCTACTACGCCCACGCCGCCGACGACCCCGAGCGCTCGCGCCAGATCGTCGCGGCGGCACCGCTCGCCTGGCGGATCGTGCTCGACTGCCGCGCCGAGGGGCGGAGCACCTTCGACTTCTGGGGGGTCATCCCCGACGACTCGTCCGATCACCCGTGGGCCGGGTTCAGCCGGTTCAAGAAGACCTTCGGCGGGCGGATGGTGACCCGGCCGGGAACCTTCGACCTGCCGCTGCGGCCGCTGCGCTACCGCGTCTACCGGGCGGCGCGCGAGATGCGGGCGGCGCGGCGCGCCGGGCGGAGGCCGGCCGCCCCATGAGACCCGCCAACCGCGCCGAGATCGACCGCTGGGACGACCTGGTGCTGGCCAACCCCGACGGCGGCAGCATGCTCCAGGCCCGGGCCTGGGGCGAGTTCAAGCGCGACTGGGGGTGGCGGCCGGCCTACCTCGTCTCCGACGACCCGGCGGCGCCGGTGGCGACCCTTTTCCTCCGCCGGCACGTCCCCGGGCTCGGCTGGCTCTGGTACGCCCCCAAGGGCCCGGGGGTCACCGCCGCGCACCAATTGGCCCGTGTCCTCGCCTCCCGAGACGCCTTCGACGGCGCCTTCTGCGTCCAGGTGGAGCCGGAGCTGGCCGACACCTCCGCGAACCGGCTGGCGCTCAGCTCGCTCGGGTTGCGCAAGGCCGAGGACGTGCAGATCTCGCGGGCCACCGCGGTCGTCGATCTCGCCCCCGACGAGGAGGCGCTGCTCGCCTCCTTCCGGCCGAAGACGCGCTACAACATCCGGCTGGCGGCCCGCCACGGGGTGCGGGTCGACCCGATCCCGTGCGGCGTGGCCGGGGTGGCGACCATGTACGCGCTGATGGCGGCGGCGTTCGAGCGCGCCGGGTTCCCGCTCCGCCCGCTCGCGTACTACTCGGCCTACTGGCGGCTCTTCGAGGCCAGCGGTCAGGGCCAGCTCTTCGTGGCCCGTCTCGGGGACGAGGTCCTGGCCGGCGCCTACGTGGTGCGCCTCGGGGACCGCGCCTGGTACAAGGACGGCGGCTCGGTCACCCACCGGCACGAGGTGATGGCGCCCCACCTCGTCCAGTGGGAGGCGATGCGCTGGCTGCGGGCCGAGGGGGCGCGCAGCTACGACCTCTTCGCGGTGCCCACCCAGGAGCAGCTGGCCACCGGCAACCACCCCCTCGGCGGCCTCTGGCAGTTCAAGGCTGGCTTCACCGCCGACGTCCGGGAGTTCGTCGGGACCTGGGACCTGGTGCTCGACGAGCGCCGCTACCGGCTCTGGCGGCGCGCCGGGGAGCCGCTGGCCCGGCGGCTGCGCTGGCGGCTCCGCCGCGACCTGCTGTACTGAGCGCGGCGGGGTGAGCCGCGCAAGGACCGAGGGTTCTCCTCGCGCCCTAGCGCTGGCGCCAGATCCGCTTCATCACCACCCGGGCCAGCTTGTCGGGGTCGTGGTGAGAGCTGATGTCGATGCTGACGACGTCGGCGAGGATGTAGCGGACCGGATGCTCCTGAGCCCTCTGGCGGTCGAAGATCACCCGGTTGACGCCGGCGCGCCGGGCCGAGGCGGGCAGCGGTGGGGTGAGGTTGCTGTTCACCACCACGTAGTCGAAGAGATTGCTGCCGACATGGGCCTCGATGGCCTCGAGGTGCTCGCTCACCGTGTAGCCGACGGTCTCACCGGGCTGGCCGGCAACGTTGCAGACGTACACCTTGACCGCGGGGCTCGCCCTGAGCGCCTCGATCATGCCGTCCACCAGCAGGTTGGGGAGGATCGAGGTGTAGAGGGAGCCGGGACCGACGATCACCATCTCGGCGTTGAGGACCGCGTTCTCAGCCTCGGGGTTGATCGGCGGCGCGGCGGGCTCCAGGAAGACCCGGTCGATGCGGCCGTCGCCCACCGGGACCTTGGACTCGCCAACCCGGAGCTCCGCGCCGACGTTGGCGCAGAGGACGACGTCTCGGAGCGTGCTCGGGACGATGGCGCCGCGGACGGCGAGGACCCGCGCCGACTCCCGGATGGCGTGCTCGAAGTCGCCGGTGATCTCGGCCATGGCCATGATGAAGAGGTTCCCGAAGGAATGGCCGCCCAGCTCGCCGTCGCCGGAGAAGCGGTGCTGGAAGAGCTCGGTCATGAGCGGCTCGGTCTCGGCGAGGGCGGTCAGGCACTGGCGGAAGTCACCGGGCGGCAGCACCCGGAACTCGTCGCGGAGCCGGCCGCTCGAGCCCCCGTCGTCGGCCACGGTGACGATGGCCACGATGTTGCCGGTGTACTTCTTCATGCCCCGGAGCAGCGCGGACAGCCCGGTGCCACCGCCCATCGCGACCACCCGCGGGCCCCGGGAGAGGAGCCGGTAGGCGTAGAGCTGCTGGACGAAGCCGCGCTCCCCGGTGCCGCCGGGCAGGAAGGGCCCGAGCACCGACTTGCCCAGGAAGTAGAAGGCGACCCCGATGATGGCCACCCCGATGCCCAGGAAGATCAGGCCGCGGACGGAGCGGGGGAGGAACTGGAGGGTCAGGTTGGAGACAAAAGAGGGGAACCGGTAGTTGGCGTAGTAGATGTCGCGCAGGACATAGCCGATGGCCAGGGAGACCATCACGATGCCGACCATCAGCAAGAGCAGCCAGCGCTTCACGTGCAGGCCGGGGGTGAGCAGCCGGGTCAGGTTCTTCCCGGGTCGGAACCGCGCCAACATCCTTCGCGGGGATTGTCCCACCCCACGCAGCAGGCCGCGCGGGATATCAGCCCGGCTCCCCGCCGCCCAGGAGCGCCTCCAGGTCGACGAGATCGACTCCGCCGCGGCGTGAGGCGGTGCCGACCAGGTCGGCTTCGAATCCGCCCCTCGAGAAGAGGACGATGCGGGCCCCCTCCACGCCGGCCCCCACCTGGCGGAGGGCGGGGAGCCCGTGCTCGACCAGGCCGGCGAGGACCTCGCCGCCCATCGGCCGGCTCTGCCAGTGGCAGGCTCCGACCACGGTGACGGCCGATCCCCGGGTGCCGACGACATCGATCTCCTCGCCCGAGCGCAGGCCCCGGCGGCGCAGGTCGTGGCGGGCGAGCCCCCACCAGGGGGCCACGGCGCCGGCGATCTCGGGGAACCTTGCCCGCACCCAGTCCCGGCAGATCTCCTCGAACGCGTCGGTCACGTGCCCCGCCAGCGCCGGGGCGACGGTGCGGTCGTAGTGGTTCTCGGGCCGGAGCCCCGCCTCCAGCTCGGCCTGGTAGGGAAAGACGAACCGGAACCAGAACCGGACGAAGCGATCGGCGATCCGGTAGCGGCGCCGCCGCGCCGCGGGCGGGGCGAGGGCCGGGTTGGCCGCCTCCACGATCCGCGCGTCCTCGAGGAGGCGGACGTACCGGGAGGCGGTGGACTCCTCCACCCCCGACCGGTTGACCAGATCCGTCCACTCCAGGCTCGGCGCCAGCGCCAGCGCGGCGAGCAGGGAGAAGTGGAGGGCGAGGGTGCCGCCGAGCTCCCGGGCGAGCACCGATCGCACCTCGTCGAAGAGGGGCGCCAGCGGGTTGAGGACCTCCTCGCAGAGCACCGTCCTCAGGCTCCAGGGACGCCCGACCCGGGTCAGGTAGAGGGGCATGCCACCGGCGACCGCGTAGCGGACCACCTGGTCCGCGGGGACCAGGCTGGCCAGGAATCGCCGTGCCTCGGCGAAACGGTGCGGGGACAGGCGCAGGGATTCGACCCGGCCCTGGAGGGGCGCCCCCTCCGCCACCAGCGCCTCGAGGTCGGCGACCTGGGACCCGCAGAGGGCCAGCCTCACCCCCGCCTGGGAGCGCGCCACCTCCACTGCCACCGCCGTCAGGGACTCCGCCCCGCCGCTCACCGGGGCGAGCAGGGGGTACTCGTCGATGATCACGAGCCGGGGCGACCGGGCCGCCTGGCGGAGCAGGACGCCGAGGAGGGTGCGCACGTCGCCGGCCTGGGCGCGGAAACCCAGCGAGCCCTCGAGCGCCCCCGCGAGGTGGGCAAGCTGGTCGCCCTCGGCGCGGGTGTCGCAGGTGAGGATCTGGGCGTCCTTGCCGTGGGCGAACCGGCGCAGCAGCCAGGACTTGCCGGTCCGGCGCCGGCCGTGGACGAGCACGGGGAGGCCTTCCCGAGCCCCCTCCCACCACCGCTCGAGACGGTCCAGCTCGGCCTCTCGACCGAGGAACGCGTCGCGGTTCGGAAAGGTATAGGTAGGCACTACCTGCAGATTGGTAGTCTACCAGTCTGCAAGTAGTACTGCCCTTCCCCCTACCCCAGGGTGAGACGGGGCACCGCACTGGGGGCGATCGCCTCGGGGGCCGCTCCGGGAACCGGCGGCGGAAGGCCCCGCGGGCGGCGACCCATGCTCACATAGACCCCGCCACCGCTGGCGATCGCCTCACCGTCGAGGCAGTTGCGACCATCGACGACGAGCCGCCCCCGCATCAGCCCGATGACCCGGCCCCAGTCCAGCTGCCGGTACTCCGGCCACTCGGTGACCAGTCCGACCGCGTCGGCGCCGGTCACCGCCTGGTAGGGGTCGCCGACCAGTGTCGTCCGCGGCAGCAGCGGACGGGCGCCGTCGATGGCCACCGGGTCGGTGGCGACGATCTCGGCTCCCAGGTCCTCCAGCTGGCGGACCACGTCGAGGGCCGGCGCCTGGCGCATGTCGTCGGTGTAGGGCTTGAAGGCGAGGCCGAGGATGGTCACACGGCGCCCCTCCAGGCTGCCCCCCAGCCCGCGAAGGAGCTTTGCGGTGAACCGCCGCCGCTGCTGGCTATTGACCTCGATGGCGGCCTTGAGCAGCCAGAAGCTCTGGCCGTGGTACCCGGCCGAGGTCTCCAGGGCGCGCACGTCCTTGGGGAAGCAGGAGCCGCCCCAGCCGAGGCCGGCGCTCAGGAAGCTGCGGCCGATGCGGGGGTCGAGGCCCATCCCGTCGGCCACCTTGTCGACGTCGGCGCCGGTCAGCTCGCAGAGCTGGGCCATCTCGTTGATGAAGCTGATCTTGGTGGCCAGGAAGGCGTTGGAGCCGTACTTGATCAGCTCGGCGCTGACGCTGTCGCAGAGCAGGCGGCTGGTGTCGTGACCACCCAGCAGCGCCGCCACCCGCTGCACCACCGCGCTGTCCTCGCCGCCGACCACCACCCGGCTGGGATTGCGGAGGTCCTCCAGCGCAGAGCCCTCGCGAAGGAACTCGGGGAACATGACGAAGGCGATGTCGTCGCGCGGGCAGCCGCGGGCAAGGGCGCGGGTCGTCCCGGGAGGCACCGTGCTCTTGATGGCGATGACAGTCCCCGGGGAGGCGTGGTGGACGGCCTCGTCCACGGCGCCGCGCACCTGGGAGAGGTCGGCCTCGCCCTCCGGGGTGGGCGGGGTGCCCACCGCCACGATCACGATCCCGGCACCCGCCACCCCCTCGCCCATGGTCTCCACCGCCCGCAGCCGGCCCGTAGCGACCACCGCGGTGAGGAGTTCGTCGAGGCCGGGCTCGTGGATGGGGCAGCGCCCCGCCGCCACCGCGGCCCGCCGCTCCGGGTCCACCTCGACGACGCGCACCTCACGACCCGCCTCGGCGAGGCCGGCCGCGGTCACCAGGCCGACGTAGCCGGCGCCAATGACGCAGACGATGCCGTCGTCGCCTTGCTGAGCCATGGTTCGGGACTCTAGCCGCATCGGCACCGGCCGCCGCGCCGCGCGGGCGGTGCGGATATGATCCGGCCGCGATGAAGGAGAAGGTGCTTCGGCTGCGGCCGCCCGCGGCCGCCACCGCCCTCGTCCTCTTCCTGGCCCTGACGGTGGCGGCGATGTGGCCGGGGCTCTTCTCCGGCCACGACACCATCGTCGGCAACACCGGCGACCCCTCGTTCTGGATCTGGAACCTGACCTGGGTGCCCTTCGCCCTGGCTCACCACCTCAACCCGCTGGTCACGAATTACCTGCACTACCCGGGCGGCACCAACCTGATGTGGAACGGGACCATCCTCTTCCCCGCGCTGCTGCTGGTCCCGGTCACCGCCCTCTGGGGGCCGATCGTCAGCTACAACGTCCTGGCCGTGCTGGGGGTGAGCCTCTCGGCCTGGTGCGCCTTCCTGGCACTGCGGCGCTACATCGCCGGATGGCTGCCGGCGACGGTGGGCGGGCTGCTCTACGGGTTCAGCCCGTTCATGGCCGTCCAGATCACCGGCCACGCCCAGCTCTTCATCGCGGTCTTCCCGCCTCTCCTGCTCATCTTCGCGGACGAGCTGCTGGCGCGGCAGCGGCGCCCGCCCGCGCTGATGGGCATCCTGCTGGGGGTCGCGGCGGCGGCCCAGCTCCTCACCGGCGAGGAGGTCCTGGCCATGACCGCGATCATGGCGGTGCTGCCGCTGGTCGCCCTGGGGATCATCCACCGCGCTCAGGTCCGGGAGCGCATCGGGCACGCGGCGCGCGCCGCGGCGTGGGCGCTGGGCACCTTCCTCCTGCTCGGCGGCTACCCGCTCTACCTCCAGTTCCTCGGCCCCCAGGTCGTCCATGGAGCGCTCGAGGGGATCGACACCTACGTCGCCTCCCCCGGCTCCTTCGTCAACCCGTCGAGCTTCGAGCTGATCGGAGGGCATGCGACCGTGCTCGATTCGAGCGTCTACATCGGCGTCCCCCTGCTGGTGCTGGCGGTGGTGATCGTCGTCTGGCTGCGCAGGCGGACCGCGGTGGTGGTGGCGGCGGTGGCGCTGGCGTCGGCCATGGTCTTCGCGCTGGGCGGCCACCTCGTCCTCCACGGCGTGGGCACCCGCGTCCCCCTGCCGTGGGACGTCATCGACCACCTCCCGGTCCTCGACAACATCCTCCCGGTCCGGCTGATGCTCTTCGGTTACCTCGCCCTGGCCGTCCTGCTGGCGGTCTTCCTCGACGCGGCCCTGCGCCGGGGACGCGGGTGGACGGCGGGAGGGCTGGCGGCGGCGGCCGCCGCTCTCGTGTTCGTGATCCCGGCGCTGCCCCTGCCATCGGGTCAGTACACGATCCCGGCCTTCTTCACCGACGGCTCCGTCCAGCTGCTCTCCCGCAGCGGCTCGGTGCTGATCACCCCCTACGAGGGGCAGGTGCCGGAGGCCTGGCAGGCCCTCGCGGGGATGGCCTTCCGAACCCAGGTCGGGGTGGTGTACGCACCCGGCCCCGGCGGCCACATGGAGGGGCCGGACCTCGATCCGCTCGGCCAGGAGCTGATCGAGCTCGACAGCCTCGGGCAGCCGGCCCCGAGCGCGATCCCCGCGTCACAGCGTCAGACCTATGTGACCGACCTCAGCGCCCACGATGTCGGCAGCATCGTGGTGGGACCGTCGAGCGGCCAGGACCAGGTGGCCCGGTTCTTCACCGAGCTGCTGGGAACCCCCGGGGTCAGCACCGGAGGCGTGGTGGTCTGGTTCGACGTCCATTCCTGAGCGGACCACGCTAGGATCGGGGGCCATGTCCGGGAACGCTCGCCCGCTGCAGCGGGTCGTGGTGACCGGGGGGGCCGGGTTCCTCGGCTCGCATCTCTGCGACCGCCTCATCGGACGCGGAATGGAGGTGGTCGCGATCGACAACCTGCTCACCGGCAGCATGGACAACGTCGCCCACCTGCTCGGCAACCCGGCGTTCAGCTTCCGCCGCCAGGACGTCACCGAGCAGATCGACATCGAGGGGCAGGTCGATGCGGTGCTCCACTTCGCCTCACCGGCCAGTCCCGTCGACTACGCCCTGATGCCGATCCAGACCATCAAGGTGGGGACCCTGGGCACCCACAAGGCCCTGGGGCTGGCCAGGGCCAAGGGGGCGCGCTTCCTGCTCGCCAGCACCAGCGAGGTCTATGGCGACCCCGAGGTCCACCCCCAGCCGGAGACCTACTGGGGGAACGTCAACCCGGTGGGCCCGCGCAGCATCTACGACGAGGCCAAGCGGGCCGCCGAGGCGTTCACGATGGCCTACCACAACCACCACGGACTGGACACCCGGATCGTCCGGATCTTCAATACCTACGGTCCGCGGATGCGCCGGCACGACGGACGCGCCGTGCCCGCCTTCCTGGCCCAGGCGCTGGCCGGCGATCCCCTCACCGTCTTCGGCGACGGCTCCCAGACCCGCAGCCTCTGCTACGTCGACGACCTCATCGACGGCATCGAGCGGCTGCTGGTCAGCGATCGTGCCCTCCCCGTCAACATCGGGAACCCGAGCGAGATCACCATGCTCGAGCTGGCGCGGCTGATCCGCGACCTGTGCGGGAGCCGGAGCGAGATCGTCTTCGAGCCCCTGCCGGTCGACGACCCCAAGCGACGGCGACCGGACATCGGAGTGGCCCGCGAGGTGCTCGGGTGGGAGCCGCGAGTACCCCTGGAGGAAGGCTTGGCCCGGACCATCGCCTGGTGGCGCCAGGGCGGCAACGGCCGGGCCGCGCCCGACCCGGCCGCCGGGGACGGCGCCGCGTTGGGTTAGGATGCGCGGGCCCATGACCGCCCCGTTCCTGTCGGTGCTGATGCCGGCGCTCAACGAGGCGCGGACCATCTCCCAGGTGCTGGACGCGGTCCTCGCCTCCCCCGTCGACCTCGAGGTCGTCCTCGTCGACGACGGCTCGACCGACCGGACCTGGGAGCTGATGCACGCGTGCGCCAGCGCCGACCCCAGGGTCCGCGCCTACCACCACGAGGTCAACCGGGGCAAGGGGGCGGCGATCCGCACCGCGCTGGGGCAGGCGCAGGGCGAGGTGGTGCTGATCCAGGACGCCGACCTGGAGTACGACCCCGCCGACTACCCGCGCCTGCTCGAGCCGATTCTCAGTGGCAAGGCCACCGTGGTCTACGGCTCGCGGGCTTTCTCCAGCCACACCGCCTACTCGTACTGGTACGTGATGGGCAACCGGCTGGTCACCCTGGCCACCAACCTCATCTACAACTGCTACCTCTCCGACATGGAGACCGGCTACAAGGTCATGCCCCGGGAGGTGGCCCTCTCGCTCGACCTCCAGGCTCGGGGATTCGAGCTGGAGCCGGAGATCACGGCCAAGCTGCTCCGCTCCGGGCAGAGGATCTACGAGGTCCCCATCAGCTACGCGGCGCGCTCCCGTGCCGAGGGCAAGAAGCTGACCGCGATGGACGGTGTGCGGGCGGTCGGAGCCCTGATGCGGTATCGCGCGTGGCGGCCCCAGCGCCGGCGCTGATCGCGCCATGACCGCCCAGCCGGCGGCGGAGACGCGGTCGGGCGTGCCCCCCGGCTCCGCCGCCCCGGTCGAGGTCCACGCCCATGGGGCCGGGCGCCGCGGGGACCGGAACCTGGCGCTGGCGGCGCTGGCCCTGGCCCTCTACCTGGCGCTGGCACTGGCGGCGATGTGGCGCGGGCTCTTCACCGGGCACGACACGATCGTGGGCAACGCCGGGGACCCGTCGTTCTTCATCTGGCAGCTGCAGTGGGTGCCCTTCGCGCTGAGTCACCACCTCAACCCGCTCCTGACCGACTACCTCCACTACCCGAGCGGCGCCAACCTGATGTGGAACGGCGGGATCATCCTGCCGGCACTGCTGCTGACACCGGTGACCAACCTCTTCGGCCCGGTCGTCTCCTGGAACGTGCTGGCCCTGCTGGGCATGTCGCTCTCGGGCTGGTGCGCCTACCTCGCCATCCGCCGGTTCTCCTCGTGGTGGGTCGCGGCGGCGGCCGGCGGGCTGCTCTACGAGTTCAGCCCCTACATGGCG
>Ga0187889_10000622_pt1 | contig 41618 bp, 36 predicted proteins | sample June2016WEW_7_10_2_FD_132992 | JGI IMG/M metagenome (GOLD analysis project Ga0187889, IMG submission 132992) | Peatland microbial communities from SPRUCE experiment site at the Marcell Experimental Forest, Minnesota, USA - June2016WEW_7_100 | ecosystem: Environmental > Terrestrial > Soil >... | reverse complement strand
TCCGTGCGTCGGTGCGTCCGTACGTCCGTGCGTCCGTGCGTCCGGCACCAGCGTCAGGAACACCATCCGGAACGTGTAGTACGCGGTGAGGCCGGCCCCGAGGTACGCCAGGGCGACGACCCACCCCCCCGCCGCGACGCCGAGCGCGCCCAGGATCGCTTCCTTGGAGAAGTAGCCGGAGAACGGGATGATCCCGGCGAGGGCCGCGCTGCCGGCCACGAGTCCGATCACGCCGGCGCGCTGCGCGAGCGCTCCGCGCTCGTTGATCTCCCGCATCTCGTTGCTGTGCGCGTGATGGATGAAGATGCCGGCCGAGAGGAAGAGCAGCGCCTTGAAGCCGGCGTGCGTCGTCAGGTGGAAGAACCCGGCGGCCCTGCTCCCGGCCGCCAGCGCCATCAGCATGTAGCCGAGCTGCGAGATGGTGGAGTAGGCGAGCACGCGTTTGATGTCGCTCGCCACCATCGCCATGGTCGCGGTCGCCAGCGCCGTCGCCAGCGCCAGGTACAGCAGGGCGTGCATCACCGCCGGCGCCGCGAGGAAGAGGGGATGCAGCCGCGCGACCAGGTAGACGCCCGCGGCGACCATCGTCGCGGAGTGGAGCAGCGCCGAGACGGGCGTCGGCCCCTCCATCGCGTCCGGCAGCCACGTGAACAGCGGACCCTGCGCGCTCTTGCCGATCACCCCCATCAGGAGCAGCGCCGCGGTCACGGTCACGAGCCGCGGCGACAGGCCGCCGCCCGCGCCGGCCGCGGCGATCACGTCGGGGATCGTCGCGAGGCCGAGCGCGCGGATCAGCAGCAGCACGCCGAGCAGGAAGCCCACGTCGCCCACCCGCGTCATCAGGAACGCCTTGCGGGCCGCTGCCGCCGGAGCCGGCCGGTCGAACCAGAAGCCGATGAGGAGGAACGAGGCGAGGCCGACCAGCTCCCAGAAGACCAGGGTCTGGAGGAGGTTGGCCGAGAGGACGAGCCCCTGCATCGCCCAGCCGAAGAGTGCGAGGAACCCGTAGTAGCGGGCGAAGCCCGGGTCGCCGCGCATGTAGCCGGTCGAGTAGACCATCACCGCCAGCGTGATCGTCGCGACCACCAGCGCCATCACGGTCGAGAGGGGATCGAGCAGCACGCCGAACGCGAGCGCGTGCGAGGCGTCCACCGGCAGGAAGACGGTCTGCGCCAGGAGCGAGCGGTCGGGGATCGCCACGGCGGCGACCAGCCAGACCGAGGCGGCGACGGAGACCGCCAGGCCGGCGATGGCGACGCCCGCGGCCGCGCGGCCGCGGCCGCGCAGGCCGAGCAGGACGATCACGCCCGCCGCCAGGGGCGCCGCCTGCGCCAGGAGCGCCGCCAGCGTGGGGCCGGTCATCCCTTGAGCTCCGACAGGTCTTCGACGTTGATGGTGCTGGCGTACCGTTGGATCGCCACGAACAGCGAGAGCGCGATCGCGGCCTCCGCCGCCGCGACGCCGATCAGGATCAGCGCGACCACCTGCCCCACCGACGAGGCGTGACCCGCGCCGATCTGGCGCGCCCCGCCGCCGTCCGCCGCCCCGGCGGCGAGGGTCGTGAGCGCGACCACGTTGAGCGACGCCGCGGCCAGCATCAGCTCGAGCGCGATCAGCATCGCGATGAGCGAGCGCCGCTGGACCAGGCCGTAGAGCCCGATGCAGAACAGGGCCACCGAGATCGTCAGATAGCCGGCCAGGGGCATCATCCGATGATCCTCGGCGCCGGCTGGAGCGGCGCCTTCGGCATCCGCGCCTTCCGCGCCACCATGACCGCACCGATCATCGCGACCACCAGGAGCACCGGGATCAGCTCGAACGCCAGCACGTAGTCCGAGAGCAGGCGCCGCCCGGCCCACGCCGCGCTCGTCTCGGGGGGGCCGTCCGCCGCGACGAAGTGCGCCCCCAGGACCACGACGTACAGCGCCGCGGCCACCAGCATCGCCAGCGCGGCCGCGCCGACCACCTTGGGGAGGCGCCGCGGCTCCGGCTTCGTGTCGAGCGGATAGGAGAGCATCACCGCGTACACCATCGCGATGGCCAGGGCGCCGACGTAGACCAGGATCAGCACCATCGCCAGGAAATCGCTGCCGAGGGTGAGGAAGAGCCCCGCCACCCCCACCAGCGCCAGCGCGAAGCCGAGGATGTTGTGGAAGATGTTCCGGAGACCGACCGCGAGCACCGCGCCAAGGAGGGCCATGGTGCCCGAGACCCAGAAGAGCGCGCTGGTCCAGGTCATTGCAGCTTCCCCATCAGATAGGGGTCCTCGCCGAACGGCGCGAGCAGGTCGTTCACCGTCTGGACGCGGTGGAAGGCCGCATCGTCGTACCGCCTGGAGTACTGCAGCGTGTCGGTCGGGCAGACGTCGATGCAGAGCCCGCACAGGCTGCAGGTCGAGAAGTCGAGGAAGAACTTCGTCGCCCGCATCTTGCGCGCGCCCTCCGGCCGCTTCCCCTCGATCTCGAAGCAGTCCGACGGGCAGATGCGGGCGCAGGCGTTGCAGGCGATGCAGTCGTGCGTGCCCGTCGCCGGGAAGGTCACCAGCTCGATCGGGCCGCCCCAGTGCGTCGCGTCCGGCCGCTCGCGCGGGTACTGGAGCGTGACGGCCCGGCGGAGCGACTCCCGGCCCGTGATGCCCAGCCCCACCAGCAGGCTCTGGAGCCCCCGGACGACCCGCAGCACCGCGTTCACGCGATGGCCCCCAGCACCAGCGCCGTCACCACCAGGTTCGCCAGCGCGAGCGGGATCAGAAGCTTCCAGGCGAACGACATCAGCTGGTCGAAGCGGAGCCGCGGGAAGGTCCACCGCGCCCACATCATCACCACGATGACGGCGTACGCCTTGAGCATGATCCAGAGCCACCCCGGCAGGAGCGGGCCCTTCCACCCGCCGAGGAAGAGCGTCGCGCCGAGCGCCCCGAGGACCATCATGTTCGTGTACTCGGCGAAGAAGAACATCGCGAACCGCATCCCCGAGTACTCGGTGTGGAACCCGCCGACCAGCTCGGACTCCGCCTCCGGGATGTCGAACGGCGCGCGGTTGGTCTCCGCCGTGATGCCGATGAGGAAGATGACCGCCGCGACCGGCTCGACCACGACGTACGGCAGGGGCAGCCCGAACAGGTGCGGCCAGGAGCGCGTGTCCCCGAACCGCTGCAGGTCCAGGGTCTGCGCGATCAGCACCACCGAGAGCGCGGACAGCAGCACCGGGATCTCGTACGCCACCACCTGCGCGACCGACCGGAGGCCGCCCAGCACCGCGTACTTGTTGTTGCTCGACCACCCCGCCATGAAGATCGAGATCACCGTCAGCCCCGAGAGCGCGGTGATGACGATCAGCCCGTACGGCATCTCGGCGAAAGCCGCAGCGTCGCCCACCGGGATCAGCGACGCCACGCACAGCGTCGGCATGAAGACCAGGATCGGTGCGAGGAGATAGGTGTAGCGGTCGGCCGCGACCGGAGTGAACAGCTCCTTCGACAGCAACTTCAGCATGTCCGCCACGGTCTGCAGCGCGCCGTGCGGTCCGACCTCCATCGGCCCGAGCCGCCGCTGGATGTGCCCCGCCACCTTCCGCTCCAGCCAGATCAGGAAGAGCACGTTGAAGGTGAGGAAGCCCATGAGGAAGACCACCCCGAGGACGAGGCTGGCCAGGAAGTCGCCCAGGACGGCGGCGAGCAGGTGATGGAGCACACTCACCGGTCCACCTCGGGCATCACCAGGTCCACGCTCCCCAGCACCGCGACCGCGTCGGCCACGTAGTTCCCCGGCATCACGTCGCCCAGGACCGCCAGGTTGGGGTACGACGGCGTGCGGAACTTGGCGCGGTAGGGCTCGGTCCCGCCCTCCGAGACGAGCAGGATCCCGTAGTGGCCCCGGGCGCTCTCCACCGCGTAGTACTGCGTGCCCACCGGCAGCTTGAGCCGCTTCTTCACGCCGATCGAGTCGGGGGTGAGGATCGGCCCGGCCGGGAGCGCTTCGAGTGCCTGCTCGATGATCCGCACGCTCTGTTTCATCTCGAGCACGCGCACGACGTAGCGGGCCAGCACGTCCCCCTCGCTCCGCGTCGGCACGTCGAACTCGAAGCGCGGATAGGCGCCGTACGGCTCCGCCTTGCGCACGTCGTAGGGCACGCCGGAGCCGCGCAGCGTCGGCCCGGTCACGCCGTAGGAGAGGCACTGGTCGCGCGTGAGGATGCCGACGCCGATGGCACGGCTCCGGAAGATGACGTTGTCCTCGATCAGCCGTTCGTACTCGTCCCAGCGCGCCTTGAGCTTGGAGAGGACCTCGCGCGCGCGGCGCGGGAAGTCGGCGTCGAGATCCCGGTTCAGGCCGCCGAAGCGCCCCGAGCAATAGGTGAGCCGCGACCCCGTGACCGACTCGAGCAGGAAGAGGATCGCCTCCCGGTCGTCCCAGCAGTAGAGGAACGGCGTCGGGGCGCCGAGATCCATCAGGAACGCGCCGATCCACAGCAGATGCGAGGAGATGCGGTTGAACTCCGCGAGGATCACCCGCGCGACGAGCGCGCGCTCCGGCACGGCAATCCCGGCGAACTTCTCGACCGCCTCGACCCACGCGAAGTTGTAGATCATCCCCGACAGGTAGTCCTGCCGCGACGTGTTGGGGAGGAACTGCGCGTAGGTCCGGTTCTCCGCCATCTTCTCGTGGGCGCGGTGCGAGTATCCGATCACCGGCTCGGCCACCACGATCTGTTCGCCCCGGAGCGTCAACCGCATCCGCAGCACGCCGTGGGTCGACGGGTGCTGCGGCCCCATGTTCAGGGTGTAGGTGTCGAGCGGCTCAGCGACCGGGAGCTGCTTGGGCATCGGCCGGCGGGGCGGCGGGCGGGGCGGGAGGCGCAGCGAGGCTGTCGTCGTACTCCGACGGCGGCGGCGCGGTGAAGGTCTTGAGCAGCGGACGGAACTCCGTACCCTCCGGCAGCAGGAGCCACGTCAGGTTCGGATGGCCGGCGAAGCTGACGCCGTAGAACTCCCAGGCCTCGCGCTCGTTCCAGTCCGCGCCCCCGAACACGCCGCTCACCGTCGGCACCGGGCGGTCCTGCGGCGCCCAGACCCGGCAGGCCACGCGGCTCGGCAGACCCCAGCGGTTGAAGGTGTAGATCAGCTCGAAGACGCCGTGCGGCGCGATGCGGTCCACGCAGGTCAGCGACTCGAAGAAGTAGTCGGCGTCGCGGAACACCTGGCAGGCCACGGCGATCTGCTCGGGCGCGACCCAGCGCGACTCGACGGCGCCGGTGAACGGGTGCTCCACGGGCGCCGGGACGGTGAGCCCCAGCTCGTCCAGGGTACGGACGACGTCAGCCGGCGCGCTCAAACCGCGGTCCCTGCTTGATCTTCTCTTCCAGCTTGAGGATGCCGGCGATCAGCGCCTCCGGCCGCGGCGGACAGCCGGGTACGTGCACGTCGATCGGCATGAACTTCTCGGCGCCCTCGCTGATCGCGTATTCGCCGGGGTACTTGAACGGCCCGCCCGAGATCGTGCACCCGCCCATCGAGATCGCCCACTTCGGCCCGGGCATCTGGTCCCAGAGCGTGCGGATGACCGGCGCCATCTTCCGCGAGATCGTGCCCGCCAGGATCATCAGGTCCGCCTGGCGCGGCGACGGACGGAACACGCCCGCCCCGAACCGGTCGAGGTCGTAGCGCGAGGCGCCCGCCGCCATCATCTCGATGGCGCAGCAGGCCAGCCCGAAGGTCAGCGGCCAGAGCGAATTGGCGCGCGCGAGGTTGAAGACGTCCTCGACCATCGCGAGCCGGACGAACGGAGACGCCTCGTCGGCCAGCCGCGCGAGCTCCAGGTCCGTGGGCGCGGCTAGTCCCACCGGAACACCCCCGTCCGCCACGAATAGACCACCGCCACCGCCATGATCGCGACGAAGACCACCACCTCCGCGACCACCTCCAGCGAGTGCATCGAGCGGAAAACGACGGCCACCGGAAAGAGGTAGACGACGTCTACGGCGACCGCGAGATAGAGGAGGGCGTACAGGTAGTAGGCGAGCGAGAACTGCCGCCACGCACCGCGCTGCGGGACGATCCCGCTCTCGTACGTCTTGAGCGAGTCCTCCCCTTTCCCGCGCGGCGCGACGAACAGCGGGACGATGACGGAGAGAACGCCAAACACGAGGCCGAGCGCCAGGAATGCGAGGACGAACCGATACTGGTGGACAGTCGAAACGTCCATGTCTCCCGAGGGTTCGAGCCTGACGGACGGCGAGACGGAATGCCGAGGGGCATGGAGCGGAAGGGATTCGAACCCTCGACCCCCTGGTTGCAAACCAGGTGCTCTCCCAACTGAGCTACCGCCCCGCCGATAGCCGTCGCAATGTAAGCCGAGCGATTCGCTCAAGCAATTCGCGTGCCGTTTGCCGGCCTCAGAGATCCCAGCGCAGCCTCGCATCCAGCGAACGCGGCTGCCCGGGCGTGACGAAGTCCGCCGCGCGAAGCTCCGGGTAGGCGCGGTTCAACAGGTTCCGGACGCCGACTTCGATGGATGCGTTGCGTGCGATCGCCGCGCCCGCCGAAACGTGCAGCAGCGCGTAAGCGGGGAGCACGACGCCCGGTGCGTCGAACGGGCTGTAGGGCCCTACGGCGTTGGTGCTCACGCGCAGGTGCCAGCGGTGCGCCGGAGGGGACACCTCCACCGTCGCGACGCCGACGTACCGTGCGGTATTGAAGACGCGCGCGCCGTTCAGCGTGTCGCCATCCTCAGTGATGAGCTTGCGGTAACGGGCGTCGGTGAACGTCCAATCGGCGCTGAAGAGCAGCCAGGGATCGGGGCGGACGTTCAGGTCCAGCTCGACGCCCTGCCGGCGACTGGCCCCCCCGCTCGTGCTCGTCAGGGTGATGGGATCGAAGGTCTGCTCGTTGCTCACGTCCAGCCGGAACAGGGCGGCGCTGGCCGACACTCCCCGGCGGTCCAGCTTCACTCCGGCCTCGTACGCCCACTCCGTGATGAACGGCAGCGTGGGATCCGAGATGACGCCGTCGGTCTGCCGGAAGCCGCGGGAGACGTTGCCGTAGACGGCGCCCCAGTTCGGAATATGGAAGAGCAGGCCGAACTTCGGCGCGAACACGCCTTTGGAAGCCGAGAGGGCCGCCTGCCCGGGCGGCACGGAGCGCGTGTCCTGCAGGTCGTACCGGCCGCCCAGCGTCGCGCGCACGTGCTGCCCCACGTCCAGCGTGGCCTGCACGAACAATGCGCCGGAGGCCTGGCGCGCCCCGACCAGCGTCTGCGCCGAGTCACGCACGCGATCGGTGGTGAACCAGTTCTGATAATCGGAGTGGTCCCACCGTCCTTCGATGCCGGCCGTGACGTCGCCGCGCGGCAGCGCCCAGGTGAGCGCGCTGGTCATCCCGAAGCCGTAGCGACGATCCTCCTCCTCGGTCTGGCTGCCGGAGCCCTCGCCCGAGCCGGGCTCGGGCGGGATCGTGAGGAAGAGCTGCCAGCGGCCCTGCGTCGCGTAGACGGTGCTCCGCCACAGGAGCGCCGGACCGGCGATCCACCTGAAGCTGACTCGCTCCTGCGCCCGCTGCTTGAAGCCGCCGTCGGTGGGATTGGTGACGTTGTCGTACGCTCGTGCCTGGAACTGGCTGTCCGTCAGAAAGCCCGGAGAGTCCCAGTTCGCCGCGTACAGCTCGACGCCGGCGTCGAGCGTCGCGAGCGGTGCCAGCTGGTCCACCCACCGCGCGTGGACCTGGCCGAGTTCGAAGCCGCTGTGCGGCCGCCAGCCATCCTCTCTGAGGCCCCGGATGCCGAGCACGGCGTTGTCCTGGTCGCCGTTGAGCCCCGTGAGCAGCGTGCCCTCGAAGCGGCCGAACGCCCCGCCCGAGGCATCCAGCTGCGTGCTGTCCATGCGCTCGAGCGTGCGCACGTTGACGACGCCCGCCATGGCGAAATTGCCGAACAGGGCGCTGGTGGGACCCTTGAGGACCTCGATGCTGGAGACCGCCTCCGGCATCAGCAGGTTCCAGTCGTCGTAGCCCTCGGCGTGGCCGTTCACCGGCTCGTTCACCGGCACGCCATCCACCCACAGCGCGATGTCGGTCGAATGATCCGAGCTGAAGCCGCGGATCGAGGCGTCGGAGGCGAAGCCGGGTCCCTGCCCCTGCTCGTGGATCTCGATGCCCGCGCTCTGCCTCAGCAGGTCGTACGCGTCCGTCGCGGGCGTTTGGGCGATCGCGGACGGCGTGACCCGGACGGCGCTGGACGGCTCGTCGCGCACGGCCGGGGTGGTGGTAATGGTGATGGCCTGCAGGGTCACCGGCTGCCGGGAGAGCGTGTCGTGCCGGACGCGGCCGGTGTCGGCCGGCTGGGGCGCCTGGGCGATGGCAAGGTGGGGCACCGCCACGAGGGCGAGGCCCACTACGATTCTCGAGAACATCACGACTCCGCGCTTGGCTGGTGGACGACGCCACCAGCGACGTCACGTCACTTCGGGGGACGAAGCTAGGCGACTCGCGCGGAAGGAGGACCGATCGGAAGAGGTTGGCGGAGCTGAGAGCGCTGGGCGGGGAGCGCCGTGCCGCTCGAAACGCCCGGAGCGGCGAGCGCGAGCGACGCCGTCGGCACGCGCGCCGAGACCAGAGGCGCCGCCAGGCTCGCGCAGCCCCCGCAGGTCGGCCCGCAGCAGGTGCCGCAGGCGCCCATGGGCATGCCAGAGTGCGAGGGCGACTGGTGGTGGCTCGCACACTCCAGAGCCTGACTCGCGGCGTGGGCGTCCTGGACGGCCATCGCCAGCGCCGCGGCGGCGCGGCCCGGCGCGCTCGCCGCGAACGCCGCCGCCACGAGCAGCGCGACGCCGCGCCACAGGGCGCGCCGCGGCGCCACAGCGAAGACGGCCGCTGCCAAGCTCCACGAACTGCGATGTCGCACGATGAGGAAGGAATCTAAAGTGATGGTCTCGGAATTCAAACGGGGCCCGAAACCCCGCCGCAGGCCGGGGGCGCCGGGCCTACGGCTTGACGACGGTCAGCGTGATGCCGGAGAAGGTGCCGACCGAGTAGTCGGAGGCGGCGGCCTCGGTCAGGGAGATCTGGTAGCTGCCGGCCATGCGCGTGTCGGGCACGGTGATGCGGGCGATTTCGCCGGGGGCGAGTCCGGTGCCCTGGGGAGTGATGACGGCCACCCAGGCCGTGTCGCCGGTCGCGGAGGTATCCGAGATGATCCGATAGCTGGCCCCGGTCCCCGCCGTCACTCCGTGCAGCTTCCCGACCACCTTGAACAGGACCGCGCGGTCGGTGGTGCGGGACGTCGTCAGGCGGACCGAGAGCTCGCCGGCCACCGGTCCCTGGTCGCTGCATCCGGCCACTGCGGCCGCGAGCGCGAGCACGACGACGACGTGTCTCACTGGTGGAGCCCCCTGAGGAGCTTCAGCATCACCGGCGACGTCGCCAGAGCGGGGTTGCGGTCCAGCCACGCGACCAGGTCGCCGATGTCGAACCGGCCGTTGTTGTTGCCGAGCTTATCGAGGGCGAGAAGTGCCGCCGGAGTCACCGTCGAGGACCCCGTCAGCAGCTGATTCACCACGTCGCTCGGCGCCGCGAAGTTGGCGGTCACGGTGAACGGACGCGTGACCACGAGCCGCAGCACCGGAGATCCCGACGTGGTGTCGCCCGACCAGTCGAGGAAGCTCTGCCCCGCCCCGGCGACCGCGGTCAGCGTCACCGTGTCGCCGATGCTGAACGTGGTCCCGTTGGTGGGATCCACGGCGGGACTCGGCGTGACCGCGCCGGTACCCGTCACCAGGAATTTCACGAGGAACGGCCCGAAGGTCACGCGGAACGTCATGGCGCCGAACGGCGCCACCTGCCTGATCGAGTCGATGATCGCGCCGGAGAATCCGCCCGCATTCGTCACCGACGCCGGGTGCGTCGTTGGACCGAGGCTCGTGTTGCCGCTCGATCCCGGGTACGGATCGCCCGCGTCGCCGCGGTCGTTGCAGGCCGCGGGGTAGGTGCAGTCCAGTCCGGTGTCGCCCTTCGCCTCGAGGATCCAGATCCCGTGCGGCTGCAGGGCGTTGACGGAGTTCCCGTTGTTCAGCGAGCGCTCATCGATCAGCACGGTATCGGTGTGGTAGATCATCAGGCCCGGGCCGGCCATCATCGAGTCCGAGCCGATCGGCTGCCGGTTCTCGAGCAGGAAGAACTCGTGGTCCGGCGTCCCGGCCATCGGCACGATGAACGCCGTGTCCGACACCTCGATCGGCCCCGTAGTGATCGTCTGCGACGTCGTGATCGGGACCTCGCTGATCCAGCCCATGAACGACAGGCTCCACGCGCTCATGTGCGCGGGCCGGAACGGCAGCTGCTCGTTGCCGGAGGACATCAGGTCCCAGTGCCCGAGCCCCTCGGTGAGGAAGTTCGGGTCGGTGTCGTACAGATCGGGCAGGCCGAAGAGGTGGCCCGTCTCGTGCGTGACGGTTCCGATGGGCGCGAGCTGACCCGGCGTGCAGCCGTCGTTGCCCCCCTGCCCGCCCTGGATGATGTAGTCGTCGATCACCACCGGATGGCCGTTGATCGTGGACTTCGTCGTATAGGGACTGAACCCCCAGTCACTCAGCGAGAAGCGGTGCGCCCAGATGCTCTTGCTGGCGGGCGCATAGACCTGGTAGCACTCGCCTCCCACCTGCGGATCGAGGATGACGATCCCCGGCACCTTTCCCGTGCTGGGATCGGCGTAGGGCGAGAAATCCACCCCCAGGGTATCCGCCCGCGACAGCATCTCGACGATGAGGTTCGGCACCCTGCTGTAGTCGCAGATCCCCTGACAGGGCTGCCCGCTTTCGGGAGGGCCGGCATAGAAAGTGTCGGGCTGCGTGAGGTGGATGCCGTGCCGGATCACGTTGCCCGTGACCGTCAGCAGCCCGTGCGATATCTCCTGGTAGTACGTCGTGATCGAGTAGGGCGGCGCGGCGGCCGTCCCCCAGAACTTGCCCATCACCGTCGCGCTGTCCATCAGCGCGCTGTCGGACGTCGTTGTGTTCGAGAAGAACACCATGAACGTCGGATAGCGCAGCGTTCCGCTCACGGCTGTCGCCGTCTGCGGCGACGCCGCGGCGACGCGCGACTGGGCGTTCATGAGGTTGTAGGCGCCCCGCGCCCGCAGCGCCGCCCGGTTCTGCCTCACCAGAAGCGCCTTCTCCAGCCATCCGGTCTTGAACTCGAACGCGCCGGGATGGCTCGCGGCGAACCGGTAGAATCCGGCCGGCGGCCGCGCGTGGCCGTGGATCCAGCCACGCCGCACGATGTCGGCGACGCCCCCGCCCGTCTGCGCCCGCGCGCGCGCCGCGCCCGCGAGGCACAGGACGAGTGCCGCGAGCGCGACCACCCCCGAGCGCGTACCGCGTCGAGCCACCGGATGCTCCGTTGGGATCGGAATGCCTGCGCCCGCAACGTAGTGAGGTATCAACTTGCCGGAAAGTAACGCGCTTGGGCGGTGGCCCGCGTCACACTCCAGGCGAAACGAGCACCGCGCCCGCCAGACCGGCGTCGAGCGCCACGCTGGCGTAGTCCAGGCGCAGGACCACGGCCGGCCAGCGCCGCTCCACTTGCAGCTCGACGCCAGGCAGGAGGCCCAGCGCCAGGAGCTTCCTGAGGTCGGCGGGGTCCTTCGCCGCCAGGCGCAGGATCGTGCCCCGCTGGCCCTCCGCCAGGCGCTCGAGCGTGGACGCGACGAAGAAATTCTGGCCGATCGGGCACCCCTCGCACCCGGCGGCCGAGCCGCACATCGTGCACTTCATGTCCATCCTCCCAGGGTCCGCAGCATCCAGCCGACGAGGCCGCCGACGGCGAACGCGATCGTCGTCGCCGCCACCAGTACGGCGAGCGCCACCTTGAGTCCGCGCTCCTTCCGCATCACGAGGAACTGCGCGATGCACGGCACGAACAGCGTGATCGTCACCGCGGCCGTCGTGAGCGACGCCGGGGTCAGGAGCCCCTGCTTCGCCAGCTCGTAGAGGCCGGCGGCGCCGAAGTCGCGGCGGAAGAAGCCGTAGAGGAACGCCGGTGCCGTCCCCGCCGGCAGACCGATCAGCCGGACCAGCGGCACCAGCAGCGCCGTCGCGCGGGAGAGCACGCCCGTGAGATCGCCCGCCCAGAGCAGCACGCTCGCCAGCAGGAACAGCGGCAGGATCTCGGCGAAGTACCAGCGGACGCGCGCGCCCGTCTTGCGGAGCACGTTCGACGCCTTCGGCATCCGGAGGCGCGGCAGCTCGAGGTAGAAGCTCGGCGGCTCGCCGGGCAGGAAGAGCGCCGCGAGCCGGCCGACCGCCAGGAAGACCAGGACGAGCACCAGCGCCCACACCACGACGGCGCCGGGCCACGCGCTCAGGATGCCGAGCACCACGCCGAGCTGCGCCGAGCACGGGATCGCGAGGGCCAGGAGGAGCGTGGCGATCACCCGTTCCCGCTTCGTCTCCAGCGTGCGCGTGACCAGCGTCGCCATCGTGTTGCAGCCGAATCCCAGCACCAGCGGGATCACCGCGCGCCCCGACAGCCCGACGCGCTTGAGGGCGCGGTCCATGAGCAGCGCGAGGCGCGGCAGGTAGCCGGAATCCTCGAGCAGCGCGAAGACGAGGAAGAAGGCCGAGACGATCGGCAGCACGATCGCGACCGCGTAGCGGACGCCCAGGGTGATCAGCCCGTAGGGACCCGTGACCAGGTCCCGCAGGACCGTCCACGGAATGACCGTGCGCGCCACGGCGTCGACCGCCGGCGTGATGTACAGCCCGAACAGCACGCGGTCGATCCAGTCCACCGCGGTGCCCGCCGCGAAGGTGCCCACGAACTTGTAGAAGCCGAAATAGAGCACCAGCCCGACGAGCACGAACCCGGTCCACGGCGAAAGCACGAGGCGGTCGAGCAGTCGACCGTCGGCCGACGAGGCGCTGTCCAGCGCGCCGGCGGGGACGGCGCCGTCCAGCAGCGCCAGCGCCATCCGCCGCCGCGCCGTGGCGACGGCCACCGCGAAGGAAGCGGCGCCGCCCCACCTGCGGTCGCGCTCGGCGCTGCACTCGGCCCACCGCTCCGGCGCGTGGGAGCGCACCTGCTCCTCGGATTCCTCATCCCCCGCCAGCGCCAGCTCGGGGGCCAGGCGAGCGTTCCCATCCGCGAGGCGCAGGACCAGAGCGCGGAACGGCTCCGGCAGCGCCCACCCGTCGCGCGGAGGCCCGGCGGCCAGCGCCGCTTCCATCACCTCGCTCACGCCCTCGCCCGTCGTGGCAACCGTGCCGATGACCGGGACGCCGAGCCGTTCCGAGAGCAGCGACAGGTTCGGCGCGCGGCGGACCGCCCGCGCTTCGTCGAGCAGGTTGCAGGCGACCACCAGCGGGCAGCCCAGGGACAGGAGCTGCAGGGTCAACGGAAGACCGCGCTCGAGATGCCCCGCATCCACCACGTGGATGATCGTCTGGCTCTCGCCGCCGACCGCCACGCGCCGGGCGACCCGCTCCTCCTCGGTCACCGACAGCATGCCGTACATCCCGGGCGTGTCGAGGACTTCCACCTGCCGGTCGCCTACCGTGACCCGGCCGCGCGTCACCTCGACCGACGTCCCCGGATAGTTGGAGACGACCGCGTAGATCCCCGTCAGCCCACCGAACAGCGCACTCTTCCCGACGTTCGGAGCACCCACCAGCACCAGCCGTCTCAGACTGGTGCCTGCCGGCGCCTTCCCCTGGTGGACTGCTGTGGTCACGGGACTCCCGATTGAGTACCACTCTCAACTGGAGCATCCCGCGTGCCGCGGGGGGTGAGTGCGAGGCGACGCCTACCCGGAGGGAATCCCGATGACAAAATGCCCCATTCGATCGGGGCGAGGCTTACGGCAGTGTCGCGTGGAGCTTTGGAACGATCCAGCCGAGGCCGAGGCCGAGCACCGCTCCTGCCACGACGTCGGTGGGGAAATGCTCGCGGGAGACGACTCGCAGGACACCCGTCGCCGCGGCGACGCCGAAGAGTGTGGCAATCTCCGTCTTATGCTTGCCGGCTATGCCCCGGCGGCTGAGGATGGAGGCGTAGGCGCTCGCCACGGCAAAGGAGAGGCTGGTGTGGCTCGAGGGGAAGCCGCGCCCATCATCCGGAGTGACCGGGCCTGGTACATACATCAGGGGCCGGGGCCGATGCACCAGGAGCTTCAGTGCCATGGTGGCAAACGCCGTCACGGACACCGCCTGCGTGACCACGGCGGCGTCCTCCCAGAAGGGACCCGAACCCTCGCCGCGGCGCGACAGGCCAAGGAAGAGCAGCCCCAGTCCGGTTTCGGCCGCGGACGTGCCATAGCTGAACACGTTGGCCGCGGCGCGGACCGGTCCGACCGTGCCGCGGTCGATCCCCCACACGTGCGAGGGATCGCATGGCGCGCAGGTTGCGTAGGGGAAGCTGTGGGGCCAGAGGACCGGCAGGAGGGTGGCGACGGCCGTAGTCCCGACGATCACGGCATCCGGCCAGGCGCGGATCCGGAAGCGCAGCGTGGGCGAAACCTGTTGTGCCGCCGCGCCGTACGGGGCCGCGACCGCCAGCAGAACGGCAAAGGTCAAGGCGCGCCTCAACTTGCCTGGGGCCGGCCGACCCGCTACAATCGGTGCTTCGCGCCTAATGGGGGAGTGAGTGGCCACGACACAAGTCGCGCAGCAGATCGCGCTCTTCGACAAATGCCGGAGCTTCACAAAGGCCAAGGAAGTTCAGGCCGCCGGTCTGTATCCATACTTCACCCCGATCTCGGAGTCGGAAGATACAGTCGTCAAGATCGGCGGAAAGAGCAAGGTGATGATGGGGTCGAACAATTACCTCGGCCTCACCCATCATCCGAAAGTGCTGGAGGCGGCGCGCAAGGCGCTGGAGCGGTACGGCTCGGGGTGCACCGGGAGCCGGTTCCTGAACGGCACGCTGGACCTGCACGTGCAGCTCGAAGAGCGGCTGGCCGAGTTCACAGGGAAGGAAGCCGCGCTGGTGCTCTCGACCGGCTATCAGGCGAACCTCGGGCTGGTCTCCGGCCTGGTGGGGCGCGGCGACGTGGTCTACCTCGACAAGCTCGATCACGCGTCCATCGTGGACGGCGCGAAGCTGTCCTTCGGAGACGTGGTGCGCTTCAACCACGGCGACCTGGCGGGGCTGGAGCGTCTGCTCGGGCGCGAGGACCGTCCCAGGGGCGCGATGATCATCGTGGACGGCATCTACTCGATGGAAGGCGACATCGCCGACCTGCCGCACCTCACGCAGCTCGCGCACCGGTTCGGCGCTGCGCTGGCGGTGGACGACGCGCATTCGATCGGGGTCCTGGGGCCGACGGGCGCCGGCACGGCGGAGCACTTCGGGGTCACCGACGACGTGGACCTCATCGTCGGGACGTTCTCGAAGTCGCTGGCGTCGATCGGCGGGTTCGTCGCCGGCCAGGAGTACGTGATCCACTACCTCAAGCACAACGCGCGGCCGCTGATCTTCTCCGCGGCGCTGCCGGCGTCGAACACGGCGGGCGTGCTGGCGGCGCTCGAGATCCTGCGGAGCGAGCCGGAGCGGCGCGAGGCGCTGTGGACCAACACGCGGCTCCTCGCGGACGGGCTGCGCTCCCTCGGCTACGACCTCGGGCACAGCGTGACGCCGATCATCCCCGTGCTGGTGGGATCGCTGGAGAACACGTTCCTGTTCTGGCGCAAGCTGTTCGACGCGGGGGTCTTCACGAATCCGGTGGTGCCGCCGGCCGTGCCGGCGTCGCAGTGCCGGCTGCGGGCGAGCGTGATGGCGACGCACACGAAGGAGCAGATCGACTTCGCCCTCGATGCCTTCGCGGGCATCGGGCGCCAGCTCGGGATCATCAGCTGACGATGTGAAGGCGTTCGTCACCGGAGCCACCGGGTTCGTCGGCAGCCACCTGGCTGCCGCCCTGGTCGAGCGTGGTGACACCGTCGTCTGTCTTGCCCGGCGCCCCGAGCAGGCCGCGTTCATCGCCTCGCTCGGGGCGCTCGTCGCTCCCGGAGCGCTGGAGGACGGCGCGGCCCTGTCGGCCGCGCTCAGCGACGCCGAGGTGGTCTACCACGTCGCAGGGCTCACCGCCGCCCCCTCCGAGCAGGCGTTCCTCGAGGTCAACGAAGCCGGCACCAGGCGGCTGATCGAGGCCGCGCACCGCGCGGCCCCCCATCTCCAGCGGTTCGTCTACGTCTCCAGCATCGCGGCCGTGGGCCCGGCGCCACGCGGCGGCCGGCTCGCCGAGGACGCCCCGTGCCGGCCGGTCACGGCCTACGGGCGCAGCAAGCTGGCCGGCGAGGCGGTGGTGCGGCGCTCCCCCGCGCTGCCGTGGAGCATCGTGCGGCCCGGCGTCGTCTACGGCCCGCGCGACCGGGAGCTGCTCCGACTCTTCCGGATCACCCGCCTGGGCTTCGCACCGGTCTTCGGGCTGGGGCACCAACAGGTCTCCATCGTCCACGTGGTGGACCTCGCGGAGGCGATCGTGCGCGCAGCGCTCGAGCCGCGCGCGCTGGGTCAGACGTACCATGTGGCCCATCCGACGCCGGTGACCCAACGGGAGCTGGCGATGGCGGTGGGGCGCGCGGCGCGCGGCGGCCGCGCCCCGCTCGTGCTGCCGGTGCCGGCGCTCCTCGCGGCGCCGATCGTCCGCGCCATCGGGCGGGCGGCCGCGGCGGCGGGGCGCCGGTCGGTCGTGGACGCGGACAAGCTCGCCGAGTTTCTGGCGCCGTCGTGGGCCACCTCGGTGGAGAAGGCGCAACGGGAGCTGGGCTGGAGGGCGAGCCGCGCCCTGGCGGAGGGGCTCGATGCGACCGCGGCGTGGTACCGGGCGGAGGGGTGGCTGAGCTGAGCGATCGTCTCGGCGCACGGCCGGTGGACGCGGTCACGCGCGTCTTCGTGCTGGCGATGGTCGTCGTGGCGCTCGTCGCCAGCACGCGCGTCGGCGAGTGGCCTCTGCTCCTCGCCTCCGACGCCCTCGTCCTGGTGCTGCTCGAGCTGCTCGAGCGGGCGCCGCGCACGAGCCGCGTCGCCCGTGTCGCCGCGCTCTGGTACCCCTTCGTCCTCGTGCCCGCGTACTACAGCCAGCTGGGGATCATCGGGTTGGGCGTCGGGCACGCCCGCGACCTCATGGTGCAGCGCTGGGAGGCCGTCCTGCTCGGCGGCCAGCCGAGTCTCTCCTGGCACCTCGCGATGCCGGCGCCGGCGCTCTCGTGGGTGCTGCACGCCTGCTACCTGGCCCACTACGCCATCTTCATCGGCGTGCCGCTGTGGCTCTGGCTCCGGGTCGGACGCGAGGAGTGCGAGCGCGCCATCTTCACCATCAGTCTGGCGTTCTTCTTCTGCTTCCTGGCCTCTGCGGTCTTTCCGGTCGCGGGCCCCGGCTACTGGTTCCCCGCCCCGCGCGGCCCGGAGTCCCGCGTCACGACGGCGCGCCTGGTCCACCGGATCATCGATTCGGGGTCGGCGTACGGGACGGCGTTCCCGTCCTCGCACGTCGCGGCATCGTGGGCGGCGGTGCTGATGGCGGTGCGACGCGCGCCGGTGCTGGCCGCCATCCTCACGCCGGTGGCCCTGGGTCTGGCGGCCGCGACCGTCTACGGCCAATTCCACTATGCGGTGGACGCCTGCGCCGGAGCGGCCGTGGCGCTGGCGGCCTACGGCTGCGGGGACTGGCTCAGGACGCGGCTGGCGCGGCCCGCGTTTCCACCGTGAGGTAGGCCTCTCCGCCGAAGCGGTGTCGCAGCTCCCCCACGCCGTGGGGATCCCCCATCACGATCAGCGTCGCCCCCTCCTGGACTCGCGTGTGGCCGTCGGGCTTGAACGTCCATTTCTGGGTGCTCGGCTCGACCAGCGCGAGCAACATCAGCCCGGGGGCGTCGTCGATCTTGAGCTCGGCCACCGGGCGGCCGATGGCCGTCGAGCCCCGCCCGACGCGGATCTCCTCCACGCGCAGATTGCGGTCACGGTCCCGCAGCATCGTGTCCAGGAAGGTGACCACCATCGGCCTGATCATCTCGGAGGCCATGCGCATCCCGCCGATCAGGAAGGGCGAGACGACGGAGTCCGCCCCCGCCCGCCGCAGCTTGGCCTCGTTGCGCGGATCCACGAGCATCGCCACGATCCGGACCGCGGGGTTCATCTGCCGCGAGGTGAGCGTCACGAGGACGTTGTCGCGATCCTGCTCGAGCGCCGCCACCAGCCCGTCGGCCCGCGCGAGGCCGGCTTCCGCGAGGACCTCCTCGTCGGACGCGTCGCCGACGATGTGCGGCAGCTCCCGCTCCACCGCCAGCTGCGGGAGCGTGCTCCCCTGCGGGATCACGGCCACGACCGGCCGCTGGACCCGCAGCAACTCCTCGATGAGGTGTCCGGCGACCACGCCGGCGCCGCACACGATCACGTGATGCCTGAGCTCCGCGATCGCCTGACGCATGCGCTTCCTCCAGAAGACGTGCTCGAGCTGTCCCTCCACCAGGAACGCCGTGATGGCGGAGACGAAGTAGACCAGGATGCCCATCCCGAACAGGATGAGGAACATGGTGAAGATCCGTCCCGCGGGATTGTGCTCCATCGGGATGATCTCGCTATAGCCGACCGTCGTCAGCGTGATGACGGTCATGTACAGCGCGTCCAGCAGCCGGTGCTGGCCGTGGTCGATGATCGTGTAGCCGATGACGCCGACGGCGAAGATCGCCAGCACCGCCAGACCCGCCGTGGCGAGGCGCTGCTTGACCTCCGCGAGCTGTCGATCGGCTTCGGTCACCCGGCTCATTCGTGCTCCCCGGAAACTCGGCAGAAGGTATACCGTTGACGCCCGGCTCGCCAAACCCCATTCTTCCCGCCCGACGGCTCACTCTCAGGCTGCAAGGACGCCACCGGAGTCCCCATGACGCTCGCCGATCTGCCCGTACTCAATCCATCCACTCCCGGCCGCGAAGCCAAGCGGGCGGTGCTCGTCGCCATCCTGTTCGCCGCCTTCGGCGCGTTGTACGCGCTGGCGCGCGCCGCCGCCGCGGCGCCGCCGGACCTGTCCAGTTCGACCGGCGAGGTCTTCGGCTTCGCCTTCCCACGCGGCTGGGGCATCGCGGTTGCGGCCTGGTCGGGGGCGGCGCGCTGGCCCACCAGCCTCGCGGGCGCCGAGACCTTCCTGGCGGTGACGGCCACCGTGATCATGGCGATCGCCCTGATCATCGTGATGCACCCGGACATCCTGGCGCGTCAGGGACCGCAGTACGTCTCCCCGGCGCGGCGCATCACCACCGTCGTGGTGGCCTTCGTGATGGCATTCCTGATGTACCGCCTCGTGCTCACCGTGGACAATCTGTTCTCGTTCGACTCCCTGAGCGCGGACCCGGACAAGGCCCGGCGGCAACTGGTCGGCCTGGGCGCGATCAGCGCCATCGTGTTCGGCGGCATCTGGTCCTACATCGGCCCGAAGGACTTCGGGCGCCGCATCCCACTGCGGATCTCGCACGGCGCGCTCGGCGGCATCGCCGTGTGGGGCGCGGTCGCGCTGGCGACGCTTCTCTCGAGCCAGGCCCGGGCGTTCCTGAGCAGCGGGCTCGACACCTTCTACACGCTGCTGACCATCGACGCGGCCAACGGATCGCCGGGCGCGACGGCGGGATGGGCGGTCTCGAGCGACGTGCTCACGGCCGCCACCGCGCTGGCCCTGGCGGGCTCGCTCCTGATCGTCACGGCGCCCCAGTCGCTGGGACCCGGCAACCGGCGGGGCAGCGCGGTGGTGTCGGGCGTGCTCGCCCTCTTCCTCATCGTGGTCGCGGCGACGACGTACAGCACGACCCAGGCGCGGGCCCGGGAAGTCAACGAGAACGTGGTGACCCGCCTGCAGCTCGACCGCAGCGCGCCCAGCCGCACGCCGGTGCTGCTCGCCGGCGCGAGCCTGCCGGCGTCGCGGCGGCTCATCGCCCGCCCGCTGTCCACGCCGACGTCGACCGCCGACGACTGCGTCCATCCGGGAAGCGACGAGCGGGTGCTGCCCGCCGACACCAGGGCGAACGAGCAGAAGCTCACGGCCTGGATCGACACGCATCGCGACGAGGTGTCGGGCCTCGCCATTCGCGCCACCAGCTGCCGCGCCGCCATCCAGGCGCTGCGCTGGGAGCCCGAGGCGGCCCGGGCGGGCATCTTCCTCAGTCCGCATCCGGAGCGGACCGGCGCGATGACCTATCTCTACGCGATGTCCGGCATCAACACGCCGGCGCCGGGCTTCACCCGCCAGGTGCTGCGCGCGCTCAGTGACTCGACGAAGTTCGAGTACGGCGCCGAGGCCGCGAAGCAGTTCGCGGATCTCGCGCACGTGGCGGGGGACGCCACCGCGGAGGCCGCGTGGCGTGAGCGCGCCGTCTCCCCGTCCACGGCGGGCGAAGCCGCGACGCTGCGGCCGCGTCCGGCCTACGTGGACGGCACGGTCAGCGGGCGCCTGGCCACGAAGACGCCCGGCTGGCGCATCGCCCTGCTCATCGCCGACGAGCCGGGCCCCGGCGTGGATCCGCTGCTCCAGTCCCCGCGCTCGGAGGGCGCCATCCTGTCGTCCATGGTCACCGCCGCAGACGTCGGCAAGGACGGGCGCTTCAGCTTCACCGGGCTGAGGGACGGCTACTATCAGCTGGCCGCGCTCTCGCCCGAGGGCACCGGCGTCGGCCAGTTCGTGAAGCTGGTCGTGCGGGGCGATCCGGGCGTGTTCCGTCTGGATCCGGCGCGCAAGAACAAGGATCTGGGGACGATCAGCCTCATGTACTAAGTGAGAAGTGAGATGTGAGGCGTGAGAAGGCGTAGTGAGAGGTGAGAAGACGAAGTGAGAGGCAAAGGCGTGAGAGGGGGTCGAACTCCTTCTCACGCCTTCGCTTCTCACGCTCTTTCCCCTCACTTCTCACTTGGCCTTCTCACCCCTCACGCCTCACTTCTCACGCCGGTGTGCAAGTCCGGCCTCCTCGTTCGTCTCCCGTGCAGACCCCAAACGGGAGATTCCCATGTTCCGACGTCTCGCGCTCGCGGCGGCCCTCGCCGCCCTCGCCGCCCCCGCCACCCCCGCCGCCCGGTCCCTCCGGGCGCAGGGCTGGATCCAGCCACCCATCGCCAGGATCGGGCCTTCGCCCATCGTCCGCGTCAGCTCGACCGTCCGCACCCGGATCGACGGGCGCGTGGCCCGGGTCGAGGTCGAGGAGCAGTTCCGGAACGCCGGCGGCGGCCTCGCGGAAGGCAGCTACCTCTACCCGATGCCGGGCGAAGCGGTCTTCACGGACTTCTCCCTCTGGATGGGCGAGACGCAGGTGCGCGGGGAGATGATGAACGCCGATCAGGCGCGGGGGATCTACGAGGAGATCGTCCGTCGGGTCCGGGATCCCGCGCTGCTCACGCTGGAAGGCCACGGGATGATCCGCGCCCGGATCTTCCCCATCCCGCCGGGCGAGACCCGACGGGTCGTGCTCCGGTACACGCAGGTGCTTGAGCGCGCCGGCGACGCGCTCCGGCTGCGCTACACGATCGGCGACCGCGCGATCAGCGGCGGCCGCGGCTACCTCGATCAGCCCGGCAACACCCCCACGGACACCTTCCGGTACACCGTCACCGTGCCGGACGCCGACGCCTACGGCACGCCCTACTCGCCGACGCACACCGTGACGAGCCGGCGGTCCGGCGGCGACCTGGAGATCACGCTGGACCCCAACGCGTCCGGCGACGTGGAGATCTTCCTCCCGCTGCGGCGCGGCCTGGTGGGCACGAGCGTCGTGACCGCCGCCCCCGCCGGCGAAGACGGCTACTTCATGCTCCTGATCGCGCCGCCCGCCTCCACGGACGCCGCGGTCGTCCCGCGGGACCTCGCCTTCGTGCTCGACGTGTCGGGCTCGATGTCGGGCGAGAAGATCGAGCAGGCCAAGGCCGCGCTCCGCCAGGCGCTGGCGACGCTCGGCCGGTCGGACCGGTTCAAGCTGGTGGCCTTCTCCACGCGGGTCGTGCCGTTCCGGGACGACTACGTGGCCGCCACGCCCGCGAACGTGCAGGCCGCGCGGGAGTTCCTCGACCACCTCGTGGCCGACGGCGGCACCAACATCGCCGGCGCGCTCGACGCGGTGCTGGGTGCCTCCGCCGATGCCGAACGGCTGCCCGTCGTCGTGTTCGTGACCGACGGCAACCCCACGGTGGGCGAGCAGGCCCCCGACCGGATCGCCGGCGACGCCGCCGCGCTTGTCGGCCGCGCGCGCATCTTCACGGTCGGCGTCGGCTTCGACGTCAACACGTACCTGCTCGACCGCCTGGCCGCCGAGGGGCGCGGGAGCGCGGAGTACGTCGCGCCCAACGCCAACATCGAGACGGCGATGGGCGAGCTGCTCGGCAGGATCCAGCACCCCGCGCTGGTGAATCTCCGGATCGCGGGCGCGCCGGTCACACTGACACAGTCCTATCCCGCGAGCCTTCCCGACCTTTTCTACGGCGAGGAGCTGGTGGTATTCGGGCGGTATCGGGGCACCGGCACGGGGCCGGTCGTCGTGACCGGAGAGCGCAACGGGCGCACCGAGCGGTTCATAGCCGACGCGGTCTTCCCTGCCGCGGGGAGCGCCGCCGCCGGAGCGGAGGGGGGCGAATTCGTGCCGCGGCTCTGGGCCTCGCGCCGGATCGGCGACCTGACGCGGCAGATCCGGATCGAGGGCGCGTCGCCGAGCCTCGTCCAGGAAGTGCGCGACCTGGGGTTGCGCTACGGGATCCTCACCGAATACACGTCGTACCTGGTGCAGGAACCCATGACGGCGTGGACGCGACCGCAGCCGATGCCGATGGCGCCGGCCCTGCGCGGCGGCGCGGGCTCGGCCGGCCTGCAGACCGGGCGCGATGCGTTCGACCGCGCGCAGGCGAGCGCGGCGATGTCGGGGGCGTCGAACCTGGCGGCGGCCGACCACGCCGCCAAGGCGCGGATGGCCGAGCTGGCCGTGGGCGGCGTTGCGGGCGGTACCGCCGCGCGCGAAGTACGCCGCGCCGGCGGGCGGCTGTTCGTCCGGACCGACGGCGGCTGGACGGACGCGGCGCAGCGGGACAGCTTGAAGGTGGTCGCGGTCGCGCCGTACAGCGACGCGTACTTCGCGTTGGTCCGCGCCCTGCCGGAGATCGCGCCGTGCCTGGGGCTCGGCGACGACCTGCTCATCGCCGGGCGCCGCTCCAGCATCCGGATCACCGCGTCCGGCGCTTCCGCCTGGCGACCGGGGGAGCTGGAGCAGTTGGTGCGCGCGTTCCGCGGCGCGTGACCGCATGCGGGGAGCGGGAGGAGAAGCACGACCGACGTTGGCGAGCTGTACGCGCTCTATCACGAGTCGCTCGTCCGGCTGCTGTACCGCCGGACGGGCGACCGCGAGCGCGCCGAGGACCTGGCCCAGGACGTCTTCGTCCGCGCGCTGGAGACGCCGCCGCTCAACCCGAAGCCGTGGCTGTTCGCGGTGGCGCTGAACCTCGCGCGGGACGAGGGCCGCCGCACGGCGCTCGAGGGCCGGAAGCTGCAACTGCTCAAGGGGGAAGGCGGCGTGGCGCCGGCGCCGGACGCCGCGCTGGAGCAGCGCGAGCGCGCGGCGGCGGTACACGCGGCCCTGGCGACGCTGAGTGACAAGGACCGGGAGGCGCTCCTCCTCAAGGCGGAGGGGTTCAGCTACGACGAGATCGCCGCGGCGCTCGGCCTCGCCAGGGGGGCCATCGGCACCACACTGGCCCGCGCACGCCGGAGACTGGTGGAGTCCTTTCGCGAGCAAGGACGGGTGAGCGATGTCGCACGTTGACGACGGCAGGCTGAACGCGCTGCTGGACGGCGAGCTCGACGCGGCGGAGGCCGACGGGGTCCGCGCGCACATCGCCGCGTGCCCCGACTGCGCCAGGCGGCTCGACGAGGCGAAGCAGTTCCTCGCCGGCGCCGCCGATCTCCTCGGGGCGCTCGACCTGCCGGCGACCGTGAGCGCTCCCGCGACCCCGGTCCGCCGCGTCTCCAAGACCGCCAAAGAAGTCGCGATCGACATCGACGGGGCCACGCACAAGAGCCCGGCGATCCGCCCCAACCTGCCGGAGCCGCCCGCGAGGGCCGCCCGACCGTACTTCGACGTCACGAGCCTCGCCTGGGCGGCGATCATCGTGCTGGCCCTCGGCGTCGGGTTCCTCGCCGACGAGGTCAGGCACACGCGCGGCGGGAGCACGGCGGTCGGTGAGGGCCCCGCCGGCCGTGCCGGGGCCGCGGCCCCGGTCGCGGCGCTCGCGCCGGCGGAGCCCCCGGCACGCGGCGGCGCGCACCCTGCGGCCCTCAAGGGCGCCCCGTCCAGACGCACCGCCACGGCGTCGCGAGCGCATGCGGCCCCGGCGGCCGGCGCCAAGACCGCGGCGCCGTCTTCGGGCAAGCGCCTCGTCACCGCGCCACGGACGGCCCGCCGGCAGCCCGCGCGCGCAACGGCGGCGAACGATCTCGCCGCCGCCGCGGGAGCGGGAGCCCCGACGCGCGAGCCGGAGGCGGTGAGCGCCCGCTCGCCGGCAGCCCCGGCCCTGTCCGCCGCCGCGAACCGACCGGCCGCGGAAGGGGCGTCGGCTCCGCTGGTGGGAGGCCTGGCCGCGCCGAGCCCCGCGCCGGTGGCCTTCAGACGCGTCACCCTGGAGGAGGCCGTGGCGCGTCTCAATGGCGTCATCCGGCTGATGGACGGCAGGCGCTTCGTGCAGGTGCAACTCGGGCCCGGGAGCCTCGTGCCCGGCGCGGACCGCGCCCGCGAGCTGGTGCGGCTGACCTACGTGGACTCCGCCGGGCGCCGGCTCGTCCTCGACCAGCAGCGCATCGCGGTCCCCGCGGCGGGCGGCGGCGTCTCGCCCGACATCGGCATGGGACCGGGCGATACGCTGACGACCGCCGTTCCGGGCGGCGGCGTGCGCGTGCGCTGGATCAGCGGGACCTTCTGGCTGTCGCTCACCGGCGACGTGCCGCCGGAGGAGCTGCGGAGGCTGATGGAGCGGGTGCGGTAGGGGCGGTCAGCCCTCGGGCAGGACTCCGCTCACGATGCCCTGCTGCAGCTGATCGAACTCGGTGGCCCGGTTGGCCGACGCCAGATTCACCATCACCGCCCCCGCCAGCTTGTGGCCGCGGGAGTACAGCGCGGTGAAGTTCGGCGCCGTGAGGCCGGTGTCGCCCTTCGTCTCGACGCTGTCCGGCTTGTCCGTGTCGCCCAGGACGTTGATCGTGACGTCGAACAGGTCGGAGAAGAACGCCGACTGGTGGACGTAGGCTTCCTCCGCGCCGGCCATGTTGCGGCCCGCCTGCTTCCCCTGCGCGAGTGCGTTGTCCCAGTGCTCCAGCCGCCGCGGCTGGCGCGTCACCGGGTCCGGGAAGCGGGCGATGTCGCCCGCGGCCCATACGTTCGGCCCGTTGGTCTCGAGCCGCACGTTCACCACCACGCCGCCCCGGTCGATCGCGAACCCCGACGTGGCCAGCCACTCGGTGTTCGGCTCCGCCCCGACGCCCGCGACGACAACGTCCGCGGGGAACTCCTGCCCCGTCTCGCTGGCCACGCCCACGACCTTCCCGCGCGCCGCCTTGATGCGCGCGACGCGCACGTTGGTCTTGACCACCACGCCGTGGTTCTCGAGGTACCGCTTGAAGAAGTCGGAGAGGGTCGGATCGGTGAAACGCCCGTAGACGGTCTGCCCCATCTCGAGCACCGTGACCTCGGCGCCGAGCCCGCGCGCGGTCGCCGCCACCTCCATCCCGACGAAGCTCCCGCCGACCAGCACGACCTTGACCCCGGGCTTCAGCGCCGCCTTCAGCGCGGTGGAGTCCGCGAGCGTCCGCAGGAGGAAGAATCCGGGGACGTCGGTGCCCGGGACGTTGAGGTGGCGGGCCCGCGAGCCGGTGCACACCAGCAGCCGGTCGTAGGGCAGGCGCTCCCCGTTCTTCAGCGTGACGCTGCACTTGCCCATGTGCACCGACTTGGCCTCGACGCCCAGCCGGTAGCGCACGCGGTTGTCCCGGTACCAGAGCGCGTCGTGCACACGCACCGCTTCCAGCTGCTCGCGGCCGGCGAGATAGCCCTTGGAGAGCGGGGGGCGGTGGTAGGGCAGCTCCCGCTCCGCGGACGTGACGACGATCTCCCCGTCCGGGTCCAGCTCGCGGATGCCCTCCACGGCGCTCGCCGCGGCGAGGCCGCCTCCGACGATCAGATAGCGTGTCATTGAGCCCCTAAGGTAGGGCAAACTCTCTGGAGAGCAAGAGTTACGAGCGTTCGGAGATCGGGAGAGTTGCGACGCGCCCGGCGTTCCCGACCCGGTTCGCGCCTAGTGGTGGCCGGCGCCCTCTTCCTCGATCCGCGTGAGCAGCCGGGGCGAGACGATGGGGTATCGCTGCGCGAACCACACGTGGGCCAGTCCCCAGAGGCCGGCGAAACCGGCCGTCACGAACAGCTCCGGCCAGCCCAGCGGCGCGCGGGTGGCGCCCTGCGCGATGGACGGCACCACGAACACCCAGCGGTCCAGCCAGAGCCCGACGAGCGAGATGACGGCGAAGGTCCCGAGGATCGCCGGCGTCTTCTTCGGCACGACGCCCATCAGCCCCCAGAACGGAATCACGAAGACGAGGATCACCATCAGGATGCCGATGGGCCGCCACGGCTGCGCCGCGATGCGCAGCATCATGAAGCTCGTCTCCTCGGGCATGTTGCCGTACCAGATCACGATGAACTGCGAGAAGAACAGGTACGCCCAGAAGACGGTGAAGCCGAAGCAGAGCTTGCCGAGGTCGTGCAACACCTTGGGCGTGACCAGCGACTCGAGGCCGAGGTGCCGCCGCCAGAAGATGGTGGTGAGGGCGAGGGTCATCAGCCCCATCAGCCAGGCGGCCATGAAGAAGTAGGCGCCGAGCAGGTTCGACAGCCAGTGCGGCGCGAGCGACATGATGAAGTCGAACGCCACGATGCTCATCACCACCGCGTACGTCACGACCAGGCCCGGCGCGAGCCGCGCGAGGCGGGCCTCGATGCGCGCCAGCTCCTCGCCCGTGGCGACGTCGGCGCGCAGGGAGTCGCGCACGAACCAGAACGACAACCCGTACATGAACAGCAGCCCGACGCCGACCCGTCCGAACGCGAACCAGTCGCGGAGCCAGAGGCTCTTCGGCCACTCCTCCACCGGCGCGTTGATCCACGGGAAGATCTGGGAGCGGCCGAGCCAGAGGACCAGGAAGAGGACGAAGGAGATCGGGAGGAACGCCGCCGAAGCTTCGGCGATGCGGCGCAGCGAGTGGCTCCAGCGGGACTTGGAGATGACCTGCGTCGCGGCGAACAGGATGCCGGCCTGCGAGAGCCCCGTCCAGTAGAGCCAGTTGACGTGGAAGGCGCGCCAGGCCCGCGCGTGCGACGCGCCGCGCACGAGGATCAGGAAGCCCGCCGTACCCACGAGCGCCAGGAGCGTGAGCAGGGGCACGAGCCAGGCGGGGAGCGGCCGCTCGAGCCGCCGCAGCGTCTCCTCGCGCACCCCGTGGCCGGACGCCGTCTGGCTGCTCATTGGAGCCCCTGCAGCTTCCTCACGTAGTTGACCACGTTCCACCGGTCCACGCCGCGGATCTTGTCGCCGTACCTCGGCATGATCCCGCGACCCTGCTTGATCATCGCGTAGATGTAGCCGTCGCTCCGGGCCTTGGTCGCGTCCTGGGTGATGTCGGGCGGCGGCACGAACTTGGGCACCACCGTCCCGTCGGAGTGGCCGGCGGGACCGTGACACACGATGCAGTAGGTGTTGAAGAGGATCTGCCCGCGCTCCAGCGACGCGGCGGTGCGCGGCACCGGATTGACCACGTGCTTGAGGTCGGTCGAGATGTCGAGCGAGTCCTCGTGGCCGACCGTGGGCACGCTCCCCGCCGGCGGCAAGCGCGGCTGCGCCTCGAACGGCCGCACCGCCGCCTGTTTCGCCATGTTGGTGAACCACGGCACCTTGGCGATGGCGTTGTCGAGCGTCGTGCACCCGGAGGCGGCCAGCGCCAGGGCGGCCGCGGCCCACACGGCGCCGTGCGTCCGTGCGTCCGTGCGTCCGTGCGTCCGCGCCTCAGGCATCCTTCACCTCTTCGGCGCCGGCGGCGCGGAAGATCTCGCGCGCGGCGGCCAGCTGGGCTGGCCCGCCCAGCGCCACGACCCCGATCTTGTCGTCGCTGAAGCGCGGGTCGTAGCCCAGCGCGCCCCCCAGCTTCGGCAGGCCCGCCAGCAGGAACATCCCTGCCACCGTCACGAGCGCGCCGATCAGGATCGTCGTCTCGAACCCGATCACGATGAAGGGCGGCCAGGAGACGATCGGCTTGCCGCCGGTGACCAGCGGCCAGTCGAGCGAGGTCGAAATGGCGTAGAAGAAGCCGAACGCCGTGCCCGACAGCGCGCCGAACAGCGTGAAGAGGCGGACCGGGCTCTCCTTCTTGGCCAGCACTTCCGCCAGCTCCGGACGCGGCGCGGGCGAGTAGACGCGGTAGTTCGCGTAGCCCTGGGCCTTCAGCGCCTCGAGCGCGGCCACCGCCGCGTCGAGCTGCCCGAACACGCCGACCACGCAGGCCGGGGCGCTCACCGGTGCGCTCCCGCCTTCACGGGCACGGGGAGCCCTTCCTTGACCTCGGCGATGGCCACCGCCGGGAAGAACTTGATGAACAGCAGGAACCACATCGAGAACCAGCAGAAGCTGCCGATCAGGATCCCCAGCTCCGGCCACCGCGGCACGTAGTACGACCACTGCCACGGCTCGTACTCGTGCGACAGCCCGGTCACGATGATGACGAACCGCTCGAACCACATCCCGATGTTGATGCCGATCGAGATCACGAACAGCGCCGTGAGGCTGTTCCGGATCTTCCGGAACCAGAGCAGCTGCGGCAGGAAGGCGTTGCAGCTGAGCATGATCCAGGTCGCCCACCAGTACTGGCCGAAGGCACGGTTGTAGAACGACGCCCGCTCGAACGGATTCCCGCTGTACCACGCCATGAAGAACTCGGTGGCGTAGGCGTAGGTCACGATCATCGCCGTCAGGAGGCACAGCTTCGCCAGGCTGTCGAAGTGCTTGACCTCGATGTAGCGCTCCAGGTGGAACGCCTTCCGGAGCGGCACCAGGATCGTGATCACCATCCCGCACCCGGAGTAGATCGCGCCGGCGACGAAGTACGGCGCGAAGATCGTGGCGTGCCATCCCGGCACGATCGCCATCGCGAAGTCCCACGACACCACGCTGTGCACCGACAGCACCAGCGGCGTCGCGAAGCCGGCCAGGTACAGATACATCTTGCCGAAGTGCCGCCACTCGCGGTCGGAGCCCTTCCAGCCGAACGACACCATCCCGTACAGCTGCTTCCGCCATCCCGCCGCCCGGTCCCGCACCGCCGCCACGTCGGGGATCAACCCCATGAGCAGGAAGGTGCTGGAGACCGTGAAGTAGGTGGAGATGGCGAAGACGTCCCACACCAGCGGGGAGCGGAAGTTGGACCAGAGCCCGCGGAAGTTCGGGTACGGGAAGACCCAGTACGCGTACCAGGCGCGGCCGAGGTGCAGGATCGGGAAGAGGCCGGCGGTCATCACGGCGAAGACCGTCATCGCCTCCGCCGCCCGGTAGATCGACGTGCGCCACCCCGAGCGGAACAGCAGGAGAATGGCGCTGATCAGCGTCCCCGAGTGCGCGATGCCGACCCAGAAGACGAACGTCGTGATGTACGTGCCCCAGAAGATCGGGGGCTGGTAGCCGGTGACCCCGAGGCCGTAGCGGAGCTGGTAGCCCCAGCAGAACGCGCCGAACAGCAGGCCCACGAGGATGACGGACATGCCGGCGAAGTACTTCTTCCCCGGCGGCCTGAGGGTCTGGATGATGTCGTGGGTGACGTCGCCATAGGTCGGCGACGACGTGGACGGGACGGGAGCGGCGAGGGTCGCCATCGCGTCAGGCCTTCCCGTCGTCGATCACGCGCTCCAGATACGTGATCCCCGGCCGCGTGTTGAGCATCTCGAAGACCCGGTAGCCGCGCGCGTCCGTCTTGCTCCGGCTGACACGGCTGGCCGGATCGTGGGCGTCGCCGAAGGCGATCGCGTCGGCCGGACAGGTCTGGACGCACGCCGGCGTGACGTCACCGTCCGCCAGCGTCCGGTTCCGCACCTTGGCGTCGTTCTGGGCGAACCGGATGCGCTGGATGCAGAAGGTGCACTTCTCCATCACGCCCTTGGTTCGCACGGTGACGTCGGGATTCAGCTGCAGGTTGAGCGGCTCGGGGAAGGCGAAGTACGGGCCGCCGGCGGTGCCGTAGTCCCACCAGTTGAAGTAGCGGACCTTGTACGGACAGTTGTTCGCGCAGTAGCGCGTGCCGACGCAGCGGTTGTACACCTGGCCGTTGAGGCCGTCGGGCGTGTGGTACGCGGCGTAGACCGGGCAGACCGGCTCGCACGGCGCGTTCTCGCACTGCTGGCAGAGCATCGGGATCTGGCGCACCTGCCAGTCCGTGCCCGCCGTGTCGCCCTCCAGGTAGCGCTCCAGGCGGATCCACGCCATGCCACGGTGGCGCTGGGTCTGCTCCTCACCCACCACCGGGATGTTGTTCTCCGCGTAGCACGCGGTCATGCACGCCGAGCAGCCGGTGCAGCGGGAGAGGTCCACCGTCATCTCCCACTTGGGCTGCGGCTTGGCGTACTCGCCGACGAAGGCGCGCTGCTGCTGCGACGCCGCCGCCGCCGCGATGGCCGAACGCTCGGCGTCGGTGACCGTCGCCTCGGGCGCGGCCTCGACCTCACCCCGCAGCGCCGCCGCGACGTTCACGGCGCGAGAGATGCCGCGGCCGAACTGCCGGGCGCTGCCCTCGGTGGTGGCGAGCGGCACCGCGCGGCCGGTCCGGGTCAGCGTCACGCGGGTGGAGCAATAGGCCAGCGCGCCGGACGCATCGGTGGCCTCGGCGCCCAGCAGATCGAGCGGGCTGACGCCGCGGCCCTTCGCGGTGCGGCCGTACTCCGTGTGGCCCTGCCCGATCGGCATCGCGACCACGTCGCGCCGCACGCCCGGATAGACGTACACCGGCGCCTCGACGCGGCCGTGCGGCGAGGAGACCGCGACGACGTCGCCGTTCGCCACGCCGAGGGTGCGCGCCGTGTCGGGGTGCACCTCGACCCAGGTCTGCCAGGCGATCTTGGTCGCCGGGTCCGGCAGCTCCTGCAGCCACCCCTTGTTCGCGCCGCGCCCGTCGAACAGCGCCGCAGAGGGGTAGACCACCAGCACCGGCGCCGCGGCGTCGCCGTCGAACACGGGCGGCTGGTACGTCAGCTTGGCGAAGTCGGACACGAGATAGGCGGCGTGCTGCGGCGCCGGACCGAACTGGCCGCCGTGCTGCAGCGCCTGCTCGAGCGCCGCCGGCGCCAGCCCCTTCGCCACCAGGTCGCGCGCCGACGCGGCGCCCCCGCCGACCTTCTTCCCCGCCTTGTCCGCCACCGCCAGGAGCACGTCCGCGCTCTGGCGCGTGTCGAACACCGGCGTCATCGCCGGCTGCACGAAGCTCCGGCTGCCGGCGACCGTCTCCAGCACGCCCCACTGCTCCAGCGGCGTGTGGTCGGGGAGGATCAGGTCGCACAGCGCCGCGGTCTCGTCGAGGTGGCTGGCGAACGCCACCTTGAGGCCGACCTTGCGGAAGGCGTCCGCGAAAGCAGCCGCCTTCGGCAGGGTGAAGGCCGGGTTCGCATCGTGCACCAGCGCCACGTCCACGGTCCCGTCCTGCATCGCCGCGACGAGCGCGGTGGCGTCGTGATAGCGCGAGAGCCGGTCCAGAGAGCGCCCCGCCTGGAAGCGGACGGTGCGGCCCACGTTGCCCGCGACGTAGTTCAGCAGGTGCACCGCGACCGCGGTCTGGGTGGCCGCGCGGTGCTGGAGCGCGACGCCGCCGCCCACGGCCAGGCTGGGCTGGGCCGCGGTGAACTCCCGCGCGAGGCGGTCGATCGCGGCCGCGTCCACGCCCGTGCTCTCCGCCACGCTCGGCGCGGTGAAGCGCCCGAGGAAGCCGCGCACGCGGTCCGCTTCCGCGCCGGAGAGGTGGGCGCGGCCCTGCCGGATCACGCTCGCGGCGATCCCCAGGGCGAGCAGCCCCTCCGTGCCCGGCTTCGGCGCGATCCACTCGTCGGCGCTGAACGCCGTGAGGCCGCGCCGCGGTTCCACGGCCACGAACCGCGCCATCCCGCCGTCCTTGAAGCCGTGCGCCTCGGCGAACGCGCGCGTGTACTCGACCGGCGAGATCCACGTCTCTAGGAAATCCGCGCCGAAGGAGAGGATGTAGCGGGCCGCGGCGAAGTCGAACTCCGGGACCGACGCGACGCCGAACGCCAGGCGGCTCGCCTCGCGCAGCGGCTCGTAGGCGAACGCCTCGTAGCGCAGCCGCCGCGTCGAGCGGAACGCCCGCAGCCACTCGTCGTAAAGCCCGTCGAGCACGCCGCTGTCGGCTCCCGTGATCAGCGCGACGCGGTCCGGCCCCGACGCCGCCGCCGCGCCCAGCGCCTCGGCCAGCTGCGCGATCGCCGCCTCCCAGCTCACCGGCTCCAGGCCGCGCGTCGTGTGGCGGAACGGCCCGCGGATGCGGTCCGGATCGTAGAGACCCTGCAGCGACGCCTGGCCCCGGGCGCACAGCTTCCCGCGCGAAACCGGGTGTGCCGGGTTCCCCTCGACCTTGATGGCGCGCGCTTCCCGCGTCTTCACGTGGATGCCGCACCCCGCCGGGCACTCGCGGCAGGTGCTCGCGTAGAAGGTCGGGATGCCCGGGACGACGTCGTCCGGCGGCGTCACGTAGGGCAGCAACCGGTCGGACGACTCCGACGAGCACCCGGCCGCCAGTCCGGCGCCCGCCGCCCCCGCCACCTGAAGGAACCGCCGTCGCTTCATCGCGCTCCCTAGAAATGGCAGCGGGTGCAGTCGCGCGTCACGCCCCGCTTCATGTGACAGCTCGTGCACCAGCCCATGGAACTCACGTTGACCGCCTGGAAGACCCGCGGCATCTGCTGGATGTTGCCGTGGCACGTCTGGCAGGCGAGAGCGGCCGCCACGTGGCGCATGTGCGGGAAGTGGGCGTACTCCGGGATCTTGTTGATCCGCACCCACGGCACCGACTGCCCCTTGGTGTAGTAGTCCCGCAGCTTCGCGATATCGGCGTTCGGATTCCCCGCGCTGTCCGGCGCCGACGTGATGAGGTGGCACCCCATGCACGTGCTCAGCGAGGGGATGTTCACCGTCCAGGAATTGGCCGCGTTGTTGTGGCAGTAGAGACAGGGAATGCGGTACTGGCCTGCGTGGATGTCGTGCCGGTAGAAGATGGGCTGCACCGGCCCTTTGAGGCGGCGCGGCAGCGCCGGCCACGCTCCGCCCGGACGCACGCCCGTGAGGCTCGAGTACCCGCCGCCCCCCGACGCCGGCAGCGGCCCCAGGCCCGTGTCCATCTGGATCGCGGTCGCCGGCGCCCCCTGACCCCTTGCCAACGAAATGCCGGCGAGTGCTGCGGCGAAACCGAGCAGCACGACGCCGGCGATCTTGTAGCTCAAACGCTTCATCCAGACCCTGACCAGAGGGTGGAGGAGCCCGACGCGATGTTTGTCTGAGGCGGCGAAATTCTACTCGCGGCCGCGGGCATTTACAAGTGCCGGCTGGTCGCCTTGGCTGCTGCGGTCGCGCCGTCGCGCCTGAGCAGCAGGATGACGCCGCAGACGACGAGCAGCAGGCTGAGGAGCTGCCCCATCGACAGCGGCCCGAGCACGGTGCCGAGCGGGTGCGACGGATTCACGAACTGCGCGTCGGGCTGCCTGGTGAACTCGATGAGGAAGCGCGCCGCGGCGTACAACAGGAGGAAGCCCGCCCCCAGCTTGCCCGTCCCGAGCCGCTCGTGCCGGCGGAGGTAGATCCACCACAGCACGACGAAGATGACCAGGCCCTCGAGAGCGGCCTCGTAGAGCTGTGACGGATGGCGGAGCGGCACCTGGGGAGCGAGCGCCGCCCACGCGCCGCTGGCCCTGAGCGCGGCGTAGGCGTCGTGCCAGTTGAGCGCGCCGGCGCGCGCCAGCTCCGGGGACAGCGCCTGCGCCGCCGGGTCGGTCGGAAACCGCATCCCCCACGGCAGCCACGCCGGCGCAACGCGGCCGAACAGCTCGCCGTTGATGAAGTTCGCGATCCGCACCGCGAAGATCCCCGGCGGTGCGGCGAGCGCGAGAGCGTCGGCGAGCCTCCCCCACGACACCTGGCGACGCCGCGCGAAGAGCACCGACGCGACGAACACGCCGGCCAGGCCGCCGTGGAACGACAGTCCGCCCTCCCACAGCTTCACCAGCTCGACGGGATGCGTCAGCATCTGCGGATCGTAGAACACCGCGTAGCCGAGCCGGCCGCCGAGCAGCACCCCCGCGACCAGCCAGCCGATGAGGTCGCTCACCGCCGCCTTGGTGAGCGGGAGGAAGCCGTCCCGCACCATCTTGTCGAGCAGCAGGCTCGCGACGACGAACCCGATCAGGTAGCCGATCCCGTACCAGCGGATGGCGAGCGGCCCGAGGCGGACGGCAACGGGATTCCAGCCGGGGAAAACGATCTCGGCGAAGATCATTTCCGAATTCTACTCGGCGAGGGCGAGCCGGGTCAGCGCCGCCTCCGGGAGACGGAACGGGAAGTGGGTGCCGAAGACGAAGCGGTCCTTGCCGACGGTGCGATGGAGCAGCGCGAGCTGATCGTCGGGCGGCCCCCAGAGCCACGCGATGTCCCAGCGGACGCGCGCGGCCTCGGACGGCGTCGAGCCGAAGTGGACTTCCTCGATGAGCGCGCGGTCGGCGTTGGTCACCAGGAGGTTCACCTCCGGATGGGCGCGCACCACCGCGCGCACGTCGGCGCCGAGCAGCTCGGGAGCGACGTCGAGCCGGTGGCGCTGGCGGCCGTCCTCCAGCCGCACGGTCAGCACGAGCACGAGCCCAAAGCCCGCGCACGCCGCCGCCAGCGCGCGCATCTCGGCTCCAGCCGCTGCGAAGCCGTAATGGGTCGGGTAGGTCCGCACCGCCGGAGCGCCTTCCCGCTTCGCCCGCTCCACCTCGCGCTCCCATCCCGGATACGCCGGGTTCACCGCGGGGACGGGCAGCAGGCGGCCCCGGTGCGGCGCCAGCAGGCGGAACAGCTCGTCGTTCCCCGCGGCCACGTCGCGGTAGAAGATGCTGGGCACGTGCCCCACCCACGCCCGCGCGACCTCGAGGCGCGCCAGCTCGGCGGCGAGCCGTTCCGGCGTCGGGTCCGGCAGCGCCCGGAACGGATACGGCCCGACCAGCGCGTTGTGGTCTACAAGCTCAGGCGGAGTCACCAAAGCACCGCACTCCCGTTGAGTTTCCGAGGCCTCGACGCCCCGGGTGTGTCCCAAGTGTGCCCTTCCTCACGAGCGAGCGCCAGAGGCAGCGCGCTGCGTCGCGTGGTACGCCGCCAGCCTCTCGAGGTGACCATGGCGAGGATGCAGAAGTGTCAACACGCTCTGAACTCAGGACAGTCTAGACGATGAAGTTTCGATCGCCTCAGCGTCGACGGGCCTCGACATAACGCACCCCTGACGCCCCGGGCTTACCGTGTGCATAGATAGGATGGCGGGCGAGCCGCCCGCTGCCGAGGGCATCAGGAGGGCCGCGACCATGTTGCGTCCTTGTGTCATCGCTCTTTCCGTCTCGCTGCTCGCCATCGCGATCGCAACCCCTCTGACCGCGCAGCGCCTTGAGGTCGCTGCGCACATCGGGTATTCGCCCGCGTCCGGAACGCAGTATTATCTGGCGAGCGGAACGCAGCTCCAGCTGGCGACTGGATATGGTTACGTCGTCCGATCATGGGATGGCGGCGGCTTCATTATCGGTGCAGTTGCGTCGTACTGGCCGCTCACCCACTTCGGGATACAGGGCACGCTAGACCTCCGCTTCACGCGGCACTATGCCACATGGGTCCCGCCTCTTAACAACTGCGTGGGCCTCCCGTGCCTTAACAATGGTCCAGAATTGGTAGACACGAGCGCCACGCAGCTGGTCGCGTCGCTCCGGCTTGCTGCTCGGCAGGCGCTGGGGCCACTCCACCTGAGCGCCAGCCTCGGCCCCGCGATCATACGCTTCGGTGATTCGGAGTACGCGGCGGCGGATAGGTTCGATTGGCTTTCCTTGGCTAATCGCTATGAAGTCGGAGTCACGGGCGGACTGTCAGCCGCCTATGCATTCTCCTCTCGCGTCCGACTCACCGTGGGCACCGAAGACCTCGTCTTACGGGTGCATTCGGAGGCAGCATCGATGTCGTACTGGGGCTGGACCACGGTGGTGATCCCCCTAGAGCACGAGTTCACCTTCAGTGTGGTGGCCAGCGTCCGCGTTCTGTAGACACTCCCTCTCCAACACCAGCTCGACAGGTGTGTCCTTAGTGTGCCCTTGAGCCCACGTCACCGGGTGCGCTGAATGCACCACGGGCACCGTTGCCGGTGCCCGTTTCGTCCTCAGAGTGCTCTGCTGTGTCCTGATGTTCAGCCGGGGCCTCGACCTACAAGCTCAGGCGGAAGAGCCGCGCGGCGGTCTTCCATCGGATCCCCTCCAGCGCTTCGGGCGCGAGCCCCATCGTCTCCAGCGCGCGCAGCTTCGCCCACCCCGTGTCCATCGTCAGGTCGCAGCCCCACAGCAGGCGCTCCGCTCCGACGCACTCCAGGCACAGCTCCAGCATCCCGCGGTCCACGCCGCTGCCCGAGAGGTCCACGAAGACGTTGGGAACGCCGCGGAGCGCGCGCAGGGAGTGCGCCCAGTCCCCGCCCCCGCCGATGTGCGCCAGGATGAAGTTGGTGGCCCGGTGGCGGGCGGCCAGGGCGAGCAGGTCGAGCGCGTCGGAGATCTCCTGGTTCGGCACCTCGCGCGTGCGGTGCTGCCATGCGTGCTGGAGCACCGGCACGCCGCGCTCGCCCGCGAGAGCGGCGATTGGATCGAGGAGCGGGTCACTCGCGCGCCGGCTCGCCGCCAGCTTGACGCCCACCATGCCGGCGGCCAGGCCCCGTTCGATCTCGGCAATCGCGTGCGCCGTGTAGTTCGGGTTCACGGTGACGTACCCCTTCACCAGCGACGGGTGCGCGCGGACGATCGCGCGCATCGCTTCGTTCCCCGCGGTGACGTCATCCGGCGAGGGGAAGTAGATCGGCGACGTACGGCCCCAGCTGCCGAGGATCGAGGCGATGTGGAGCGTGATCCCGAGGCGCGCGCCGGCCGCCAGGCGGCTGCGGTTCAGCTCCTCCCAATCGGCGCGTGGAGAGGCCGCGTGCGAGAAGTGCGCGTGCACGTCCACCAGCGGCCCGCTCACCGCGGCGCCTCCGATAGCACCTCCCGCACCGCCCTCAGCGTCTCGTCCACGTCGCTCCGCTCGTGACCCAGGCTCGGGAAATTGTAGCCGCCCCGCTTCAGGAGCACACCTTTCCTTACGCACCCCAGGAGGAATCCGCGCTCGCGCTCGCTTTCCGCGAAGCGCAGGAACCACATCTCGGGCAGGCCGCACAGCTGGAGCCCCGGCGCGGCGAGCGGCGCGAGCCCGTCCAACACGGCGCCGCCGATCGCCGCCAGGTGCCGCGCCACGTCGGTCTCGGCCCACACGTCGAGCACGGCCTGCGCGGCCGCGAGCGCCACGAATTCCGTGGCGAGCGTCGAGGAGATCCAGGTGCTGCGCACCGCCGCCATGAGGTCGGCGCGCCCCACCACCGCCGCGAGCGGGAACCCGTTCGCGATCGCCTTGCCCAGCACCGCCAGGTCGGGCGTGACGCCCCAGCGCGCGGCCGCCCCCCCCTGGCCCAACCGGAAGCCGGTCTTGATCTCGTCGAAGATCAGCAGCGTGCGCTCGCCCGCGAGGCGCCGGGCCGCCGCGAGCCACGACGCCGAAGGCGCCCGCTCGACGACCGGTTCCAGCAGGATGGCGGCCGGAGGACCGCCGCGCGCGACCGCGGCCTCCAGCGCCGCGACGTCGTCGAACGGCACCGTCGTCCAGAGTGACGCGGTGGCGGCCGGCACGCCCGCGCCGATCGTCGGCCCGTCCAGCCAGCCGCTGTACCCGGCGTGCACCACCCGGTCCCGTCCCGTCGCGACGCGCGCGATGCGCACCGCCGCCGCGACGGCCTCCGCGCCGGTCTTGAAGAAGCGCGCCTGTTGCGCGCCGGGATAGACGGCGCAGAGCCGCTCGGCGACTTCGACCTCCAGCCGGTGCGGCAGCGGCCCCACCGCGCCGTCCCGGACCGCGCGCTCCGCCGCCTCTACCACCCTCGGGTGAGCGTAGCCCAGAGCGACGGCGCCCAGCGCCATCGTCCAGTCGAGCAGGTCGAGCCCGTCGGCGGTCCGGACCCGCACACCGGAGCTGCGGATGAGGTGCGTCGGCCCGCCCGGTCCGCCGAACATCGCCTCCGGCGCCTTGGAGCCGGTCGAGGTGAATCCCGCCACCGCCGCCGCAGCGCGGCGCGCGAGATCGTCGGAGCGGCCTCCGGCCCCGCGCGTCACTTCAGCGCTCCGCCGCCACCAGGGGGAGGTTGTGCGTGAGCGGCCGGTCGCCCGCCAGATAGAGCCGCGAGCCCTGCGCGCCCGACCAGACCAGCTGCGCCGTGCGCCGCTCGCGATCCTCGCGGATCCGGTTCACGTAGAGATCGAAAGCAAGATCCCCCACGTCGTCCGACAGCTCGATCGCGCAGGTGACGCGATAGCCGCGGTCGGTCGGCTGCCACGCGCCCTGGACCATCTCCGGCGCCGCGTCGGTGCCGGGGACGGCGGAGACCTTCAGCCGCGACGGATCGTCCGGGTCGGGCACGACGAGCCAGCCGAGGAACGTCACCGCCGCCACGTAGACCTGGATCCCGTCGGAGTGGATGTCCGGATTCTCGTTCTCCCACTCCGGGTCGGGCGCGCCGCGCCGGCGGAACGCGGGCTCCGGTGCGGTCACCTCGACCGCGAGGTACAGCGTCGTGCCCGCGTGGTTGAGCCAGGCGCGCGCCGAGAACGCTTCCGGGCCCGCCCACGGCTCCTCGGCGCGGCGGAACTGCGCGACGCGGTCGAGCGTGAGCGGCGCGTCGAGGCGGAAACCTTCGAGCGTGCCGTCGAGCGCGGGCGCCTGCTGCACCGCGAGGCTCCGCGCCGCAGCGGGCTGAGGCTGGGCCGGCGGGGCCGCAGGCGTCGGCGGCTCCTCCGGCAGCTCGCGCGCGCCGCCCAGCTCGATCGGATCGCCGCGGCCAAGATCGATGCGCCACCCGGTGTCGGTCGGCACGTGCGAATGCATCCCGCCGTCCGCGAGCCGCACCACGTACCCGTCCTCGTGACACTCGACTTCCTCCACCGTCTCGCCGCCGACGCAGGCCACGAGCGTCACCTGCTCGCCGCTCGACGTCACGACCGCGAAGTCGAGGTCCTCCGGCTCCTCCGCCCCGGCGGGAGGCGGCCCCGGCGCGGGGGTCAGCTGCACCTGGAACGGCTGACGACCCGCGAGGAAGATCGGCAGCACGCCCTCGGCGCGCTCGAAGGTCACGCCCGCCGGATGCACGGTCGCACGGCCCAGCCCGTGCCAGGGGACGGCGAGCGACCGCTCGCCCACCGCGCTGGCCATCTGCACCACGTCGAGCACGTACCACGGCGTCACCACGATGGTGCGCTGCAACCCCACCCCATCGTACGCGGTCCCGTCGGGGAGCTGCGCGCACACCCAGCCGAAACCGTCGCGCTCCTCGAACCCCACGCAGACCCCGCGCGCCTCCGACTGGGAGAGGCCGTCCACCAGCGGCGCGTTGTGCGCCCACGTGGTGCGGTACCAGGCGAGGCTCCGCGAGACGTAGGAGCCAGTGCCGAAGTCCGCCAGCCAGGGGACGCCGCCCGCATGCAGGGTGAGGTTGAGCCGGTCGGGGTGGCCGTGGCCGCCGCCCGGCTCGCCGTAGTCGAGGCTCACGTAGCGCCGCCCGGCGCCCCCCTCGTCGCGGAAGATCGCGAGGCCGGTCGCCTCGAGGTGCACGGTGCCGGGGCGCCAGGCGTCGGCGCCGGCCTGCGGCAGCTCGGGCGGCATCCAGAGCAGCCCCTTCCAGCCGAGACCGGAGCGACGCACGCCCGAGGCCGGCTCGTTGCGCTCCACCTCCGTGATCGCGCCGGCCCCCTCCGCGACGACCGGCACCGACGCGTCGTAGACGTGCGCCAGGAGCGAGGCCAGCTCCGGGCGCGGGTGGCGCGCGAGCGCGAGCTCCCACAGCTCGGCCATCCGCCGCTGCCGGAGCGACACGCCGAACTTGGAATCGCGCCGCGCGGGGAAGGTGAAATCCGGGAGGCTCGTCAGCACCGGCGCGCGGAACGCTTCGCGGAACTTGGTCGCGCGCTCGTCGGCCGCGGTCCACAGGTCCACGTCGCCCCGCGTCCGCAGCATCTCCGCGCCCCACGCCAGGGCGCGCAGGGCGAACCAGTGGTAGTTCTCGCCCTCGTACCAGAGCCCGTCGGCGAGCACGCCCTTGTCCAGAATGGCCAGCAGCCCGGAGTCGCCGTGGGCCGCGGAGCGCGAGAGGGCCGCGTCGTCCAGCACGCCGCCCAGCGCGTACAGCGCCGCCGCGTTCCACGCCTGGCGGTTCGAGAGACCTTCGTCGAAGTCGGCGATCAGCGCCGCGGAGGGCCGGAACAGCCGCTCGACGAGATCGCGCTCCAGGCCGGAGGGGAGGCGGCCGGACTCGCCCAACAGGGACGCGGCCGCGGCCAGCTGCAGGACCCAGACCGACTCCAGGTAGGTCGAGAAGAACGGGCGGCTCGGGCCGAGAACGTTGTCTGCGTTGGGATACTCGAGGTATCGAGCGGCCAGCGCGGCGAGCGTCTCGACGGCACGCGCCTCGCAGCGCGGCTCGCCGTCCAGGACCGCGATCAGCGCGGCCTCCCAGCAGCGCTCGGCGAGCCAGAGCTGATACCAGTACACCCACCAGCGGTGGGTCTGCTCCGTGGTCCAGATCCTCCCGCACCGCGTGCAGCGCTGGGCCTGCGGCGAAGACGGGTCGAACGCCAGCTCGGCGCCGTCGTCCCGGCAGAGGCTCCCCCACCGCGACAGGAGCGCCTTGGCCTCGGGGACGTACAGCGGCCGCGCGACGAACTCCCCGACCTCCGCGCGGAGACGCGCGTCCAGCGCCTGGAGGTCGGGCGACGCGGCCACGTCGCCGCGCCGCCGCTCCAGCGCATCGGGTGAGACGAGGACGCTGCGCACGTCAGTGGTCCGCCGCGAGCCAGCTCACGACGCCGGCCGCATCGAAGGAGAAGCGGAGAACCTGGCCCCCCGCGGCGCGGAGCGCGTCCGCCACCGCGAAGGCGCGGCCCGCCCGCGCGAGGAAGACCATGCAGCCCCCCGCGCCGGCCCCGCAGGCCTTGCACCCCGCCGAGCCCGCCCCCGCCGCGGCGCGCTCCAGATCGCCCATCGTCGCCGTGCGCACCCCATCCCCCAGCGCCTGCTGCAGCTCCCAGTTGCGCGTGAGCAGCTCCCCGATGCGCACCAGGTCGCCGCCCGAGACCGCGTCCCGCATGGCGTAGGCGCAGGCGCGCAGCCCGTCGAGCGCGCGGCCGATCGCCGCGTCGCCCGCCGCGTAGCGGCTCCACACCTGCTGATGCGTCGCACCGGAGAGCCGCGACACCCC
>Ga0187889_10000619_pt1 | contig 41823 bp, 31 predicted proteins | sample June2016WEW_7_10_2_FD_132992 | JGI IMG/M metagenome (GOLD analysis project Ga0187889, IMG submission 132992) | Peatland microbial communities from SPRUCE experiment site at the Marcell Experimental Forest, Minnesota, USA - June2016WEW_7_100 | ecosystem: Environmental > Terrestrial > Soil >... | reverse complement strand
GGCCGAAGACGGGGAGCGGGCCGAGGGAGAAGCCGCGAGTGGTGCCGAGGCGGTTGACGGGTGACGGCCACCCGCGGAGATGATGCGCGAACGGCCGACTTGGGGCGCGAGGGGCGGTGAAGGCCCGCCCTTGACGGGCGAGGCAATCTGCGTCTTCGCTACCGCTGATGCGGGAATGGCCTGGCCTTGCCCGCTGTGGCCTGACGCGCCGACGATAAGGGGAGAGGGGGCGGAGCGGCGATCGAGGGCAAGGGTGGCTCCCGCGCGAGTGACGATGGTCAGCTCGAACACCGAGATGGTCAGACGGATTGGCTCGCGAATCGGAGTTGCGATGCTCTTAGGTAGGCGAGCTCCCCCGAGCAGGGTGCCGTTGGTCGAGCCCAGGTCGGAGTAGTAGGCCGCTCTTTGGTCGAAGCGTACGATGCCGTGCCAGCCCGACACGCAGTCCTCGTCCAGCACTATGTTGTTGATGGGATTGCGCCCTATGCGGACGGGCGATTCGTCAAATTCGTACTGCTGCTCGGTGCTCGAGCGAGTATCACGGACGGTAACCTGGATGAGCATGAGTGCCTTCCTCCGTATTCGCGCTACCCTACGAACACTCGCGCGTTGCGAAACAGACGCATCCAAGGCGAGTATTCGCCTTCTCCGGGAGGACGCCAGGAAAGCTGTACTCTGCGGAACACGCGTTCGGGATGGGGCATGATGATGGTGACCCTGCCGTCGAGAGTCGTGAGCGCGGCGATTCCTTCGGGCGAGCCGTTGGGATTCTCCGGGTAGTGTAGGGTGGGGCGCCCATCGTGGTCGACGAAACGGACCGCGACCTGGCCCGCGGACAAGAGCTCGGCGCACTGGCTCGGCGCCAATTCGGCCCGGCCTTCACCATGGGCCACCGCAATGGGCATGAGCGACCCGGCCATCCCGAGCAAGAGCACGGAGGGGCTCTCGTCGATGCGGACCAGGGCCAGACGGGCCTCGAACTGCTCGCTGCGGTTGCGCACGAAGCGCGGCCAGCTTTCGGCGCCGGGGATGATCTCCTTCAGGTTAGAAACCATCTGGCAGCCGTTGCAAACACCCAAGGTGAAGGTGTCGGGTCGGGTGAAGAAGCGCTCGAACTCGCCGCGGGCCCGGGCGCTATAGAGTATCGACTTGGCCCAGCCCTCGCCCGCCCCGAGGACGTCCCCGTAGGAGAATCCACCGCACGCCGCCAGGCCGCAGAAAGAGGCAAGGCCGACCTCGCCGGCCAAGATATCGCTCATGTGAACGTCCACGGCCTCGAAGCCGGCCATGGTAAACGCCGCGGCCATCTCGACCTGTCCGTTCACACCTTGCTCGCGCAAGATGGCCACGCGCGGGCGGGCGGCGCGCAGGATGAATGGCGCGGTCACGTCGTCTTGTGGATCGAAGCTGGGCTCCAAGCGCAAGCCTGGGCTGTGCGCACGACAGCGACTCTCGTGTTCCTCGGCGGCACAGGAGGGGTCGTCGCGCAGGGTTTGCATGGCCAGGGTGGTCTCTGACCACAGGCTGCGCAGTACGCTGCGCTTGTCTCGGAAAAGCTCCCGCCCGTCCTTGCGGATGGTGATCTCGTCGGCGGTCCTGACCCGACCGCAGGGCAGTAGACAATGACCCAGGCCGTGACGTTCCAGGACATTGGCCACTTTGTCCCGATCGGCACTGCGCACTTGGAGCACGGCACCCAGCTCTTCGCTGAAGAGCTGGGCGAGTGGATCGCTGCCGCCGGCTGCAAGCTCTATGTCCAGACCAAGGTTGCCGGCAAACGCCATCTCGAGCAGGGTGACGAAGAGGCCCCCATCGGAACGGTCGTGATAGGCCAGGACTACCCCAGCGGCGACTAGCTCGCGCATTGCGGCGAAAAATCCACTGAGCAACGCTGGCCGATCGAGATCGGGCGGCACGTCGCCCAGCTGGCCGAAGACTTGGGCTAGCGCCGAGCCTCCGAGTCGGTTCTGGCCGGCGCCCAAGTCGATGAGCAAGAGCTCGCTCGCCTGCGTGTCACGGCGTAGCTCGGGCGTTAGCGCCAGGCGCACGTCGCTAACCGGAGCAAAGGCGCTTACGATGAGGGAGAGCGGCGCACTCATCCGCCTCTCGCTTTCGCCGTCGCGCCACACCGTCGTCATCGACATGGAATCCTTGCCTACCGGAATGGCGATGCCCAAGGCGGGCGCCAGCTCCTCGCCCACGGCCTTGACCGCGTCGAAGAGGCGTGCATCCTCGCCGGGATGGCCGGCCGCGGCCATCCAGTTGGCGGACAGCTTGACCTGGCCCAGGTCGGCGATGACCGCGGAGGCTATGTTGGTGATCGCTTCCCCGACCGCCAATCGGGCGGAGGCAGCGGCATCGAGCAGAGCGACAGGAGCGCGTTCGCCCATAGCCATCGCCTCGCCAGTCAGCGCATCACAGCTGGTCGCGGTTATGGCCGCATCGGCCACGGGAACCTGCCACGGCCCCACCATCTGGTCGCGGCAGACCAGCCCGGAGACCGTTCGGTCACCAATGGTTATGAGGAAGGTCTTGTCCGCCACCGCGGGCAGGCGCAAGACCCGCGCGACGGCTTCGCCGATGGCGATGCCCTGGGTGGAAAAGGGCACGGGCGGCACGGCGACGCGCCGTACGTCGCGGACCATCTTGGGTGGCTTGCCCAAGAGCATCCCCAGCGGCATGTCGATGGGCCGATTGGCGAAGGCGGAGTCGGTCACCACCAGGTTGCCATCAACGGTTGCCGTCCCCAGCGCGGCGAACGGACAGCGTTCGCGGCGACAAAGCTGCGCGAGCTCGGCGAGACGGTCAGGGGCTACCCCTAGCACGTAGCGCTCCTGTGCTTCATTACACCACAGCTCGAGCGGCGACATGCCGGGCTCGTCGCTTGGAATGGCGCGCAACTCGAAGCGGGCGCCGCGGCCGCTGCCGTGCACCAGCTCGGGTAGAGCGTTGGCCAGGCCCCCCGCGCCGACGTCGTGGATGGACAGGATGGGATTGGCCTCTCCCATGGCGGTGCAGCGGTCGATAACCTCCTGGCAGCGCCGCTGCATCTCCGCGTTGCCGCGCTGGACGGAAGCAAAGTCCAGGTCCCGATCGGAAGAGCCCGAGGCCATGGACGAAGCGGCGCCGCCTCCCAGACCGATTAGCATGGCCGGACCACCCAGCACCACGATGGCGGCCCCGGCGGGCAGATCGGCCTTCTTGACCAGGGGCAGGCGGATGTTGCCCAAGCCTCCGGCAATCATGATGGGCTTGTGGTACCCGCGTAGCTCGGTGCCGTCGGGCCCGGGTACCGCCATGGCGAAGGTACGGAAGTAGCCCGCGAGGTTGGGGCGACCGAACTCGTTGTTGAAGGCGGCACCGCCCAGCGGTCCCTCGAGCATTATGTCTAGCGCTGATGCCATGTGAGCGGGCCGGCCGAAATCCTGCTCCCAGGGCCGGATCGCACCGGGCAAGTGGAGATTGGATACGCTGAATCCGGTAAGGCCAGCTTTGGGTTTGGCACCCCGTCCCGTGGCGCCCTCGTCGCGGATCTCGCCGCCCGATCCGGTCGCGGCGCCAGGGTGGGGCGAGATCGCGGTCGGGTGGTTGTGGGTCTCGACCTTCATCAGTATTCCCGCCGGCTCGCGCTGGAAGGCGTAGACGCGCGACTGATGATGCGGAGCAAAGAAGCTAGTGCCCGGGCCGGCGATGACGGCGGCGTTGTCGCTGTAGGCCGAGAGCACACCGACCGGGCTCGCCGCGGTGCTGCAGCGGATCATCTCGAACAGGGTCTTGGGCTGTCTTTGTCCGTCGACGATGAAGTCGGCGTTGAAGATCTTGTGGCGACAGTGCTCGCTGTTGGCCTGGGCGAACATCATGAGCTCGACGTCGGTAGGATTGCGACCTAGCGCGCGGAAGCTCTCCACCAGGTAGTCGATTTCGTCAGCCGCCAAGGCCAAGCCCAGCGCTACGTTCGCCCTGACGATTGCCGCGTCGCCGCCGCTCATGACGTCCACGGTGAGGAGCGGCCTGGGCATGGCGTGTCGAAAGAGCGCTTCCGCCTGCGCTTCGCTTGCCAGCACCGATTCCGTCATCCGGTCGGCAACCGCCTCGTGCAGAGCGGGTTCGCAAGCGATGGGACCGGTCACCCTGTACCAGAGGCCCCGTTCGATGCGCCTCACCTTGGTCAAACCGCAATTGTGAGCTACGTCGGTGGCCTTTGACGACCACGGCGAGATGGTTCCGAGGCGCGGCACGACCAATAACTGCCCATGCTCTGGCTCCGGCGGGCGAAGCCCGCCTTCGCCTACGCGGGGGCCGTATTCCAGCAGGCGGTCGAGCAGGCGGCTTTCGCTATCGGGTAGGGCTGACTCGGCATCCACGATGTGGAGGAATTTGGTGGCCAGCTTGGTCACCCCGGGATTGTGCTCCTGGATCTTGCGCAGGAGCTTAGCGAGACGCGCAGGCGTTAGTGCCGGGGCTCCGCGGAGGAAGAGGATGGGCATGTGAAGGTGCAAGAAGAGTTGCGCTTCCCGTGTGGGATTGCAACTACAAGCACCTGCCTTGAACGGGCGCCGAGGTTGGGGAACGCTTGCCAGCCAGGGCCAAGAAGGGATAGGTATTGAGGCCCGTGGACAAGAACGATCTTTCTTGGTATCGAGCCCGAAGGGAGTGGGGCCTGGCACTCCTTCCCACTCTGATAGCGCCCACCCTGATCGCGGGCTGCATCATGCCCGGCCAGACCCCCGCCGTCGGTGACGCCGCCCAGATACTGGGCTCGTGCGGACCGGACGGGCTCATCGACGATTTCGAGGACGACAACAACCAGAGCAAGGTGGTTGATGGGCGCGGCGGCTATTGGTACACCTTCGCCGACGAGGCGGGCACCCAGGTCGAGCCGGAGGCCGGGGGGCCCTTCGCCCCATCCCCAGGGGGAGCGAACGGTTCGAAGTATGCGGGTCACATCTCGGGCCGCGTCGGGGTCGGCCAGGTGGTCTTTGGAGCGCTGGGCGTCAATCTGACCGATCCCAAAGGGCCCTATGACGCGTCGAAGTACAAGGGAATCGCCTTCTGGGCCAAGAAGGCGCCGGGGAGCTTCGGCCAGGTTCGCTTCAAGGTGCCCGACGTCAGCACCGACAAGGAAGGGGGCCTCTGTACCGAGTGCTTCAACGACTTCGGCGCTGACCTCACGCTTACCGAATCGTGGCAGCACTTCGTCTTCCCCTTCCGCAAATTACGGCAGATGCCCGACTGGGGCACGCCGCGACCCCACATGATCAAGCCGGCCAAGCTCTACGGCCTGCAGTGGCAGGTCAACAAAGCCGGGGCCAACTTCGACTTCTGGGTCGATGACGTGGAATTTATCGGATGCGAGTAGTCAAGGTTGCCCTTGCCGGGCTGGCGACGATGTTGTGGGTTGGCGCCTGCATCCCGACCATGGAGGAGCAGGAGGCCAGAACTGCGTCGGCGCCGGCCGGCCGCAAACCGACCACCGCCGCTGCCGGTCACCGCAAGCGGGCTGTCCAGGCAGGCGAAGTCCCGGTGGCCGAATTCCCGAAGCCCGAGCCTTTGCCCTACGCGGCCTATACGGAAAAGACCGGCAACGAGTACGCCGACCGCTTTATAGCCATGTGGAATGATATCCACGCACCCAAGAACGGCTACTTCAGCCCGGAGGGGGTGCCATACCATGCCGTCGAGACCATGATGGTGGAGGCACCCGACTACGGCCACGAAACCACCTCGGAAGCCTACAGCTATTGGATGTGGCTGGAAGCGGCCTATGGCAAGCTCACCCGCGACTGGAAGCCACTGGCCAAGGCCTGGGAGAGCACGGAAGCGTACCTGATACCGACGCCCGATGACCAGCCCACCGCGGGCTCCTACGCCGACAGTCACCCGGCGGTGTACGCCGGGGAGCAGGACTTGCCCAGCGACTACCCGGCCCCCCTGGACCCGAGCGCCCAGACCGGCATCGACCCGCTAGCCAAGGAGTTGAAGGAAACCTATCACAGCCCGTTCATTTACGGCATGCATTGGATTCTCGACGTCGACAACTGGTATGGTTTTGGGAGGCGCGGCGATCGGGTTTCTCGTCCAGCCTACATCAACACCTTTCAACGCGGCGAACAGGAATCGGTCTGGGAGGCGATACCCCAGCCTTGCTGGGATGACATGCAATGGGGCGGCGAGAACGGCTTCCTCGATCTTTTCGTAAAACAGAGCGGCTCCTACGCCAAGCAGTGGAAATATACCACCGCTCCCGATGCGGATGCGCGCGCGGTGCAGGCCATGTACTGGGCCAAGGTGTGGGCGGACGAGCAAGGCCAGTCCGGGGCGGTGGAGCCGTTGGTCAAGAAAGCCGCCAAGATGGGCGACTATCTCCGCTATGCCCTCTTCGACAAGTACTTCAAGACCATGGGCTGCGACAGCCCGCATTGTCCGGCGGGCGAGGGACGCGACAGCGCGCATTATCTCCTGGCCTGGTACTATGCTTGGGGCGGCTCGACCGGCAAGACCGTTGGCTGGTCGTGGCGCATCGGCTCCAGCACGGCGCACAGTGGGTATCAGAATCCGTTTGCCGCGTGGGTGTTGTCGGCGGACAAGGCATTCAGGCCGGAGTCGAAGCTGGGGGCCAGCGACTGGGGCAGAAGTCTCGATCGCCAGGTCGAGTTCTACCGCTGGCTGCAATCGGCCGAAGGGGGCATTGCCGGGGGAGCCACCAATAGCTATCGCGGACGCTACGAAAGGCTGCCGGCCAAGCTGACGACCTTTTACAAGCTGGGCTACGTCGAAGCTCCGGTCTACGTCGACCCGCCCAGCAACGTTTGGTTCGGATTCCAAGCCTGGACCATGGATCGACTGGCGCAACTTTACTACGTGACGGGCAACGAGCACGCCAAGGTCGTCCTCGACCGGTGGGTACGGTGGGTCCTGGCCAACGTGCGCCTGGGCAAGGATGGTGGCTTCCAGATACCGTCCGACCTTGCCTGGTCGGGCCAGCCCCAGCTCACCTGGGATGACAAAACCCAGAATTGGAACCGACGCGACCCAGCCTACAACAAGACCCTGCACGTGAAAGTGAAGAGCTACGGGACCGACGTGGGCGTGGCGGGAGCCCTGGCGCGCACGCTGCTCTTCTACGCAGCGAAGGCGCAAGATCCACAGGCCGCCCGCACTGCCAAGGAGCTGCTCGACCGCATGTGGAAGAAATTCCGGGATGACAAGGGCGTCGCCACCCGGGAAGCGCGCGTCGACTACAAGCGCTTCGGCGACAAGATCTACGTGCCGGCGGGCTGGGTGGGGAAGATGCCGAACGATGACGCCATCGATACCAACTCGACCTTCGCCAGCATTCGCACCCGGTACGCCAAGGATGCCGACTGGCCCAAGGTCGATGCCTACCTGCACGGCGGTCAGCCGCCGAGCTTCACCTACCATCGTTTTTGGGCGCAGACCGACATCGCGCTCGCCAATGCCACTTTCGCCACTTTATTCCCCAAGGGCATCCCCGGGCCGGCCGGCGAGGCGAAGCGGGTCAAAGGGACAAGATCTCGCTCGCGCAAAAAGTAGCGACGAGCCGTCGAATGTGCCACCCGACGGCGGGAAGGGCGAGATTTGCTCACGCTTTTGTGGTATCGATGGGCGTTCTTAGGCTCAAGTTGGAGAGAACCTCTATGATCCGTACCGCATTGCTCGCTACCATCTGTCTGTCGCTTTTCGCGCGTCCCTTGCGCGCCGAGGAGCTCAAGCTGGCCACCGTCGACCTCCGCCGCGCTCTTGGGGAGACCGAGGAAGGCCGCAAGGCCCGTGCGACCCTGAAGAAGGACTTCGACAAGAAGCAAAAGGAGCTCGACGAGCAGCAGGAAGACGTCAAGAAGGCGATCGAGGATCTGAACAAGAAGCGCACCCTGCTGCCGGCGGATACGGTTCGCCAGAAGGAGGCCGAGTTGCAGGAGCGGGTCAACAAGGTTCAGCAGACCTACATGCGCCACCAGCAGGACCTCGCGGCCAAGGAGGAAGAGGCGACCAAGCCCATCGTTGAGCGCCTGCAGCGGATCATCGCCAAGATTGCCACCAGCGAGAACCTCACCATGGTCTTCGATCAGAACATGGGCGTGGTCTATGCCAAGCCGCACCTCGATCTGACGAACGAGGTAATTCGTCGCTTCAATGCCGGCGAGGAGAAGGGCACGGGTGGGGCAGCCGCGACGACCAAGAAGTCTGCCGCGGATTCCGGCAGCAAGAAGTAGCCCGGGTTTGCTGGCGCCGCCCATGGCTACCGTGGCTACCATGGATATCGCGGCCATCCGGGCCATCCTTCCCCATCGCTATCCATTTCTGCTGGTCGATTGCGTGGACCACGTTGCCACGGATAAGATTATCGCGCGCAAAATGGTCAGCGTGAACGAGCCCTTTTTCGCTGGCCACTTTCCCGCCCGTCCCGTGATGCCAGGAGTACTGGTGGTCGAGGCCCTGGCGCAAGCGGGTGCTCTCCTAGTGGCGCCTCAGGTTGGCTTCGATCCTTCCCGCCAGGCCATCTTTCTCATGGCCATCGACAAGGTCAAGTTCCGCAAACCCGTGGTGCCGGGCGATGCCCTGATCCTGGAAGTCATGCCCTTGCGCAGAGGCGGCTCGTTCTGGCGGATGCGCGGCGAGGCCAAGGTGGGCGGTGTCATAGTGGCCGAGGCCGAGTTCCTGGCGGGCATAAGGGCGTTGGCCGAGGCATAAGCGGTGCCTTTCGGCCGGCGCTGGCGGGCGGGGACGGCGGGGATTCTCGTCTTGCTGCTGGGGCTATTGCCTCCGGGGTGCCGCCGGGTCCGCTTGGCGAGAGGCCAGGCGGCCGCGGTGGTGGTGGTTGCTCCCGCGGGCCCGGCTCCGGGTCCGGGCGTGGTAATCCGGGAGCGCGAGCCCAATGACAACCCGGACGAGGCGCAGACCCTGGCCTTCCTTGGGTCATCGATCGAAGTCGAAGGGTCGCTGCCAATAGCGGCGGACGGCAAGGGCGGAGACGTCGACTTCTTCAAGCTGCAAGTTCCGATAGCCGCTTTGGACCCGTCCGAGAGGCGCGATGCGTCTGCGTCTGCGTCTGCCGCGTCATCGCGGTCGACGCGCGACTCGTCGCCGCCGCCCGGCGGACCTACGCGCGGGGCGGCAGCGCGCGATTGGTCGCCGCGTGATTCGTCGCCCCCCGATTCGTCGCCGCCCGAAGAGCAAGATCCGCGGCGGATGGCCCGCCGGCTGAATCTGACGGTCGCACCCGGCGCGGGGGACCGGGTTAGCCTTGAGCTTTGGGATGAGGGGAAAAGGGTGCTAGAGAGCGTGACTTCCGCCCGCGGCGAGGCGGTCGGAATGCCCAATATGGCTGTCCAACCTGGAGGCTATTATTACCTTTGCGTAAGGGCCGCGAAGGGCAGGGCGGCGCGGCCAGAGGCCCCCGCCGTGACGTCCTCCCCCAGGCACGGTTACAGGCTGTCTGTGGAATTCGGCGATTTCGAGGTGGCGGACGAGCGGGAGCCTGATGATACCCTGGCGACGGCTCAGAACGTGGCCATGACGGGCATGGCCGAGCTGGCCGGCTATCACGGTTGGGTGCACGACGAAGACTTCTACCGCCTGGCCGCCCCCGAGGTCTTGTCGGGACTGGAGGTCGAGCTCGATGCTGTGGCGGGAGTTACCGCCTCGCTACAGGTCATCTCGGGCCGCGGGGCGCGACTGGCCGCGGTGCGGGGGCGGAAGGGCGGGCGGCTATCCTTGCACAATGTCAGCATCGCTCCCGCGCCAGCAGAGGGCGAGGACCGCTTCTTCTATGTCATGGTCAGAAGCGAGTCGGGAGACAATCGCAGCCAGCGCTACGTCTTGCACCTTGCCCTCGGCGCGCTAGCTCAGGACGCGGCACCAGCCCAACCCGCGCCCTGAGCTGCTGCCTGCGTACGCCAGCGGGCAGGAGGTGGCTTCCGACCGGCCTCAGACATCTAAACCCCGATGAGGAAGTGGCCGATGAGTCAGGCAGCACGGTGTTCTTGGCCAGGCGTCCGAGCGCCCGGCAGAAAAGACCAAGACATGGCGGGCAGAAGAGATCAGGTCACTCCTTCTCCGGCGACGCGGACTCCGGCGATGCGGAAAACTTTGCAACCCAGCGCCGTCGATGTGCGACAGATATGTCGCGAACGCTGGCCGATCCTGCCCGATCAGCCACAGGCCATGCGCGGCAAAGCCGGGGCAATCCCCCTGGTGTCGTGGCGGCCCGCCGGTCTTGACTGTCGGGCGGCAATGTTGCAAGCCATAAGGGTAGGCAGGCCAGCACCCATGCTCGAGCCCTGGATCATAGACGAGATACTCCGCCGCGAGGAGGAACGCAGGCGAGAGGACTTGCCGCGCCTGGAGATCCCCCTGCCTCCCGCGAGCAGCGAGCGCGGTGAGCGAGGGGATCTGGGCGAGCCGGAGACGGAGCGCGGAGTCGCCATAATCGGGATTTAGGACGCGGCTGGGTGCGCTAGCTAGCGCGGCCGGCCCCGGGCCCTACCGTTCTTCCCGGGCCCTACTTTTTCTTGAGGTCGTCGAGCTTGACGAGGATGCGATCGACCGACCACTTGGCCACGGTGTAGATATCCGGCTGATCGTTGGCCTGGACGTAATAATTGTTCTTGTCGCCAGTTTCACCACCGATCTTCAGCTGGCAGGCATGGCCCTTCACGCTCGACTTGGTGGTGATGGTGGCGGCAGGCTTGGCAAGGCCGGTTGCCTTGAGCGCGTTGTCTTCCGCGTAGCCTTGCGCCTTCCAGTCGGCGAAGGCGTTGGTGATGGTGGATACCTTGGCACTGTCACCGGTGAGCCCAGCAGGCCTCACCACCTTCCAGTCTTTGCCCTGCTTCGTCAGGGTAAAGGAATTCTTGTCGTGATTCACTGCGACTTCGGTCAGCTCGTCGCTCTTGAGACTGCAGATGGTCTTGTCGCGAAACTCGATGGGGCGCTTGTTGATGCGCTCGATGCCGTACTTCTTGACCAGGAAGATCTGCGGGCTGTCCGCGCTCTTGACGTAGAACTCATCGTCACCCTTCTTCTTGCCCACCAGCACCGTCTGCTGCTTGCCGGTCCTGAGGCCGACCGTGACGGTAAGCTCTGGTGAAGCGAGGCCGGTCTCTTCAGGCTTGGCGCCGTCGGCAAAGTCGTTCGCCTTCCAGGTTGCGAGCTGGGAGACCACGCCAGATGCCACGCTCTTGTCGAAGGGCTCGACCTTGACCGTGGATTCGACTACGCGCCACTCGGGGGCGGGGCCGGCATCGCTAGGTGCGGGCTTGCTGAGCACAATCTTGGCCCCGCTCTTGCCTGCGACTTGCAGCCGGTCCACGTCCTTTTCGTCGAAGGCGGTGATAGACTTGTCGCGCCATCCGGTGGTGTCCTTGTCGAGCTGGTACTTGAAGAGGCCAGAAGTCGACCAGACCTCGTCCTTGCCCTCGAGCCGAACCATGGTCATCTGATTCGCGGTCTTGCCAATGTGCAGATCGGCCACCACCTTATCGCCCTGCTTGACCACCACGCGCAGGCTATCATCCCCAAGCTCGAGCTCGCCGTGACGGGCCTTCTGGTCGGAAACCACGTCGCCGAATTCCAGCTTGGCCAGGGACTCGAACGCCAGCTTGGCCGCATCCTTGTCGGCGGGGAAGGCGTTCGGTCGAACGATCTTGTAGGTGTCGCCATCCTTCTTGATCACGGTGGTGACCTTGTTCTTGGTCACCTCCAGGGTGTCGAAGCTGCCCGCGCTGAGGCTGGGAATGGGCCGCGCGGCGGTGGCCGGAGTGCGGGTGCCCTTTTCGGGAGAGCGCAGCAGGAGGACGGTGGCCAGGACGAGCCCGGCGAAAACGAGCCCGGCAATCAGGGTCTTGCGATTCATGGTTTACCTCGGATGCTAGAGTCTTTGGTTCGCACGATTGGCCTTGCGGACGCGCCAGCGCGCCACCCCGAACAGGCAGAAGGCGAGGGGCAGCCCCAGCACATTCGCCCACTCGACCATGCTCGCCTTGCGCTCGGAGATAGCGGATATCTGTCGCGCATCCATGCTCTTCGAGCGCAAGGGAATGAGGGCCTCGTCCTCCACGATCCAGCCGATGGCGTTGTAGAGCAGCTGGGCCCCCGCCGCATACACGGGCATGAAGCGCGCGAGCTGTGTCCATTCGTCAGAGGCGAAGGCGGCGTTGCCGATAACCGTCAGACGCACCGGCTTCTGTGACTCGGCAAGCGGCTGCTTCTGATCGGTTGACACCGCGGCCGCGGGCGCGGTCACGAAGGCGCTCTTGAGCGGGCCTTGGTAGGCATAGCCCAGCGCGTAGGCGCGAGGGGGATCCTTGCCCGGCTCGAACTTCATCTCTGCCGAGATGACGGCGAAGCCGGAGTGCAGGTAGCTGTCAGGCGAAGAGCTGGCCAGCTTCCATAGCTTGCCCCCGTTGCCGGGCGCACCCCCGGCCAGCGGACCCGTCAATTCGACCGGGCTGGCGTAGGGGAAAACGAGGCCACGCACACCGTCGAGAACGGAAAGACCAGGTGCCTTCTCCGTCATGGCCGCTACGAAGGCGGGCGAAGTGACCAGCGCGCGCCTACCCTCCGCCAGGTCCATCGGGCCCGGCGCCGCGGCCTGGGGATCGACTACGATGTCCTGTCCGATTTTGAAGCCGTAGCTCTCCAGGAGCTTGCCAAGACCGCTGTCGTCGCTCTGCAGCATCTTGAGGTTCATCCCATGACCGCCGGTCGAGGAGGCGGCCATGCCGGGCACCATGAGCAGGGCGCCTCGGCCGGTCATGAGAAATCGATCGATTTCCCGCTGACCCTTGTCATCGATGGACTGGTGAGGTCCGGCAATGACCAAAGCATCGACATCGGCGGCGATCTCGGCCGTCGACGGATTGACAGTGGTGTATTCATACTCCTGCTCGATGTCGGTCTTCAGGGCTTGCAAGCCTTGGTTGAGGTCGGATTCGCCGTGGCCGGTAGTGAAGGCGATCTTCTTCTTCTTCACCGTCATCTTCTTGATGAGAGAAGACAACTGATACTCGAGACCAGCGTCGTTCACGATTTGCGGAACCGCTTCCATCTTGTCGTGGAACTGCAGGCACAACCCGAGGTAGTAGGCGCCGAGCTCGAACTTGGAGTTGGACAGCTTCTGGATCTGCACCTTCTGGACTTTGCAGCGCGACGCCTCATCTTCGTACTTCTTGTCGGTCGCCGGGTCCACCGACTCCCAGCGGAAGCGTCCGTTGGAAGCGGTCTTGAAATCGTCCAGCTTGTCGCGTACGTCGCGGGACAGACGCTTGATCTCGGGCGGCAGATCCTTGGAGATGTAGGCCTTGACGATGAAGGGATCGTCGAGCTTCCTGACCAGATCTTTCGAGGGTTGCGAGAGGGTGTAGATGTGCTGCTCGGTCAGGTCGAGGCGACCGAACACCCGCATCCCGATCAGGTTGACCAGCACCAACGCGCCCGCGATGAAGAAGGCGTAGAGCAGGACGTTCGAAGCGTAGGTCTTCTTTTTGGTGGAAATGGACGTCGACATGGTCACTTCCCTTCGTTTACTTCCACTTGCGAGATTCGAGGGAGGCGCTGGCAATCACCAGGGCAACCGCTATCAGGGACAGGTAGTAGAGGACATCGCGCGAATCGATGACTCCGCGCGAGAACGACTCGAAATGGTTGCCCATGCTGAGATAGGCGAGCACGGGGCTGAGCCAGTCGGGCGCGAACTGGATGACCTGGCCGAAGATGAAGAGGGCGAACGAAATGGCAAACGCCAGGATAAAGGCCACTATCTGGTTGCGGGTGAGTGACGATGCCATCACGCCGATGGCGACATAGGCCCCGCCCATGAGCAAGAGCCCGAGGTAACCGCTGATCACCGGTCCTCGATCCACGGGGCCGAGAGCCGCGACCGTCAAGGCATAGAACAGGGTCATGCCCACGATGGCTCCCAGCATGGCCATACCGGCCATGAACTTGCCCAGCACGACCTCCCAGTCAGCCACCGGCATGGTGATGAGCATCTCGAGCGTACCGCTGCCCTTCTCTTCGGCAAGGAGCCGCATCGTGATGGCTGGGATGATGAAGGTAAAGATGAGCGGCGTGAGGGTGAAGTAGTAGCGGAGCTCGGCCTGCTTCTCCAGGAAGAGCTGGTTGAAGAACAGATAGCCTGTGAGCAGCATGAAGACCATGACCACGATGTAGGCCACGGGGGAGTTGAAGTAGGTCCTGATTTCGCGCTTGGCAACGGTGGCTGCGGTGCTCATGATCGGCTCTCCTCGCCGGTGGTGAGGTTGCGGAATACGTCCTCGAGGCTGGCGGCTTGGCGGGAAAGCTCGAGCAGCGGCCAGTGATTGTCCACGACGACACGAAACAAAGACTTGCGCAGATCGGCCTTGGCGTCTCCGTCGATCTCGAAGGTGTGAGCGCCGCTCTCGCCCTCCACTTTCTGGCAACGCGACACTCCGCCGAGCGCGCCCAGCTTGTCCTTGACCGCGTCGGCCGGGGCGCCGTTGGCTTCGACCACCACGCGATAGCGGGTACCCTTTTCGCGCGCGCGCAGCTCATCGGGCGTGCCGTCCGCCACTAGCTTGCCGCCGCTGATGATGAGCATGCGACTGCAGGTGGCCTGTACCTCGGGCAGGATGTGGGTGGAGAGGATAACCGTCTTTTCCCGGCCCACCTCCTTGATGAGGGCGCGGATCTCCGCGATCTGGTTCGGGTCGAGGCCGGAAGTGGGCTCGTCGAGAATCAGGATGTCGGGGTCGTGCAACATGGCCTGCGCCAGCCCGACGCGCTGCCGATAGCCTTTCGACAGCTCACCCACCAGCTTGCCCGCAACCTCGACCAGCCCGCAGCGACCACCGATCTCCTTGATGCGAGATTGCGCGCGATCGCCGCTCATACCATGCATGTTGGCGGCGAAGTCGAGGTGCTCGAGGACGGTCATATCATGGTACAGCGGCGTATCTTCGGGCAGGTAGCCGACCCGCTGCCTAACCTGCAGGGACTGGTCGAAGACGTCGAAGCCCGCCACCTGAGCGCTGCCCGACGTAGGGGCCAGAAAGCAGGTCAGGATCTTCATGGTGGTGGACTTGCCGGCCCCGTTTGGCCCGAGAAAGCCGAGGACCTCTCCTCGGCGCACGTTGAAGGACACCTGGTCGACGGCCCGGAAGGGACCGTATTCTTTGGTCAGGTTTTCGACCTTGATCATCGCGTCTGCCATGGCTACCTCGCTCGATGTGCCGGCGCAGTAACAACTGCTTGCGTCGGGTTATTCCCGAAGGGTTGCGCTTTTTTTGGAATGGGGTCCTGACGTACAGCGGGAGCAGGGCAAAAGTCAAGATGGGCTTGCACAGTCCTCGGCAAGTAGGCTGGCATCCTCCCACCTAGAAGCCCGCGTCGAGCGGAGCGCGGTGCTCTAGCCCACGTGCTGGGCCCCTAGCACGGGGCCGAGCGGGCAAAGACTGCGGACCCAGCGCTCGGCAACCTCGAGGCTGGCTCCGGCGAGCCCGCCGGCCGGGCGGGCGGCGCGCAAAATCGACCTGGCCATGTCGCTTGCAATTGCCATGCTTTGAGCGTCTTTGTTAAAGTTGACCTTGAAGTGTGCGATAGCATCCTTAGTCAGCGCGGTCAGGGAGGTGGCGGAGGGATTTTGCAGACGTGCCACCAGGACGGTACGCGCCAACACGTCGGTGTCGATCGCGGCCGGGTCCAGAGCGGCTCGATGGGACGCTGGCCAAGCTGCTCGGGCCATATCGGCGAGCGCGGCGGGGGTGAGCTGCCCGGCCTCGACGCCCAGGGCGCGCAGGAGCTCGACCGCGGCCGCCGCGCGCTCGAGGGCCTGGCTCGCGATGGCCAGGTCCGCTAGCGACCCAAAGGGCCGCTCCCCCGCGGCCGGAGGAGATTCGAGCACGCGGGGGAAGGCCGGACGGCCGCGGGCCAGGCTCTGCAGCACGTTCCCGTCCTCGGCGGTGAAGATGTCGAGATCGGGCGAAAGCGCAGCGTAAGGGTTGCTCCGGCGCAGCGCCAGCGCCAGTCTACGTACCCTCCCCACCAGGCTGACCCCCAGACGATGCAGCGTGACTAGCGGTATGGTCCGGATCGCGGCGCCTTCGCGTTCCTCGTCGCCACGGGCCAAGAACTCGACCGCCAGGTCGAGGGTGGCCCACACGCGCGCCAGGGCTTGGCGCACGACCTGTTCGTCGCCGGGAGCAACACCGTCCGCGGAGAGGACGCGATTGCAAAGCGTAGCCAGGGCGAAGCGTAGCTCGGCGCTATCATCGCTCTGACCCAGGCTTCTCACGGCGCGCGCAAACGGGGTCTGGCCCGACCCCCTATCCGCCATGATGGCGATGGCGAACAAGCGCGGGTCGTCGTCCTCGCTGCCGCTCACGACGCTATCGCCCTGGCCACCGCGGCGGCCACGGGCGTTGTGGTGGTGGCGAGCACTGTGGTCGTAGCCATGGGTGGGGCGCAAGCGCGGGTTCAGGTGCGCGCCGATGCGCACGGAGGCAGGGTCGAGCTCCTGGTAAACCTGCAGTGATTCAAAGCGATCGGCGAAGCCCAGATCCGCCATTCGTCCTGAACGCCAGCGCAGAGCGGTTTCCTCGAGCTCCGCGTCACTCTCGGACCGCATGCCGACCAGTAGCCGCGGTATCGTTGCGGGTGAGTAGCGGTACAGTCCCTCCAGCAAGCGTTGCGTCACCCGCGCCCGGCCGGGATTGCCCAGGACGTCGATGGCGAAGAGCCGATCCGGGCTGTGCCAGAGCACGCCCTGGGGCTCCTCGGGCTCCTCGTCGAGCGAAAGGTCGAAGATGGTCGCGCGCTGGCGTACGAGCAAGGCGAGGAGCTCGACGTCAATGCCGTGAGCCCAGCGTCCGAGGGCGGCGGGTGGAGCTTCCACTAGTACCGCCAGCCATTCATCGGCCTTGCCAGGCGCTATTCGGTCGCTCTCCCAGATGGCGAAGTCGAGCACCACCTGGATCTGCTCGGCGGTGGCGTGAGCTAGTAGGCTCATCGCCTCGGACGAGCCCAGGTCGCGCACTAGGTAGTAGAGCTCCTCTCCGGGCAAAGCGCGGATGGCTGAGCCAGGGTCGTGGGCAGTGACGAGGTCATCGATCCGGTCGCTGCCTTGCCTCGGGGCGGAACGGACCAGGGAGAGGTTGGGGGTGCCAGACCTGGCTTTGCGGGGGTGGCTTGGGCTCACGCCTGCATAATGCCACGCGGGCCGTCCAATGCCTCGTCCCATCGACGGGACGACGGCTCCGCCGGGCTCAGGAGGCCCCCGGGGCGACTGCCAACCCGCTCGGGCTCCGCTCGGGCGGTTGAGATTGACAGGCGGCGGCGCTTCGGCGATACAGCCCAGCACGATGCGGCTTCTGCCCAGGGACGAGTCGTTTTTCGACGACTTCGAAAGACATGCGCAAAAAACCGTCGAAGGCTGCCGAACGCTAGTCGAAATGGCCCAAGGCAAGATCGGCGCAGCAGACGCCTGTCCGCGCATCAAGGCGATCGAGAGCGAATGCGACGCCATCACCCACCATGTGGTGGAACGCCTGCACAAGGTCTTCATCACGCCCATCGACCGCAACGACATCTTTCGCCTCATTTCCAAGATGGACGATGTCATTGATTTCGTAGAGGCGGCCTCGCAACGCGTGGCCCTTTACGGCGTTGTCGCGGACAACAAGGAGCTGTGGGACCTTGGCCGGGTGCTCCTGGCCGGCTCGGAGAGGATCAGCGAAGCGGTCGCCGGCATGCGCAATCTCAAGCACCCCGAGCTGATCTTGGAGAAGTGCGTGGAAATCAATCGCCTGGAGAACGAGGCTGACGTGCAGCTGCGTGCGGCAATCGCCAAGTTGTTCAAGGAAGAAAAGGATCCCATACAGGTGATCAAGTGGAAAGAGATCTTCGAGCTGCTCGAGACGGCCACGGACAGATGCGAGGACGTGGCCAACATCATCGAGGGCGTGGTGCTGGAGAATTCGTGAGGCGGACCCCTCGGTAGGGGCCTTTCCATGCTATCGCGCATGCTGCGCACGATTGGCGATCACGGGCTCTTCGCGCGTGGCGACCGCGCCCTGGTCGCCATTTCCGGTGGGCCGGACTCCACCGCCCTGCTGCATGGCCTGCTAACGCTCGCGCCGCGGCTGGGCATTTCGCTGCAGGCCGCTTGCGTGGACCACGGCCTGCGCCCGGAGTCGAGCGACGAAGCGGAGACGGTGGCGCAGCGTTGTCACGCCTGGGGCGTCTCGGCGACCGTGGTCAAAGTCGACGTGGCTCGAGCCCGCCGTCGCCATGTGTCCGTGCAGGAGGCCGCCCGCGTGGTGCGCCTGGCCGGCCTGGCCGCCACGGCCAAAGAGCTGGACTGCAACAAGGTGGCCCTGGGCCACACCGCCGATGACCAAGCGGAAACCGTTCTGTTCAGAATCGTGCGGGGAACCGGGATCTTCGGTCTGGCTGGCATTCCCTATCAGCGCGAGTCCCTGGTGAGGCCGCTGCTGGACGTCCGCCGGGGCGAGCTCTTAACGTATCTGGCCAAACGCAAGCTCCCCTTCATCTCTGACCCATCTAATGCCGATCGGCGCTATGCGCGAGCGCGCATCCGCCACAGCGTGTTGCCGATGCTGGAATGCGAAAATCCCCGGGTGGTCGAGGCCCTGCTGGCGCTCGCACGGGAGGCGCAGCGCTGGCGAGCGGGAGAAGTCGGCGTGGGCGGAGGATCAGGGGATCCGCTCTGGGCCGGGCGCAGCCCCTCGCGCCGAGCTGCGGAGACCGTGCGACGGCTGGTGCGCGAGGGCCGGGGCAGCCACCGGGTTGCGGTGAGCGGGGGAGAGGTCGTCGTCTGCTACGGTCGTGCGAGCTGGCAGGCCGCCGCAAATCCCGAAACGCAGGGTGAGCAAGAGCTTCGTCCGATATCACCCCAAGGTGGCAAGTTTCGCCTCGCCGGCCCGCCCGCGCTTGCGATCGAGGTGCTGACGGCACACGGCACCTCGGTTCCGGTGGGTGAATGCGCCTGCTTCGACGTCGCGCGGCTCACCTGGCCGCTGTGGCTGCGGGCGCGTCGACCAGGCGATCGGATGGTACCGCGCGGTGGACGAGGCTCGCGCAAGCTCTCGGATCTCCTCATCGACGCCAAGATTCCCCGGCGGGAGAGGGGAGCTTTGCCCTTGCTCTGCGATGCAGCGGGAAGGATTCTCTTCGTTCCCGGGTTGCGTCCTGCCGAGGCAGGACGTCCGGGGGAGGGTACCCGCGAGTGGGTCGAGGTGCGCGTGGCGCGTTGACGATACCCCATTTGGTGTCAATATCTGGAGTACAACCATTGGATAAGGACGCCGGTGCGCAACAGCCATAAAACCATCCTTGTCTGGGTGATGATGATCTTTGCCTTCATCGTCGTCTGGCAGCTCATCAATCCGCGGCAAATTGAGCAGCAAATGGTTTTCTCCGATTTCATCCAGCGGGTGGAAAAATCGCCCGGCGATTTCAAGCCCACGCCGCCGCTCGAGATACGCATGAACGGCAACCATGCCGAGTTCAGGGGCGTGCTCAAGAAGGGTGAAGAGGCGTTCGTGAGCACCGGATTCATCGGCGAGCAGATCCTCGAAAAGCTCAACAAGGCTGGCATCTCGTACAAGATCGTGCGCGAGAGCGAGGGCGGGTTCTGGCAACAGATCCTGATCACGTGGCTGCCCATCTTGGTGGTAGCGGTGGTGTTCCTACTCTTCATGCGCCAGATTCAGGTGGGCGGTGGGAAGGCCATGAGCTTCGGCAAGTCGAAGGCCAAGCTCCTCTCCGAAAACCAGAAGAAGGTGACCTTCGCCGACGTCGCCGGCATCGAGGAAGCCAAGGACGAAGTCGAAGAGATCATCGCTTTCTTGAAGGATCCAAAGAAGTTCACTCGCTTGGGCGGTCGCATCCCCAAGGGCGTGCTCATGATGGGCCCACCGGGCACCGGCAAGACCTTGCTTGCACGCGCCATAGCGGGCGAGGCCGGGGTGCCCTTCTACTCGATTTCCGGTTCCGACTTCGTCGAGATGTTCGTCGGCGTGGGCGCTAGCCGGGTGCGCGACCTATTCGAGCAAGGGAAGAAGAACGCACCCTGCATTATCTTCATCGACGAGATCGACGCCGTGGGCCGCCATAGGGGCGCGGGTCTGGGCGGCGGCCATGACGAGCGTGAGCAAACCCTCAACCAGCTGCTGGTCGAGATGGATGGGTTCGAATCGAACGACGGAGTCATCTTGGTCGCGGCTACCAATCGTCCCGACGTGCTGGATCCGGCGCTCTTGCGCCCGGGGCGGTTCGACCGGCGCATCGTGGTGCCTCAACCTGACGTGAAGGGACGCTCGGGTATTCTCAAGGTCCACACCAAGCGGACCCCGCTCTCGACCAACGTCGATCTCGAGATCATTGCCCGCGGGACCCCGGGTTTTTCGGGCGCCGACCTCGAGAATCTGGTCAATGAGGCTGCCCTGTTGGCCGCGCGCGGCGACAAGGACCAGCTCGATCGCCACGACTTCGAGCAAGCCAAGGACAAGGTGCTGATGGGACCCGAGCGGCGCTCCCTTATAATCAGCGACAAAGACAAGCGCGTCACCGCTTTCCACGAGGGCGGGCATGCCCTGGTGGGTAAGATGATGAAGGGCTCCGACCCCGTGCACAAGGTGACCATCATCCCACGCGGCCGCGCCCTGGGACTGACCCAGCAGTTGCCGGTGGAGGACCGCTTGAACGTCTCCCGCGATCTGGCCAACGACCAGATTGCGGTAGCGATGGGCGGGCGCGTGGCGGAGGAGATCATGTTCGGCCAGATAACGACTGGCGCATCTAACGACATCCATACCGCGACCGAGCTCGCGCGCAAGATGGTGTGCGAGTGGGGCATGTCCGACAAGCTCGGCCCGCTGCATTTCGGACGCAATGACGAGATGGTCTTCCTGGGCCGGGACTTCGTCGAGCACAAGGAGTACAGCGAGCAGACCGCTCGCGAAATCGATGGCGAAATTCGGCGCATCGTGATGGACAACTACGGTCGCGCCAAACAAGTCGTGCTCGCCAACGTCGACAAGCTCAAGCTCCTGGCCGAGGCCTTGCTCGAGCGCGAAACCTTGGACGCGGCCGAAATCGACATCCTGCTCGCGGGCGGCAAGCTCGACCACACGCCCGAAGTCGCAACCTTCCCCAACCTGTCTAAGAGCTCGGATCAGCTGCGGGCGCAGCGGCCCGAGAGCTCGCCCACCCCGGCGGGCGGCTACCCCATCCCGTCGCCAACGCCAGAAAAGGCCTGAGGAGTGGGGGTTCTCCTCGTCGGGGTCTTGAACTTCACCCCAGATTCGTTTTCCGACGGAGGGCGGTTTGGCTCGGTCGCGGAGGCGGTGGCCGCGGGCGTGGGCATGGCGGAGGAGGGCGCACATTGGATCGATGTCGGTGGGGAGTCGACCCGCCCAGGTTCGACTCCAGTGTCGGTGGACGAGGAGATGGCGCGCGTGCTGCCCGTGGTCGAAGGTCTGCGCCGCCGCTTGCCCGCAGGAGTGCGCATCTCGATTGACACCTACAAGGCCGCGACCGCGGCGGCAGCGCTGACCGCGGGTGCGACCGTGGTGAACGACGTGTCCGGCGGTTTGCTCGAGCCCGCTATTCTCGAGGTCAGCGCCTCGGCCGGCGCGGCAGTGGTGCTGGGACACTTGCGCGGCAAGCCGGCTACCATGATGGCGGCCGTCGGCTTCGCTGACGTGGTCGGCGAAGTCGGTGACGAGTTGGTCGGGCGAGTCCACGCGGCTCGGGCTGCCGGCTGCCGGGAGGTGTGGGTCGATCCGGGCGTAGGTTTTGGCAAGACCTCTGCGCACAACCTGAGCCTTTTGCGCGATTTAGCCCGGTTGCGCGCGCGTGTCGACGTCCCGCTCATGATCGGTGTTTCGCGCAAGCGCTTCCTCGGCGACTTGACCGGGAAGCCAGCCCAGGCCCGCCTCTTTGGCACGGCCGCCGCCGTGGCTGCTGCCGTCATGGGCGGCGCGGATGCCGTCAGGGTGCACGACGTGAAGGAGATGCGCGACGTGGTCGCGGTGGCCGGGGCCATAGGGGCTAGCTCTTAGCGCGGCGGTTTCCCAGATGCACGAGGTTGGTCTAGCCTAGCGCGGTGCCTTCCCCGACGTGCGAGTTTAGTCACACTCGGTCCCCTGGCCCGACCGCTGGGAGCAGTTGCTTGTATTCGCGGAAATCAGGGAAAAATCCTAGAATGCCGGGCTATGCCTCAGGCAAGCCCAGTAACGCGTAGACTATTCGGAACCGACGGGGTGCGCGGAGTGGCGAACCAGCCGCCCATGACGGCTGAGACTGCCCTTGCCCTCGGACGGGCGGTGGCCGAGCACTTCCGCCAGCCTGGCCGCCGCTGTCGGGTGGTGATCGGCAAAGATACCCGTCTGTCGGGCTACATGTTCGAGAGCGCGCTGGAAGCGGGCATCGTTTCGGCCGGCGCCGACGTCATGCTGGTCGGACCGCTGCCCACACCCGCCATCGCCTTCATAACCGCCAGCATGCGTGCCGACGCGGGAGTGGTTATCAGCGCGTCGCACAACCCTTTTCAGGACAACGGCATCAAGCTGTTCGGTCCCGATGGTTTTAAGCTGCCAGACGAGGTCGAGGCAGAGATCGAGCACCGTATGAGCAATCCCGATCCTCAGACTCCCGGGCCCGAGCCCAAGATCGGCAAGGCGGTGCGTCTCGACGATGCCGAGGGTAGATATGTGCAATACCTCAAGCACACCTTTCCCAAGGATCTGACCCTGGACGGCGTGCGCGTGGTGGTGGATTGCGCGAACGGCGCGGCTTACCGCGCGGCGCCTCAGGTGTTTGCCGAGCTGGGCGCCGAGGTCACGGCAATCGCCAGCGAGCCCAACGGTCGGAACATCAACGACGGTTGCGGTGCTCTCCACCCCGACCTGGTCGCGGCCGAGGTGCGCAGCCGCCATGCCGCCATCGGGATCGCACTCGACGGTGATGCCGACCGGGTGATTCTGACCGACGAGCGCGGCGAGATCTGCGACGGCGACCACATCCTCTCCATCCTGGGTACCCGACTCATCGACAGTCACCTCCTGCCCGGCAACACTGTGGTTGCGACCGTGATGTCCAATCTGGGTCTGGAGCGCTCCCTGGCGCGCAAGAATGGCAAGCTCTTGCGCACTGCCGTCGGCGACCGCTACGTCGTGGAGGCCATGCGGCAGGGCGGCTACGTGTTCGGCGGAGAGCAATCGGGACATATAGTCTTTCTGCGTGAGGCGACTACGGGAGATGGCCTCCTGGCCGCGCTACAGGTGCTGTCGGTGATGACCCAGGAGGGACGTGGTCTTGCGGACCTGGCCCAACAGATGACTCGCTATCCGCAGGTGCTGGTCAATTTTAAGGTGGGGCGCAAGGTGCCCATCACCAGCCTGCCGGGCGTGCAGGGCGCGATCGCCAAGATCGAGCATGCCCTGGGTGCCGAGGGTCGAGTGCTAGTGCGTTATTCGGGCACTGAGCCCAAGGCTCGGGTCATGATCGAGGGTGCCGATGAGGCAACCATTCGTGCTTATGCCGACGAAATCGCCGAGTGCATGCGCAAAGAGCTCGCCACCTAGCCGGGCGGCCACGGGCCAGTGCTAGACTTTCGCCATGGCACTATTGCTTACGGCGGCGCAGATGCGGGCGGTGGATCGTGCGGCCACGGAGGAGTTGGGCTTGCCCAGCCTGGTGCTCATGGAAAACGCCGGGCGTGGGGTAGCCGAGATTGCGCTTGGCCAAGATTCACAGCCGCCGGCCGATCTCGATGTGCGCCTGGTGTGCGGAGCGGGGCAAAATGGGGGCGACGGGTTTGTTGCCGCGCGCCATCTGCTACAGAGGGGAGCACGGATCAAGGTTCTGCTGGCCATGCCGGCGGCAAAGATCGTGGGCGATGCCGCCACTTTCCTGGAGGTGTGGCGCAACCTGGGCGGATGTATCCTGGATCTATCGGCCGAGACGCGGGTCGATGAGTGGAAGCGCCAGCTGGACGGCGCATCCGTGATCGTCGATGCCGTTTTGGGCACCGGACTCCGCTCGGCGATCGAGGGAGTGCCCGCGGCGGCGGTCTCAGCCATGAACTCGGTGCGCGCCCTGCGTGTCGCAGTCGACATTCCTTCCGGGGTCGATGCCGATACCGGCGAAGTCCGTAGCGTGGCCGTGGTCGCAGACATCACCGCGACGATGGGGGCGCGCAAGCTGGGGTTGGTCATACGCGCCGAGGCTCCCGTCGGCCGCGTGCAAGTGATCGACCTGGGCGTGCCGCCAAACCGACTGCTCCATGCTGCCGCCGCGCTCGGGCCGCTGGCGCATTGGCTCGAGCCCACGGATATCGCGCCCCGCTTGCCCAGACGGCTGGCTACTGATCACAAGGGCACGGCCGGTCACCTGCTCGCGATTGCTGGCTCGGTCGGTAGGACCGGCGCGGGGCTCCTGGTGGCGCGCGCGGCTCTGCGCGCGGGTACTGGCCTCGTCACCATCGCTACCACGGCCGCCGCCCAGGCGGCCTTCGATGCCAAGGTCGTCGCCGAGATGACCACCTGCTATGCCGCAGGCGATGACGCCGACGACAATAGCTTTGCTGACCTTATGGCCCAGTCGGAAAGGATGAGGGCCGTGGTGGTCGGACCCGGCATCCCGACCGGCGCGGGTATGGCCGCGCTGATCCGTCGTTTGGCGGCCGAGCTGGTGAGGCCTCTCGTGGTCGACGCCGACGCCTTGAATCTCCTGGCAGCCGAGGCGGCCGGGGTGCTACGTGCGGCCCGGGCACCGCGCATTGTCACGCCTCATCCCGGGGAAATGGCAAGGCTGTGCGCAACCAGCACGGCCGCGGTGGCCAAGGACCGGCTGGGCCTGGCGCGTCGCCTGGCGGCCGAGTCTGGCGCCGTGGTGGTGCTCAAGGGCGCCCGCACCATCATTGCGCTGCCCGACGGGACTGCCTATATCAACCCGACCGCGAATGCCGCACTGGGCACGGCAGGCAGCGGTGATGTCCTGGCCGGCACCATCGGCGGGTTTCTGGCCCAGGGATTGGAGGCAGCCGACGCGGCCTGCGTCGGTGTGTTCGTGCATGGCGCGGCGGCCGAGATCGCCACCCGGGGGTTAGGTTCGCGCCACCTGGTAGCCACTGATTTGCCCGACGCCATCGCGCGGGCATGCGAAGCTCTTCGCTCGGTGTAAACTCCGGCTTATGACGAAGGACACTCTCATCCACGCCCTGCAGGCCGAACGCATCGAGATCGGTGATGGCAGTGCCATCGCGGTTCCCGAAGAGCGCGAGGCGACCTTATTGGTAGCAGGCCCAGGGGAAATCATGCAGGTCGGCAAGGTGGTACGCGTCGAGGCGCGCGAGGCGGCGCTATGCATCGAGACCGCCAAGGGGGAACGCCTCTGGCTCACTTACGACCTGGTGCTCGGCCTCAAGCTCCGCAACGGCAACTTGGCCAAGGACCAGCCGGCCGGCTTCGGCCGCTTCTCTACCTAAACGACATCGACCAGCTGGCGATGGTGCTCTTGCCTTTGTATTGAGGAAATCCAAAAGACTGCATCTGGTTCATGATGCAGATCGACGTCGACCCTGACCTCTGGCCGTTGACCTGCACGGCGCGGACCTTGCCGGTAGGTGCCACCACGAAGTCGAGCTCGACCGTGCGTATTCCCGCATGCATAACACATGGCACAAGTCGGCGATAATTGGCACGCATTACCCGGTCGACCGTCGCATCGTCGAGTATGGCATCGCCACCCTCCTTGCTGACGTCACCGTAATACATGGAATTGTCGAAATCTTCGGCGCGACCAGAGAAGCCGCCCGCACGCCGATGTCCTGCGCCCGCGGCGGCATGTTTCGTCGGAGAGAACTCGACCTTCACGTCTTTGAGGAACCTGTCCACGTCGGCTTCGCTCACCCGCGAGGCGAGCACGTCATGCTCGGCGGCCTTGCGGTTCATGAGGTAGAAGGCCAGACCTCCGGCAATCACCAGGACGGCGGCGCCGATGATTCCGACCATCCAGCGTCCCTTGCGTCGCTCGGAGTGCTCATGCGCCTGCTCGGCTTTGGTTCGACGTTGCGTCTCCAGCTTGCGCTCGACTATGCGGGCAAACTCGGCCAGCCGGGGATGATCCTTGAGCTTGTATCTGTCGCCCGAATCGGCATCGACGATGAAGTGCTCGGCGGAGACGACGCCCTTTTCAAGCTGCGTCATGACTTGGGCCAGCGAGAAGGGCCCGAAGTCTAGGTTGTCCTTTTGTATGAGCCAGCGCTCGTGCTCGTCGGACAGACGGACTGCCTCGGCCAGGCTCACGGGTTTGCCGATTTGCGCCGAGGAAGGCGCCGGGGTATGGGCTTTCGTCGTCGCGCCCGCGATCAGAGTGCCAAGCTCGGCGATCAGCTGGGAGGGCAGGGCGAAGCGCGTCTCGGGCAGCGCGGCCAGCCCGCGATCGATGATCTTGTCCACACCCTTGGGGAGCTCGGCGTTTACCTGGGTTGCCGGCCAGGGAGGCGTGCTGGGGGGATGACCGGTCAGCAGCTCGTATAGCACCGCGGTGAGCGAGAAGACGTCCGAGGCCGGCGAGGGGGCCGCTCCGGCAGCTACCTCGGGAGCGAGGTATGGGCTCAATCCCTGCGCCGTGGCCGCGCTGCGTGCCAGGGCGGGCAAAGCGCGGGTCAACCCGAGATGCAGTACTTTAATCCGGCCGGCACTGTTGAGCCGTATCGCAGTGGGGTTGATGCCCCCATGACACAGCCCGGGATAGGCGGCTTCCAGACCATTGGCCGCGTGGCCGAGGAGCACGTGGGCGTGCGCAAGCCCGACGACTTGGTTTTGCGCGCGGCGCGCCGCCACGATTTCCTTGAGAGTGGCGCCATCGCTCGCCTCGCTGGCCAGGTAGGCGCGAACGCCCTCGCAGCCCCAGGCCACCAGCGAGTCGACATTCTTGTGCTTCACCTCGCTGGCCAGAGCAAGGTCGGCTGCCATGGTCGGCTGGTCCGCGGGTGAGCACGCGAATATCCTTAGCAAAACTTGCCGGTTGTCCCGACCATCGCTGGCCAAGTACAGCTCGCTGCCGGCCTCGTTGCCGACGAAGCTTATAATCTCGAACCGCCCCCCTACGACAGTCGCATTGGGCAAGGAGGGGGCAGAGCCGTTGGCATCGCGGGACGATAAAGCGTCGTTCATCACAAGCGCTTGGCATTATAGGCTGGCGGCAGCCGCGCTTGGCGAGAAAAAGCTGAGGCAAGTACCCAGGCAGGAATCGCCACCGGCTCAGAGATGCTCCAGCAGCGCAGCGCAGGCTTGGCTGGCGACTCATACGGCCACCGGCCGCAGGCCATGCCAGCTTTCCTCATCGCATTGCATGCAGCGAGAGCTTGAACCGCAGGTCAGGGGAGCTTGAAGCGACGGACGAGCTCGCGCAAGCGGCGCGAACCGCTACCTTCGCGAAACATGACACCGGCTTGGCAGGGGCCGGCGTGGTAAAGGACGCGTCCGGCAATGGACATGGGCGCCACGGCTCCGGGTGGGACGATGTCTATCACAACGTCGGTGCCGACCGCAGGAAGGGTGGCGGTCACGAAGAGCGCTCCGCTCACGCCAATCTCGCACAGCTCGGCCTCGGTTGCGTGCAGATCGTTGCCAATACGAACCTTGGCCGGCATGCGCACTGGAATGCGGGCGTGCTTGCGCCGAGGTGAGGCTTCGCGTCCGCCCATCAGGGTCTCCAGCATGAACTCACGCTTGCCGGCCTCCTCGGGGGCGAAGCGCACCAAAGCGCCGGCACGTATGCCCAACCGAGGTGAAGCTGGACGCCAAAACACCACCACTCCCCGCACGAGCACTTTGTTCGGCAGCCCCTTGCACGCAATCTCGATGACAACCGGCGTCTCGGGCACGAGCTCGGTGGTGGTGGCGCAGAAGAGTCCGCCATCCGGATGGTCGCTGCAGTACAGGCTGCGGAAATCTTCGGCGCTTCGACAACGAACTCGAAGAATGTTCAACCTTGGTCTCCCGATATGGATAGTGGTAACGATGCTAAGTGGTGGCGGGGTAGCCTTCTTCATATTAGCTTCGTCTGCCGCGCATCCCATGTCAATCAGCTACATCGGCCAGTACACCTCGGGGAACACATGAACATTGCCGCTCTCGCGCACCGGTTCTTCGTGTGGAGTGGCGCTCTCCTTGTCGCGATCGCCGCCTTACAATGGTATCTGGGGCGAAGAGAAGGCGAGCCCGCCGCTCGGCGCAGCGTGCTCGACACGCGCAGGCTGAGAATGCTCATGTTCGCCACGGTCGGTGTACTGGCCATCCTGGTCGGCGCTGGTGTCATTCCCATGGGGCGCTTGCGCTAAAGCAATTGAATCGCTGGCCCGCTTCCGCTAGAAACACCCCTCCCGCTGGTGACCTTGGCATTGTCCGGTAGGCCGGCGCAAAATTCGAGGGCGCATAATCCATGATTGAGAGATACACCCGGCCGGCCCTTGCTCAGCTATGGAGCGACACCCGTCGCTACGAGACCTGGCTCACGGTCGAGCTGGCCGCCTGTCAGGCCATGGAAGAGGCTGCCATCGTGCCTGCCGGTACAGCCGCGGAGGTGCGCGCGAAAGCCGAGGGCAAGCTTGATGCGCAGCGCATCCTGGAGCACGAAAAGCGTACCCGCCACGATGTGATTGCATTCCTTACTCATGTCGAGGAGTTGGTCGGCCCCAGCGCCCGGTGGTTGCATTGGGGCATGACCTCGTCAGACGTGCTCGACGCCGCCTTCGCCCTCCTGCTGCGCGAAGCCGCCGACAACGTCCTGGCCGGCGTGGATCAGCTGCGCGCGGCGCTGGCGAGCAAGGCAGATGAGCATCGCGAGACCCTGATGATCGGCCGTTCGCACGGGATGCATGCCGAGCCCATGGTGGCGGGTCTGGCGTTTGCCGGTTTCTACGCTGAGGTGGGCCGGGCCAGGCAGGCGCTGGTCGCGGCGCGCGACGAGGTCTCGGTGGGCAAGATAGCGGGTGCGGTAGGGACGTACGCCAACCTCAGCCCAGCCATCGAGAGCCGCGCGCTGGGGCTCGTCGGATTGCGGCCCGAGACGGTGGCGACCCAGATCGTCGCGCGCGATCGCCACGCCGGATTCTTTGCGGCGCTAGCGCGCTTGGGCACGGCGGTGGAGCGCATTGCCATGACGGTGCGCCACTGGCAGCGCACCGAGGTGGGAGAGGCGCGAGAGGCGTTCGGGGCCGGGCAGAAAGGCTCCTCGGCCATGCCGCACAAGAAGAATCCCATCCTCTCGGAAAATCTGTGCGGTCTAGCGCGTTTGCTACGCGCCTACGCGGGTGCGGCTTTCGAAGACGTTGCTCTCTGGCACGAACGCGACATCTCGCACTCATCGGTAGAGCGGGTCATTGGTCCGGACGCTACCGGCATGGCCGACTTCATGGTACGTCGAGCCGCTGAGCTCGTCCTGGGTCTGGTCGTCGATCCGGAACAGATGAGGATGAACTTCGCTCGTAGTGGCGGGCTGTATTTCAGCGAGGGGGTGATGCTCGCGCTGGTGCGCACCGGACTTTCGCGGCAAAAGGCCTACGAGATGGTGCAAAAACACGCGCTTGCGGTGGCGGGAGAAGCGGCCGAGGCTGGGGCACCTAGCTTTCGGGCTCGCCTGGGCTCCGACCCGGAAATCGCTGCTCGTCTGTCGCCGGACGATCTCGATCTGGCCTTCGATTTGCGCCACCATCTGCGTTGGAGCAAAACCATCATCGATCGTGCGCTGGGCGACCTTCACACCTAGCACAAGGGAGCGAGGCAATGATCTCAGATAACCTCATCAAGGCCCAGCTGGCCAGGACCCTCGAGTCGACTGACTTCCCCGTCCTGGGCAGCAAGTACGCCGGTAAGGTGCGTGACTGCTACATCAAAGACAACCGGCGCACGATCGTCGTCACCGACCGTATCAGTGCGTTCGACGTGGTGCTGGGCACGATTCCTTTCAAGGGCCAAGTACTAAACCAGATGGCAGCCTACTGGTTCGATGTGACCAAGCACCTGGCCTCCAATCACGTGATCTCGGTACCCGACCCCACGGTGATGGTGGCAGCCGAATGCGAGCTGATTCCGGTCGAGTTCGTCATGCGTGCCTATATCACTGGCGTGACCACGACCTCCATCTGGCACCACTACGCGCGGGGGGTGCGACGTTTCTGCGGGCATGATCTCCCCGACGGAATGCGCAAGAATCAGAAGCTCGACCGTCCCATCCTGACCCCCTCGACCAAGGCGGCGAAGGGTGGCCACGACCAGTCGGTGTCACGCGAAGAAGTTCTTGCCATGAACCTGCTCACCTCCGCGGAATTCGATCGCGCGGCGGAGATGTGTGCGCGGGTGTTCGCCTTCGGGCAGAGTCTCGCAGCGCAGCGTGGTCTGATCCTGGTCGACACCAAGTACGAGATCGGCCGCCGTCGCGACGGCAGCCTGTGCTTCATCGACGAGGTGCATACTCCAGACAGCTCGCGTTATTGGTATGCCGACGACTACCAGGACCGCTTCGCCCGCGGTGACGAGCCGCGTGGCCTCGACAAGGAGTACGTCCGGCACACCTTGGCCGCGCAGGGCTACACCGGTGATGGTGATGCACCCGCCCTGTCGGACGAGCTGCGCTGCGAGGCCGCCCGGCGCTACGTGGCGCTTTACGAGCTCATCACTGGCCGCGAGTTCGTACCCGATTTTGACGAGCCGATGACGCGCATCCGTAGAAACCTCAGCTTCTGACGTGGCGTCCTCGCTCAACATTCGCCTGCGTCGGGTGCGCCAGGGTGCGCTCCTGCCGCGCTACATGACGGAGGGCGCAGCCGGCCTGGACCTGGCCTCCGCCGCTCCGGAGCCGATCACGCTGGCGCCAGGGGAGCGGCTCGGGGTGCCGACGGGCTTTTGCATGGAGCTCCCGCCTGGCTACGAGGCACAGGTGCGACCACGCTCCGGACTGGCCCTCCGTCACGGCATCACGGTGGTGAACGCCCCCGGTACCATCGACAGTGATTACCGAGGCGAGATCGTGGTGTTGCTGGTTAACCTCGGCCAGTCGCCCTACACGATAGCTCCGGGCACCCGAATTGCTCAGATGGTGATAGCGTCCGTGGCACGCGCTACGATAGAGGAAATCGATGAGCTGTCCACTACCGCGCGAGGATCGGGCGGTTTTGGTCATACGGGTGATTGATCTGTCACCTTGGGTTGTGACAAGTTTGGCGCATGGATGAAGCCAGCCGAGCCACGGAGCGTTTGCCGGTGGGGATCGTCGGCGCGTCCGGCTACTCCGGCATGGAGCTCGTGCGCTTACTCGCCGCGCATCCCACCTTCGAGCTGGCGCTTGCCACCACGGATAAGTGGCAGGGCAAGAGGCTGGGCGACAATATTGCCATCTCTGGTCCCGCCGCTGACCTCGCGTGCGTGTCACACGCGGCAGGTCAGGCGCGCTTTGGCGAGGCCAAGCTGGTGTTCTTGTGCACGCCGGCCGAGGTTTCCATCACTCTGGTGCCGCTCGCGCTGGCCGCTGGGGCGCGGGTCGTGGATTTGTCGGGGGCTTTCCGATTGACCGCCGATGCCTATCCGCGGTGGTATGGCTTCGCCCACGGGCGGCCCGAGCTCCTGTCCGAGGCCCTCTACTCCATGCCCGAGGCGACGGCGCCGGGCGGGCAGCAGACCCTGCGCGCGGCCAAGCTGGTGTCCAACCCGGGCTGCTATCCCACCGCCTCGGTGCTGGCGATATTGCCCCTTTTGGCTGCCCGCCTCATCGAGCCCGATCCAATATTCGTAGATGCCAAGAGCGGCACCACGGGCGGAGGGCGCAGGGCTAGCGAGGACTGGTCGTTTTCCGAAGTGGCCGACGACATCAGGGCCTATCGCATCTTCCGCCACCAGCACCAGCCCGAGATCGAGCGCGCGCTCGCCCTGGCCGGAGCCGGCCCGGCCACCGTGATCTTCACTCCCCACCTGTTGCCCGTGCGCAGGGGCATCCTAGCGGTGGCGTATGCGCGGCTATGCAAGGGTGCCACTCAAGATCCTGGCTCTGCCGTAGAGCAGGCGCTGCTGGCCTTTGCGCGCGCCAAGCCCTTCATCCGCGTCCTGCCGCCCGAGGAGGTTCGTCTGCAGCGCGTGGTGGGCAGCAACCGCGTGCTGCTAGGCGCGGCCGTGGACGCCCAGCGTGGGGTCGTGATCTCGGTCGCGGCCATCGACAACCTCGTCAAGGGCGCGGCCGGACAGGCCGTGCAAAACGCCAATCTCATGTTCGGGTTACCGGAAACCTCAGGCCTGCTCTGGGCCGCAGGACACTTGCCATGACCGATAACGAAGCCTGCGCGCCGCTTGCCCTTTCCCACCGGCGCGACTTGATTGTCGATGCCCTCAGATACATCCAACGCTTCTCCGGCACCCGCGCCGTCATCAAGTACGGGGGTGCGGCTATGGTGGACCCCGAGCTCAAGCGCAGCTTTGCCCAAGACGTGGTGCTGCTGCGCGCCGCCGGCTTGCGGCTCGCGATCGTCCATGGTGGCGGGCCTGAGATCTCGCGTACTCTCGAGCGCCTCGGGCAGAAGAGCGAGTTCATCGATGGCCAGCGCGTCACAGGGGCGGCCGAGATGGGCGTGGTCGAGATGGTCCTCACCGGCAAGGTAAACACGGAGATCGTCGGTCTCATCAACACGCTGGGCGGCTCGGCCATGGGACTGTCGGGCAAGGATGCGCACCTCATCCACGCGCGCAAGCAGATACCGAGGCCCGGCAAACCGGATCTGGGCTTGGTGGGCGAGGTAGAAGCCATCAATCTCGAAATCGTCGACATGCTCATGGACAAGGGCTACATCCCGGTGATCTCTCCCGTCGGCCTTGGTGCTGACGGCACAAGTTACAACATAAATGCCGACCATGTTGCGGCCGAGATCGCCGTGGCGGCCAAGGCGCGCAAGCTGATCTTTCTCACCGATGTGGCTGGCATTCTCGACGAGCACGGCCACCTCCTGTCGGAGATGAGCACCGCTGATTTGCGCGGTCGCTTGCAGGCCGGCCAGGCGGTCAAGGGTGGCATGGCGGTGAAGTCGAAGGCCGTGCTTCGAGCTCTGGAGGGAGGAGTCGAGGCCGTGCACGTGATCGATGGCCGCGAAGCGCACAGCGTGGTGGTCGAGCTCTTCACCGACAAGGGCGTCGGCACCCTGGTCACTCCCTGAGAAGCCTCGCCCGCGGGGGTTCTAAAGGACCCTCCCAGGGTCCTTTTCTTAATCGCGTGAGCGCAGGCGGGCTTTGCCCGACTGAGCTCATCCGCGGGGGTTCTAAAGGACCCTCCCAGGGTCCTTTTCTTAATACTTAGCGTGCAACTTCCTCGGCCGGGAAGCCGGGGCCATGGTTGTTGAGGGTACCCCAGCTCAGAGTGTGCCAGTTAGCGCGATGGGCCAGATAGATGCCCGCCAGGTCGCGAAAGTAGCGCAGGGCCAGGGGCTGCCTATCCTTGAGGTCGGTCTTCTCGCTCGGGTCGAGGCTCAGATCGTAAAGGTGCTCGTCTCCGGCGTAGTCGACCAGGTAGTGGAGCCTGCGTGAGCGCAGCGAGTAGCTGCGCCCGTACTCCGACGCTGCCACGCGCGGGACCCAGGGTCCGTCACGCAGGATCATGGGCAGCAGGCTTTCGCCCTGCACGCGTTCATCGGCGGGCAGTCCCATGAGGTCGATTAAGGTCGGTACCAGGTCGGCATGGCTCACGACGGTGTCGATGTGCTGGCCATGGCCGAGGCCGGGTAAAAAGAGCACCAGAGGGACATGGATGAGCTCGGCATACTGTCCGTAGGCGTGGCCCAAGCTACCATGCTCGAAGAAGCCCTCGCCGTGATCGGAGAGCAGCGCCACCGGCGTGCTTTCGGCCAGGCCGCGCGCGTGCAGTCCCTCGAGCAAGGTGCCGACACACTCGTCGAGATGCTCGACCTCACCGTCATAAAGACCCTCGAGCTGCGCCCAGCGCTCGGGCGTCATCTTGAGCTTGCCCGAGACGATCTGATTCAAGATGATGCCGTCGGGCTTCCGGCCGATGGCTTCATCGAAGTGGCCGCGGTAGTAATGCTCGGTTACCCCTTCATGGTACAGGTAGGGCGTATGGGCTTCGAAGGCCACGGCCGAGGCGAAAAAGCGCTGCGCGGTATGCCGGTCGGCGAAGGCGAGAATCTCCTTGACCACGGCCATACAGTCGCCACCTTTGCCCTCGGCGTTGGGCTGGTGAAACTCGGTCCAGTGCGAGACGGGGGTGAGGCGACGCATGGCAAAGTTGGCATCGCCCACGAATTCGGTGGCAATGCCGGCGTGGGCCAGGATGGCACTGATGGTCGGCGTGCCGGGATTGACCTTGCTCTGGTCACCGAGGACGCCATGACTACGCGGCATACACCCGCTCTGGATGCTGGCATGCGAGGGTGGGGACGACGGTGACGCCGCCTGCGTGGCCGTGAACGCGATGCCCATGCTTTGCGCTGCTTGGGCGATGTGGGGCGTGCGCACGCGGGTGGTGGCGAACATGGGCAGGCGGTCGGCCCGCAGGGCATCGGCGACCAGCACGACCAGGTTACGGGCGGGCTGGGGGCGGGGCGCGACCTTCACCTTGGGTAGCAGGATGCGCGGTCGGATCCAGGAGGCGCTCTCCGGGTGCCTTGCCGTGACCGCGAGCTCCAGCCCCACCAGCTTGCCCGCCAGGTCAGTGAGCGGTACCGACCGCTCTTGTTCACTTCCTGCGCCCTGGTCGGCCGCGAAGAGGATGCGGGGTGCCTGGCCTTCCTCGTACGCCGCAATCTGGAAATGCGCGTCTTCCGTGGTGGCGGCCGTGCCGAAGCGCAGCCACCCCTGCGCGGGAATCTCGATGGGCAGAAGCAGGCCCGGAAATCCAGTCAAGGCCGGGCAGGGCTTACCGGCCACCATCGCGCTGGCCGCGGGTGACGATGGCGGCCAGGCACCGCCCGAGACGGCCCCTCTTCCCGGCGTGAGCTCGATCGAGTGAATGGCGCCGCCTGACTTGGCGACGGCGAGGACCATGGTGTTCTCACCCTGGGTGAGCAGGCCGGGGGGAATGTCCGCCGCTACCTCGGTCCATCCGGTTGGCAGGGTAGTGTTCTTGAGCAATTTGCCGTTAAGGCGCAGGGACAACTTGCCTCCACACGATCCGCCGTGCAGGCGAACTACCAGGCTCGCTGCGCCGGCGGCTTTGGTCCAGGGGAAGCGAAGAGTAGCCGCGGTCCGGCCGAGCACGCGGCCCGGCCTGCCCTCGACGCGCACCACTTCGCGCCACGGGTTGCTATATTCCTGGCTGTACTTGCGCCAGCCCTCGCCTGCGAAGGGAATGACGAGTCCAGGTCGGTAGACATGCCAGAGCGCTTGCGACGCCACCAGATCCATCCTGGGTCCGGTCTCGTCGAGCGAGGGAGGGGAAGGCAGGTCGGTCTTTGCGCCAGCCAGCTTCCGGCCAGGCGGCTCGGAATGACTGGGCGCGGGTGGGGCGGTCTCCCTGCCCCGACAGGCCAAAACGCAGCCCGAAAGCGCGAGCACCGCGAGGACCGCGGGCACCAGGGTGACCGGCATCGGTTTCAGGATCTTGCGCTGCATCTGGTCCTTTTACATTTTCTGCCCCGCCTTCCACCAGGGCTACTCGACGACCGGCCTTCCTCTCGATGCTCTCGAGATGACTTCCGCGCTGGCGCTGTTCTCGCATATCATGCGGCACCCGGCATGTTCTCCAGGTTTGCCCGCGCCCAGGATGCTTCGTCACGGCCCATGGTGGCTGCCGTCCTGGGCACGGCTCTGCTCGTGGCTTGGACGCTGTGGTTCTTCTTGGCGCGGGTAGCGCTCTACGAGACCAGCCGGCAGGCGCGTCTCGAGGTGGCAGCCGCACCCCACGACATCGACGCCCCGGTTTCGGGTAGGATCTTGCGCAGCAACCTGGTGCTCGAGCGACAAGTCGCGCAGGGCGAGCTCTTGCTCGAGATCGACTCGGCCGCTCTACGCTTGGAGCGGCAGGCCGAGGTGGCACGGGTTTTGGCGGTGGCGCCGCAGATCGCGGCTCTCGAGCGCGAGCTTGCCTCCGACGAGGAGGCCATGCGCGGCGAGGATCGAGCTCTGGCGGCCGAGGTCAGCGAAGCGCGCGCGCGCCAGCGGGCCTCCGACGCGGTGGCTTCGCTCAAGGCTTCGGAGCGCGATCAGATTGCGGCACTGCACCGGCAACACGTGGTGGCCGAGGTGGAGCGCCAGCGCACCGAAGCCGACTACGAGAGGCAGACTGCCGAATCGGACGCGGCCCGTGCCCAGGTGGGGCGGCTGGGCACGGAGGGCGGGGTCCGTCGGAGCGATCGCCGGGCCAAGATCGCCCGTTTGCAGGCGGAAATCGCTCGCCTCGAGAGCGCGCGGGCCGAGGCAGCGTCTCATATCCCCATCCTGGACGAGAAGATCGAGCTTTACACGGTACGGGCGCCGATATCCGGCCGTATTGGCAACATGATCAACTTGCAGCCCGGCGCCGTGGTCAGCGCGGGTACCCGGCTGGGCACGGTAATCCCATCGGGAGGGGTGCGCGCCGTGGCCTTCTTCGACGTGGCGACGGCGCTGGGCCGGGTCAAGCCCGGGCAGCCGGCGCGCATCCGCCTGTTCGGCTTTCCCTGGACGAAGTTCGGCGTTTTGCGCGCCAGGGTGGAACGGGTGGGCAGCGAGCCGCGCGATGGCCTCATCCGGGTCGAGCTCGCGCTGGCCGCTCAGCAAAAAGCGCGCATCCCGGTCGAGCACGGCCTGCAGGGCAGCGCCGAGGTCGAGGTCGAAGAGGTAGCTCCCGTCGCTCTGGTGCTCGACGCGGCCGGCCGCTACCTGATGAGCTCGGCTATGACAACGGCGGAGAAGCCATGAGCCAGGTCGAGCAGATCAGGTCGGGGCGCCGCCGTTTCTTCGTGCCCGAGACCATCCAGACCTCAGCCATGGACTGTGGCCCCGCCTCGCTCAAGTCCCTGTTGTCCGGATTCGGCATCAAGACGAGCTATGGGCGTCTGCGCGAAGCCTGTCACACGAGTGTTGATGGCAGCTCCATCGACAACTTGGAGGATCTCGCCAATGCCCTCGGTCTTGACGCAGATCAGGAGATGATGCCTGCCGAGCATGTGCTGGCGCCGGCAGCTGACTGCCTGCCGGCGCTGGTGGTCACCCGGCTGCCCACCGGTCTCAGTCACTTCGAAGTCCTCTGGCGTATGGTGGGGCCATGGGTGCAGGTGATGGATCCGGGCCGCGGCCGCCGTTGGATCAAGCGCGCCGCGGTCGAGAGCTCTCTGTACATCCACGAAACCCAAGTCGACGCTGCGGACGTCGCCGCTTGGTTGGCATCGCCAGCCTTCCTCGATCCCCTGCGGGCCCGCTTGCGCAGGCTCTCCGGTCGGGCGCGAGCCCAGCGCCTTATCGACGAGGGTACGGCCATCGGCTGGGCGGGCCTGGCCGCTCTCGACGCGGCTGCGCGCGCTACCAGAGCATTGATCGTGGCGCGGGCGGTGGGCGAGAGGCAGGCGGCACGCGTGCTTGCTCTGCTCCTGGCCTCGACGGGCGAGCCGGAGCCGTGTCGTCTCATCCCCGAAGCGCTGTGGACGGTGCGCAGAGGCAGGCCAACGGCGGCCGGGGAGCGGATCGTGGTGCGCGGGGCGATAGCGCTCAAGGTCAACGGGCGGCAGAAGGTACCGCCCGCCCTGCCCACCGACCTCGGACCGGTAGTGCGAGCCGTGGAGGAGGGCGCCGGGCGCCACCTGTTGAATCTGGTGCGCCAGGGTGGCCTCGGGCGCCTGGTTCCGCTCGCCCTCGGTCTACTGGTGGCGGGGCTCGGGTCCGTGCTGGAGACCTTGCTCTTTCGGGGTGCGTTCGACGTCGGCAACCGTCTGGAGCTTTTCGAGCAGAGGGCGCTGGCCGGGCTTGCCCTCCTGGCGCTCTTGTTGGGGCTGTCCTTGCTCGAGTGGCCGATCGGGCGTGGGTTGTGGGCCATGGGGAGCCGCCTCGAGATGGGTTTGCGCCGGGCCTTCCTGCAGAAGTTGCCCCGGCTGGGAGACCGCTATTTCCAGAGCCGGCCGCTCTCGAGCATGGCCGAGACGTCTCACCTGCTGCATTGGCTGCGGCTCCTGCCCGGACAGGGCGGCCAGCTCATCCGATGCATCGCCCAGCTCGTCGCGACCGGAGCCGGCGTGATCTGGCTCTGTCCCTCGTCGGCTCCCCTCGTGATCCTCCTCGGGGTGCTCATGGTGGCACTACCCTTTCTGTGCCAGCCTGTCCTGCTCGAGCAAGATCTGCGGATGCGCGGACACGCCGGAGGCCTGGCGCGCTTCTACCTGGATGCCCTGCTTGGCCTATCGGCCATCCGGGCCCATACCGCCGAAGGAGCAGTGATCGCCGAGCATGGCGGCCGCTTGCGCGAATGGGCGCGTTCCGCACGCGACGTCGCGCGCACCGCAACCGTCATCGAAACCGCCATAGTCACGGTCGGCTATGGCCTGGCCGCAGCTGTCGTATTGCATTACCTGACGCACGCCGAAGGCTCGGGCTGGGCCATTCTGCTGGTCTATTGGGCACTCATGATGCCCGCGCTCGGCATGGAGCTTGCGCTCCTGGTCCAGCAGTATCCGCAGCACCGTAGCGTGACCCTGCGTCTGCTCGAACCGCTCGGTGCTGCGGAGAGCGCGTCGGATGAGGGCACGGTTATCGCGGAGCCGCCGGGGACGACGCCGACCGCAGCCGCACCAGCGCTGGGATTTCACCAGATCACAGTGGAACAGGCGGGCAACCTGGTGCTGAGCGTGCCCGAGCTCGTCATCGCCGGGGGCGAGCATGTCGCCCTCGTGGGTGTGTCAGGGGCGGGCAAGTCCAGCCTGGTCGGCCTGTTGCTCGGATGGTACCCGCCGGACACCGGCAAAGTCGTGGTGGATGGGCTGCCGCTCTTGGGAGCCGAGCTCGCGCGACTGCGGCGGGCCACGGTGTGGGTAGACCCAACAGTACAACTGTGGAATCGCTCATTGCTCGAGAATCTGCGCTACGGAACCGACCAAGCGCACAAGCCGCTGGGCGACGCCGTGGAAGCGGCCGAGCTCGACGAGGTCTTGGCCCGGCTTCCCATGGGACTGCAGACCTCGGTCGGAGCCAACGGGGCGCTACTCTCGGGCGGCGAGGGTCAGCGGGTGCGCCTGGCGCGCGGGATCGGTCGTGAGCAGCCGAGGCTCGTCATCCTGGATGAGGCATTCTGCGGCCTGGAACGCGCACGACGCAGCTCTTTGCTCGCCGCGGCTCGGGTACGCTGGCAGAGCGCCACCCTGCTATGCATAACCCACGACATCGCGGACACGCTGTCCTTCTCCCGGGTGCTGGTGATCGAGGAGGGCCGGGTAATCGAAGACGGGATACCCGCGGCGCTCGCCGCTCTAGCCGACTCTCGTTACGCCCGGCTGCTGGCTGCGGAAAAGCGCGCGCTGGCGCGCCTGACGGGCGCGCGCTGGCGGCGCTTCCGGGTGGAATCAGGCGAGGTAACAGCGGATCCGGCGCCAAGGCGCCCGGGAGAGGGGCGGCTGCCATGACGGCCGCTTATGCTGAGGCAAGCGGGCCAAGACCACGCACCGACTATTCATGGCAGGCCGACCAGCTTGGCCTGGCCCTCGAGGCCATCTCCGAGCGGGTGCTACCCCGCCAGCGGGCGCGGCGCATGCCAGCGGTACCCGCGGCGGTGGACGACGCCTCGCTGCTCGACATCGGGCGCTGGCTAGAAGACGCCGGTGCCCGCCTGGGCATGATCGCGGAGGCCAAAGAGCGCACCGAGCTTACTACCGTGGCGCTGCTGGCCGAAGGGGGACCGGTGCTGGCGGTCCTGCCGGCCCGGCCCAAGCGACAGTTCTTGGTCATGCTGCGCTTGCGGACGGGTGGGCAAGAGGTCGAGCTCCTGGCCCCGAGCCGCGAGACCGTGCGCCTGCCGGTTAGCGAGCTCGATGGTGTCATATTCGGGGCATCAGAGAGCCGACTCGGCCTGCTGCAGTTCTGCCGAGAAGCGGGGCTCCCTGGACGAGCGACCAGCATCGTAGAGCGAGTGCTCTGCCGAGGGCAGGGGAGCCAGGAGGAGTCGTGCGCGGGCTTTGCTTTCGCGCCGGTAGACAGCGGGTTCTTCGCTCGCTTCCTCGAGGCGGGCTGTGCTCCTCTCTTGACCGGCTCCGCCATCTTCATGGCCCTGTCGCTGGCGCTCTATCTGGGGTCCTGGTGGTTGATCGGTAGGGCGGCCATGGAAGGCCATCTCGCTTGGGGCTGGCTTTGGGCGTGGGGGATCATGCTGGTCTGTTCCGCGCTTTGCCGCGGGGCGGGCTCGTGGGGCGCGGGCCGGTTGGCAGTCAACGTGGGCGGCATCATGCGCGAGCGCCTGCTCGGCGGGATCCTGCGCCTTCCGACCGACAAAGTTCGGAGCAGGGGGATTGGTGCCATGCTCGGCTTGGTTCTGGACGCCGACGCACTAGACGCTCTGGCGCGCACCGGGGGGCCGACCTTGGTGGCTGATGTCGTCCAGACTAGCTCGAGCTTCGTGGTCCTGCTCGCTGGCGCGGCTCCGGTGAGCCACGGCCTTTTGCTGGCCGGGTGCCTGTTGGTGGCGGGGTTGCTGGTGCGCAGACTGCAGCGCAGGGTGCTGGACTGGGCCGACGCCCGCCTGGGCCTTACCGACGATCTAGTGGAAACCATGATCGGCTATCGCACCATGACGGCACAGCTTTCGCCCGACAAACGCCACCTGGGTGAAGAACGCGCCTTGTCGGAGTACGCGCGCAAAGAGGCCGCCATGGATCGGGAAATGGCTAAGCTCGCGGTGCTGATTCCGCGCGGGTTCTTGCTTCTTGGCGTGGCCGTGCTAATCCCCGACTTCGCCACGGGCCGGGCTGTCTCGGCCCGCGTCGCCATCAGTCTGGGTGGGCTCCTGCTCGCGTACTTGGGTTTGCGACGGATAGCGGTCGAGACCGGACCAGGGCTGGCCAACGCTCTGGTGGCCTGGCGCAACACCAGGACGGTTGCCGAGGCCGCGCGCGCTCCCGAGTTGGTCGAGCAGGTGGCGGTGCTGCCCAACGAGATCGACAGTGCAACGCAAGGGCGGCGCGCGCTCCTGGTCGGCCGCGATGTCAGCTATAGCTATCCCGGCCGCCTGGAACCGGTCCTGCGTGGCGCGGATTTCGAAGTCCACCGGGGCGATCGCGTGCTGGTAGAAGGCCGCTCGGGCGCGGGCAAGTCGACCTTGGCGGCTCTCCTGTGCGGACTACGCCAACCCTCGGGGGGGTTGCTGCTGCTAGGCGGCTTCGACCATCACAGCCTGCGCGCCGAGCGCTGGCGTCAGCGGGTGGCCAGCGTGCCACAGAGCCATGACAACCACATCCTCTCCGCTCCGCTGCTCTTCAACATCGCCATGGCACGGCGCTGGCCGCCAAGCGATGCCGACATCGTCGAGCTGGAGCAAATCTGCAAGGAGCTTGGCCTGGCTGGCGTGCTCGAGCGTATGCCGGCAGGCATGCAGCAGATGGTGGGCGATAGCGGCTGGCAGCTCTCGCACGGCGAGCGCGCCCGGGTATGTATCGCGCGCGCCCTGGCCCAACAAGCTGACGTGCGGGTTCTCGACGAAAGCTTCGCGGCGCTCGATCCGGAGACGCTCGACCGCGTTCTGGAGTGCCTGTTGCGGCGAAGCGAAACCCTCCTGGTGGTCTCGCATGCCGGCGATCCTTGATCGTGGGATTATTGGATCTATGCTGCGCGGGGCTGCCTGGGGGCG